>Ga0256840_1002221_pt1 | contig 17332 bp, 18 predicted proteins | sample 355202metaG_FD_185969 | JGI IMG/M metagenome (GOLD analysis project Ga0256840, IMG submission 185969) | Hydrothermal vent microbial communities from Mid Atlantic Ridge, Atlantic Ocean - 355-202 | ecosystem: Environmental > Aquatic > Marine > Hydrothermal vents | place: Atlantic Ocean: Mid... | reverse complement strand
TATACTCTTTCAACATCATAATTTGGTAATATTTCGCTAAAAAAATCTGTTAAAACTTTTTTACTTTCCTTATGATTTATTGTAGGTTTCCCTTCTTCTTTATCATAAATTGTTTTAAAAATAGTCCGCAGAGGCACTTCATCTTCATCCGTATAAATAGCAATATCATTTAAACTACTTACATTATGAATATTATGTATAGGGAATCTTCTATTATCAGTTAATGATTCTACTAACAAACCTGCTTTTGTTTGTGAACTAATTTTAAAAATACCTGGTTTACCTGTTACTACTATTAATTTAGCTAATGTCATTTTTTCTATTTAATCGTTTATTTATTTTTTCTTTGGAAATTTCATTCTATAATCCACATCAACTTTTCCTTTAGAAATATTTTCTAATTTCTTTTTTATGAGACGTTTCTTTAATGATGATAATTTATCTGTAAATAAAATTCCTTCGATATGATCGTATTCATGTTGTACTACTCTTGCTACCAAACCCGTTAATACCTCTTTGTGTGCTTCAAAATTTTCATCGAGATATTCAATTGTTATGGTATCTTGCCTAAAAACATCTTCTCTAATATTTGGTATACTCAAACATCCTTCATTAAAAGCCCATTCATCACCTTCTTCTTTAATGATTTTTGCATTGATAAAAATTTTATCAAAATTTTCTAATTCTCCTCGTTCAAATTCACTCAATTCTTCATCTTCTGCAAATGGTGATGTATCAATTACAAACAAACGGATTGCTTTATTTATTTGTGGTGCTGCCAAACCAACACCAGAAGCGTTTTTCATGGTTTCTTTCATATCGCTAATTAGTTTTTCTAAATTAGGATAATCCTTATCAATATCAACACATTTTTTTCTTAAAACTCTGTCGCCATAAGCTACTATTGGTAAAATCATTTTATTTATAATCTTTAGTCTTTTTGGTCTTATTGACCACTTAAGTATGTTTGTAATATAATTGTTGCACTAATCTCATCTAAAAGTGCTTTATCTTTTCTTTTCTTTTTTGAAAACCCACTATCAATCATTGTTTGAAATGCCATTTTTGAAGTAAATCGTTCATCTACTCGCTTTATTGCAATCTCTGGATATTTTTTTTCTAGTTCAATTAAAAATGGAACTATCAATGCTTCACTTTCTGATGGTGTATAATCCATTTGTTTAGGTTCTCCTACAACAAATAATGCTACATTTTCTTCTTTTAAATAAACATCTAAAAACGAAAACAATTCCTTAGTCTTTACTGTGGTTAAACCAGATGCAATAAGTTGTAATTCATCTGTAATTGCAATCCCTGTTCTAACCTTACCATAATCTATTGCAAGAATTCTCGCCATATCTAATATTTAGATTTTGGCAAAAATACTATTTTTTCTAATTATTTGGTCTATAAATATTACTTTTGCTTTTTAAACAGATTATCATGGACAATATAAGAAATATTATAGAAAATGCTTGGGACGATAGATCTTTACTCAAACAAGACACTACCAAAGATGCGATTAGAGAAGTAATTGGTCTGTTAGACATTGGAAAGTTACGAGTTGCTGAGCCTAAAAACGGGGATTGGCAAATTAATGAATGGGTGAAAAAAGCCGTAGTTATGTATTTTCCTATTCAAAAAATGGAAACTTTAGAAGTTGGTATTTTTGAATATCACGATAAAATTCCATTAAAGAGAAATTATAAAGAAAAAGGAATTCGTGTTGTCCCTCATGCAGTTGCTAGGTATGGCGCTTACATTTCTAAAGGCACTATTTTAATGCCTAGTTATGTAAATATTGGTGCGTATGTTGATGAAGGTACTATGGTTGATACTTGGGCTACTGTTGGTAGTTGTGCTCAAATTGGTAAAAACGTACACTTAAGTGGTGGTGTTGGTATTGGTGGTGTTTTAGAGCCTTTACAAGCTGCTCCTGTTATTATTGAAGATGATTGTTTTATTGGCTCTCGGTGCATTGTTGTAGAGGGAGTTCGTGTAAAAAAAGAAGCCGTTTTAGGTGCTAATGTTGTACTAACAATGAGTACTAAAATTATTGACGTTACTGGAGATAAGCCCATTATTACTAAAGGTGTAATTCCTGAACGCTCTGTTGTAATACCTGGTAGCTATACCAAAGAGTTTAAAGCTGGTAGTTATAATGTACCTTGTGCTTTAATTATTGGCAAACGTAAAGAGAGTACCAATAAAAAAACTTCTTTAAATGATGCACTTCGTGAAAACGATGTTGCTGTGTAAAATTTTATATTTATGAATATTGGTTTTGATGCTAAAAGAGCTTTCCATAACGGTACTGGTTTAGGAAATTACAGTAGAGATTTGTTACGAATCTTATCTAAGTTTTATCCTAAAAATACCTATTTTTTATATAATCCAAAAAAGTCCAAAAACTTACGCTATCATTTAACGGATAATAATGTGGAAGTCTTTCCGAAATCTAAATTTTGGAAAAAACTATCTTCTATATGGCGGCAACGCGCTATTGTAAAACAGTTGGTTGCTGATAATATTGAAATTTATCATGGCTTATCTGGCGAGTTACCTAGAGGTATTGACAAAACAACCATTAAAACTGTAGTTACTATTCACGATTTAATTTTTGTTCGCTATCCTGAATTATATTCTTTTTTTGATAGAAAAATACATTTTAATAAGTTTAAATATGCTGCACAAGTGGCAGATGTTGTTATTGCTATTTCCGAGCAAACAAAAAAAGATATTGTTACGTTTTTAAAGATTGAACCTTCCAAAATAAAAGTTGTTTACCAAGGTTGTAACAGTGCTTTCAAAAAAGAATACAATCAAACTATAATTGATAATACCAAAGCAAAATATAAACTACCAACCAATTTCATTTTAAATGTTGGTACTATTGAAGAGCGTAAAAATCTTTTAAATTTAGTAAAAGCAATTCAAAATATTGATACAAAATTAGTTGTTGTTGGTGGCGATAAATCTGACTATGCCAAAACAGTAAAACAATATATTACGGATAACAATTTATTGGATAAAGTAATATTTTTAAAAAATGTTGCTTTAGAAGAATTAGCAATTATTTATAAATTAGCAAATGTTTTTGTATATCCTAGTATCTTTGAAGGTTTTGGTATTCCTATAATTGAGGCTTTATATTCTAAAACTGCTGTTATAACTTCTAAAAATGGTTGTTTTAGTGAAGCTGGTGGGGAAAATTCCATCTATATAAACCCTTCCGATTCTTTAGAAATTGAAACTGCAATTAAACAAATACTAAATAACTCTGCCTTAAAAAAAGAAATGGAAGAAAAAGGTCTTACATTTGTTCAAAAGTTTAATGATGATGTTATTGTTAAAAACATCTATAATTTATACATCTAAAAAATTTATTGATATACTTTTTTGGTTCTACTGCAATACTCTTTTTTCACGGAGGTTTAAATCTTTATCCACAATTATTGCAGTAGAACCAAAATTAATAAAAAAAAGAATAAGTTAGAATATATTTTTATTACCTTTGAAATACCTAAAAACATTTTAGGCCATTACTGATTTTGAATAAAACATATAACAGGTTATCGTAATAAATGAAACTAGGTATTGCATATAATATTTTTAATGGTGATGAATTATTAGTTGATTCTTTAAAAAGATTAAGAGGTGTTTCTGATTATATTGTTTTAACTTATCAGAACATTTCTAATGTAGGTAATAAAAGCCTATTAGATTTAAAATCAAAATTAATTCAAATAGACAACTCTCTCTATGATGACATCGTATTATTTGAACCTTCTTTCTCATTGAAACCCCAAAAAAATGAAACGAATAAAAGAAATTTAGGGTTAAGTTACGCAAGAAAGAATAAATGTACTCACTTTATGAGTATTGACTGTGATGAATTTTATGATATAGATCAATTTGAAAACGCTAAAAGAGTAATTATTGAAAATAATTACAAATCCACCTCTTGCGAATTGGTTAATTATTATCATTCTTCTAAATACCAAATAGTAGCACATAAACAATATGTTCCTTTTATATTTAAAATTACAATATTTAAAAAACATAAATTTGCAAAACCATTTCCTGTATATGTTGACCCTACACGCGTGATATCAGACAATAATTTTTATTGTTTTAAAAGTAAAGAGTTGATAATGCATCATATGAGTTATGTAAGGAAAGATTATGAATCAATTAAAAATAAATTAGATAATAGTCCAAATAAAAATTTATACACAGATGTATTAGATGAATACCTTCAATATTACGACGATTGGAATCCTAAATTACCAGGGTTAAATCCTCATCAATTTAAAAATAAAGATAATTGGAAGACTAATTTTATAAAAATAATAGACAACCCTATAAAGCTATCAGTTTCATACAAAAAGAACGAATATTAACACATAAAAACCGTAATAATGAAAACCCAATTTAAAATCCAATTTTTTGCTTTAATAACATTATTATTTCAAAGCTGTTCACAGTATGAAGCTGTTGAAAACAAGAATTTATCTAAAAAAATTGAAAACAATCCAGAGCTAGCTTATCCTAATTATAACGGAGATGCTATTGAAATAAATTCAAGCTCAAATAACGCCTTTATCATAGAAAAATTGAAAATGATTATATATTATCAGGAGATATTATACTTTCGAAAGAACAAGTAAATACAATTTTAAATAAAAACACAAAAACAGGATTGTCTTCTTTATCAAAAAGGTGGCCTAATTGTACTGTGTATTACACTATTAATTCGGCATTACCAGAACAGTTTAGAGTTACTGATGCAATATCTCATTGGGAATCTCAATATTCTATCAGTTTTGTATTACGTACTTCTCAAGCTAATTATATTGAGTTTGTTTCTTCCTCTTCTGGAGGATGTAGTTCACGTTTAGGAATGATTGGTGGAAGGCAAGAGATTAAACTTGGTTCTTATTGTTCCACAGGTAATGCTATACATGAAATTGGTCATGCTCTTGGTTTTTTGCATGAACATCAGAGAACTGATAGAGATAGTTCAATTATTATACACAATGGAAATATTCGGACAAATGCAGTAAATAACTTTAAAAGTTATACAGAACTTAACATTCCAGGTTATCAAATTGGAAATTTTGATTTCGGGTCAATAATGTTATATGGGTCTTCTGCTTTTTCAAGTAATGGACTTCCAACTATAACTAAAGTAGATGGTTCAACTTTTTATGCACAAAGATCATCTCTTTCTGATGGCGATTTGGATATGATTGAAAACATGTATGGATGTAATGTTCCTATTTGGAGTAATTCTTTTACAAATGGATGGAATACAACTAATCATGTGAGGACTATTGCTGATGTAAATGGAGATGGCAAGGCAGACATTATAGGTTTTGGGAGTAATAATGTATTGGTTTCTCTATCTAATGGAAGTGGTTTTGGCACTCCACAAAACTGGAGTAATTCTTTTACAAATGGATGGAATACAACTAATCATGTGAGAACTATTGCTGATGTAAATGGAGATGGCAAGGCAGATATTATAGGTTTTGGGAGTAATAATGTATTGGTTTCTCTATCTAATGGAAGTGGTTTTGGTACTCCACAAAACTGGAGTAATTCTTTTACAAATGGATGGAATACAACTAATCATGTGAGAACTATTGCTGATGTAAATGGAGATGGCAAGGCAGACATTATAGGTTTTGGGAGTAATAATGTATTGGTTTCTCTATCTAATGGAAGTGGTTTTGGTACTCCACAAAACTGGAGTAATTCTTTTACAAATGGATGGAATACAACTAATCATGTGAGGACTATTGCTGATGTAAATGGAGATGGCAAGGCAGACATTATAGGTTTTGGGAGTAATAATGTATTGGTTTCTCTATCTAATGGAAGTGGTTTTGGTACTCCACAAAACTGGAGTAATTCTTTTATAAATGGGTGGGATACAACTAATAATGTAAGAACTGTTGCTGATGTAAATGGCGATGGTAAGGCAGATATTATAGGTTTTGGAGATTATATTGGGTTTGTATCTTTATCAGATGGAAATAGTTTTGATACTCCACAAGATTTGAGTAATTCTTTTACAAGTGGATGGAACACATCTAGTCATGTGAGAACTGTTGCTGATGTAAATGGTGATGGTAAGGCAGATATTATAGGTTTTGGAAATAATGGTGTGTTTGTATTAATCACAATTTTGTAATACACTTTACACATCATTTATTGAACATAGATAAAGCTTTATTATTAATTTTAAACTAAAAACTCCCAATAATTAGTTTTCTTGGGAGTTTTTATGCTTTTGGATAATTTTTTCATGTACCAAAGAGGAGTTGTTCCTTAATTTTTTACTGTTTTTTTTAGGTTTTTTCATAACTAAATAAAATTAGGTTCTACTGCAATAATTGTGGATAAAGATTTAAACCTCCGTGAAAAAAGAGTATTGCACTTCTAAAATTTTTAAAAGTTCTATAACCTCTGCCTATTGTTTTTATCTCTTGTATTTTTCCGTTCAACCTTTCAGCCATTGCGTTGCTAAACTTTGTAATTAGAGCATTTATAATTCCTGGTATATGATTTTTAAACATCTTTACCACTTTAGCAACTTCTTTTATATGTTTTAAAGAAGCGTCTCTTGTCCATTTAATAAATAGGTAGAAAGCATTCATATAGTTAGTCTCCTTTTGAAACAAATCTCTAAAATTTTCTTTTATTTGCCAAGCCTTACTAACTTCATAGTTTGCCTGTTTAATTGCATCAAATTTTATGCGTTGCTTTTCAGTTAAATTTTCTTGATTTTTTAGCAATGCATAACGACTATTTTTCAGCTCTTCATTATCTTTAACTTCTCTTCTTCTTACTTTGTCGATTGCTGTATTAAGGTACTTTACCAAATGAAATCTATCATGAACAATAGAAGCGTTTGGCAATTTCTCTTTTGCTACCCAAATGTAGGATTTCCACATATCCATACTTATGGTTTTAATATTTTTTTGTTGCTGTTTTGTTAATGATTTATCTAACAATTCTTCAACAGATTGTTTTGTGAGACCTTCAACAATATCTATAACATTTGCACCATAAGGATTACTAAGAACACTAACATAGTTATGACCTTTTTTAAAAGACTTTTCGTCAATACTTAAATTTCTAAACTTAACATCTTGTAAGTTTCTTCTGCTTAATCCTCGTTCTGTACTTTTATGAATAATAGTATTAACAACTCTAAAACCACATTGCATAAAAGAAGCTGTTTTGGTTTGATTTTTTGTTGCTAAAAGTAATTCAATAACCTTATTTTCAAACTTTGATGTATAACGATCATACTTTGATGCCTAAGGTACAGACATTGTTTTCACCTTACCTTGTTTGTCTATTATTCTAGGTATTCTGCATTCTATGTAAGCATGATAATCCATAATATCTAAATGACGCCATCTACGCAATTTAGTATAATCATGAATGGAACATAAATCAAAATCATTAGGACAGATGCCCTTTTTTCCAATAAATTCAACTCGTATTTGTATTTCTTTTGTTTGATAATTTGTTTGTAAATCTACTACTTGCCAATTCTCATCTAAATCTAATAATAAATCGAAATATCCTGATATTCGTTTTGCCATTTTTTAAGCAAAGTTAAAAATTTCCACTATATTTGTAGTAGAACCCTATATTTTAAATGAAAAAAATTAAAATAATAATTGATATAGAACGCATGAAATATCCATTTACTGGATTGCACAACTATTGTGAAAATTTATATAAAAGTCTTTTAAATTCGAATAGCAATCTTTTTGAATTTCATTTCTTTAGCCATCCATCTGTTAAACTACCAAAAGGTATTAATAGAATGAATCGTAAACTTACCGAAAAAGTATTTTTGATTAAACCAAAAAAGTACAAACTCTGGCACGTTACTTACCAAGATTCTAAATTTGTCCCAAATGGTAATATTAAAATTGTTTACACCATACATGATTTAAATTTTTTATATACAGACAAGTCTGAGGCAAAAAAAATAAAAATGCTCCATAATGTGCAAGAAACTATTAAAAAAGCCGACTACATTACTGTAATCTCAAACTTTGTGCTAAACGATATAAAAAAGAACCTAAATCTATACAACAAACCTGTAACTGTTATACATAATGGCGTTACGGTTAGCGAATATCCTGATTTTGACAATCCGAAATACAAGCCTACAAAAAAATATATTTTTACTTTAGGTACGGTATTATATAAAAAACATTTTCATGTTTTACCTCAAATGGTTGCTGGTACAGATTATGAATTAATCATTGCTGGTATTTTACCTGATAAAGATTATGTACAAACTATTGAAAATGAAATTAAAAAGAATAATGTAAGTGCACAAGTTACTTTAACTGGACCTATATCTGACGAAGAAAAATATTGGTACATGAAGCATTGCAGTGCTTTTGCATTTCCTTCTATTTCGGAAGGTTTTGGCATCCCACCAATAGAAGCTATGGTTATGGGGAAGCCTGTTTTTTTATCAACCTACACAAGTTTACCTGAAGTTGGTGGTAAACTCGCCTACTATTTTAATTCTTTTGATAAAAAAGAGATGCAAAAAGTCTTTATTGATGGCATGAAAGACTATGTTGATAATGACAGAAAAGATGAAATCATTAAATGGGGAAAACAATTTAATTGGGATAAAGCTAGTAAACAATATTTAGACGTTTATAAACAAACTCTTGGTATTAAATTCGACAATTCTCAAGAAAAATTATCCTTAAAAACGAATGATGAAAATTCGAAAATTACTGCTTTAGTAATAACCTATAATGAGGGAAATAATATTGAATCTGTTATTAAAAATATCAGTTTTGCTGATGAAATAATTATTGTAGATTCTTTTAGTAATGACAATACTGTTGAAATAATAAAAAATTATCCTAAAGTAAAATTAATTCAAAATAAATTTAAAAATTTTTCTGAACAAAGAAACTTTGCCTTAGCACAAACTACTAATGATTGGGTGCTTTTTATTGATGCTGATGAACGAATTTCTGATAATTTTATTAATGAACTACGTTCCATAACAAAAAACAACCCTAATATTATTGCTTATAAATCGAACCGCAAAAATTACATTAATAATAAATTGGTTAATTATAGTGGTTGGCAAAATGATACTATTTATAGGTTTTTTAATAAAAACCATGTTAGTTATGATGAAAAAAAATGGGTACACGAAACTTTAATAATTAATGGCGAAACAAAATTAATGGAAAATCCTATTACACATTATTCGTATAAAGATTTTTCAGATTTAAAAAACAGAACTCTTTTTTACTCCAAATTAAAAGCTAAAGAACTATATAAAAAAGGAGAAAAATCAAATCCTTTTAAGCTATATGTAAAACCGTTTTATACATTTATTAAACATTATTTTATTAGTCTAGGCATCTTTGATGGTAAACTTGGCTTACAAATATCCTATATAAGCTGTGTTGGTGTTTATAAAAGATATTGTGAGCTACAAAAACTCTATAAAACCGAAAGTATATAAAAAATGGAGTTTCGTAAAGAAATTGACAATACTGTATTTTTTTTAAGTAAGGGTAAAACAATTCTTTACCCTACGGATACTGTTTGGGGAATTGGCTGTGATGCTACTGATGAGAATGCTATAAAAAAAATTTATACCATAAAGCAACGTGACCAAAACAAAAGTTTAATTATTCTTGTGGATAGTTTTAACATGCTTCAAAAATATATTACTGAAATTCCAGAAGGAATTAAAACTTTTTTAGCCAACGAATCTGAACCTACTACTGTAATTTATAACAATCCAATTGGTTTGTCTAAAAATATAATTGCAAATGACAATACTATTGCCATACGTATAGTAAAAGATAATTTTTGTAATGCATTAATTAAAGCGTTTGGAAAACCTATAGTTTCAACTTCTGCAAATATTTCAACTCATAAAACACCAATAAAATATTCTGATATTAATCCTAATCTTATCTCAAAAGTTGATTTTGCTGTACCTCTAAATATAAAAATAATTTCAAAAAAACCTTCAAAAATAATACGATTTACAAATAACCAAATTATTATCTTAAGAGATTAATTATACCAAATACACATTAAAATAAGCCTAATAAATCGTTTATTTTATCACTCCTTTTCTTCAAAAAATAGATCCATAACATAGGCTATGAATAGATTTTTACTCATCAATGAGTAATAAACTAAATCAATTTCTTTCAGCTCATTTCAAAATGTACTTGGTATTATTCCTTTCAAAAAAACAAATCTAAATTAAAAAACATTTTCTAATCTAATTTTTAAATGGTAATTTTGCTCTTTAACAGAAAATACCTTTATTTAGATAATCTGTGAAAAATATAAATTTACTTACTACTATATTCACACAAATAACTGGAGACAAACTAAATAATAATTCAATTTTTAAAACTCCAAACCTAATAATACATGAATTATTGTTTAACTCAAAAATTGTATTTATAATTTAAACATAGCAAATATGAAAAATATTTTAGTAGCAAATTACTCCTTAAAAACAGTAGGTGGTTCAGAAACTTTCACTTACACGCTCATTGAAGAATTAAAAAAAAGAGATTATAATGTAGAGTATTTCACTTTTACTAAAGGAGATATTTCTAATAGAATTGAAAATAATCTTGGTGTAAATTTTATGTCAAGAAAAAAATACGATTTAATCTTAGCTAATCATAATACATGTGTTAAAAAAATTTTCAAAAGAGGATTTACTATACAAACTTGCCATGGTATTTATCCTGAATTAGAGCAGCCTTCTCGTTTTGCCGATGCACATGTTTCTATTTCTAATGAAATCCAAAATTATTTAGCCAATAAAGGTTTTTCTAGTAGATTAATACTTAATGGAATTAATTGTAATAGATATAGTATAAAAAAGAATATTAATGAAACTTTAACTACTGTTTTAAGTTTATGTCATTCTAATTCTGCTAATGACATTTTAGCGGAAATTGCTGAACGCTTAAATTTTAAACTTAAAATTGCATATAAATACGAAAAACCCATTTGGAAAATAGAAGATGAAATTAATGAAGTTGATTTAGTAGTTGGGTTAGGAAGATCTGCATACGAAGCAATGGCATGTGGAAGACCTGTTATTATTTGGGATAAAAGAGATTATTTTGAGAGCTATGGTGATGGATATATAAAAAATAAATTAGGTTTTAGTATTCAAAATAATTGTTCTGGTAGATATTCTAAAAAAACATATACAACCAAAGAACTGGAGCAAGAGTTTAATAAATACAATTTTAAGGATGGCGAATATTTTAGAAGTTTTGCTGAAAACAACTTAAATATTAAAAGCACAGTTAACCAATATTTTGATTACTTAGATGCAATTAAAAAAACTAAGAATAAACATGCTGCAATTAAAATATTAAAAACTATTATTCCTAATAGTTTTATTAAAGCTTTCTTTAAAAAATAATCAAATTATATTTTAGTACTTTTTGTATAAGATCCTATTTACCTTTTACAATTATCTTAAAAGCCTGTTCAAATTTTTGTAGAATACCATCCCATTTATAGTATTTATTTACATAATTTTTTCCGTTATCTCCCATTATTTGTCTTTCTTTCGGACTTAAATTAATCAGATTATCCATTATTGCTATAAAATCAGCGTAATTAAAATACAAATATCCTGCTTTGCTTTGTTCTATATGATTATTTAACACTTCACAATTTGCATTTGCAATTACAGGCACTCCTTGTATCATTGCTTCTAATGTTACCATGGATAGACTTTCATGTAATGATGGTATCACTAATGCTTTTGCTCCATTCAGCCAATCATATTTTTCTTCTTCTGAGATAAACCCTGTAAATATAACATCTTCATTTCCAGTTAATTTTGATACATTATTACCAACTAACACCAATTTAATTTTTTGTTTTAAATTTTTATTGTACTTGCTAAACCAATCTATTAATACATCTACATTTTTTGCTTTATCAATTCTCCCAATATAGATAATATAATCATATACTACTGAAAAAGAATTATCCTTTATATCAAAGCTATCTATCCCTACTCCTGCAATCTCATTTTTACTATTTTTTGAATTAGGATATGTGTTTTCTACTAGCTTTTTTTCACTCATACTATTATACATTATAAATGCTGCCTCGTCAAAAATCTTACCATAGCCGTTTATATAAAATGTTTCTTCATCATGTGCTGTTGGTATTAAAATACTTTTTTCTGCTACAATCGGCAAACCTGCATTTGTTGGATAATATAAGTATGTAAAAAAAATAAAGACATCATATTTATGTTTATTTTCTTTTATGTATTCTGTTAAATCTTTACAATATGGACCTTGATGCTTTAACCAATTTTTAAAATCTTCTTTAGTTGACGCAAATAGACCTCTTGAATCTAAGATATTAAATAGTCCTATCTTCTTTAGCCAACGCTGATATTTTCTAGTTTTTAAGAGTAATCTTCTTAACTTACGAAATTGAGCTTGGTTTTTTTTTATTGAACTATAACGCAACACTTTTACACCGTTAACAATCTCTTCAGTTTCTTTAATATCATTCTCCCAAGAGTGATAACTCGTTGATTGTGTTGTTAATATTGTCACATCATGTTTCTTAGAAAGTCGCTCTGCTAAAAAACGAGAATGTAACTCTGCGCCACCATTTATACTTTCTCCATATCTTTGTACTACAATACTAATTCTCATTTTCTTTTTTTTTGATTATGTAATTTTAAAATGTAACCTTTAGGTAAACTACAAAATATTCATATTTAATGGAATTCGAGTTTGAAATTTTCATGAAACTTCCATGCTTGATGAACAGCTAGCGTATTAACACATAAAAAATTCTCAGATGCAAATAACATTGCAGTATTCCAGTTTGGTAAATGAGTAGTTTTGTCATTGTATAAATGATACGAAAAGAAAACATCTTCATTATGATAATCTGGTACTGTCTCTATTTTTTGATGCCCATATTTTTTAATTATTTCAATCATGGTATTTACTTTTCTTATAGAAAAACCGCCATTTCCGCCCATTCTATTCGAGTCCTTAAAACGTTCTACCCACCATGACCAAGGAGCTCCAATATAATCATAAGTTAAAAATTTTTCAATTCCAAATCGTAAAATTAAAGAATCCGTTTGAAAAATAAGCACTCTCTCATGTTCTTTCAGTTTTTCCCAAAAAGCTATATCTTTAATAACAAAATTATAATCTTGATTTGTTTTTATTGGAATTTCCAACTCATGAAACACAACATTATCAATACTATCTTTTAATATATTTTTTATAAAATTTTTATTCTCAGGTGCATGAAAAATATGTAATTTCCAATTTGGGACATAATAAGCTATATTTTTTAATACTATTTCAAGTCGTTTACTCTTTCTTGTTTCAACAATTACAAGTCCATTTTTTGATGATTTTGGAAAAGTATATGATTTAAAATTCTCATCAAAAAAGGATAATTGTTCCTCAGTAAAAAAAGGAAATTCAAGATCTAAATCTACTTCACTTTTTTGAAATTTACTACATAATGGTTCTTTTGACTTAAAAATACTATTATAAATTGTAGTAGGTATTTTATATTTACAATCAAGTACACATTGATTTTTTCTAACTGACATAATTATTTGTCTTTAAACTTACTAGACTTCCCTTAAATAATAAAATAAATTAATCTACAAACTACACTAATAGACCTTGTTTGCTGTTGTAAAAATAATATAATATCTAATAACAAATCCTAATTTAAAAAGTATTTTTGTAAAAAATAAATTTAAAAAAAATTAATTAATGCTAAAAGCTACAAACTATAATAAAGCCTTTAAAAGTAAAGTTTTTGACTACATTGCAAAAGCAGCTGAACAATTACAAGTAGAAACTTATGTAATTGGCGGTTTTGTACGTGACTTTATTTTACAAAGAGGCAAAGCTAAGGATGTTGATATTGTTTGTGTTGGCAGCGGTATTGAACTTGCTAAAAAAGTTGCTTCGTTATTACCCAATAATCCTAAAGTCCAAATTTTTAAAACTTATGGTACCGCAATGTTAAAATATAATGACATTGAAGTTGAGTTTGTTGGTGCCAGAAAAGAATCTTACACCGAAGATAGTAGAAATCCTACTGTGGAAGAAGGTTCATTACAAGACGATCAAAACCGAAGAGATTTTACTATTAATGCTTTGGCAATAAGCTTAAATAAAACTAATTATGGCACTTTGCTAGATCCTTTTAATGGTATTAATGATTTGGATGATAAAATTATTCGTACGCCTTTAAATCCTGATATTACTTTTTCAGATGATCCATTACGTATGATGAGAGCAATCCGATTTGCTTCTCAATTAAATTTTACTATTGAAAAAGGTTCTTTAGATTCTATCAAAAAAAATGCAAAACGCTTAGAGATTATTACTAGAGAACGTATTGTTACCGAGCTAAATAAAATTTTACTTAGTCCGAAACCCTCTATTGGTTTAAATCTATTATTCAAAACGGATTTGTTACAGCAAATCCTCCCTGAATTAACAGATTTACATGGTGTTGAAGTTCGTAACGGTCAAGGTCATAAAGATAATTTTTATCACACTTTAGAGGTTGTTGATAATATTGCTAAGATGACAGATAATCTTTGGCTGCGTTGGACTGCGTTACTACACGATATTGGCAAAGCACCAACCAAACGTTTTGAGCAAGGTACTGGCTGGACTTTTCATGGACATGAATTTAAAGGTTCTAAAATGGTTTATAGAATTTTTAAACGTTTAAAAATGCCTTTGAATAATAAAATGAAATATGTTCAAAAATTAGTTTTATTAAGTTCTAGACCTATTGTTATTGCTACTGAGGTTGGCGATTCGGCTGTACGTAGATTGGTTTTTGATGCTGGTGATGATATTGATGATTTACTTACACATTGCGAGGCTGATATTACAACTAAAAACCCTGAAAAATTCAAAAAATACCATAACAATTTTAAGATTGTTCGTCAAAAAATTAAGGAAGTTGAAGAAAGAGATAATATACGTAATTTTCAACCTCCTGTGTCTGGAGAAATAATAATGAAAACCTACAACCTAAAACCTTGTAGAGAAATTGGTATTATTAAAGATGCTATTAAAGAAGCTATTTTAGATGGTAAAATTGCCAATAATTATGATGATGCTTATAAATTTATGCAGCAAAAAGCTACGGAATTAGGTCTTTAATAAATTATAATGTTTAAAACTAATATTATGAAATATTATTTAAATTTTACTTTTTTATTATTAATTATTTCAGCAATAAGCTGTACCAATAAAAAAGAAATTGTGGAAGTCCCTAAAGAGATTCCTTTTGCAATAGTAATTCACGGTGGCGCTGGTTATATTGTAAAGGATAATATGTCCGCCGAAAAACAAAAAATGTATAACGATGCTCTAAAAAATGCTTTAGATAGTGGTTACAAAATTTTAGAAGATGGTGGCAATTCCTTAGATGCCGTACAATACACAATAACTATATTAGAAGATTCTCCTTTATTTAATGCTGGTAAAGGTGCTGTCTATGACAACCAAGGTAAAAATAAAATGGACGCTTCTATTATGGATGGTAATACGCTTAATACTGGTGCTGTTGCTGGTGTTAGTAATATTAAAAATCCAATATTACTTGCTCGCATGGTTATGGATAGTACGAAGCATGTGTTACTTTCTGGTAAAGGTGCCGAGGTTTTTGCGGAACAATTCCATCTTAAATTTGAAAATGATGCTTACTTCTACACCAAACGTCAACATGATTATTTATTAAAGGTTCAAAAAAGAGAACGCGATGCTAAACTTAAAAAGGCTATTTCTAAATCCGAAACAAAAACATCTAACATACAAATTCCTTCTTTAGAAAATAGCAAATATGGTACTGTTGGTGCCGTTGCTTTAGATAAAAATGGAAATATTGCTGCTGGTACTTCTACTGGTGGTTTAACCAATAAAAAATATGGTAGAATTGGTGATTCGCCTATTATTGGTGCTGGTACGTATGCTAATAATACTACTTGTGGTGTTTCTTGTACTGGTACTGGCGAATATTTTATTAGAACTCTTGCTGCGCACGAAGTGTCTAATTTAATCCAATATAAAAAACTTTCTGCCAAAAATGCTGTTAAAGATGTTATTCATACCCAAATTACAAACCTTGGTGGTAAAGGTGGTATTATTGTTTTAGACAAACTTGGTAACATTGCTTGGGATTTTAATACTAAAGGTATGTTCCGTGGATATAAAAAATCTACTGGTGAAAATGAGATTGGTTTTTTTGAGATGATAAAATAATCTTAAATTATTTTTTGTAAAACCAAGGAAAAACAACTTTTCTCTCTTAGTTTTAAATTAAGGAAATCTTAAATTTAAATATTTTTATTTAAAAATAATTCTAATTTTATATCTGATTTTTACTTGAGTTGACCCTCCCACTACTTGTGTTTCTTCTAATGGTGATAATGTTTTTACATTTAAAAACTTTTGAACGTCGATTTTTTGATTTTTCATCTTTAATAAAATTTAAGTTAATATTTATATGAATGATAGTTTTAAGACTTTACATCCTGTATTGGTCTATACCTATAAATTAAGTGCTTTTTTAGTTATTAATATCTATTTTTTATTCCTTGTCTTTTCTATACTTTAAGTAGAAATATTTTTTTTGTGAAAAAATTATATATATCTATAAAATTCACTAATTTTGTATGTCGAATTAAGTTAACATTTATTTGAAGTAAGGGAGAAATATCCTCCCTTATTTCTTTTAAATAAAATTGTTTTTATTTAAATACAAGTTTAATACGTATTCTAATCTTAATTACTTGGTTTGTTCCTCCCACTATTTGTGTTTCTTCTAATGGTGATAATGTTTTTACATTTAAAAACTTTTGAACGTCGAATTTTTGATTTTTCATCTTTAATAAAATTTAAGTTAATATTTATTTGAATGATAGTTTTAAGACTTTACATCCTGTATTGGTCTAGACTTGCAAGTGTCTTTTTAGTTTATTCCCTTTAATGTTTTCTTATTCTAACTCTATTTTATTCTTCTTTTAAAACCAAGGGAGAAATATCCTCCCTTAGTTCTAATCTAAGTGAATAGTCTCAATTATTATTTTCTGATAACAATTTTGATACGTATTCTAATTCTAATTACTTGGTTTGTTCCTCCCACTATTTGTGTTTCTTCTAATGGTGATAATGTTTTTACATTTAAAAACTTTTGAACGTCGAATTTTTGATTTTTCATCTTTAATAAA
>Ga0256840_1002220_pt1 | contig 17333 bp, 19 predicted proteins | sample 355202metaG_FD_185969 | JGI IMG/M metagenome (GOLD analysis project Ga0256840, IMG submission 185969) | Hydrothermal vent microbial communities from Mid Atlantic Ridge, Atlantic Ocean - 355-202 | ecosystem: Environmental > Aquatic > Marine > Hydrothermal vents | place: Atlantic Ocean: Mid... | reverse complement strand
GAGGAAGTTTCCTAGGTTCCGTATAACCCCGGAGTTGCCTTCACTGGGTATTATTGCCAGGTAAACGTCTCCCCTCCTCATGAGGTCGAAGTTATCCCTCTCAAAGACGCGTTCGATGAACTTCAGATTCCTGGGGGCGTTCCGGCTCTCCTTGAACTCGAAGAGCTTTTTAAACACGCCCTTGAAGAACTTCGCATCGGTCTTGCCCTCCACAAAAAGAACCGACACTGGCGCATCTCCTCCACTGAAACCGCCCCTGACGTCGAAATCCAGGTACTTCCTCAGTTCATAGATTTCTTTCAGGGTGAGTGTCCTCCCCGTGTCAGAGTATCTGAGGACGTTCTCAGGGTCTCTCCTGAACCGTCCCGTTATCAGGTCTATCAGCTCCAGGCTGGAGGTGACTATCCTCTCGTCCCCTCTGAGTCTGTTGATAAACTCTAGGAGCTCCTCACGGCTTTTTCTGTACTCGGGGAAGAGAATCGTCAGCTCGTCAGCAAAGGCTTCGAACTCCTCTCCTGTAATGATCTCCATTCACTTCACCATGTCAACAGCTGTCGCACCGATGACGGCGAAGGTGCTTATAAGGATAGTTGCGTTGAGGTAGCCCGAAAGGTCGAACCCGGCCACACGGTTTATATCGTAGAGGTAGATGAGAACCGCTGAAATGACGTACGAGATGGTCGTAATCGTGAGAAGCCTTTTGGGGATGTGAAGCACCTCTTCTTTCTTGAGATTTCCGATGTGGCTCTTCGCTATCAGGAGGTAGGCGAGGACGAACGTCATGGCGAGTATCGTCAGTGAGCGCTCTATGGAAACCTTCTTCGCGACCTCCCAGAGCTCTCCGGCGAAGATGAAGGGGAGGGCAAAGGTGACCGCTCCCACTATCTCCTGGGCTATATCATCCCAACCGAGTTTATCGGGAGCCCGCTCCTCTTCAACCTCTTCTTTTAGCTCTTTCAGCCCGCGGTATATCTCGGCGAGCCTTTCTTCGACCGGTTCTTCCTCCCAGTTCTGCTCAGGTTCGGGGTTCATCATCCCGTCAGTATTGGATTCACTCATCATTGCGGGTTATACTAGCCGGGAAAAGTTATAAACCTTGAGACCCACTTTAATCCGGTGAAGAAAGATGAAAAAAGCTCTGGCCTGGATAGCGTCCTTCTTGATTGTGGCTTCTTTCTTAGTGCCCGTTGAGGCCTCCCTCTCAGTAAATTCTGCCAATACTGTGATAGTCCTGCCCACCACGAAGATAGTTAACGGGGTGCCACTCCACATAGGCGAAGACGCCATCAGCGGCTCCCGTTTAGGGGCTTTTCTCGTTCTCAAGGGCATAACCGAAGGCACGTACACGACCACGGTAACCATCCCCGTGGAGTACCACAGCGTCCTGATACCCGACAACAACCAGACCTATTACCTCAACCCCCGGGACATGCCGGACCTGGATCTCAACGTGAGCGATCAGCCCGTTGGTCATGCCGTGGTAGTTGCACTCAACCTTTCCCGTGTTTACTTCAACGAGACAAACGCCATGGCGACTTTTTTAGACAGAAGCGTTGAGATAGTGTTCAACGAGAACACCACCCCTCTGAAGGTCGGGGGCAACTACAAGATCGTCACGACCAAGGTTAATGGAAGGGACGTCATGTACTTCTACTCCACGAGCAACGAGAGCAACTCAACACCCGTTGGGAGCTCCCTCTCGGTTGGCAACTGGACGCTCCGCTTTGATGATGTCAACCAGGATGCCAATGAGATGCTCATCTACCTAACCTACCCCAGCGGAACATCAAAGCACAAGACTATGACGAAGGGTTATTACTACGTAATGTACGTTGATTCTACAGGGAACCAGGACTTTGAGGAGTACTCTGCCTACCCCAGTGGAAGGATCGACGAGCTTCTGCGCTCGGGGGCCAGGGAGGTCTTCCTGTTCCATCCGACGGACTTCTTCGTTGGCATAGGGGGCAACCTGGTCATACTCTACGATTACGACTATTACGCCAAGGCCAGGACCTACGCGGATGGTGACGTGTACCACGGTCAGTGGGTGTGGGATATAGACCCCGCGGACAAGCTCTTCACACTGTACCTTCATGTTAACTCAAGCGATCCCAAGTTCCCGCCGGTGCTTGTTTCCGCTGGAGAGAGCCTCAGCATCCCCACCGACTGGAACCTTGAGGTGCAGCCAGTCTTTAAGAGGGATTCAAATGGTGCAATCATAGGCGTTGAGGGTTACCGCTTCGTTCAGGTGCATCCTGTAACAAAGACGGTGTCGATAACCGCGCCCAGGGTGGTCGCCACGGACAACGTTTACGACCTTATAATCAACGATACCCAGCTCACGGATCTGCCCTCCAATAAAAACGTCATCATAGTTGGTGGGTGGGTCAGCAACAAGGCGTGGAACGTTCTCGAAGCGATCTACGGTAAGAGCAGAATAGATGCCATAAAGTCCAGGATAGAGACCAACGGCTACGTGGTCGAGGTTCTCAATAACCCCAAGAACCCTGAATACAAGGTCATCATCCTGGCCGGAAAGACCCACGTAGAAACCAGAAAAGCCGTCGATAAGTTCATGAGCGAGATTTAATTCAGCTTTAATTTTACCCCCTGATTTTACTGATAGACTCAGCCACCTTCTGATTTGAGCATTCTCTGGAGCTTATACCGCCCCAGAATACCGAGTACGGGTTGATTTAAGATGGTAGTAATGCCCGATTTTTATTAATAATTTTTTGGTTCATTTCTCTATAGGTTTCACGGCTCTGTTAATGCTAAGGGTTATAAGCCGGCTGGGACTTATTGGGGTAGCGAGGGAGAGGTGTTAAAGATGGTCGTGAAAGATTGTCCCGAGTGCGGTGGCACCGGTAAGGTCAAGGTTGGCGAGAAAGAGTGTCCCGTCTGCAACGGATGGGGTTACGTTCCTGTGGATTTTAAACTGGACAAACAGCTTAAGGGTTACAGGAATCTTGATTACCTTGGGGTAGATGAAGAGGTTGATGAGATACCCTGTCCGGAGTGCCACGGGAAGGGGACGGTCCCGGTTTACGATACGTGCCCCACCTGTGGGGGGACGGGCAGGGTCCTTGCCTGCGACATCTGTGGTAAGGTAAAGGCCCCTTGGGAACCGGGTATGGAAACAACCTGGGTCTGCCTGGACTGTATGAGGAGGTATAAGGTTGTTTACATCCTGGATAAAACCTGTGATTACGAGGACGTTGATGTTGGGAACGTTTACAGGGGCACGATCGATCGCGTTGAACGGTTTGGAGTCATCGTCAGGCTTAACCCCCATGTCACAGGTCTTATAAAACGAAAAGACCTTTTGGGAGGGCGGGATTACAAGGTCGGCGGTTCCATACTTGTTCAGGTTCTGGACGTGAGACCTGACAAGCGTGAGGTGGACCTAATAGAGTCCGCCCTCAAGAACTACCGGGAGGTAACAGTCAGAAAGGAACTGCCCGTTACTCCCCTCGGAGAACTCAGCAGGGATATGGCGGGCAAAACCGTGAGGCTCAGGGGGGAGGTGACGCAGATACAGGTCACCGGCGGGCCAACGGTCTTCACGTTGACCGACGGGACGGGGATAACGTGGGCGGCCGCCTTTGAGACCCCCGGCGTGCGTTCTTATCCGAGCATCAACGTCGGGGATGTTGTAGAGGTCGTTGGAAAGGTCTCCTTCCACGCGGGTGAGATACAGATAGAGGTCAGCGATATGGCCCGTCTCTGGGGTCCGGAGGCCGCGGAGGTAAAGAAGAGGATAGAATCGGAGCTGGATAAGAAGGCGCAGCCTCAGGACGTCGGCTTCCTGGTGGAGAGTGAGGTTCTTGAGGCCCTCAAGCCGAAAATAATGAAGGCGGCCTTCGTTATAAGGCGTGCCATCTACGAGGGTAGACCCATCCTCCTGAGGCATCACTCGGATGCAGACGGCTACACCTCCGGCTTGGCCCTTGAGTATGCTATAGTGCCCCTAATTGAGCAGATATCACCTGATTCAAGTGCCAGGTGGAAGCTCTTCAAGCGCAGACCTAGCAGAGCTCCTTTCTACGAACTGGAAGATGTCCTCAAGGACATAATCTTCATGGTCGAGGACCACGAGAAGTTCGGCGATCCGCTTCCGCTTTTGGTTATCGTTGACAACGGTGGGACGAGCGAGGACATTCCAGCCTACAAGCGCATAAGGGCCTACGGTGTTCCGATAGTTGTGATAGACCACCATGACCCGCGTGAATGGGTGAGCGAGGACAGGGCAAAGGTGGACGACTATGTTGACGTCCACGTCAATCCCCATCACATAAAGCGCGGCTACTACGAGCTCACCGCCGGGATGCTGGCAACGGAGGTGGCGCGCTTCATCAATCCCGATGTTGAGGACAGGATAAAGCACCTCCCTGCGATAGCTGGAACCGGCGACAGGAGCAAGGCCCCGGAGTTCTACGGGTACCTTGAGATAGCGAAGAAGGCCAAGGGCCTCGACGAGGAGGACCTCAGGAAGATAGCCGAGGTGATAGACCACGAGGCCTACTTCTGGAAGTTCATGGACGGTCACGGCGTAATAGACGAGATTCTCCTCCTCACGGGCAACCTCCAGAGACACAGGGAGCTGATAAACGCGATCTATCCTGAAGTAAAGGAGAAGCAGGAGAAGGCTTTGAAAGCTTCCCTGCCCCACGTCAAGAGCGTCGTCCTGCCGAACGGGATAAGGTTCAACACGATAGACATCGAGCTCTTCGCCCCGAAGTTCTCCTATCCGAGCCCCGGCAAGCTCTCCGGCCTGATACACGACCACTTCAAGGAGAAGTACGGCGAGGACGCGCCGATACTGACCTTAGCTTACGGCCCGGACTTCGCGGTTGTGAGAGCCGCCGACGGGATGGCGGCTTACAATTTCGACCTGAACGAGATAATCCCAAAGCTTCAGGAGGCCCTGCCGAGCGCGGGCATAGAGGGCGGCGGCCACAGCTACGCGGGCTCGATAAAGTTCTTCGAGGGCATGAGGAAGGAGGTTCTTGAGGAGTTCGCGAAGCAGGTCGTTAAACTGAGGGGTGCCCGAGGGACTTGAACCCTTCCCAACCTTTTTAAACGTCCGGGAGAATATTAACCAACAGCGATTTTGGAGGAAATGGTCATGAAGATCAGACTTGTGGTTGTTTTTAGGATGGGTGGCGTTTCTTACAGGGGATACCACTGGGAGGACGGTGCTGTCGTCTTTGAGTTTGAGAGGCTTGGAAACGCCTTCATCCAGGTGATGAGCGAGCGGGTAGTTGAGGAAGAGATCACTCACGAGCCCAGTGCAGTGTTCGTTGAGCTCCGCACAAAGGAAGGTGGGAAGGTTTTTGAGGCCGTTAAAGAGGGGGATGCCTACCTCGCTGAGGAGAGATGAGTTTTTATACTTTCCCCCAAATTATCTTCGGTGATGCCCGTGTACATGGCTGAGTTCCAGCTTCGTTACAGTGATATGAAATGGTACGTGAGGCGTGTTGTGGAGGCTTCCAGCGTTAAGGAAGCCAGGGAAGTTGCCATACGGTTCGCCAGAGCCATGAATCGTGGTGAAGTTCGGTGGGAGCTGAGCTACGTTATTGAGGCCGACAGACCCCTCATGCTTGGGGCCGAGGAGCTGAAGAAACTTGGAGCCTGAACCGGTGATGCTGTGATGCCCTTTTATTCTATTCTATCCTTCACGGCCCTGTTTCTGGTGCTGATCGGGGCGGCGGCTGCCTTCCGGGGATACTTGGCCAGAAGAGACTCGATTATCACGAGGGGGATTCTGGGTGCACTGGTCGGGGCCTTCCTACTGGAGATGTCCGTGATACTCCGAGCGGGCCTGTCCCTGTTCTCAGCCCTGATCCTGATCCTCTTGGCGATTGCGTTCATCGCGCTCCTGAAGATGTCCTGAGGCGGGACTTATTTCCTCGACGTAGTTCCTCAGCATGACGTTCCTGACTTCATCCACATCCTCGGTGTGTCCGAGTGCCCACATGAGCTTGACCAGGGCGGCTTCCTTCGTCATGTCTCCGGCGGGGATAACACCTGCATTGAGGGCCTTCCTTCCTACCTCGTAGCGGGTGAGGTCAACTCCTCCATAAAGGGCTTGGGTGGTCATTACAATTGGTTTCTCCCTGGCTATCCTAACAACGGCTTTCAGCGGGTTCCGTCCGCGGTATGGGATCCCTCCCACCCCGTATCCTTCTATGATTATGCCGTGAGCTCTTTCTGAGATTGCCAGCAGGACCTCAGGGTCAAGACCGGGGGTCAGCCTTACGTGCACCACATCCGGGTCTATGGCGGTATCCATCAGAGGCTCCGAGGGGGCCCTCGTCGGTGGGCGGTGCCGGTATATAACTTCATTACCCTTCACATACGCAATATCGGGGTAGTTGATGCTTTGGAATGCATTCAGCCCAAAGGAATGGACCTTCGACGCCCTGACGCCCAGCATGATCTTGTCCATGAAGGCTATGTAAACTCCAGGTGCATCCTCAACGGCAAAGCGTATCGCTGTCCTAATGTTCCGGGGGGCATCGCTTCCGGGTTCGGTTATGGGGAGCATTGAGCCAGTAAGAATAACGGGTTTGTTCACGTTTCTAACCATGAAACTCAGGGCTGAGGCCGTGTACGCAAGTGTGTCTGTCCCATGTGTTATCACGATTCCATCGTAGTCGGAAAGGGCGTTATAGACCTCTTTTGCAATAACGGTCCAGTCCTCGGGCTGGATGAGGGTGCTGTCTAGATTCAGGATGTCTCTTGCATCAACCCTGAATCCGTCCTGTCTCTCCACTCCCGCCATTTTCAGTACCTTTTCTACCCTTAGGGTGGCCTTGTAACCCGCCTCAGTTTTTGCACTCGCTATCGTGCCCCCCGTTCCCAGTACCAGAATTCGTTTCATATTATCCCCGGAGGGGATGTACCCCTCGGTTTTTAGTCTTTTCGACAAATAATATGGACATGTAGGAAAATTATTTGACATTTTGACAAATCATTCCCTGATTGTTGCCATCAGGGCCAGGGCGATCAGGTTCATTGCCGCCGAGAACAAGAACGCGTGAGTGAGTGAATAACTCTGCCACAGCCAGCCCGCTATCACTGATGCGGGGAAGACGAAGACCCCGAATATCGTGTGGTATGCCCCGATTATAGTTCCCTTCTCGTATTCCCTCGCCAGGTCCGCCATGTAGGCTCTGGGAACCGTGTCCTCAATAGCCACATAAAGGCCGTAGAGAACGAAAGCGGCCAGAAGGGCGGGCAAACTGTGGGCGTAGGCGAAGGATAGGGCGGCGAGTGCCGCTACTCCAAAGCCGAGGGTTATCATTCTCTTCTTTCCAAAGCCGTCGGAGCATGCCCCGATTGGGTAGGCCGAGAACGCGTATATAAGGTTAAACAGGGCGTAGAACGCGGTGCTTTGGATTACAGTGTATCCTAGTGCCTCAGCCTTCCAGAGGGTGAATGCGTAGCTGTATCTTCCCAGGGCCCCTATGGCAACGATCGTCAGGAAGAGCTGCAGGTTCCTGTCTCTTAGGGTGGAGATTCCTTTGATCCTCTTTTTGACCTCTCTACCCCGGTCTTTAATGAACAGGAGAACCACCACAAGTGCCAAAAGACCCGGAATAGCCGAAAGAGCGAAGATGTAGCGGTACGCCTTTCCCGGGGGCAGGTTCCTCAACAGCTCTAGGAGACCAATGGTAACCAGTGGGCCTGCCACCGCACCGAGCGTGTCCATCATTCTGTGGAATCCAAATGACTTGCCGCTCTTCCCCTTCTCGCTTGACTCCGCTATCAGGGCGTCCCCCGGAGCGGTTCTTATGCCCTTCCCGACCCGGTCTAGAACCCGCAGGCCGAGAAAGTCCCACCAGTAGCGGGTGAAAGCTAAGGCCCCTTTGGCGAGGGTTGAGAGGGCGTAACCGGCGAAGACAAAGGCCTTCCGCTTCCGGAACTTATCGCTCACGTAGCCAAAGGCCACCTTAAAGAGGGAACTCACGCTCTCTATCGCACCCATCACCGAGCCACTGATCATCTGGCCCTCCCTGAGAACACTGATCAGATAGCTCGGCACTATTGGGTTTATCATCTCGCTACTCATGTCGTTGAGGAAGCTGATGATACCCAGCAGAAAGACGTTCCAGCTGATCCCGAAGACCGTTCTTCCGGCTTCACTTTTTCCTTTAGTTTCCATCATTTATCCCCCAGCACTTCAAGGCAGAGTTCTTTCAGTCTCTCTTTACCCTCTTCCAGCCGGTTTGAGCCTCGTTTAGTTATCTCATAAACCCTCATCCGCCGTCCGTTCCTTACCTCCCAGTGGCTCTTTAGGAGGTTTTCCCTTTCAAGGGCGTGGAGGAGGGGGTAGATGGTTCCAGGGCTGATGCTGTAACCGTGTCTCTCAAGTTCTTTCATCAGGAACGAGCCTGTGACACCATCTTTCGCGTGGTGGAGTATGTGCAGGGTGAGAAAATCCCCGTATCTCATATCGGACATCGATATCGAACTGCGATATTAAAGCTTAAAAAAATTTGGCTCAGCGGCGGCGCTTCATATTGAGCACCGCCAGGCCGAGGAAGAGTGTCCCAAAGCCGAGCAAGATTGCAACGTCACCCCATATCCTGCCCAGGCCCCAGCCGCGAACCATAACAGACCTGAGGGCATCAACCGCGTACGTCGGGGGGAGGATGTACGAGAAGGGACGAAGGTACTTTGGTATCGCCTCCACCGGCCAGAAGATGCCCGAGAGCAGGAACGTCGGCACGATTACCATTGGGACGAACTGCACCGCCTGAGCCTCGTTCTGGGAGATGTTGGAGAAGAGTATGCCGAGGTTGACGCCGACGATTGCCAGGATTGCCACGATGACAAAGGACAGGAGGAGACTGCCCTCAACGTTCACCCTGAAGCCAAAGACCGCTATGGTGAGCATTATGATCACTTGGAGGGTCCCGATGATGCCAGAGGCCAGGGAGTATCCAATGGCAACTTCGCCCTCACTCATTGGACTTGCGAGGGCCCTGTCGAGCGTTCCGAGGTTCCTCTCGCCTATGAACGAGAGGAGTGAAAGAACCATCGAGATTATGAACACTGCAAGCGACATGACGCCCGGCAGGAACGTGTCCATGAACTTGGCGTTACTTCCGTATACCGCTGTATACTTGACGCGGACGGGCAGTTTGAGGCCGTTCTCCTCAAGGGTTTTCATGAGTGCTTCGTTGATGCCCGAAACAATGGCATTGACTATATAGGTGTTGCTCCTGTCAAGATAAACCTTCACCCCTTCCGAAGGGTCTCTGGGGAAGTAGATTACCGCCCAGCATTTCCCGTCCTTCAATTCATTCAAGGCGTCCTCCAGAGTCCCAGCGTGCGAAACCGAGAACGTGCTCGTGTTGAGATTCTTGACGAACTCGGAGCCGAAGCTCCCGTCACCGTTAACGACCACCACCTTAACGTCCTGAACGTGGCCTCCGAAGGCAAGGCCAAAGAGGACCATGAGGACTATGGGAGTTATCAGGGCGTAGCTCATTAACCTTCTATCGTGTCTCAGCTCCAGCAGGCTTCTCTTCGCCACCGCTATGATTCTACCCATGTTCATCCGACCACCCCCGTGAGCTTGAGAACCGCCTCTTCGAGCGTCGCCGAACCGGTCTCCTCAATGATTTGCTCCGGAGGCGCCGTGATCAGTACCTTTCCGTTCATCATGATTGCCACGCGGTCGCAGTTCACGGCCTCGTCCATGTAGTGCGTCGTTATGAGTATCGAGGCGCCTTCTTTGGTCAGCTCGCGGAAGTAACTCCAAAAACTCGCCCTGAGCTGGGGGTCAACGCCCACCGTCGGCTCGTCGAGGATCAGGAACTCGGGGTCGTGAATAAGCGCGCAGGCGAGCGAGGCCCTCCTCTGCATCCCTCCGCTGAGTTTACCGACGAGCCTGTTCCTGAACTTCTCAAGCCCTACGAACCTCAGTATGCTTTCCTTCCTCTTCTCAAACTCTTCTCTTGAAAGGCCGTACAGTCGGGAGTAAAACCACAGGTTCTCCTCGACGGTCAGGTTCCTGTAGAGGGCAAGCTCCTGCGGCATGTAGCCGACCTTCGCCAGGACTCCTTTGTTCGGCATCTTCCTTCCAAGTAGCTCGATTTCTCCCGAGTCAGGCTTTAGAAGTCCGATTATCGTTTTTATCGTCGTGGTTTTTCCCGCTCCGTTCGGCCCGATGAGGCCGAATATCTCCCCAGGCTCAACCTCAAGGGAGAGCCCCCTGACGGCCTCGAAGTCCCCATAGCTTTTTCTGAGTTCCCTAACCGCGAGGGCAGGCATCTCCATCACCGGTTTGTCCTCGGGGGAAATCCATATAAGAATGTTGTAACTAAAAGAGTTACAAATTTTGAAGGGGTGGTAAAGTGGAGGAGCTCGTTGAGATATTGATGAAGCTCGGCCTAAAGGAGTACGAGGCGAGGGTCTACGCTTCCCTTGTAATCATCGGGCCCGCGAAGGCGAGTGAGATAGCGAGGGAGAGCGGTGTTCCAAGGCCGAGGGTCTATGACGTCTTAAAGAAGCTCCATGAGAGGGGTTTTGTTGACGTCAGCGAGGGTAATCCCACTTACTTCAGGGCCATCGAGCCCGAGAAGGTAATAGCCTCGCTCAGGGACGAATACATCCGCTCTGCTGAGGAGGCAATAATAATGCTCAAAAGCTACGAGCGGGAGAGACGGGAGGACTGGCTTCCGGTGTGGTACCTCCAGGGGGAGTGGAGCGTGGTGAACCGCGCCGAGGAGCTCGCGGAAAAAACCGAGGAGGAGTTCGTGGCGACCTTTATGGAGCCAACGATTGTCCTGAAGTTCAGGAGGGTCTTTGAGAGGGTAAGGGAGAGGGGGATAAACCCCAAAATCCTCATCATCACCAGGAAGGTCTTCCGCGAGAGTCGACTTGAAAATCTGGGGGAAGTCTATTACCTCCCAATTTCGAAGGTCCTCCATGGCGAGCCGGGGGACTTTATGGAAACGGCTGCAAGGGCCATCTTCTCCACCAACGGACGCTACCTCGTAAGGGGGATCCTCATTAGAGATTCCAGGGAATCCCTTCTCGTCTACGAGGAAGGTGGCGTTAAGGGCATCCTCGTAAAGATACCCTTTATTCCCGTAATCGAGAGAGAGGTTGTGGAGTATTACCTCCGTAAACTCGATGACCGTTCGAGCACGTGTCTCTCAAGGACGTAGCAGTGGAAGGTTCCCTCGAAGACCTTCTCGCTCTCTTTATTGAAGACCTCAGCCCTCACAATTTTCTTTTTCCCGCGGTCTTCTACTACTTCCGCCCTTGCCGTCAGCTTTTCACCGACCTTCACGGGTTTGAGAAACTTCACTTCTGCCTTTCCGAGGACGACCGTCGGCTCGTTCACAGCCAGCATCGCCGCGTAGTCGGCTAAGCCGAAGGTGAAGCCCCCGTGAACCAGTCCGTACTCGTCGACTGCCATCTCCACCATTGTCTGCAGTTGGACCTCCGCAAAGCCCTTTCTGACCGTGAGGGGCTCTCCTACGAGTTTTTTTGATACCAGGCTGTGGGTTCTTATCTCCATCTTACTCACCGGGGAAAGTTCTCCAGGGAACTTAAGAGGGTATCGAGGGCAAGGTTTATTTATTCTAGTGCCCTAAAAAGGTTAGGTGATTCCGTGCATCCCCTGGAGAGTGCCATCACTTATAAGGGCTCGAAGGAGTTCACCAAGAGCGAGCTCATAGGTATATTGGCGTTTAAGCTTCGTATTATGGGAGTAAAGGAGGCCAAGGCACTTATAGAGAATGGGCTCCGTAGTGGTCTCCTTGAGGAGCGCGACGGTCTTCTGGTCGTCAACGAGGAGGTTCTGAGGGGTGAGGCTGAAAACGAAGATCTCCTCAACGCGATGATAAGGCACGTCGCCCGCTCCCTGGGGTGGGAGGTTGACGATATCCTCAAAGAGATGAGGTCCATGCGTGAGCGCTACGGGGATCTGGACGAGAAGGTTTTAGTTTACCTGCTCGGTATGGACAAAGGTGTCGATATGTCACCTTTTAAGGATAGGCTGGACGTGTGACCAGCGGGGGTGGTGATGTGCCGGGGGAGGCTCTCATAGTCGTGGATATGCAGAGGGATTTCATGCCAGGAGGGGCGCTCCCTGTTCCGGGGGGAGATAAGATAATCCCAAGGGTCAACCGGTATATTGAGGAGTTCAGGGGAAGGGGTGCGTTAATAGTCGCAACGAGGGACTGGCATCCACCCGATCATATCAGCTTCAAGGAGCGCGGTGGGCCCTGGCCGAGGCACTGCGTTCAGGGGACGGCGGGAGCGGAGTTCGTTGTGAAACTGCCTAAGGACGCCTTGATAATTTCAAAGGCCACGGAACCTGATAAAGAAGCCTATTCTGGCTTTGAGGGAACGAACCTCGCCGAGGTGTTGAGGGAGAAAGGTGTGGAGAGGGTCTACATCTGCGGCGTTGCCACGGAGTACTGCGTTAGAGCAACGGCCCTAGATGCGGTTAAGAACGGCTTCGAGACGTACCTCCTTTGCGACGCCATCAAGGGCATCAACCCTCAGGATGAGGAGAGAGCCCTGAAGGAGCTGCGGTCCGCGGGGGTGAACCTCTTTTCTGCCCTATGATCATCTTCCACTCCTTCAGGAGCGTCAGCATCAGGTTCAGCACTATTGGGCCTATTAGGATACCCTTGACACCCATCGTCCAGGCCCCCCCGATCATCCCAATGAAGACGAGGGTCTCGTCCAGGTTTGTGTCCTTAGCGACCAACACGGGTCTTATGGTATAATCTGGCATCGGTGAGACTAGGAAGGCACCGTAGAGACTTATTCCAACGGCCCGGAGGTACATGCCCTCCTTGGCGAAGTATGCCGCCGCTATCAGCCAGAGCATCCAGCCTTCAAAAAGGGGGACGAAGCTGAATATAAACGTCAGAAATCCCGCAACTACAGCGGTGTAGATGTCTGAGACTCCGAATATCAGGAAGCCCACGGTCATCAGTACGCCCTTTGCTACGTTCAGGAGGAGCCAGACCCTCACCAGTGCTTTCAGGGTCTTGTTGACGTTGGACAGTATCTCCTCTCCAAGCCGCCTGTTCTCTGTGGGGAGGGATCTGGTTATGTACGATTTTATCTCGTCGGCATACACAAGGGCGTAATAAAAAACAAGGAGAAACACGAGCAGCTGGATCAAGTACCTGGGGATGGAGAACGCGTACGACGATGCGTAGTCAGCGAGTTTCGGTATCAGCTGGTTTGAGAAGTTCCCTATAAAGTCCAGGGCGTTTTGGGGCAGCGGCTGTGTGAGAAGCCACCTGAAGAAGTCCTCCACACTGTGATAAAACGAGGCCGCAACCCTTGCGGACATCAGGAGAAGCTCGAAGGTGAGCACTCCCCCAACCAAGAGCATCCCCAGCGTCAGGATTGCTCCGGAAGCTTGGTTCCCAAACCTACGTCGTAGTCGGACATGGAGTGGATAAGCAGCATACGCCAGAACGAGTCCGAAGAATATGGGGCCAACTAATGGCGCAACCACCCTCCACGATAGGTAGATGATCAGGAGTATTACCGCGGCCCAGATTATCGTTGTCCCATTCATCTCTCTCGAAGGGTTTATTAATGCCATCTTTATAAACCATTCCGGTGGACTGGATGGAAGAGGCACTGGTAGAGAAGTTTTTCTTCTACCTCCACAGGTGAGACGATTACCTCGGGGAGGGGCGCTTTGAAGCCGCGTACGGTTCGTATATGGATGGTCTTTACGCCTTCGGGGCTTACTTGGTGTACCGGGACACTGGACTGCTTCTTCCTCTGGGAGAGCTCACGGGGTTTTTAAGGAGCAAGCACCCCGAGGTTTATGAGGTTCTAACCCGCTTTTCGAACATCTCTCACTTCGAAGAATCCTCCGTGGTGGCGTTAAAGGGCGAACTTCGCCGGTTTGCCGATAGGATAACGTCGTCGGTTTCTGATCGACATTGAGGGTCTCACTGATGGAGGAGATGAGGCGCTAGGGAGGACGTCATCTCTCCGTCCCTTTCCCTTTCCGGACTGCATCGCTCTTCTCTGAGTATCCCTTCAAACGTTTCCTCCAGCCCCCTGCCGGCCTGGAACGTTACTATGATTGCACCCCGTATCCCCTCCATTTTCCCATGGGGATACACAACGAGCCTCAGTAGGTTCCCGTCCCTCATGAGCTCGATTTTGGATATTGCCGCCCGGAGGAAGAACGCATGGTTACCCCCCTCGTGCCAGGCGCCTGTGATCTCAAGGGTTCCACTGGAGTAGAACACCTCCAGGAAAGGCAGGGGATCCTTAAGGGTTGTAAGGGGCCACAACATACCGTCGTGATACAGCACGGCGCTTCCTCTCGCCCGCCCCACGTAGATGGAGTTACAGAGGCTGTCGATGTAGCTCCCCAAAACTTCATAAACCGTGCCCCTCGAAGACTCCACGTTCATCACCATGTTAAATACTCATGCAGGTATATTGGTAATTGGAGCTTACTGGTGGTTTCCATGAGGATTGTTTCGGCTGACACGGGAGGGGCTTTACTCACTGAGGACTACGAGCCGGTAGGGCTTATAGCTACAGCAGCTGTGCTCGTGGAAAAGCCGTACAGGACGGCAACTCTGAGCGTCGTTAAGTACGCTGACCCGTTCAACTACGACATGAGCGGAAGGCAGGCCGTTCGGGAGGAGGCTTTTCTGGCGGTTGAGCTCGCGAGAGAGGTAAAGCCTGACGTGATACACCTCGATTCCACCATCGGAGGAATAGAGGTCAGGAAACTGGACGAGCCAACCATTGAAGCTTTAACCATAACCGACCGGGGCAAAGAGGTGTGGAAGGATTTGGCGAAGGATCTTCAGCCGCTGGCTAAAAAGTTCTGGGAGGAGAGGGGGATAGAGATAATCGCCATCGGCAAGTCCAGCGTCCCGGTTAGAATAGCGGAGATCTACTCTGGCCTCTACACTGCCAAGTGGGCGATTGAGTACGCAAGGGAAAACGGGAAGGCCATCGTCGGTCTGCCGAGGTACATGACGGTGGAGATTCGTCCCGGAAAAATCTATGGCGAGAGCCTCGACCCGCGTGAGGGCGGTCTCTTCGGGGAAATCGAGGCAAAAACGGAGAGAATCGGCTGGGAGCTGTATCCGAACCCGTTCGTGAGGCGCTTCATGGTGCTTGAAGTTTGGGAAGAATGAGGGGCTAAGCCCCCTTCCCCAGCTCGCTCGGGAACTTTATGGCATCGAACGGGCACGTCTGGTTGCAGACGCCGCAGCCGGTGCAGAGCAGGGAATCTATGCGCACCTTGTTCGTTTCCGGCTCGTAAACCAAAGCTGGACAGCCGGTTAGTAGTATGCACGCCTTGCAACCGGTGCACTTGTCCTCGATAACCAGGGGTATCTCGCCTATCTCGCCGCGTCTTAGGACTGGTATGACGCACTCCTGCTTGGCTATTATAACAGCGGGCCCCTCAATCTGCATGGCCTCCTTGATGGCTTCCCTCGTTGCTTTGAGGTCATAGGGGTCAACTGTCTTAACGTACTTCACTCCCAGAGCTTTGACGAGGGCTTCAATGTCAATCTCTTTGAACTTCCTGCCGGTTTCACTTCCGCCTGTTCCGGGGTGGGGCTGGTGGCCGGTCATTGCCGTCGTCCTGTTATCAAGTATCATAACGAGAACGTTCAGGTTCTTGTAGACGGCATCGACCAGCGGCTGGATTCCGTTGTGGAAGAACGTCGAATCACCGATGGTGGCTATCACCTTCTTGTTCAGCGCCACACTCTGGCCATTGGCAAGGCTTATGCTCGCTCCCATGACGTATTCCGTCCAGATGGCCTCAAGCGGCGGAAGGAGTGACAGTGCGTAGCAGCCTATGTCGCCGTGTATCGGGACGGAATAGCGGCCGAGCTTGAGGTCCCTTAAAGCATCGAGGGCGGCGCGGTAGCTTCCCCTGTGCGGACAGCCGGGACACATCACCGGCGGCCTCTTCGGGGCGAGGCTCTCGGCGTAAGCGACCTCCTCGAGCTTGGTGTACTCTTCAGCTCCCCTGCCGAGGAGATTCAGAAGGGCGTTCCTCACAAGGCTCGGCGTCAGTTCGCCCTCAAGCGGGAAGTGGCCGGTCCTCTTGCCGTAGATTGGCACACTCAGTCCGGCCTCATAGGCGGCTATCTTGACCTCCTCCTCAAGGAACGGGGCACCGTCCTCTATAACCACAGCGAACTCCACGCTTTTGAGGAACTCGACGACCAACTTTCTCGGGAGCGGGTGTGGCGTTGAGAGCTTGAGGACCTTAAATTCTCTCCCAATCTTCGGGAGAATCTCTCTCACGTAGTTGTAGGGTGCGCCCTCGACGATTATTCCTATCCTTCCCTCTCCTTCAACCCAGTTGAAAGGCATGCCGTTAAACTCCTCCTCTATCCTCGCCACCGTTTCATTGAGCCACTTATGGCGTTTTCTGTTGCCCTCCATGCTCGCCCTGACGTAGCGCTCTATGTCCTTCCTGAAAACCGGCTTCCGGTTTAGCTCGATGAACTCGCCGACTTCTACGTCAGCCGTCGTGTGGTTGACCCTTGTCGTCGTCCTGAATATCACGGGGACTTTATAGCGCTCGCTCATCTCGTAGGCGTAGATGATTAAATCGTGGGCCTCCTGCGGATCGGCAGGCTCAAGAACCGGCAAAAGGGAGAGCTTGCCGTAGTAGCGGTCGTCCTGCTCGGTCTGGCTTGTATGCGGCCCGGGGTCATCGGCGACGAGAATAACCAGTCCTCCCTCAACGCCGGAATAAGCTAAACTCATAAGCGGGTCTGCTGCCACGTTAAGGCCAACGCACTTCATGGTTACGAGCGCTCTAAGGCCGGTGTAGGCAACACCGGCCGCTTCCTCTAAAGCAACTTTCTCGTTGGGGGCCCATTCGGCGAATACTTCAGGCTTCAGATGGGCTATCGTTTCAATAACCTCGGTCGATGGCGTTCCAGGGTAACCAGTGGCGAAGGCGACGCCGCTCTCAAGGGCTCCGTATGCTGTTGCCTCATTGCCCATTAAAAGGAGCTTTTTTCTCCGTTCGGGCTTGCCAGGGGACGTGTTGACGTCTTCATCGTTTATGGCTTCCATGATCTTCACCGCCCTTAGTTGAGCTCTGGGGTTAAAACGCTACCTTCAAAAGAGCTGCCTGAAAACTGAAGATTTTTCGATTAGGACCTACGGTTTCTTGCCGTATTTGGGGTCGTAGAAGTACTTTCCTTGGGCCTTCCCGTAGGCGTCGAGGGTCTTGCGGTTTATCAACATGAAGTAGAGCGTCAGCACGAGAATCCCGGCCCCAAAATATACACCGAACCGTCTGAACGTCAGGATCAGTCCTATAA
>Ga0256840_1002219_pt1 | contig 17339 bp, 9 predicted proteins | sample 355202metaG_FD_185969 | JGI IMG/M metagenome (GOLD analysis project Ga0256840, IMG submission 185969) | Hydrothermal vent microbial communities from Mid Atlantic Ridge, Atlantic Ocean - 355-202 | ecosystem: Environmental > Aquatic > Marine > Hydrothermal vents | place: Atlantic Ocean: Mid... | reverse complement strand
CATCCCAGTCAATATTATTACACGCTTCACAAGGGGCTTTAAATACGCCTATTTTTACCAACAGTGCATGAACCTTACAACCCACACAAAATCCAAATACCGCCTCTAACCACATCAGTGCAATACAGACCCAAACTAACTTTACTGCAATGCCCGAGGGAATATAGTTCTCTGTTTCAGGCAATAGTTGGCTGTTAAAAAGGGTGTTGACCCAACCCGCAAAGACTTCGGGATTAAAGAAGATAATGCAAAAGGTGATAAAGCTGGCGCCGAGTGTCCAAGCGAATCGTTTGGGAGCGAGCGGTTTCCAAACAGGCGGGGTGTTGCGCGCTAAAAAACTGCATAGCCAAATGGTTGGCGAGAGACGAGCCGTCCAGACAAACATACCCGCAATCATCTCAAAGAGGGCATAAAACAAAATAATGGTCTGTGTGCTGTATTCGTAGGTGCGTTTGGTCGCCTCTACGGTATAGATAATATGGTAGTCCCAATTCGTTTCATAGGTGTCTACGGCGGTATTGCCATCCACCACCCAAGAGGAGGTGTAGACCACATCAAACAGGGTTAAGCCCATAAACAGAGGGATGATTAATAAAATCCCTGCACGCATTCGCATGACGACATCGTTAATGAAAAGTTCAGGTTCGTTTGGGTCTCGAAACCAGAGGTTTTTTAAGGTATTCGTCATATAGTTAACCTTTTAATTAAGTGTTTTTATGGAACCTTTTTGTTGAGTTTTAAAGAACTGAGTAAGCGCTTTGAGCGCATCAGCTTGTTGCATTAAAGCCTCTGCTGAAGCCGTTGTCTCTTCAACCAGTGCAGAGTTTTGTTGAGTCATGGTGTCAATATCAGAGATGGCATGGTTAACATGCTCAATGCCTTGTTGTTGTTCGTGTGAGGCGTGGGAGATTTCACCAATCATCGTGCTGACATTTTGAATAGAGCTATTAATGGTTTCTAAGGCTTGGCCTGTTTTTTCAACAAATTCAGAACCCAATTGTACGTTGGATACTGTCTCTTCAATTAAGGTTTTGATCTCTTTAGAGGCTTCTGCTGATTTTTGTGCTAAGTTGCGTACTTCACTGGCCACTACTGCAAAGCCACGACCATGCTCGCCTGCACGTGCGGCTTCTACCGCCGCATTTAAAGCGAGCAGGTTAGTTTGAAAAGCAATGCTGTCAATTAACCCAATAATGTCTAGAATCTTTTGTGAAGACTCGGTGATATCACTCATGGAGTGAATCGCTTTATTGGCAATTTCAGCGCCTTGTATCGCTTCGTCTTTTGCAACCGTCGCGACTTGATTTGCCTGTTGAGAAACCTCGGTATTTTGTTTCACCGTTTCGGTAATCTCTTCCATGCTGGCCGAGGTCTCCTCTAGGGTTGCGGCGGCTTGCTGGGTACGTTTATTTAAATCTTCACTGCCCGAAGAGACTTCCGAAGCTGATTCGGAGACATTACGCGCCACATTGGTGATTTTGGCTAAGGTTGCATTCATTTGACCGCTAGAGTCGTTAATGGCTTTAGCCAAAATACCCAAATCGCCGGGGTACTGTCCATTCACTTGTTGTGTTAAATCGCCAGAAGATTGTGCTACCACAACCGTAGAGATCTCTTTTACGGCGGAGGCTAATGCTGACATCGCATTATTTACGCGCTGTTTCATGGTCTCTAAATCACCACTGGCTTGCGCTTGAATACGCTGATTAAATTGTCCTTGTTCCATGGCAGACATAACGTTGTTTACATCGGTTACAGTTGAGTGGAGGGTCTTTAATGCCTGTGAGGTATTATTTAATATTTTGTGGTAGCGGCCTTGTGCGTTATTTGAGATGGTGGTATTAAATTGACCTGATGCGAGTCCTTGAATGGCTTTTTCTAATTCGGTCATGGTTTCATTAATGTTTTCCGCAGAGTAGTTGATTCCTTTTTTTAAGGTATTTAAGTCGCCTTTTAATTCGGCTTGAATGCGTTGGTCAAAATCCCCTTTGGCGATGGCGTTAATGACGGTATTGGATTCGGTAATCGTGGTTTGTAAGTGATGTAAAAGTGTGTCGAATGAGCGAGACATTTGGGCTATTTCATCTTTTCCTGTCATGTTGGCAAAGTGTTTAAACTCACCAGACTCGGTTACGTTTTCAATAGAGATTCTTAGTTTTTTGACTTGATCTAAGAGATTTTTGGTGATCATCATTACTAAAATAAAGCTTATGAGTAGAACTAAAAACATGCCTGTGATGTAAATAATTAGATCTGATGTAGCTTCCTCTTTTAAGTGTTCACTTTGAGTGATCAGTTGTTGCGCTAGAGTGGTTTCCATCTCTTTTAGTAGGTCAATTTTGTGTGAAATGGTTTTAAACCAAATGGCGGGATCTACCCCAAAATTCCCTTCATAACGTTTGGAGAGTGCAGTTTGGCGCATGGTATTTACTTCTGCGACGACAGGAGAATTTAATGTTTCTTTAAGAGTGGCTTGTTGTTTTTGGGTGGCTAAGCTATTAAATACGGATAAATAGGTGTTTTGTGCACTGATTAGTTTCGAAAACAGAACGTCCATGCCTGATGTAAATTTATCGGAACCAAATGTGGCGGTAAGAACTGCACGCTCAAGACCAGCGCGCTCTTTGGACTGTAAAAAATTTAAATAGGCTGCTTCGGATCGAACTAATGAACCATCATGCGTTAAGTGAATAACTTGACCAATTAAATTTAAGGAGTAAGTGTTGAGTTGGGTGTAAAAATCAAGGGCTTTTTGCGTGGTGATGGTTTGTGATAGAACTTGTTGCCGAATGCTTGGCAGTTGTTCTAAATGTTGTTTAATTTTATTTAGTTGATGGCTGAAGGTAATGTCATGTTTATCAAGGTCTATTTTCTGAATTCCATTTAAAAAGTGAGTAATCTCTTTATTAAATACAGCATGTTCTTTAGAAAGCGCTTGAGCAAATTTTTGACCTGAAGTCGCTAAATACCCTGCTGTCATCCCACGTTCTTTTTGAGATTCATGGACATAGTTACCAACTAAAACACTGACCTCAATTAAGGAGTGGATGTTGTGGTATTCTTGCTGTGCATGGTAGCGTTCAATCACCGTATTGAATGAAAAATAAAAGAGTGCGAGTAGCGGAAAGACGAGCATTATAGCTAATTTGTTGCGAATTGAGATGTTCTTGAGCTGGGGCATGAAATGTCTCCAAATAAGATTCAGTGCAAAGGAAGGGGATGTACTGTTTTTTGACTCAAACTCTACACTATCATATCCTCTGAAAAATGTCTGTATGGAATATTAGGTAGTTTTTAGACTGCTTTTTGGGGCGATGGCATGAACGAAAATAGCGGTTTAATGCTATAATTCCGATTATTTACGTTAAGCAGGTCTTTTATTCAAATGAGTCATCACGATAACTCGGACACCCTTTCACGCCCCGTCAATTTTATTCGTAATATTATTAACGACGATTTAGCCAGCCATAAGCACGATCATGTGCACACCCGTTTTCCGCCAGAACCCAATGGTTACTTGCACATTGGTCATGCCAAATCGATCTGTTTAAACTTTGGTTTGGCGCAAGATTATCAAGGCGAGTGTAATTTACGTTTTGATGATACCAACCCCTCTAAAGAGGAGGTAGAGTACATTGAAGCGATTAAAAAAGACGTGGCGTGGTTGGGCTTTGAGTGGAGCGGGGAACCTAAATTCTCTTCAAACTACTTTGATCAATTTTATGGCTATGCCGTTGAATTAATTGAGAAAGGGTTAGCGTATGTCTGTTTCTTAAACGCCGAAGAGACACGCGCCTATCGTGGCAGTTTAACCGAAGCAGGCAAAGACAGCCCATATCGAGATACTTCACCAGAAGAAAATTTAGCTCTGTTCTCCAAAATGAAAAATGGGGATTTTAAAGAGGGGGAGTGCGTATTGCGAGCCAAAATTGATATGGCCTCTTCCTTTATGTGTTTACGCGATCCTGCGTTGTATCGAGTTCGCTTTGAACACCATCATCAAACAGGCGATGCGTGGTGTATTTACCCCATGTATGACTTTGCACACTGTATTTCAGATGCCATTGAGGGCATTACCCATTCGCTGTGTACCTTAGAGTTTCAAGACAATCGTCGTTTGTATGATTGGGTATTGGATCATTTGGAGGATTTCAATCGTCCAGACCGTCCGCATCAATATGAGTTTTCACGCTTAAACTTAGAGTATACCGTGATGTCAAAGCGTAAGTTGCATCAGTTGGTGGATGATAATTTAGTTTCGGGTTGGGACGACCCTCGTATGCCGACCATTTCGGGCTTGCGTCGTCGGGGCTATACGCCCGCATCGTTGCGCGATTTTGCAGAACGTATTGGTATCTCAAAAGTAGACAGCATGACGGGAATGGATATTTTAGAAGCCTCTGTACGGGATGATTTAAATAAGGTTGCCCCGCGTTCGATGGCAGTGCTTGACCCCGTTAAGGTGGTGATTGAAAATTTTGAGGGCGAACCGCTTTCAATTCAAGCACCGGTGCATCCCCAAAATGAGGCGATGGGAAAACGTGAGATTTTCTTTGGCAGAGAGCTTTATATTGATCGTGCGGATTTTTTAGAAGTCGCCCCCAATGGTAAGTATCAGCGTTTGGCGTTGGACAAAGAGGTTCGTTTACGCAACGCGTTTATTATTAAAGCCCTTAGAGTGGAGAAGGATGAAGCAGGAAAAATCACGACAATTTATGCCAGCTATGATCCAGAAACCCTAGGCAAAAAGCCAGCGGATGGTCGTAAAGTCAAAGGGGTGATTCATTTTGTAGAGGCTTCACATGCTCTACCTGCGGTCTTTCGACTGTATGATCGTCTGTTTACGGTTGAAAACCCTGTTAAAGAACCTGATTTTGAAGCGGTGATTAATACCGAGTCGTTAGTGGTAAAACAAGGGTTTGTGGAAGTGGGGTTAGCAAATTCGGAGCCTGAGAAAGCGTACCAATTTGAACGAGAAGGTTATTTTTGTCGAGATAACCAATCGGGTGACGTTCAAGTTTATAATCGAACGGTTGCGTTAAGAGATACATGGAGCAAAAAATGATTAAGATCAGAGCACAAAAAATATGTGGTGTTGAGTTAAGTGGTAATGAAGCGATTATTACCTTATTGGTGGTGGAAGAGGGCGCAATGTTTCATCTACCTGAATGCCGAGTAACGCGTATTGCGTGTAAAGATCCCGACAGTCCCAGTGAGTTACGTTATTTTCAAAAAACCTTTGAGCAGTTGGTGCAAGATTACCAAATTGACTGCGTGGTGATTCGCGAGCGCATGAAAAAAGGCAAATTTTCTGGTGGAGCCAATGGCTTTAAGTTAGAGGCTGCTTTGCAACTGTCTGAAAAAATCAACACGGTATTACTGTCGCCGACAGACATTAAAGCCAATTTAAAACGCTACCCCCTACCGATACCCTTTGCGGAAACAGGATTAAAAAAGTTTCAAGAAACCGCTTTTATGACTGCTTTTGCTTATTATGCGGGTAAGCATGAGTGGTAGTTTAAAAATAAGCCCCTTATTAAACTAAGGCGAATAAGGCGCGAGATTAACGCGCCTTTTTTATCCGTGCATCCTTTCGTTCAAAGACTTCAATACTTGAGAAAAACCATTATGTCATCTACTACATCAACCCCCGTACCCAATAGCTTTAGTCACTTAGACTTACCGCTCTCCCAGCTCGATAATTTAACGCAATTGGGGTATGAGCAGATGACCCCCATTCAAGAAGCGGCTTTGCCGTTGGGACTGGGGGGGAAAGATTTAATTGCACAGGCCAAAACGGGCAGTGGCAAAACGGCCGCATTTGGCATTCCATTACTGAATAAAATTGAGATAAAACGGTTTGTGGTACAAGGGCTGGTGATGTGTCCGACTCGTGAATTGAGCAATCAAGTGGCGGATGAACTGCGTCGTTTAGCACGTTTTCAACAAAACATTAAAATCATCACCTTATGTGGTGGGGTGCCAATGCGCCCCCAAACCGCCTCGTTAGAGCATGGGGCACATGTGGTGGTGGGTACGCCGGGTCGTATTCGAGATCACCTTGAAAAAGAGCAGCTCGACTTAAGCCATGTGACCACGGTGGTATTGGATGAAGGCGATCGTATGTTAGAGATGGGCTTTAAGGAGGAGATGATTCATATTTTAGGCTTCACGCCTGAACAGCGTCAAACATTGTTGTTTTCTGCGACCTTTCCTGAAGACATTCGCTATATCAGTCGACGCTTTCAAAAAAATACGATGGAAATTTCGGTGGAATCGCATCATGACATGGAGACCATTGACCAACAATTTTATATCTGCCACCATCAAGAAAAGCTAGAGGGCTTAGTAAAACTCTTGGCATTTAATTGTTTTGAACATGGATTGATTTTTTGCAACACCAAAAAACTGGTGCAAGAGGTTACAGACTATTTAACCGAACGGGGTTTTAGTGCGTTGGCTCTGCATGGCGATATGGAGCAACGCGAGCGCGAACAGGTGTTGATTCAGTTTAAACACCACAGTACGAATTTGCTGGTCGCGACCGATGTTGCAGCACGTGGTTTGGATATTGCGGCATTACCTGCAGTGATTAATTATGAGTTACCTTATGAGCAAGACACCTATGTGCATCGTATTGGACGCACGGGGCGAGCAGGATTAGAGGGTGTGGCAATTACTTTATTTACCGAAAAAGAGCGTTATAAACTGTCTCGATTAGGTGAGTTACAAGGCCATGCGCTGTCGTATGAGTCGATTGATTTAATTCCGAATAAACGCGGCGCGCGCGTGCAACCGAAGTATGTGACGCTGTATATCTCGGGAGGACGCAAAGATAAAGTACGCCGTGGAGATGTACTGGGTGCGATTACTCGAGGCGCAGGCGTAGAGGGTAAATATATCGGTAAAATTGATGTCGTGGAACACTCTACCTATGTGGCAGTAGAGCCTGATTACGCACATCAAGTGGTATCCAAACTGAATCAAGGTAAAATCAAAGGGCGTAAGTTTAAAGTGGGTCGTTTGGTGTAACCGTTAGAGACGATTTGAGTGAAATTTTTATCACGTTTTAAGCATATTATTTTAATTAGCCTGCTGGTTTTTTTAGTGGGTCTATTAATAACGGATCTGCGGCATAAAAATCTTCATCAACAAGAGTTAAAGGCACTGAATGAGCACTTTGATCACTACTCTTTGCAGGCATACCTAACGTTACAACGTGAATTACAGCAAGAGCTGGCTCGACTGAGGAGTTTAGCAACCGTATTTGATGTGTTAGATCACGTTTCTCGTGAGTCGTTTAATCAGCATGCACAAGTGCTAATGAGTTCAGGCAAGGCGATTCAATCACTCCAGTGGGTAACCTTGGTTGAGGATTCAGAACGTACCGCATTTGAACAAGCGATTCGAGCAGAGGGGTTTCCTGCGTTTCAAATCGTTTCATTGTACAACGGTAGTAAGTTAATGCCTGCGAAGCGAGCGCCACAATATGCCGTGGTTAACTATATTTACCCGTTTAAAGAGAACCGAAAAGCATTTGGTTTAGATATCTACTCCGCTCACCAACAAAAAGAAGGCTTACTTCAAGCCGCAAAAGTAAAAGAGATCGTCGCCTCGCCGCCAGTCATTTTAATTCAAAAACCTAACTCAGCACCGTCGGTTGTTTTTTCTCAGCCTCTTTATGATTCTGCCGATTTACTGCAAGGCTATGTTAATTTGATTTTAAACATGGAAGCATTTTGGTCAAGAGTTGTGTATAAGACAGGTTTAGAACTGAATTTGCATTATCAGCTATATGACTCTCAACGAAAAGAGCTCCCTTATTTAAGTGCCAATCGAGCATTATTAGAGAAGGGGGGACAATTTTTTCGTGCCCATGAATTTTTAATTTTAATTGGTGGTAGAGAGTGGCATTTTGAAGTCTTGGGAGATGTCTCACACCTTGCAGAGTATGAGGTGTATGGTGGGGAAGGCCATGTAAACTTTCTTATTTTTGGCACATTCTTAAGTGCTCTTTTTGCAATATTAGTCTTTATTTGGCTCAAATTTAGAGCAGAAAAACGGGCGACGCTGAATAAATTAAGAGCGCAAGAGTCACGCTATAAAACACTGTTTGAACAAAGTTCTAATGCGTTTTATGTACTTGATAGTCAAGGCAATATTCTGGATGTCAATTCAGAAACGCTTAGTTTGATGGGGTACTCAAAAGAGCAGTTGTTAACCATGAACTATGCAGACATTGATGTGAGTTGTGTAGAAAACGCATCGGTTTGTAAGATATGTGATTGGAAAAATATTGAGGATAAGCTCTTTTTTGAAACTCAGCATCGGTGTCTGGATGGTGAAATTTTATTGGTTGAGGTGGGTGTCAGTAAGTGTTTAGTTGATGGTCAATTGATAGTGAGTTTGTTTGTTCGTGATTTAACGGTTCGGTTAAGTTATCGAGAGTTAGAGCACGCAGTCGACCAGTCGATGAAGGCGCTGGAAGAGCAAAAGAAGGCCTTTCAAACGGTTTTTGAGAAATCAGCGGATGGTATTTTTATTACCGAAGGTCGTCATGTACTGAATTGTAACGAAGCGACGCTAAAAATATTTGGTTATGCAACCAAAGAGGAGCTTTTATCGCACCCTAATCGTGTGTTTGCGCCAAAGTATCAGCCGGATGGTGAGCTCTCCTATCGTAAAGGTAATCGTATGTTAGCGATTTGTAGAGAACGAGGCTTTCACCGTTATGAGTGGATGAATAAACGTGCAAATGGCGAAATGTTTTGGTCAGATGTGGTGCTGACTTCAATTGAGTACTATGGAAAACCGGTGATTCACATTGCATTTCGAGACATTACTGTGCGCAAAAAGCTCGAAGCCGAAGCGATGGCGGCAAAAGAGACGGCGATTCAAGCCAATTTGGCGAAATCGGAGTTTTTAGCCAATATTTCACATGAAATTCGCACGCCGTTGCATGGTATTTTAGGCTATGCTCAAATGGGTAGTACACGCATTGACAGCTTGAATCAAGAAAAACTAAAACGCTATTTTGATACGATTCACACCAGTGGACAACGTTTATTGGTGTTGTTAAATGATGTTCTAGACTCCGCTAAATTAGAGTCTGGATTGATGCAGTTTCACTTTCAAGTACAAGATATCAGTGAGGTGATTTCACAGTGTATTCAGGAACAAGAGTCTTTATTAGCCGCTAAAAATAATGAAATTATTTTTTCTAGTTTTGCATTAGCGGCATATTTTGATCGAATTCGAGTGGCGCAGGTATTAAGTAACCTCATTAGTAATGCGATTCATTTCTCTCCTAAAGGGGGGAGAATATTTATTCAGGCTGAAGCCATAAATGACCATGAAATTAAGGTCTCCATTATGGATGAAGGGCCTGGTTTTGAGGCTGATGAGATGGACAATATTTTTGAACACTTTGTGCAAGGTCAAAAAAATAACCATACGGGCGATGGGACAGGGTTAGGACTTGCGATTAGTCGAGAGATTATTCAAGCACATCATGGTCAGATTTGGGTTGAAAACCGTTTAAAAGCTGGAAAGATTTTGGGAGCCAATGTACAGTTCACATTAGTGTTAGATAAAGAAGCGTGGTTAAAAAATGAACCCTCCCCCCATTAAAATACAGCAAAAACCCTATCTATTAGCGGTGGATGATGAACCGATTAACCGTTGTTTATTAGAGGATTTGATTGAGTCTCGCTATGAACTCACTACGGTGGACAGTGGCGAGGCGTGTTTGGCATCGGTTAATGAGCGGTTGCCAGAGCTTATTTTATTGGATATTAGTATGCCCAATATGGATGGCTTTGAAACCTGTCGATTATTAAAGCAAAACTCAAAAACCGCTAAAATCCCTATTATATTTTTAACCGCTAAAATCAGTATCGAGGATGAACGTAAGGGCTTGTTGTTGGGTGCAGTGGACTACATTACCAAACCTTTTTCAGAGTCGATATTATTGGCACGCATTAAAACGCATGTTGATCTGAACCGAACTCACTGTTTATTAGAGCAAAGCTATGCATCGGTTAAAAAAGATCAAGACTATGTTGAATACATTATGCAGACCATGCGGGAGGATAAACGTTTTATTACCGATAATATCGCCGCACTTATCTCGCCTGTCGAGCGCAGCAATGGCGATATTGTTCTTTCTACCTTGGCGCCCAATGGGCACCGTCACCTTTTAATTGGTGACTTTACCGGGCATGGATTGTCGGCTGCCATTGCGGGTCCTTTAGTAAGCTCTCTGTTTTATATACAATCAGAGCAAGGATTTCCGCTGGAACATATTATTGAAAGAATTAATGTAGAGCTGTTCTTCAAACTACCTGCTGAAGTATTTATGGCGGCTATTTGGGTGGATTGGAATGTACAAACCAATCAAGTCACGCTGTGGAATTGCGGAATGCCTGCTTTGCAACATTTTAGGAGGGGGGAGAAATTTTCAAACTACGCTTCAGAGTTTCTCCCATTAGGAATAAAGGAGTGCTTAATTGAGTGTATGCCTCCCTCTAAAATTACTCAATTTTTTTCTGGTGATATATTGTTTGGTTATTCTGATGGTGTTTTGGATGTACGCTCCCCCTCTGGCGAAGTCTTTGGTGAGCAACGATTAGACGCGTTGTTACACCAAGTGGTTGCTTTACCGAAAGGGGTGGCATGTGTGATGGAAGTGCTTGAATCTTATGCCGATGGCACCGAGATTCAAGACGATATTACTTTAGTTCAGTTGACGATTTCTTAATCAGATGTTGTTCCACTTCTAAGATCAGTTGACTGGTTTTTAGCAGGCTGTCTGGCGTTAAGCTTAACGAATCAATTCCAAGTTCAACAAAAAACTGTGCCATTTCTGGATAATCCGAAGGCGCCTGACCACAGACACCGCTGTGCAGACCATTGCGTTTTGCCCCTTCAATCGCCCACTGAATCATTTTTTTGACCCCTTCATCACGTTCATCATAATTGTAGGCGACCAGTTCGGAGTCACGATCAACGCCCAATATTAACTGGGTTAAATCATTGCTGCCAATGGAGATTCCATCAAAGTAGGGGGCAAAGGCGTCTATTTGTAAAATGTTATTGGGGATTTCACACATCATATACAGCTTAAGGTTGTTTACCCCACGGTGCAGTCCGTATTTGGCTAAGGTATGAATTACCTGCTTCGCTTCGGCCACTCGGCGAACAAAGGGGACCATAATGATTAAATTATCCAGCCCCATGGTTTCACGCACTCGCTTAATGGCTAAACACTCCAGTTCAAATGCGGGTTCAAATGCCTTTGAGCTATAACGAGAGGCGCCTCGAAAGCCAATCATTGGATTTTCCTCTTTTGGCTCAAAGGCTTCTCCGCCTAATAAACGCGCGTACTCGTTAGACTTAAAGTCTGATAAGCGCACAATAACCGGTTTGGGATAAAAAGCAGCGGTGAGTGTACCAATCCCTTCGGATAGTTTTTGAATAAAAAAGTCATGACCAGAAGCGTGACCACTGTCTTGAATAAGTTGGTTAATTTTTTCAGCTTCATTAGGGCTGGAGACTTGTTCGGGGTGTAGTAGTGCCAGTGGGTGTACTTTGATAGATTCATTAATGATGAACTCCATGCGCGCCAGCCCAACCCCTTTGTTTGGTAAAAAACGGGTTTGAAAGGCGAGATCTGGGTTGCCGAGCGTTAACATCATCTCTGTTTTAGGAGAGGCAACTTGGCTAAGGTCGGTTTCAATAATGCGGAATGGAATCTTGCCAAGGTAGACGTTCCCTGTCTCCCCTTGGGCGCAGGAGACGGTAACATAAGGGTTGTGCTGTAATTTAAGGGTCGCATCACCACAGCCCACAATGGCGGGAATACCCAGCTCACGTGCAATGATGGCGGCATGACAGGTGCGCCCACCACGATTGGTGACAATGGCAGAGGCGAGTTTCATGATGGGTTCCCAGTCGGGGGTCGTGATGTCTGAAATAAGAATCTCTCCCGCTTGAAACTGATGAATATCATTGACACTCTCAATGACGTGCGCTTGTCCTTGGGCAATTTTTTGACCCACGGCACGCCCTTGTACTAAGGTTTTTGTGGCACTACTGTCCTCTAGTTGATAGGTTTTAAGGGTGGTGTTTGACGTTTGTGAGGTAACGGTTTCTGGGCGGGCTTGCACAATATAGAGCTGGCCATTTTCACCATCTTTTGCCCACTCAATATCCATCGGTTTGGTGTAGCCCGCCTGTTCTGAGTAGTGTTTTTCAATGCGAATGGCATAACCAGCAAGGGTAAGCGCCTCTTCATCGCTCAGGCAAAACCGTTTTTGATCTTTTATGGGCGTAGGAATGTTGAGTACAGGGCTTTTGGTGGTGTCTGTGGCATAGACCATTTTAATTTTTTTCCCCCCCCTATGGCGTTTTAAAATACAACGATGCCCTTGTTCAAAGGTAGGTTTATGCACATAAAACTCATCGGGGTCGACCGCGCCTTGTACTATATTTTCCCCTAAGCCATAAGCGCCAGTAATAAACACTACATCTTCAAAGCCTGTTTCTGTATCAATGGAGAACATGACGCCAGAAGCGGCTTGATCGGAACGCACCATTTTTTGTACGCCAATAGAGAGTCCAACCGAAAAGTGGTCAAAACCATGGTCAATACGGTAATGAATGGCACGATCGGTAAACAGGCTGGCAAAACAGCGCTTGCAAGCATCCAGTAGGGCGCATTCGCCTTTTACATTTAAATAGGTGTCTTGTTGCCCTGCGAAACTGGCGGTGGGCAGATCTTCAGCGGTGGCGGAGCTACGAATCGCCAAACTGATCTCTTCGGCAAATTCCTGTTTGAGCCGTTGATAGGCTTGTAAAATTTCTTGTTCTAATTGAGAAGAGAAAGGGGCGTCTAAAATAAGCTTTCTGGCTTGATTACCACGACTGGCTAAGTCCACCATATCGTCTTCATTTAGAGCATCTAAAATCTGATGCAGAGGTTCCCAAAGTTGATTGTCTGTTAGATGTGCTTTATACGCTTGTGCGGTAATCGCAAACCCATTGGGTACGGGAATACCTTGTGGGGTTAAGGCTTGAAACATCTCACCTAATGAGGCGTTTTTACCTCCTACCGTGGGGATGTCTTCAATACCGACTTGATTAAAAAATTTGATGAATTGAAACCCCTGTTCGTTGTAAGATGGCATGACAAGCTCCTGTAAGTTTATTTTATTTGAGACCTTTGCACGAGAGGGACGCGAGAGAAAAAAGAGATAAAATATGGCTAATTGAGGCGGAAATCGCAGGGAATACCTAGGTATTCGCAAGATTTTCAACAAAAATTAGGCATATTTTAGCCTTTTTTATCCGTGTATCCTTCTCGTGCAAAGGTCTCTATTTACCTATATAGTAAGTGAAATCTTACGGATAACAACCTAAAAACAATAAGGTCACTGTGAATAAAGGCATGTGATGAGCATTTTTAGCAATCTATTTTATATCGTTATTTTCTAATAACAATAACAAAACAATACTTTTTTTAAGGAAACTAGGGTGTTATATGAAAAATCTTACCATTAAAAATAAGTTACGTCTGTTGGTTTTGGTATCGTTGGGGCTTGCCATCTATTTTGGTCTACTGCATGTTTGGAGCACCTATCAAGACAAAATTCAAATGAACCGAACCGCGGTTTTAGCGCAGTTGGGTGCTAACATGGGTGATCTACTGCATGACTCCCAAACAGAAAGAGGCTTGAGTGCCGGCTATGTTGCTTCAAAAGGGAGTAAGTTTTCTACAGAACTGGCACAGACAAAGCAGACTTTTGATAAGCACGTTAAGCAGTTATTGGATGAGATTGCACAGCTTGATTCCACGCTAAATAGTGTAACCCTTGAAAAGCATTTAAATGGCGTGAAAGCGCAACTTAAAGGGGTGAACTCGATTCGCCAAAAAGTACAAGCACTAGAGGTTCCCGTGCCAGAGGTAGTCGCTTTTTACAGTCAACTCAATAAAAAATTATTAGAGACGATTGAGTATTTATTGTATGTTTCAACCAATGCCGAGATGACGGAAAGAATTGTTGCCTATATTAGCTTTTTAGAATCCAAAGAGCGTGCTGGTTTAGAGCGTGCGGTTTTAACAACGGCCTTTGCAAGTGACGCTTTTGCAGAAGGGGGGTATAAAAAATTTGTAGAGCTGGTTGCAGCACAACAAGCCTACTTACACCTGTTTAAGGTGACAGCCTCGACAGAAAATATTGCGTTTTTTGAAAAAACCATGAATGCGCCGCTTTTAAAAGAGATTGAGTCCATTTATAACACGGTTCATGCTCGCCAAGCGACGGGTGGCTTTGGGGTTGACCCTAGTGCATGGTTTAGTTTAATAACGCAAAAAATTAATCAACTGCGAGAGGTTGAGGTGCAGCTTGTCAAAAGTTTAGTGGAAAGAGGTCAGGCGTTGTATGCAGAGCAATGGCAAACCTTTATGGTGTCTGTTGTGGTCTTGTTATTAGGGACTTTTATCATTATCGTGTTAGCCACGGTCATTGTTCGAAATATTAATACCTCTGTTACACAGATTAAACGTACCATGCAAGAGATTGAAGAGACGGGCGATCTCTCACGGCAAGTTCCGGTTTTAGGTAAAGACGAGTTTGGCGATATTGCACAGTCGTACAACCGTTTTACCCAAAACTTTAAGGTGATGATGGATCAAACCAATGGCGTGTTGCAAAAAATTGCCAATGGTGATTTTACTGGGCGCATGGACTTACCGTTAAAAGGGGACTTGGATCAGTTAAAACAAGGCGTCAATGGCTCGGCGGAGAGTGTAGAGTTTATGATGTCACAACTCTCAGTGGTGATGGATGGTTTGGCAAAAGGGGACTTTAGTGTACGGATGGATCAAAAAGTACCTAAAGCCTTTAGAGCGCAAGTGGATGGTGCACTGGGCATTATCTCCTCCGCTTTTAAAGAAGTAGGCACGGCCATGCAAGCGATGAAAGAGGGGGTGTATTCTGCACGCGTTGCGTCGGAGGTTCCTGGCGAATTAAATGATATGAAAGTGGCGATTAATGCCGCATTGAGTAATTTAGAGGCCGGTATTAATGAGATCAATCAGGTGATGAACGCGCAAGCACAAGGGGATTTATCACTTCAAATACAAGGAAAATACCAAGGTGCATTGGGTGAGTTAACGCAAGCCATTAATAACAGCTCGACACAAATGCGATCTGTGATTACTGATGTTAAAAATACAGCGGATACCGTACGAGTCGCAGCCTCTGAAGTTGCTCAGGGCAGTGACAGTATTTCAGATCGTTCGCAATCTCAAGCCGCTTCACTTGAGGAGACTGCCGCTTCGATTGAACAGATGACCGCCACCATTAATCAGGCGACCGACTTAGCCGAACAAGCGGCTTCACTCTCTAGTGAGGCGATTGCCAGTTCACAAAAGGGTTCTGAAGTGATGAGTGAAACGGTTGAGGCGATGGAGCGAATTTATGAGGTGTCGGTGAGTATTAACGATATTATCTCACTCATTGATAATATCGCCTTCCAAACCAACCTATTGGCACTAAATGCGGCCGTTGAAGCGGCTAGAGCGGGTGAACACGGTCGTGGGTTTGCGGTGGTGGCATCAGAGGTCCGTAGCTTAGCAGGGCGCTCCGCAGATGCAGCAAAAGAGATTAAGGTACTGATTGAAAAAACCAATGCTGAAGTTTCAACGGGAACCGATTTGGTGAAAACCTCTGGTGATGCACTGCATGTGATTAATCAGCAAATTGGAGAGGTCAGTACCATGGTGTCTGAGATGGCGCGAGGATCACAAGAGCAAGCGTTAGGCATTGATCAAATCAATATTGCCATGACTTCATTAGACCAAGCGACTCAAGAGAATGCGGCGTTGGTTGAAGAGACAGCAAGTGCGGCGGTACAGATGGCGAGTGATGCGGATACATTAGCGGGAGTGGTTAATAAATTTAAAGTTTAAAGGGCTGATAAACCTCAATGGCTTGATTGGGGAAATATTGCGTTATTAAAAAAGGCTGCCTCTCATCTGAGTGGTAGCCTTTTTTATTCGTGCAATAGTCTCGTTAGTTATTCTTACGAATCTGAACCAAAATACCAAACAAAGGGTGATCAATGTAGTGGAGTTCACCGGGTTTGATTTTTCGACTTTCAACAAGGTTAAAACGCCAGTGCGTCGGTAGGTAATCTAAATCAACCTGTTGGTTTTCTGCAACGGCTTCTCGTACTTTTAAGGGGATTCTTTTTTCCACTTCTAAATCAAACTGCACATGGGCAAAACGGGTTTTGTAGAGTTTTACCGTGCCAAGTAGGTTGCTACTGCCAGCACGGTCGTTCTCAATTAAGACGGTTGGTGTTTTTTTCGGGCTATAAGCGTTTTGTGACCAAGCTTGGTGAAATAGTATACGGTAATTTTTAGCTACTTTTTCGGCTACAGTGGTGAGCTGGGTGTTGCGCTTTTTAAGGTAGAGTCGAGATTTTTGTGGTGCAGAGAGCGAGACGCTGTTATCGGTGTTGGGTAGCTCGATTTCATCTGGCCAGCGCTCTTCGGTCCAGCCTTTTAGAGCAAGGTTTTCAAATACAATCACTTCAATCGTGTAGTTAGGCGTTTCGGCTTTCGCATATGTGTGTACGCCCATTAACCCCGTGATAAAGCTGAGAGCCACCAATCCTTTGAATGCTTTTAATAGGGGTGGGGACAAAGTGAATTGAGCTTGCTCAAGAGAGGGTACTCTGGAGTAGGATTTTTGAAGTTGGATTGACATGGCGCAGTGCGTCCTCTCTTTTTTTAGCGTGCTTCTGGGTTACGAATATTCTTAATCAAGAGCTCGATGGCGTGAATACGTTGGGGTATTTCAGGCATTGTATCGAAAAATTTCAGTTCCGTTTGGCCTTTTAATTGATATTGCTTAGGCTGTGACTGAATGAGCTGAATCAATTTAAGCGGGTCAATGTCGGGTTGCGCGTTAAATTGTACTCGAACCATGCTGTCGGTTGCATCCAGTTTGGTGATGCCGATGGGTTCAATTAAGAGCTTCACTTGTGTCACCAGCAGTAGGTTTTTAACTTGATCGGGCAACAGGCCAAAGCGATCAATCATTTCGACTTCCAGCTCTCTCAATGCGCCTTTGCTGGTGACACTGGCGATGCGTTTGTAAAAGACCAGTCGGGTGTGTACATCGGGCAGGTAGCTTTCTGGGATAAGAGCGGGTACGCTCAAATTGACTTCGCTACCAGTGTGCAGCGTAGTGTTAAGCTCGGGTTGTTTGCCTGATTTTAAGGCATTTACGGCGCGTTCCAGTAGCTCGCTGTAGAGTCCAAAGCCGATC
>Ga0256840_1002218_pt1 | contig 17344 bp, 13 predicted proteins | sample 355202metaG_FD_185969 | JGI IMG/M metagenome (GOLD analysis project Ga0256840, IMG submission 185969) | Hydrothermal vent microbial communities from Mid Atlantic Ridge, Atlantic Ocean - 355-202 | ecosystem: Environmental > Aquatic > Marine > Hydrothermal vents | place: Atlantic Ocean: Mid... | reverse complement strand
TGTGGCTCTCAAAGAGACAAGGTACAGTTTAAACTTTAAGAATTCTATAAAAAGTGCGCGCTCAAAGATAAACCGGTTTCAAAATGAATTGAATCAGTTGGGCATGACGTCGTTTGTTGCAGAGATTCAAAAAGATTTGACACGCTATGATGCAATGATGATGAAGCATGATGCCGATACTATGAGCCAAATTGTAGAAATGGAGAAGCAGTTGCTCCCTAAGTTTGAGGACTTAAGTAAAGAAATCGTTTCAAAAAAAGAGGCTGTCATAGCTCAAAATAAGAAGTTGGTTGTAGATGATGAAGTATTTATGAGTATAGTAGGTGTTATAGCAATTGCCGCAGCACTGTTTCTGGCTTTTTTTGTCTCCAACTTTATTGTTAAGAATTTGTTGACCATTCAAAATGCCGCCCGTGAACTCTCTTCGAGTGACGGGGATTTGACCAAGCGCATGCCGGTTATCGGAAAAAATGAGATTGGAGAGTTGGCGCAAGAGGTCAATCGTTTTATTGAAAAAGTACAGCAGACGGTTCGAGAATCGAAAGAGAACGGGAGCGAGAACGCATCCGTTTCGGCTGAACTTTCAGCAACGGCGCTGGAGGTCGGAGGTCGTGCCGAAAATGAGGCGGCCTTGGTTGCCAATACCTCAGAGCGTGCTATTGAAGCATTTGAAAAGCTAAAACAGGCAGTTGATTCGGTGAATCAAAGTGAAAATGACGTTGGTGTCGCCATGCATACGTTACATGAGGCAAGCAACGGCATTGACAATCTGTTTGAAACCATGAATGCCACGAGTGAAAAAGAGATGGAGTTGGCGCAGAGCATGGAGCAGTTGCAACAAGAGGCGGCTTCGGTCAAAGAGGTCTTGGCGATTATTGGCGATATTGCCGATCAAACCAACCTGTTAGCGCTTAATGCCGCCATCGAAGCGGCTCGTGCCGGTGAGCATGGGCGCGGTTTTGCCGTCGTTGCCGATGAAGTCAGAAAATTGGCGGAGCGTACACAAAAAAGTTTGACAGAAATTACGGGAACCATTAATTTGGTCATTCAATCCATTAGCGATTCGAGTGGGCAGATGCAGTCGAATACGAAAAATTTCAGTGTAGCGGTTGCAAAAATGGATGAAGTCAGCGCACAGATATCGAGTGTTAACGAGGCCTTGAGAAATGCGGCATTGGCAAGCGGAGAGTCGGCTAAAAACTCCAACAATATTGCCAAAGAGATGGAAGCAGTCATTCAGAATATGAAAGATATTACGGTGATTTCGACCGATAACGCACGAAGTGTCGAAGAGATTGCGGCAGCAGCGGAGCATTTAAGCAAACTTACCGAAGAGTTGAACCATACGCTTGAGCTGTTTAAAGCCTAAAAAACTGATTCTCATCGGTGCCTCTACGGGAGGCCCGGGTTTGATTGAGAAGATTATGGTCTCCTTAGACAATATTCGAAATAGTGCTATTGTTATTGCACAGCACATGGATGCGCTCTCTTTGAGATCGTTTGCAAGACGCCTGCATCGCATTCATCCCGAAGATGTGATGCTGGTATCGGAACGAACGGAGATTCAAAGCGGCGGTATTTATGTGGTACGCGACACGGCAGTGGTACGTTTTGAACACAACCGGTTCATTTTGGAGCTGCAGAGTGTGCAAGAGAGTTATTACCATCCGACCATTGATGTACTTTTTGATTCGGCAGCCGCTCTTCAACATATCGAGATCAGTGCATATCTTTTAAGCGGTATTGGAGCTGATGGTGCCAAAGGCATGCTGGAATTGAAACAGAGCGGTTCCAAGACGGTAGCGCAGGACGAACAGAGTTCCATCGTCTACGGAATGCCAAAGAGAGCTTTGGAAATGGGAGCGGTAGAACAGGTGCTTAGTATCGACGACATTATCATAGATATTCAAAGAGAGGCTAACAACAATGTTTGCACTATTTAAGCGTAGCAAGAACAACGAAACACTGCAAAAGTGTTCCAACGAACAACAGTTTGATTTTGACGACAGTATTGCTCTGAAAATCTTAGCAGCTATCAAAAAAGAGTTTGGTCTTGATTACTCCAAGCAGGAGTATATTACCATGAGAAAAATTGAGCGCTTCGCTCTTAAAAATGAGATATATGATTTTCAACAACTGCATAATATGTTGGCATCGTCACCGAAACTCAAAGAGAGGCTTATAAATATGTTAACGGTAGGTGAGACCTATTTTTACAGAGAATTGGGACATATGGAAATACTGGCCGAATTCATGCAGCAAAATCCTGTTCACAATATATTATGTGCCCCCAGTTCAAGTGGTGAAGAGGTCTATTCGATTCTACTCTATCTTCAAGAAAACATGCAAGAGACGCTATCGGTAACTCTTGTAGGAATAGATCTTAACAGCGATGCCGTCAATGCAGCACAACAAGGGTGTTATTCGCAGCGGTCAATATCGTTGTTACCTTTGGAAATCGTGCAGAAGTATTTTAAAAATGACAACTCCAAATTTTGTATTGACAGTTCCATAAAATGCAGAGCAAGTTTCAGACAGTGTAATATTTTTGACAAGTCATTGATGCAACTTGGTACATTTGAAGTCATCTTTTCGCGTAACATGCTGATATATTTTAATGACAAGCAGAAAAAAGAGGCACTTGCCAACCTGAGAGCGCTTCTTGCAGACGGGGGGATTTTGTTTATCGGTCATGCCGATATATCTTTTCATCCGGAAGGTTTTGAAAAGATATATTCTCCAAAAGGAAGCTATTTAAAAAAAATCTAAGATCTGTTTATAATTTTTGTAAATTCATTTTGACTAAGATTTTAATAAAGCGTTAAAGTTGGAGGTGATGAAACTAAGATTAAGTTTATTATGGAAGAACCGGCAACAGCATTAGCGACAGGAAGGAGGCTTTTTAGCAAATGAATACGATATCGGGTGAACTGAGCTTACATGGATTTGAGCTGAAAAATACTTAAATTGTTGTATCTCTTGATGTTATGTATTAATGAAAAAAATATGTGAAAAACTGTCTACTTTATTGCTGCGCTTGACGCAAACGTCTTAGTGTATCCAAATTTTAGTCAAACTGTATCCAAATTGTTCCCGTAATATCATAAGATTGTATGGAATATGAAAATTCATATTCTATTTTTTTAGAGGTTCAAATGATGCACAAAAACTTGTTGTTTTCTTTTTTGTATTTTATAGTTGGCTTGCTTGTTATTGGGTGCGGCAGTAGCAGTTCTACAGAAGATAAAGCACCGTTTAAGATGACGATTCTTCATATGAATGATAGTCATTCACACTTAGACAGTGAAAGCATGAATTTTAAGTTCGATAATCAAAAAATTTATTATAACAGTGGTGGATATGCGAGAATTGCATCTAAGATACAAGAGTTAAAAAATGAGAATAAAAATACTTTGGTGTTACATGCAGGAGATGTGTTTCAGGGAACTCTGTATTATTCTTTATATCAAGGAGATGCAGATGCAGCGTTAATGAGTAGAGTAGGATTTGATGCATATACACTTGGAAATCATTCATTTGATGATGGTGATAATGGTTTAAAGCACTTTTTAGATAGACTTAAAGAGGATGGCTTTAATGGAGACATTTTATCTGCCAATATTGTTCCCGATAATGGAAATATTTTGCAAGGAGATTTAAAACCATATGCTGTGAAAGAGGTTGATGGTCAAAAAATAGCAATTATCGGTATAACCATATCAGGAAAGACACAAAACTCTTCTAATCCGAGTAATGAAATAAAGTTTTTTGATGAGAAAGCAACTGCTCAAAAATATATTGATAAACTGACAAAAGACGGTATAAATAAGATTATATTATTGACTCATATAGGGTATAAAAAAGATATAGATATGGCAAAATCTCTTAAGGGTGTAGATGTAATTGTAGGGGGAGACTCGCATACATATCTTGGAGATTTTGGAGATTTTGCCAAGAGTAGTGGAGAGTATCCAACTATAGTTAAAGATGCAGATGGCAACAACGTTTGTATTGTTCAAGCAGGTCAATATACAAAGCTTCTCGGAGATTTAGATGTAGAATTTGACAATAATGGTATAGTTACATTCTGTTCAGGTAAAGCAATAATGTTAATAGAAGATAAATTTTTACAAAAAGATGCCAATGGAGATAAAGTTGAAGTTGATGAACTTACAAAGGATAAGATTTTAAAAAGTATAAGAGATTTAAATGGAAGTGTTGAGATTGTAAGTGATGATGAAGATATTTTAACTGCACTAAAACCATTTAAAGATCAAATAGATGTTACAAAAGCTGAAAGAATTGGCGAAGCAGCAACAGATTTAGCTCATATTAGAATACCAGGACACAACTATGGTGATGTGAATGGTTCAATGTATCCATTGGGAAGTGAAATCGCACCAATTGTTGCAAAAGCATTTTATGAAGAATATAGACCTGCTGATGCGTGTATTCAAAATGCCGGAGGTGTTAGAATTAGTGTGTCAAAAGGAGATATTAGTTATGGAACGGCATATGAATTACTCCCATTTTCTAATACCATCTATGCTATGAAAATGAAAGGCGCTGAAATTAAACAGGTGCTTGAAGATGCTCTGTCAAATTTTGCAGATAACGGTGGTTCATCAGGATCATTCCCTTATGCCTATGGTTTAAAATATGATATTGATATGACAAAAGGTCAAGACAATCGAATACAAAATCTTGAAATTAAAGAGAGAACTACAGGGGAGTGGAATTTAATTGATAATAACAGGCTATATACTGTTGTCACAAATAGCTATATTGCAGGTGCTAAAGATGGATACACGACTTTTGCAAAAGTACAAGACCAAAGAGGTGGAGTAGATACATATTTGGATTATGCGATGAGTTTCGTAAACTATACTAAAAAGTTAGATATAGATGGTAAAAAGGTAGAAAAGTTACCATCAAGTGAACGTTGTATTAAAAGCTTCAAGGAATAATAACATGAAATTTATTTTTAAATGACAACACGCTTTTGATGTATAATTCATGGACGCAAAATAAAGTTTTAAAAAGGGTTTACATGAGTGTATTGTTAGAATTTAGCATGTTTCCGACCAGTGATGAGTGCCGCGAAGGGGCATCGGTTTCAAAATATGTAAGTCGTATTATTGACATGATCGATACCAGCGGTGTTGCTTATCGGTTAACGCCTATGGGGACGATTGTTGAAACAGAGACACTTGAAGAAGCACTGGCAATAGTTCAAAAGGCATACGAAACGCTTGAATGCGAACGGGTCTACTCCTCGTTAAAGCTGGATATTCGCCGTGGAACAGACACGCGCCTTCAAAAGAAGATTGCTTCGGTCGAGGAGCATCTTAAACGCAGCGTTACGACTTAGCGTATCTGATCTTTAAGTATCTCCAAGCGTTCAATACGGTTTGCCGTGCTCGGGTGGGTGGAAAATAGCGATTTAAACGAGATATTATGGCCGCTAAAAGGGTTAATAATGAACATATGCGCCGTCTGCGGCGTGGCATTGTTCAGATCACCCGATCGGGCGTATAAATCGAGTTTGCTTAAAGCACTCTGCAGCCATTCCGGATGACCGGTAAGGCGGGCGGCACCTTCATCGGCCATATATTCTCGGTTACGGCTTACCGCCATTTGTATTATGGAAGCAGCCAGCGGCATCACCAGCATCAAAACAAGTGAAACAATCATATTGTTTCGGTTGTCACCGCCTCGAAAGAACATGCCAAACTGTGCCAGCAGTGCAATAGCACCGGCTAGCGTGGCGGCAACAGTACCGATGAGGATGTCGTAGTGTTTGACGTGACTCATCTCATGTGCCAAAACGCCCTCAATTTCATGTTTGTCCAAGAGTTCGAGCAACCCTTCGGTGACAGCAACGGCGGCATGAGAAGGGTTACGTCCGGTAGCAAATGCATTGGGCGTGCTGTCGGGAATAATGTAGACTTTGGGCATGGGTGTGCCGGCACGTTGCGCCAAGCGTTCAACAATCTCATACAGACCGTGTGCCTGATCACGACTGACTTCGTGTGCATTATAACGTTTGAGCACCAGTTTGTCTGAGTTGAAATAGCTAAAAAAATTCATTCCCAATGCGGCAATAAAGGCAATGATCATGCCGGTTTGTCCGCCGAGCAGATTGCCGACGAAAATCATCATTAAAGTAAGCCCCGTGAGTAAAAAAACAGTTTTAAAAATTTCCATCATTGACTCCTTTTTACCAATAATATAGCATCTTTTCATTGATTAACGGGTAACGAAGTTGACTAATTTACATGTAATTGCAGTTATGATAATATTTTTTGTTGTATAATAAGAAAATTTAACACATTTCAGGCATTACAAGAATGACACAAAACCACTATAATGTAATTGTTGTCGGCGGCGGCATCTCCGGAGCGGCGCTCTACTATGAGCTGGGACGCTATACCGACATTCACAAAATTGCTCTGCTGGAAAAATATGAGTCGTTGGCAACATTGAACTCAAGCGGTTCGGCAAATTCTCAGACAATGCACTGCGGTGACATTGAGACCAACTATACGTTAGAAAAAGCACAAAGCGTTACCAGAACGGCTAAAATGGTTGAGAAATATTGCTTACAGCACGGTTATGAAAACTCTATTATGTTCTCCCATCAGAAAATGGCCATTGGCGTCGGTTTTGAAGAGGCGCGGTTTATCCGAAAACGTTTTAAGGAGTTTAAGCCGCTGTATCCCTATTTGGAACTATATGAGAAAGAAACCATTGCTAAAATTGAGCCGATGCTTATTTATGACGAGCATGGAAAAGAGCGTCCCGAAGAGATTGTTGCTATGGGAGCGCAAGGTCAGTGGACAACAGTAAACTTTAAAGCACTTTCGGACAGTTTTATAGACAATACCTTGAAAATTGAAGATAAAGTTACCGATATCTTTTTTAATTCTGAAGTAAAGTATATTCAAAAACTTGGCAGTATGTTCCATTTAGAGACGGTGCAAGGGCACCACTTTACGGCAGATTTTGTTGTTGTCAATGCCGGAGCGCACAGTCTGTATTTGGCGCATCAGATGGGTTACGGTTTGGATTATGCCACACTGCCCGTTGCCGGAAGTTTTTATGTCTCGACCAAGAAAATTTTAAACGGTAAAGTCTATATGGTGCAAAATCCAAAACTTCCTTTTGCCGCACTGCACGGCGATCCCGATATTTTACTTAACGGCTATACGCGTTTTGGTCCAACGGCACTGGTTCTGCCGAAACTGGAACGTTTTAAAAGCGGTACCTATTTGGATTTTTTCAAAACACTGCGTTTTGACTGGCATATTGTAAAAATCTTTTACGATCTGCTTAAAGACAGTGATATTCGAAATTACATAGTAAGAAATTTTCTGTTTGAACTGCCCTATGTACGAAAAAAACTTTTTTTGCAAGATGCACGTAAGATTGTCCCGTCACTACAAGAGGATGATATTAAATATGCCAAAGGATTCGGGGGAATACGCCCGCAGGTACTCGACAAAAAAAATGAACGTCTGATGTTGGGAGAGGCATCGATTAACACTAAAGAGGGTATTATTTTTAACATGACACCTTCTCCCGGAGCGACAAGCTGTCTTGGTAATGCACTGCGTGATGTCGAACTGATTTGTGAGTATCTTAAGTGCCGTTTTGATGCTGCGGCATTTCGGCGTGAATTAACGGACGATGAGGAGTAAGCAATGCTAAAACTACTGTATATCACCGATCAAGAAGAGTACAGTGAACATGGAGCTATCGGCTCACTGTTTCACGGCTATCTTAAAAAATATTTACATGTAAATGTGGTCTATTTTACAAAATATAAGCACAGTTTTCAGATTAAAGATGATGATTTTGTCGTTCCGATCCAATACGATCACGATATTATTGCGTATTTGCAAGAGCAGTCAATCGATATGGATGCGTACGATATTGTTGTGGTCAGAAATGTCCAGAATATTTTAAAAACCGTATTGAAGTATCGGGATTTTTACGGCTATAAAGTAGGATTTCGTGCTTCGTTTGCCAAATCGACTCAAGCATATGAAATGGCAAAAGTAGACGGTTCGGGGTTCTTCAAAGGCTTGCGGGTTGCTTTTGGTAACTGGACAAAAAATCGGCTTATCAGTGAGGTCGATATCTTTATGCCGACCTCAATGCAGATGCAGCAGCTGTTTTATCCCAATATTACATGTAAAATTTATCCTTTGCCCAGTGCTTTGGACCCGCAAAAAATAGTGACGCGACCTCTTCGAAATGACGGAGTACGCCGTTTTATCTATGTTGGTTCACTGGACAGACTGCGTGCATTTGACGTTGTGCTCAATGCGTTTAAGTCAATGGCGACACTGCCGTGGCATCTTACACTTTTGGTACGGAACCCCGAAGTGCCGGAGAGCATACTCAAACCTTATGCCGTGATAACCGATAAAATCGACGTTGTTTATGAAGACGAACTCGATGCGATTCAAGCGACGATTGCAGGGTGTGACATCGGTCTGGCACTCCTTCCCGATCGTGACCTCTACAATAATGCATTGCCGGCTAAGGTATTGGACTACTACAGCTGCGCAGTGCCGGCGCTGTTGAACGAGAGTGAAACGAACCGATCGGTTTTTCAAGAGAATGAAGCTTTTTTCAGTCTGTTTGAATCGGAAGCAATCGCACGTACGTTACAAGAAATCATTGCTATGGACGAGCATACACTGTTAGATATGGGAAAACGGGGACAGTCTGCATTACTGGAATCGGGACGTAACTATGAGCTAATGGCCGAAGCACTGTTTAAAGAGCTGGCGCAGTTATAGAGGGGCTACTGCATGGCTCCGGCAAGACGACGGTACTCTTGGGAACGTTCAAGCAACTCACGGTGGGTACCTCTGGCAATAATTTCACCGCGTTGAAAGTAGAGAATTTCATCGGCATGTTCAATGGTACTGAGCCGATGGGCAATCATAATGGTAATTTTATCTTTCGTGTACGATTGCAATGCCTGCTGAATACGCTTTTCACTCTCATTATCCAGCGCACTGGTAGCCTCGTCTAAAATCAGTACGGAGGCATTTTTATAGATAGCACGTGCAATGGCAATGCGCTGCCGCTGACCGCCGGAAAGATTGGTGCCGAACTCTTCCATCGGGGTGTCGATCCCTTGGGGAAGTTTGCTGACAAAATCGAGAGCATCGGCATGTTGAAGCGCTTCCATGACCCGTTTTTCGTCAACCTTGTGTCCGTAGGCAACATTGGCGGCCAAGGTGTCTTGAAAAATATAGACCCGCTGAGAGACCATGGCAATATGTTCACGCAAGGAGTGCTGGGTATAGCTTTTAATATCGTGTCCATTGACAGTAAGCGATCCTGAATCAGGATCGTAAAAACGGACAATCAGGTTAATAAACGAGCTTTTTCCACCGCCACTGTCACCAACAAGTGCTACTGTTTTTCCTTCGGTAATGGTGACGTTAATATCGTGCAGAACAACGGCTCCTTCATAGTGCAAGGAGACATTGTGAAACGTGATGGTATGAATGTCGTCGAGGAGTTCTTGCGTACCGTCTACAATATGGTTCTCAAGATCAATAATGCTAAAAACCCGTTCGCTTGCGGCAATGGCATCTTGAATTTTCGCATAGATAGAGCTGATACGCCGAATGGGCTGAAAGACCAGACCTACCGCCGTTAAAAATGCGGTAAATTCACCCACGCTCATGTTGCCGGCATAGACCTCTTTGCCGCCCATGTAAATAACGGCTGCGAGCCCTGTTGCGGCAATGATCTCTAAAATGGGCGAGACCAGTTCGGCAGTATAGACCGACTTCATATTAATGTTGAAAAAACGCCAGTTTTCATGACTGAAGCGTTTGAGTTCAAAGGCTTCGGTAGCGTGTGCTTTAATAATTTCGGAGTTGTTAAATACTTCGCTTAAACGGGTCACGACATCGGCATTGGTCTCTTGAGAGCGATGCGAGAGTTTTTTAAGTCGTTTGGCAATGGTAATAAGCGGATAGATGACCAGTGGCAGAACAATCAGTGAGTAAAACGCCAGCATCGGATTGAGATAGATGATGTAACCGACCAGTGCAATGACGGTAAGCGTCTCGCGAAAGAGTTCGGGCAGCATGTTGGAGACAAAGTACTGAATACGGGTAATATCGTTTGTGATGCGTGAGATCAGATCACCGCTACGGTTTTTATAGAGAAACTCCATGTCCAGATAGAGCATTTTTTCTAAAAGGCGTTCGCGTAACAGTGAGATGACATGTAAACCGATATAGCTCATATAGACACTTTGAATGTAACGACCGACAGATTTGACAACGTAAATGCCGATGAGACCAAGTGGGATGTAGAGCAGCATCTCTTTATCGCGTTCAATAAACATTTTGTCCATAAGCGGTTGCATAATATGTGCTGTTGCCGCCGTGGCGCTGACCGTGAGAACAATGCCGATAAAGACTAAAAAATAGTAGAATTTGTAATTTCTAAGATAGGGCCAGTAACGGCGCAATGTTGCTCTCAATCGTTTCGCTCCCAAAAGGTGCCTTCAGGAGTGTCCATAATGCTGACGCCCAGCGATAGAATCTCGTCACGAAGGAGATCGGCGGCGGCGTAGTCTTTTGCCTGTTTCGCCTCGTTACGTCGGGCAATCAGCGTGTTGATTTTCTCCTTATGGGTAGCATCCATACCGTGTTGAAAATATTCAAACGGGTTTTTGGTGCCAAAACCCAAAAGAGTTTCAATAACGGCCATATTGGCGAGTGCCTCGCGTTTTGCCGTTTTGTCCTTTGCATCGGCATCGAGTCGTTCGTTGAAATGTGCAACCATCGCATCAATGAGTGCTAAGGCTTTGGAGACGTTTAAATCGTCGTTGAGTGCCTCAAGAAGGTCATTGTGAAACGAGGTCTCCAATGCAACCGTTTTGAGTCCAAAAAGCCGTTTTTTAAGGCGGTAGAGTTTGTCAAGCCGTTTCTTCGATGCCAATAGATCGGCTTCACTAAAATTAAAATTAGCCCGATAGTGGGTAGAGAGAAGATAAAAACGCAGTACATCGCCGTCATAGACATGAAGCGCATCTTTTATAAAAAAACTGTTTCCCAGACTTTTGCTCATTTTTTCGCCGTCAATGGTAACAAAACCGTTATGCATCCAGTATGCGGCCAGATCACGGTCAGTAGCGCATCGCGTTTGTGCCGCTTCGTTTTCATGGTGGGGAAAAAGCAGGTCGGCACCGCCGCCGTGAATATCGACGGCGTAACGCCCCTGACGCGCCAAATGTTTCTCGATCATGGCGGAACACTCCAGATGCCAACCCGGGCGGCCGCGTCCTAGAGGCGTGTCAAAAGCAACACTCTCATCGTGTACGGCTTTCCAGAGAGCAAAATCGCTTGCATGTCGTTTAAAGGTGTTGGTTTCAATGCGCTGCTGTCGGTCACACTCCTCTTGAATGCGGTGGGAGAGACTCAGGTATTGTGCGTCGGATGCGGTATCAAAATAGATGTCTCCGTTTGAAGCGCGGTAGGCGTGGTTGCGTTGCAACAGCTCTTGGACCATGGCAATCATCGCTTCAAGTGATTCGGTAGCGCGCGGCTCTAAATCGGGTCGTGCAATACCCAGTGCCGCCATCTCTTTGTGGTAAGCGTCTATGTAGTGTGATGTAATGTCGCCAATCTTTTTGTGCTGCTCTTTGGCCTTGGCAATAATCTTGTCGTCAATATCGGTAATATTTCGGGCATAGGTGACGTTGTAGCCGTTGGCACGCAGTACGCGAGCGAGCAGGTCAAAAACCAAGGCGCTTTTGGCATGGCCCAAATGGGCATCGTCATAGACGGTCGGGCCGCAGACATAGAGGGTGACATCGTGACCGTTTTGTGGGATGAACTCTCGTTTTTCTTTGGCAACCGAATCATAAATAAGCATGCAACAATTCCTTAAACGCTAGTAACGTTAGTGTAAAAATCACCATACTACCGACATACCATAGCAGGTATTTTGGTGAGATTATATCGAAAAAGCGATCGTTCCCAAAAGCACGAACGGTCATAACAAAGCCTATAAATCCGCTAAGAGAGCTTGCAAGAGCAAGCCCTGCGGCTTCTAGCGGAGCAATCAGTACCAAAGAGAGTATAATATTACTGCCGAGTGTGTAGGTGGCAATTTGAGCCGCTTCTCCTTGGCGCTGCTGCGCATAGAGCCACAAGGCGAAGAGTTTACTCAAACCAAACGGAAGCAGACCGAGCATATACATTTGAAGCACTGCGGCAGTATGTACGGTGTCATCGGCATGAAAAGCGCCGCGCTCAAATAGCAGCCGTGTGATCTCATAAGAGAGGATGTAGCCGCCGAGGGTGCTGAAACTTAAAATAAAAAACAGGAACCAGAATGCCTGACGCATAAACTCCATGGCTTTGGCTTCATCGTTGTGTTTGAGATGTCGTGCTACTTTAGGGAACAGGGCAATGGAGACGGCAATGGCAAAGAGTGCCAGAGGAAGTTGAAAAATACGGTTGGCATAGTAAAGGTAACTGATGGCACCCGTAGCTAAAAACGAAGCAAGCCAGGTATCTAAAAAAGCAGAAAACTGTGCCGTAGAATTTCCCCAAATTGCCGGAAAAAACTGCTGTTTAAATTGGCGGGTTTCGTGTTGGATGGCAGCAACTTTACGACGGTAGTAAGTGATGCCCCCGATAAAAAGCGGCAATAAATTGAGTCGGTAGAGGGCCATAATATGAACGGCCAGTTGCAATAATCCGCCAATGACAACACCGTAGCTTAGGTAATAGACAATGGTTTCTTCTTCCATGCCTTTAGAGAGCAACAGGGCTCCGATAAGGGAAATATTGAGCAGTGCCGTCGCATAAGCAGTGGTGGAAAAATGATGTTTGTACTGTAAAAATGTGCTAAAAAAAGTGACCAGAAAAATAAGCGGCAGGTAGAAAAAGTTAATGGCAACAAAGGGCGCGGCCAAAGTAATGGTCTGTGCGTCAAAACCGACAGCGATGGCTTTCGATGCGGCATCGGGAAAGAGGTTGACGCTAAGAGTGAGCAGCATAATGACCAAAAAGAAGACCAGAAGTATGTGTATGGAGAAAACCGCTTTGTGACGTGAACGGGTAAATGCCGGTAAAAAAACCTGTGTAAATGCCCCTTCGGCAAAAATACGTCGGAAGAGATTGGGCAACTTAAAGGCAATAAAAAAGATGTCGGTGTAAAGATTGGCACCGAGGAATGATGCCGTCATGAGATCACGCACAAGACCTAAAATTCGGGAAAACAGAATACCAAAACTGTTGGTAAATATGGCTTTAAACATAAATATGTATCTTTTTTACGAAATTTTAACAAATTTGTGATTAAAATATAGTCTTTAAAATAAATCAAGGTCGAGAATGGGACTGTTTAGCAAACAAAAAGAGCAACAGGTACAACGTACAGCACGCAAAGAGATACAGCCTATTATTGTACGAACCTCTCAGGTTGCTCAAGAGTTGATGAAAGTCTCATCTGCTCATAAAATCCCGGTAGTGGCACTTGATTTTCGTCTCTTGAGTATTCAAACGTTTACCCGATTGAATGTAGAAGGAAATGAAGAGGAGTTTGAGGAGATGACTTCTGATGAGGTGCGAACGCTTCATCAGGAGAGTTTGTTGCAAAATGAGCTTTTTGAAATCAAACAGATTTATGAAATAGAGATATTTTCAAGAAATGACGATGACAATAAACTCAAAGATCTCCACATGTCCGTCGGAGCCAATACCACACTGACCAAAGTGTATGTAACGATTAAGGCAGGTTCTTTTGTGAGTTATTACGATGCGCTTGAACAGGATCTTGTTGAGGCCATTTTTAAACGTAAACTTCGTGCCAATCTGACAGTCAATATTTTTGATCAGGTGATGTACAAAGAGCTCAACCATTTTATGGCAAAAATCAGGGTGGCAGGGGAGTATACGTTTGACAAAAAGCAGGTGTTTCTTATTGCCGAAGGCATTGAACCCGTACCGACCGTTAATGATGCCTTGATTTTACATTATGAGAAAAATCGTGAGCAAGAGAGCGAGGAAGATCGTATTGACTACTCCAAACGGGGATATTTGAAAAGTGTTACCAAAGGCGAAATACTGATTGAGTACATTAAACCCAAGTTAGGTGAGAGCGGCCGTAATTGCAGCGGAATATTTATAAAACCCAAAGAGCCCGTTGTAAAGCATGAGCCGACCTTTAACGTTACCGATGCCATTGATGTTGTTGTCGGCGATGACAATATTACGTATATTGCCAAAGTCGGCGGTTACGTAACGTTTGAAAACAACACCTACGATATTCGGCAAGATGTTGAGGTTAGCGAGATTAGCTTTAAAACGACAGGCTCTATTGAAAGCACCTTGGATGCCGATGTCTCCATTAACGTGAAAGAGAAAGATATTTTAAAAGATGCTATCGGCATGGGCATGGAGGTTGAAGTCAATGAGATTAACGTCGAAGGAAATGTCGGTTCTAATGCCGTTGTACGTGCCAACAAAGCCGTGATTGAAGGCCAAACGCACAAGAGTTCCAAAATTTATGCGGCAGACGCACAAATCAATATTCACAAAGGCTTTGTTCAAGGGGACGAGGTGCATATTACGCGACTTGAGCACGGTCGTGTTGAAGCACGTAAAGTGCACGTTTCCCAGATGATGGGCGGCACTATTATTGCCAATGAAGTCACGATTGAACTCTTAGCGTCTCATGCCACGATTGAAGCGGTTCATCGTATTGAGATTACAAAACTCAGCGGCGAAGAGAACAAGCTTGTCATTGATCCGGTAGCCATGAAAGAGGTTACCGAATTACTGGAGGGAAGTAACGAGCAGATGGAAGAGGCCCGCGGACATATTGCCGAGGTAGAGCGCGAACGTGAAGAGTATCGCCGTCGTATTCACGAGAGTAAACATGTTTTTAACGACATTAAAAAACGTCTGCTTCAATATAAACAAAAAGGTATTAAGATGCCTACGCAGTTTGTCAAAAAATATAGAGAATTTCAGGCTATGTATGAGCATTATGAGGCGCTTCAAGAAGAGCTTGAAGCACGAAAAAACCGTTACGGCATACTGGCGCAACAGCACAAATCATTTCAAAATGATATTTTTGATGCCCGTATTATTAACCATGACCGATGGAACGGTCACAATGAGATTGTTTTTCGATTGATTGAGCCTAAAATCGAGGTCAGTTTTGTACCGAAAAGTGCAGAAAAAATGGAATATTTGGCATTAATGAAAGATGAAAATGACGACTATTATATTAAAGCGGTGGATGCATGATTGTAGGTATTGAAGGTGAAGTGGTTTTTAAAGATCCGAGTGTTGTGCATCTCAACGTACACGGTGTTATCTATGAGATTTTTGTTTCGTTACAGACCTATGCGGCACTGAATGATACCAAGGTGCGGTTGCATACGTCACATATTATTCGTGAAGATGCTCAGTTGCTTTACGGTTTTAAAGAGTTGAGTGAAAAGGTACTGTTTACACGGCTTATTAAGATCAGTGGGGTAGGTCCGAAAGTGGCTATGGCGATCTGTTCAACCTTTACGACTACGCAATTTGCCTCTATTATTGCGTCGAATGATATTGCCGGCCTTAAAAAAGTACCCGGAATCGGTCCAAAGAGTGCGGGGCGTATTTTAGTAGAACTCAACGGGTTTGATACCGAACTTGTCAGCTCAAGCAGTAGTGTTTCGAGTGCCGCTGCTGATGCAACGCTGGCGCTGGAGTCGCTGGGCTTTAAAAAAGAGCTTATTGCTTCGGCTTTGGCATCGTGTCAGAGTAACGATACGGCCGCACTCGTTAAAGAGGCATTGAAAAAATTACAAACACTATAGAAAGGGATACGGTTGAAATTAGCAATACTATTTGGCGGGCAGAGTTATGAACATGAAATCAGCATTGTCAGTGCGACGACACTAAAGGAGAAACTCTGCGATTTTGAGTTAACATTTATTTTTTGCGATCAAGATCATACATTGTATCTCATTGATCCGACTCAGATGAAGGCACAAACATTCTCGAGCGGCAACTACGCTAAAGCACCGGTACTTACACTGCAACAGGGAGGGTTTGTACGTAAAAAGCGTTTTGGAAGCGAAACACTCACCATGCCGGTACTTAATGTGATTCACGGCGGAGACGGAGAGGACGGCACCATTGCCGGCCTCTTGGATTTTTATAAAATTCCCTATATCGGACCGCGCCGGGAAGCGTCGGTGTTTAGTTTTGACAAGCGTTACACCAAATATCTTGCCGAAGCACTAGGTGTTAAGGTGCTTAATTATGAGATATTGCATAAAGAGGGCAGTCGTGAGGTGACCATGTCGTATCCGTTTATTGTCAAGCCATCGCGTCTTGGCAGCTCCATTGGAGTGAGTGTCGTCAAAAATGCCGAAGCGCTCGACTATGCTCTTGATGTTGCGTTTGAATTTGATGAGAGCGTGATTGTCGAGCCGTTTATAGAAGGTGTCAAAGAGTATAATTTGGCCGGATTTTCTGCCAAAGGTGTGATGCACTACTCCATTGTTGAGGAACCGCAAAAGAGTGACTTTTTGGATTTTGACAAAAAGTATCTTGACTTCTCCCGTTCGGCAACAGTTCATGAGGCCGATCTTGACGAGCGTAGCGTAACGGCACTGCGGCACAATTTCAAAACGCTTTACGACGGACTGTTCAAAGGAGCGTTGATACGGTGTGATTTTTTTATTATTGAGGGCGAAGTCTATCTGAATGAGATCAATCCCATTCCCGGATCGATGGCAAACTACCTGTTTAAAGATTTTGTATCGGCAATTACGATGTTGCTAGAAGATTTACCCTCTTTTAATCGCATACATGTAAATTATCAATACATCCATACCATCTCTGCGGCCAAAGGGAAGTAGTGGCACAAAAACGTATTGAGTATGCCGGCAATACTTTTGATATCAGCTATACAATAGACAATCCGACGGCTAAGAGAGATATAGCCATTTTACACGGTTGGGGATCGAATAAGGAGCTGATGCGAGGAGCCTTTCAAAAGTGTTTTACAACATTGCGGCACCTCTATATTGATCTGCCCGGTTTTGGAGCCTCTTCCAATAGTGTGGTGTTGACAACGCAAGAGTATGCGACGATTCTCAAGATTTTTTTAAAAACGGTACACTTTTCAGGTGACGTCGTACTGGGACACTCGTTCGGTGGTAAAGTAGCGACACTGTTGCAACCCAAACTACTGGTATTGGTGGCATCATCGGGTATTTTGGTGCCCAAACCCTTACGCGTTCGTATGAAGATTGCTCTTTTTAAAGCGCTCAAACCTATAGGCG
>Ga0256840_1002217_pt1 | contig 17355 bp, 17 predicted proteins | sample 355202metaG_FD_185969 | JGI IMG/M metagenome (GOLD analysis project Ga0256840, IMG submission 185969) | Hydrothermal vent microbial communities from Mid Atlantic Ridge, Atlantic Ocean - 355-202 | ecosystem: Environmental > Aquatic > Marine > Hydrothermal vents | place: Atlantic Ocean: Mid... | reverse complement strand
AACATGACCTGCTGTTCCTATTATTATGTGTTTCATTTTATTGTCTCCTTTTTCAGGAACAAAGTCCCTAAAAAATTCCTAGCACTAAAGCTTATGCTTTGCATAGAATATTTCATTTTATTGTCTCTTTTATGGTATCTACTATCTGGTCTTCAAACTCAGGGAGTATGCTTCTAAAGTCTATTAAAAACATATCATTTTCTATGCGTCCTATGATATTATTTTTTCTGAACTTTCGTTCTAGCTCACTTGCTTTACCCTCTACATGTAGAGCTATGGTTGGGAACTCTCTGTTTGGTAGAGTGCCACCTCCCATTACGGTTTTAGTTTTTATGACTTTACACTTAGAATCACCTATAACTTTTTGCATTTTTGTAGCTCTTTGAAACAAAGATTCCTCGCTTTGAAAGAGTAGCCATAGTGTTGGTATGCTTTTATAATCCTCTTTTAAATAGGCTTTTATAGTCTCTTCGAGTATACTAAGTGTTATCTTATCAACTCTAAGCATTCTTAAGAGTTGGTTTTTCTTTAGTTTATCAATCAGCTCTTTTTTTCCAGCAATAATCCCTGCTTGAACACTTCCAAAAAGTTTATCCCCACTAAAGCTTATGAGAGATGGTTTATCTTTTAATATTGTTTTAAGAGAAGGTTCATTGTTGCCAAGGTTATAGGGAAGTTCAGGGATATAACCACTGCCTAAGTCATAGTAGTCTATAAGATTATTTTCCTCACAAAGCTCTTTTATATTTTTATAAGGTGTATCTTCACTAAAGCCCTCAATAGAAAAGTTTGATTGATGAACTTTCATAAGCATAGCGGTATTTTCACATATAGCATTTTCATAATCTGCTTTTTTTGTCTTGTTTGTAGCTCCAATTTCTTTGAGTATAGCTCCACTTTGGCTCATTACTTCAGGAATCCTAAAACTACCACCTATCTCAACGAGCTCACCCCTAGATACTATAGCTTCTCTGTTTTTAGAAAATGTATTTAGTATTAGAAAAACTGCACTAGCATTGTTGTTTACCACTAATACATCTTCAACATGAAGTAAATTTTTTAGATGCCCACTAACATGTTCGTACCTTTCGCCTCTACAACCCTTTTCTTGGTTGTATTCTAAGTTTGAGTAGTTGGTTATAACTTTTGAAGCTTCTCCAAGTAAACTTTCGGAGATTAAGCTTCTCCCCATGTTGGTATGAAGTATAACTCCTGTTGCATTTATGAGTGGCTTCAAAGATGGTTCAAAAAGTTTCTCATAACTGTATTTTATGTCATTTAAAATCTTATCAGTATTTAGCTCTGTTATCTCACTATTAAGTATGCTTTGTCTTAGTTGGTCTATCTTTTCTTTAGCAATTTCAGCGATGCGAGTGCTATTTAGCCCACTAAATACAGGGTTTAATACGAGCTTATCAATCTTTGGTAGCTTTCTTAATATATTCACTTCTTACTCCGGTATTGGTAATTTTGTCTCATCAAAGCGGTACTTTCCATTTTGTATTTTTGTTAGTATGCCTTGATCACTTAGGGATTTAAATAGTTTAATTACAGTTGGTTTACTAACAACCACTCTATCCATGATCTCACTATATGAAAAATTTAAAATATTGTCATCATCAAGATTTTTGATAATAAAACGGATTAAATCAACCTGTTTGCCATCAGTAACTGCAGAGATGGTTTTTATAATGTTGTATGAGCGATTTATCTCTTTTTGTTGTATCTTTGGCATCAAAACATCATGAAGGGCATTGAGTAACTCTTTAATATTAATTGGCTTTACAATGTAGTTCTCTACTTTGAGTTTAATTGCATCTAAGAGGTGTTCAGTATCAGTGTGTGCAGTTGTTAAAATAGTAGGAATATTTATACCAAGATCTTGTTTTATGTGTTGCAAAAATTCTATACCATTTTCATTTTTTAGTAGTATATCTGATATAATTACATCGATATGGTTGTTTTGTAGTACTTTGGTAGCTTCAAAGCAGGTTTGTACAGCAAAAATATGTTTTGTAAAGTCTTCTAAAACAGCAGTAGTATGCTTTAGAAGATCTGCCTCATCTTCAATATAAAGTATGCTAAAACCATTGAGTAGTTCAAAGTCTCTTCTGTTCATTTTTTATCCTATTTTTTTTGGGATCTCTATTGTAAACATTGCACAATTGTAGAGTTCGTTGCTTTGTGAATTCATCTTATGCTTTATGTTTTTACAACTTATTTTCCCACTCATATGTTTTTCTATCATCTGTTTTGACATATAGAGTCCAATTCCTGTTCCAATACTTTTATGTTTAGTTGTAAAGTATGGATCAAAAACTTTTGTCATTATATCACTTTTAATTCCACCAGCATTATCTATTACATTAATAATGACACTAGATTCACTCTGTTTTACGATAATCACTATTTTTTTATTTTTTATTTTTTCTTCATTTAGGGCATCTTTTGAGTTATTAATAAGATTTAAAATAACATGTGTCAGCTCATTTTCAAAACCATATATCATTATATCTTCATTGAGATTAATAAAAATATCAATACCATCTTTTTCTAATTGATATTTTGTTAAATCCAGTGATTTTTCTATAACTTTTTTTACACTAAAATGTTTATGTGATTTATTGGGGTCAAAAAATGTTCTAAAGTCTTCTAGTGTTTCAGACATATTTTTGGCAAGAACTCCAGCATCTTCTACTCTTGACTCTATAAACTCTTCATCTAGTTTTCCTGAGAGAAATTTAGATTGAAAACTTTGAATTATCATAGTTAGTGCACCAAGAGGTTGTCTCCACTGGTGGGCTATGTTTTGAAGCATCTCACCTAGGCTTGCGAGTCTAGCTTGGGCAAACATGATTTGATCTTTTTTTCTACTATTTTCTACCTCAATTTTTATCTTTTTTTCCAAAGATTCATTAAGATTTTTTAATTCTTTTGTTTTTAGATCTACTTTATCTTCTAGAGACTTATTAAGATTTTTAAAGTTATTGATAAGTATTAGAGAGATTATAATACTTAAAAAGAATATAAGTCCTATAAGGAGAAATAGCATATAAATACTAGTGCTGAAGATTCTATCGTTTCTATTTTTTTCAGCAACTGCCTTTTTAAGGTGTGTTGTTATGAGACTAGAGAGGTATATATTTATAGAATTAATCTCTAAGAAAATATTTTCAATACTTCTTTTCGTGCTTAAACTACTACCTTTACTGCTTAATATGGCGATAGTTTTTGCCGTTTCTTTGTCAATAGTTTTCATTTTTTGTTCTATCTTAGAGAGAAGACCATTTTGGTAATCATTATTCTCAGGAATATTTTTACTGAGTAAAAAAAAGTTTAGCCAATTACTTGCAAATTCAGGTATACCACCAACTCTATAGTTGATAACATTATGATAGTTTATCCATTGAGATTTAATTATCTGTTTTGCTAGTGAGATAACTTCTGCTGCATTGTTTATATCTATATTATCCTCTTTTATATCATAAAGTGTATCATAGATATTAACCGTATATATATCTTTTATCTCTTCAAGAACAACTTGAGGAAGAGTTCTTTTTTCATAGAGTGTTTCATAGTCAAATTTTAATGCAAATATAGATATCATCATTAAAAAACCGATTGTGATCATACTAGCAGAGATAATTCCGATTAGTATTTTTGTTTTTTTTGAAAAGTCTAGGTGGTTTAAAAAACTATTTATTTGGTGGTATAGTTTCATCTAAAACTCTTTATCTATAGGGATAAATTTACCATTTTTATATATGGAAAGATATGTTTGATTTAGAAGTTGAGTGTTTTTATACTCTATTGGTATAGAGCCAAGAGTCTGTTTGGGTAGATGTTTTATATGGTATAGAAATTTTTTAGATGTTATATCACCTTTTATGTTTTTTAAAGCTTCTACTACCGATTTTGCAGCTAAAAATGATTCAAAGGATGCAAATGTTGGACTACTTTTCGGGTAGTAGAGCTGTAGAAGTTTTATATACTCATTTGAAACAATGATATTTTTATCATGGTAAGATGGAACTGTTTGTGAAAATATGATGTTTTTTGCATCTCCTTGAAGTTCATTAACCAAAGAATTTGAGTTAACAAATGAGATTGGTGCAAATATAACATTGTCAAAGCAGCACTCACGAGATTTTTTTATAAATCTAGCACTCGGTTTGTATGCCCCTACTATGATAATGGCTTCTGGTCTCGCATATTTTATTTCATGAAGAGCATGTCTAATCGAGAGGGTATTTCTTTTGTATGTACCTTCACTTACTAGTTTTAGACCTCTTTTCTTGAGGGCAGAAATAGTAGCGATATATCCCTCTTCTCCATAGTCATCGTTTTGATAAAAAATTGCAAATTTTGTTAAATTTTTTGTTTTGTATAGAAAGTTTATTATTTTTTCAATTTCCTGTTTGTAAGAGCTTCTAAAGTTGACAATATTTGGTAAATTACTATTTCTTAGAAATGATGCACCGGTATATGGAGCAATAAACGGTATATGAGTCTCAGTAATAATTGAAAATACTTTTTTGGTTGTAGGAGTACCAACAAAACCAAAAAGTGCAAATACTTTGTCTTTGTTTATAAGAGTATCTATATTCTTTAGTGTATTTTGTGGCTCATATTTGTCATCATAGAATTTAAGATGTATTTTTTTGTTATGAACGCCACCTTTCGCATTAATATGGCTAAAGTATGTGTTTGCTCCTTCTATAACCTCTTTACCTAGCTCTTTGTTGATCCCACTAAGTGGTAGCGATGCTCCAAGAAGTATATTTTTTTCAGGAATATTATTATATCTGTTTTGATACAAAAATATAACTAAAAAAGCTATAATTAAAACTAGAACTAGAAAAAGCTTCTTTACCACAGTTTAAAACTCCTAATTGATATTTTGATTATTGTACTATAAATAAGTTAAAAATATATATAAGCCCTATATATAAACATAGTAGAGATTATAATAGGATAGAATTAGTCTTGTTAAGACATATTTAAAGCAAAAGAGATTACAATTACGGTAAATAACAGTTTACCAGTATAGGAAGTATTAAATGAGTAAAGAGTATCTTTTTTATGACCAACTATCAATAGATTTTCCTCTAGATGATAGTATAGAAGTTTCTACGACATTAAAAGACAACGATTACATAGTATCAAATGTAGAAACACCACATGCTGAGATATATGCTCCAGAAATTAACTTTTATATTAAAAATTCTCAAGATACAATTGCACAAAAAATTCAAAATATAAAAAAATTATATGACGCAAGAGCACTAAACTATGACTTAGCACAAGATCTTGACTTTGTTCAAGAAGTTGGTGATAAGGTTTTAATAGTTTCTAGCAATGATGAAACAAAAAATATAGATGAGCTTAAAAAATTGGGCTTTACATGTATAGCATTGAGCCCCAAAAATGTACTAGATGTAAATGGATATATAGGTAAGCTTGTAGTTACTATTAAAAAAGATGAGGATGTTTTAGATTTAGAGTGTGACCAAATCATCTGGGATGATGCTCCAGAGTATGCCATGAAGCAGAGCGGTGTTTATGATGAAGATGGCATAGAGAGAGTTAAGAAAAACCAAGGACAGTATGAGTACAAAAACTTTGTAAAATATGATTCTACTATATGTCAATATCATGAAAGAAATGCAGAGATTTGTGGGAAGTGTGCTGAGGTTTGCCCAACAGTAGCTATATTAAAAGTTGATGAAGAGAAACACTTGGAATTTTCTCATGTTGACTGCCATGGTTGTGGAGGGTGTGTTAGTGTTTGTCCTAGTGGTGCACTTGACTACTCACAGATGACAAGAGATGGTTTTAGGGAAGTTAGCAAGCTTTATGATAACAATATAGCACTAATCATACCAAGAAAGATGGAGTTAGAGGCTCTACATGTAGAGCTATTGGAGAGAGTTTTACCACTAGCAATTGAGGGTGAAAAGTTTTTGCATGAGGCACATTTTTTGAGTCTGATTCAAACTAGTGGAAATCCTGTGATTTTTTACAGTGATTTTATATCTAAAGGTACTGGCGATGTTATACGCATACTCAATGATATATTTGCTAAAAAGTACAACAAGAAGGCTATTTTTGTTTGTAAAAATGAAGATGAACTAAAAGAAGCTATGAAAAATGTAGTTTCACTAGAAGAGTGTAGATATGGTATCAACGAAGATGGATTGAAAAAAAGAGAGATATTCTCCGCAAGACTTGCCAATTTGGTTGGCGAAGATGATTTAGGTACTGTAAAAACAGGAGAGCATGTTCACTATGGGAATATAACCATCAATGAAGATGCTTGTACTTTATGTCTTAGTTGTGTTGGAGCTTGTAATGTTAGAGCACTTACAGCTCACCCTGAAGATAATACTCTAAGATTTAACCCATCTATTTGTACAAACTGTACTTACTGTGAGGTTGTATGTCCTGAAGCAAATTGTCTTACAGTTATAAGAGATGAGATAGATTTAAATCCAGACTATTTTAAACAAAATATTATGGCACATGATGAGATATTTGAGTGTGTTGAGTGTGGTGTAGGATTTGCAACAGTCAAGTCAGTAGAAAAAATAGCAAATATGATGAAACCTATGTTCGGTAATGACGAAATAAAAATTAAAACACTTTACTGTTGTGCAGATTGTAAGCCAAAAGTTATGCTTCAAGCACATATAGACGAGAGAGGATAATATGATAAACCAAGAAAAACTGAACCCAGCAAGATCACTTTACTACGGATTTTTTAGCAAAATGCTAATTTTTAGTGAATTAGAAGATAGGTTTGATGGACTTAAAGAGGCTTTAGAAGTTATGATTAAAAATCCACTTGATGAGAACTCTAAAGAGGCTTTAAAAGAGATTTTGGAGATTTTAGAGATTGGTGGGACAGAGACATTGGTCCAAGAGTATGATGAAATTTTTCACAACCCTGAGAGTGCAGTTGTAAGAACTACAGCATCTTTTTACGATGAGGGTGTTGAGAGCGGCAAAAAAAGAGTTGAAGTTAAAAACTTTTTAGGTAAAACAAAAATAAGAAGAGACGAGAAAAATTTCAAAGAGAGTGAAGATAGTGTAGGATTTTTAGTAACTTTTATGCATGAGCTGATTGAGCTTATAATAAAGGGTGAAAAATCTTACGAAACAGTTCAGCATTGCTTGTTTACAGAGGTTATTAACGAGTTTATAAACGAGTACATAGAGGCACTTTATGAGCATGATAAATCAAATGTTTATAAGTCAGTTGCAGTGGTTTTTAATGCATTTATAGAGTTTGAAAGACTCTATTTTGATGTAAGCAGGCCAGCGCCAAAAGAAAAAATAGTAAGAAAAGAGGAGCCTTGTGAGTTTATTAGTGATGAAGAGGCTGAAAGAAGAAAGAGAAATCGTGAAGCAAAAGCAGCAGATGCAGTGGTAAAAGCTTGCTCAATTCCTGAAGAGGATTTAGCAACAGGAGAGGAGGAGGGAGATCTTTAGGATCTTCTTCTTTGAGAAGTTTTTAGAGCAGACAAAGGTCTATTTTGAAAACTTCTTGGTGTCAAGGGGTAAATTTAAGCAAGGAGGATTGTATGCAGAAGAGTAGACGAAGCTTTTTAAAAAAAGCAGCGGTAGTTGGCTCGGTTGCAGCAGTTGCAGGAACAGCAGCAGTGGCAAGTAGTAGCGAATCATACAGTTCAAATGGCGTTGTTGTAGGAAAATCTCCAAAAAAAGAGATTACTTACAAGAAAACTAAAGCTTGGGATGATTTTTATCGCTCAGCTGTATAAACAAAGGAGAGCTTAGTATGACAAGTACTACTCAAAATGCTCTTTCTACTAAAGTAGGTAGAAGATCGTTCCTTAAGATGGCTGCAGTGGCTGGTGCGTTTGGCGCAACTAGTGCATTTGCAAGTTCTGGGGTAACAAGAGCAGCAACAGAAGATGAGGTTAAAAACCCATTTCCTGGATCTAAAAATGTGAGAACAATCTGTACTGCATGTTCAGTTGGTTGTGGTATCACAGCAGAGGTTCAAAATGGTGTTTGGGTTAGACAAGAGGTTGCACAAGACCACCCTGTAAGTTTAGGTGGACACTGTTGTAAAGGTGCTGATATGATCGATATGGTCAGATCAGAAGTAAGACTTAAGTATCCTATGGTAAAAGAGGGCGGTCAATGGAAGCGTATCAGTTGGGATACAGCTTATGAGCGAATCTCTAAGAAATTGGATAGCTTAAGAAAAAAAGATGGTCCAGATTCAACTATCTTTTTAGGCTCAGCAAAAATGAGTACAGAGCAGGCTTACTACTTTAGAAAGTTTGCAGCGTTTTATGGAACAAACAATATAGATCATCAAGCAAGAATCTGACATAGTGCAACAGTCGCCGGTGTGGCGAATACATGGGGTTATGGCGCTATGACTAACTCACTTGGAGATATCCAAAACGCAAAAGCAATTATTATCTTTGGAGCAAATCCAGCAGTAAACCATCCAGTAGGATTTGGTCACTTCTTGAAAGCTAAAGAGAGAAATAATGCACAAATTATTGTAGTAGATCCTAGATATACTAAAACAGCAGCAAAAGCAGATATATTTGCTCAAATCAGACCTGGTACTGATATTCCTTTTATGTATGGAATGCTTAATATCATCTTTAAAAATGGTTGGGAAGATAAAAAGTTTATCAAAGACCGTGTTTATGGTATAGAAGATATTAGAAAAGAGGCTGCAAAATGGACACCAGAAAAAGTAGCAGATGTTACAGGTGTTTCAGCTGAAAAATTGATGCAAATCACTAGAGTTTATGCTAAGTCTACTCCAGGTACACTTATCTGGGCTATGGGACTTACTCAGCATACAATCGGTTCTTCAAATACTCGTATGGCTCCAATTTTACAACTTTGCCTTGGAAACATGGGTGTTGAAGGCGGTGGAACTAACATTCTTCGTGGTCACGATAATGTTCAGGGCGCTACAGATATGTGTTGTCTTTCGCATACGCTTCCTGGCTACTATGGTCTTAGTGCAGGGTCATGGAAATACTTCGCTAAATCTTGGGGAGTTGACTACGAGTGGTTAGCAGGAAGATTTAAAGATAAGAAGATGATGAGTGCAAAAGGTTTTACACTTGCTAAATGGTACTCAGGAGTACTAGCTGGTAAACCAGGTGAAGATAAGATTCACAATGCCGGAACTAATCTAAAAGCTCTTTTTGTTATGGGTAATGGTATAACATCTATTGCTCAGCAAGCAAAAGTAAAAGAGGCACTTGATAATCTTGAGCTTATTGTTTTAGCAGATCCATTTGTAAATGAAGCTGCAATTTTAACAGATAAAAAAGATGATGTTTTCTTATTACCAGCGGCAACTCAGTTTGAAACTAGTGGTTCAGTAACTGCTACAAACCGTTCAGCTCAATGGAGATATCAAGTTGTTGAGCCAATGTATGAGAGCAAACCAGATCATGAAATCATGTTCGAATTTGCTAAGAGATTAGGTTTTTACGATGAGTATACAAAAGGTATGCTAATAAGAGAAAACAAAAAGACATTTAAGTTTCCAGAAGATGCAACTGATGAGATTGCAAGAATCATTAAGACTATTGGTCTTACTGGTTGGACTTCAAAAAGACTTAAAAAACATACTGATAACTGGCATATGTTTGATGAAGTCAGCCTAAGAGGTACAGGACCTATGAAAGGTGAGTACTATGGACTTCCTTGGCCATGCTGGACTGAAAGTCACAGTGGTAGTCCTGTTCTTTATAACATCAATAGAAGTGTTAAAGAGGGTGGTATGGGCTTTAGAAATAGATTTGGTCTTGAGCATGATGGACAAAATCTACTTGCAGGAAAAGGCTCAGCTCCTAAGGGCAGCTCAAATAAAGATGGTTATGCAGAGATTACTGCAAAGAACATCGAGTCAGTTCTTGGTATCAAGCTAAGTGCAGCTGAGAAGAAAAAGATAGGTAAAAACTGGAAAGTTGATACTTCTAACATAATTGCAGAAAAGTGTATGGAAGCTGGAATTGCACCATATGGTAATGCAAAAGCTAGAGCAAAAGTATGGACATTCCCAGATCAAATTCCAATGCACAGAGAGCCATTGCACTCACCTCGTCAAGATTTAGCTAAAAAGTACCCATCGTACAAAGATAAGGCAAATCACTATAGAGTTGATACAAAGTATATCTCTAAGCAGACTGAGAAAGATTGGAGTAAAGAGTTCCCAATCAACCTAGTAACTGGTCGTTTGGTAAATCTAAATGGTGCAGGTATGGAAAACAGAGCTAGTAAATATTTGGCTGAGTTAACTCCAGAGATGTTCTGTGATATTCATCCAGGACTTGCTGCAAATCATGGTATAAGAAATGGTGATATGATGTGGGTTCACTCTCCTGAGGGAACTAAGATAAAAGTAAAAGCTAAGTTCTCATATAGTGTTAGTGAAGATAGAGTATTTTTACCTATGCACTTTGCCGGACACTTCCAAGGTGAAGATTTATCTCACAAGTATCCAGAAGGAACTAAGCCATATGCAGTTGGTGAGAGTGCAAATACTGTTACAAACTATGGTTATGATATTGTTACTCAGATTCCTGAAACTAAAGGCGGATTATGCCGCATAGAAAAAGCGTAGGGGGTGAGAGATGAGTAATAATGAAATGGCAAGAATGAAGTTTTATTGTGATGATCAAAGATGTATCGAGTGTAACGGATGTAGTGTTGCTTGTGCAGAGGCTCATGAGCTTCCAACAGGTGTTAGCAGAAGAAAAGTTATAACTCTAAATGAGGGTGTTGAAGGAAAAGAATTTTCTACTTCAGTAGCTTGTATGCACTGTACAGATGCTCCATGTGAGCAAGTTTGTCCAGTTGATTGTTTCTATATCAGAGAAGATGGAATAGTTCTTCATGATAAAGATGTATGTATAGGTTGTGGTTATTGTCTATATGCTTGTCCTTTTGGAGCTCCACAGTTCCCAAGAGATGGAGCATTTGGTACAAAAGGTGCGATGGACAAGTGTACTATGTGTGCGGGTGGTCCTCTTGAGACTAACTCAGCTCACGAGAGAGAGCTTTATGGACAAAACCGTATTGCAGAGGGAAAAGTTCCTATGTGTGCTGCTATGTGTTCAACAAAAGCACTTATCGTTGGTAGTGCAGATGAAGTAGCAAAAATCTATCGTACTCGTATAGCTGCAAAAGGCAAAGGTGTTCAATCAGCACCTTACGGCTGGAGTAAAGCGTATAGTAACTAATGAAGGATTTGTGATGAAAAAATATCTATTTTTATCAATCGCAAGCCTATTTTTGGCATCGGCTGCATTTGCAGCCGACAGCCAGATTTGGGATGCAATGAGAATACAAAATATATATGGATATGGACAGGTAGAGTCACTTGGGTTAGGACCACTATTTACAATGCTACAAGCAAACTATTTTGCACAGATTTTTCTGGCTGTTCTTATTGGAGTACCTGCTGTATTTTTATTGCATTACCTAGTTATAGGACCTAAAGTTTTTTCACACGATGGAAAAAAGATTTATGCATTTAGTATTTTTAATAGGATAGTACATCAAGTAGCAGCAATATCATTCATAGTATTGATTCCAACAGGTTTTATTATGACTTTTGGATCATATTTTGGTGGTGGCGAATTTGTTAGGATGATGAAGGATCTCCATGGAATAGCAACTATATCTTTTGGAATTGTTGTCATACCAATGTTTTTAATGTGGATTAAAGACATGCTTCCTAATTTTGATGATATTAAATGGATGATGATAGTAGGTGGTTATCTGTCAAAAGAAAAAAAACCAGTTCCTGCGGGAAAATTTAATGCGGGACAAAAGAGTTGGTATTGGATTGCAACACTTGGTGGTATGGTTATGATTTTAACTGGTGCTACTATGTATTTCTTAGATTTCGATATTGAAATGGTTAGAAGTATGACAGGACTATCACAAATAGACCTTCTTAGAGTAGCTGCAATACTTCATGCCTTTTTTGGTATGTTAGTTGTTGCTCTTTTCTTTACACATGTTTATATGGCAGTATTTGCAATTAAAGGTGCAATACATAGTATTATTACAGGATATAAAGAGGAAGAAGAAGTTGAAATTCTTCATAGCTCTTGGTACAAGAAGCTAAAAAAAGAGGGAAAGATATAGATTTTATAGCCCATACATATGGGCTATAAAATTATTTATTGGGTTAAATCACTTATGATAGTGTATGCAGCTTTTCTCCCATCTGCAGCAGCAGTTACTGCTAGGTCTGCTCCTCTTACAGAGTCCCCTCCTGCAAATATTCGTCTGTTTGATGTTCTTTTATTTTCATCAACGATTATCTCTCCCCATTTGCCAGTATTTATCTCAGCAGTATCATACCATGGAAATATAAAGTTATCAAATCCTAGTGCTAAAATGATGATATCGCACTCTAAAACAAAGTCACTATCTTGAATAACATTTAGTTTTTTTCTTTTTTGTCCTTTAACTTCAACTAGTTCTGTTTTTTGGCAGATTAGCCCTTTGACATTGTATTTTTCGTTAACAATAACCTCTTTTGGAGCAGTATTAAACTCAAATATAACTCCCTCTTCTTTAGCATTGATAACCTCTTTTCTGCTTCCAGGCATACTATGCTCATCTCTTCTATAGACACATCGTACTGACTTTGCATTCATTCTAACAGATGTTCTTACTGCATCCATTGCAGAATCTCCACCACCAATAACAACTATGTTTTTATCCTCTAATATCGCTTCATAAAAATCTTGAAATACCCTTTTTTGGGCATGTTTTAGTATGTCCATTACATGATATACCCCATGTGCATCTTCATTTTTAAGATTTGCATTTTTACTTTTTGGAGCACCTAGTGCCACAAATATAGCATCATAGTTATCTAGCATATTTTTTATCTGTTTGGAATTTGATATATCTGTATTTAGATGAAGATTCAGACCAGCTTCTTGCATCCAGTTGAATCTTCTTAGTATGACATCTTTTTGAATTTTAAAGTTTGGTATCCCATATGTTAGGAGTCCTCCTGGTCTATCAGATTTTTCAAACATATCAACTCCAATCCCAGCCCTTAAAAGAAAAGTTGCACAACTCATTCCAGCAGGTCCACTTCCTATAATAGCAACTTTTTTTGTAGTTTTCTCTATTTTTTGACCATAGTCTGGTATCAATCCCATTTTAAATGCCTGTTCATTTAGATAAACCTCTATAGCCCCAATTGTTACACTACCAGTTTCAGTTTGAGTAATAGTACAAGCTCCTTGACACAGAACATCTTGAGGGCATACCATACCAAGTATCTCAGGAAATGGAGATGTTTCATTGCTGTATTTAAAAGCTTCTTTTATATTTCCATTTTTAACTTGTTCTATCCAAAGAGGTATCTTGTTTTCTAAAGGGCAACCAGTTCTGCAAAAACTAAATTCAGAAGTCATACCCTTAAGAACATCGACAGGACACTTTAGGCACCTAAGAGACTGATTTTGTGCTTCATCTTTATTAAATATATAGTAAGTTGGATTAAAATCAGTAATTCTTTTTTGTGCATCTCTCTTTTTTGGAGTAGTTTTTTTTATCGTTAGGTAGGCTTTATTTTGTTTCATTTTCTAATCCTTTAGCTCTATGTGGTCTATATGCATCTCTTCCCCACTTACTGTTTTGGTGTTTGAACCCTTGCATTCAGGACAGTAAAAATTATAATTATCTATTGTATACTTTTTGTTACAATCTAAACATAAAATTTTTATATCGATTATGTTCATATCTAGCTCGGCATTTTTACAAACTTTGCTATTTTCTCTAAAAATCTCAAATGTGCTACTTAGAAAATGTGGCTCTATCCCACTAAGTTTTCCTATATTTACAGCTACAGTTTTTATCTCTCTTCCTTTTGCATGCTTTTCACAGAGGTCTATCATAGACATTACTATACTCATCTCATGCATATCTATTTCCTCATCATATCAAATTGTTTATAATCTATAAGCGAGATTGCATTTGTAGGACATATATTTATACAGGCTTGTTCGCCATTTTGACCTCCACACAAATCGCAAGTAAGTGAGACCATTTGACTAACAGGGGCATCATCTTTTTTGTTGACGGCCATAACCACTGCCCCATATGGACAGACCATATCACAACTAGTGCAGCCTATGCAGTCACTCTCATAATATTTTACATAGTCGTTTTCAAATTTTATAATATCAACAGGGCAACCCTCTAGACATGGTGCATCTGGGCATTGCATACATTGCATTGGAGCAGTTTTACCATCTATTTTTATAACTTTGTTTCGAGATGGTACAATCTCCTCACCATTTAAAATTTTACTATATAAAGTATTTGTATCTATATCCATATGACTAGCAGAACAAGCAAGTTCGCAATTAATACAGCCTATGCATTTATCTGGGTCTGCATATATAAATTTATTGTTTCTCATAGCTATCTCTCCGTACACGAGATACAAGGATCTATGCTATTTAAAATCATAGTAACATTTTCTACTTTATCGCCTAGAATCATAACCTTCAAAGCTTCCCAGTTTGTATATGTAGGTACTTTCCATCTCATACGAACTGGTTTTTGTGTGCCATCGGTTTTAAGGTAGTATATAAGCTCCCCTCTTGGAGCTTCTGTTCTTACAACGGATTCTCCTTTTGGTATATGTGGTCTTTTTTCTAGGTAAGTTTTTCCTTCTGGCATATCAGAAACAACATCTTTTATGATTCGAATAGCCTCAATTACATCGTCAAATCTAGCCATGGCTCTTGATAGCACATCACATCCATCTCTGTGCTTAATATATGGCTGAAGCTCGGGTCTAATAGCATAAAGAGAGTAGGGAGCTTTTACTCTGACATCTCTATTGATTCCGCTTCCTTTTGCAACAGGTCCAGTAACACCTAGCTCTAACGCTTTATCTTTTGGTAGTATTCCAACTCCTATGCATCTTTCTCTTATGGTCTCATCATTTTCATATCTACTTTGTAGCTCTTTTATTTTTGGTTCAACAATGCTTAATTTATTTAAAATAAAATCTATTTTTTTATCATCTAAATCATACTTTACACCTGTAAAGAGGTTAACACTCATGTCCATTCTATTTCCCCAGATACTCTCTTTGAGATCTTGCATGTACTCTCTAGCTTCTAAAGTATCTTTCATAAGTTCATGTGAGTGAGTTAGATGTGAGAGCATTGAGAGATTAAAAAGGTTTGAAGCAACTCTCTTAACTTCATCAGCAATAACCCTAAGTGCCTCTGCTCTTAACGGCACTTTTATATTTGAAATTTTCTCAACCGCAAGGACAAATGTAAAGGGGTGATTGTTGGAACACAAAGAGCATACCCTTTCAGTAAGTATGAGATTTTGCATAAAGTTTTTATTTGTTACAAGTGACTCCATACCTCTGTGTATAAAACCGTTTACAATTTCTACCTCTTTTACTATTCCTTCCTCATCAGCAACAAGCTTGAAATATACTGATTCTTCAAGTTCTGGATGAAATGGACCTATTTTTATCTTCTCACCCATTATCTATATCCTTTTTTACTTTTTTCCACATTATGTCAGTCTCACTTACACCTCTTTGTAGTTTAGAAAGAGGTATATACTCATTTAGTACACCTTTGGCTATTGAATAGTCTAAGAAAAGTCTATCAGTATCAGGGTGCCCCATTGGCTCAACTCCATACATCTCTCTTATCTCTCTCTCTGCCCAATTTGCACTAGGTATAGTAGGAGTTATCGAGAAAAACATATTGTCATTCGTGTTCATTTCAACATTAAAAATAGTTCCATCAATATCAAAATGATAAACTATCGTGTGAGAATCATCACTATTTTTATATGCAGTAGCAACAATACACCGGCCTTTAAAGCTTTTTACTATATTTGCTACACTGCTCATGCTATCTTTTGATTCAAGTTTTATCCAAGCAGACACATTGCCGTAGCTGTCACAGTCCTCTTTTATGGAGCAGTTGTCTACTAGGGTCTCTTTGAAACTTTTTATGATTTTACTTGTACTCATGAGTACATCCTTTTAAAATTTTCTTTTTTTCTACATTTTGGGCATATGTTGCTATTTAGTTTATTTACATCATCATAGACATAAGCTTTTCCTAACAAGCCCTTTGTAGGTTTTTTATATACTTCTTTACAGCAAGAGCATACATCGGTTTTAATATACTCCAAGTTTATATCACTATATTTTTCATCTTGATGCTTAGAAGTATCAAAATCATTTGTATTATAGATTGCACCAGTTGGACAGAAAAATCCACAGTTTCCACAAAAACAGCAGGTGTTATGCCATACTTTGTGTTCGTAGCTATCACCAACTTTTGTTATGTTTATTGCTCCTGAAGGGCAGACTGTTTCACATGTTCTACATGCCGTACACATCTCTACATGTAGAGATATTTTACCTCTAAATGTTTTAGGAGCTTCAAAGCCTTGCAGAATCATATCTATCTTTTTAGAGACTTTTTCGCCACTAGCCTTTTGGTTTAGGATTTTGATTCCTTTTGCAATCCCTTCTGCTATGGAGTGGGGTCTAGGAGGACAGCCTGCTATATTGATATCTACATCTACAACCTTATCAGTGGGACCGTTTATGGCATATGAATCTCTAAAGATTCCACTTGTTACAGAACAAGTTCCTATGCCAACAACGGCATAAGGCTCTGAGAGTCTACTTATATAGTCTTTTAAAAAAGGCTCACTTCTTGCAGTAAGTGGACCAGTAATCACAAGTATATTTGCTTGAGATATATCCTCTACAAGCTCCACTCCAAGTTTGTCAAGTTGAAACTTATCTACAAATGCAGTTGCAACAAATTCTACATCACAACCATTACAACTTCCAGTGTTAATCCTAAAAAGTTTTGGTGTTGGTTTACTCATATTAAATCCAATATGTAATTTTTTATTATTAGACTTCTTGCATAACCCCTTGCAGTCTCAGCAACTCATAGATAAGATTGAGTGAGGCAGTTTATCTCTTGTGTAGCCGTAGCTACGGATGAGATGAACTAACGAAGCTCAAACTTATCTATGAGTTGCCCGTAGGGAGGAATTAGAAGTAGCAATCTTGTACAAAACTTTTCATCGCAATGGCTACGGCTATTACTCAAAAAAGATTTTGTACAATCTCACTACTTCTAATTCCTCTGAGACTACAAGGGGTTATGCGAGAAGTCTAATAGACTTTTTATATATTTATTTAAGAAGTCTAGCGTAAGCATAGCAAAAAAACTATTAATTTTTTTAATTATTTAAGTTTAATTGACTATAATTCCCTATAATGTAATAAAAAGGTAACATATG
>Ga0256840_1002216_pt1 | contig 17357 bp, 17 predicted proteins | sample 355202metaG_FD_185969 | JGI IMG/M metagenome (GOLD analysis project Ga0256840, IMG submission 185969) | Hydrothermal vent microbial communities from Mid Atlantic Ridge, Atlantic Ocean - 355-202 | ecosystem: Environmental > Aquatic > Marine > Hydrothermal vents | place: Atlantic Ocean: Mid... | reverse complement strand
TATATGTGTGGGTGCATATATGTTATTGCCAGAGGTGAACGGGGGGTTACTTCGAGCGTAGGTTTCTGATACGCACTACCCCCCGTTGGTAAATCCTCTGGTGTGAGGTGGTGAGTATGGGTGTCGATTGGAGGAAATTGAGAAAAGTATACGTCGAGGGGGGTAATATACCAAAACCAACCAAGATAAATAAAGAGGGTTTCCCAGCATATACCATAGACCGCAAGTTGGAGATAATAAACCTACTTATGACGGGTAGCACGGGTAACAAATTCTATGTTTCAGGAATACAGCAAGTGTATGACCTTATAGATACTTTAAACAGCTATAATGACAATGATTTCATTGCTAAAGCAATATTATACTCAAGGCTAAAAGGATATATGAGAGATATGCCGATTCTTGGATTGGCACTATTATCTGTTAGAGATATTGCATTATTCAAGAGATTAGCCCCAATAGTGTGCAGAACACCTACAGATTGGGTAAAGCTAATAGACATATGTAGGTCAGGTATAATAAGACGTGGTCTTGGGAGAGCAGTAAAAAAGGCAATATTGATGGGTATATCAAACATAGATATATACCAAGCAATGAAGTATCCAGATGCAGTCAGAACTATGATTAGACTTGCGAGACCTAAGGAGACTGTAAACCCCAGTGTAATCAAATATATTATGGAGCACAGATATGATGTGGATGATAGGACAGAGGCACTACTCAGACTTAAGAAAACAAACAATCCATCATTGGCTTATGAACTAATCATAGAATATGGTTTACCCTATGAGGTTGTAACATCCATACCTAATATAATAAAATACACTGAGACATGGAGAGCATTGCTAAGAGTAGCACCATATATGAACCTACTCAGAAACCTATCTACGTTCTATAGAAAGGGTGTATTTAGCTACGATGAAGATATAGAATATGCGAAAAACAAGCTGACTAATGAGGTATATATAAGAAACTCAAAGGTGTTACCATTTAGGTATGTTTCAGCGTATATGTCTGTAAATAGATACCCCGAATTCCCTGAGGAGCTTAAATCATCTATAGATTACTCAGCAGTGAAGTGCTTAGGTAACATAGATAAACTAAACGAGGATGTATATGTAGCATTGGATGACAGCGGGAGTATGAACTCATATGTAACATCAGAGAACAGTAAAGTAAAGCTGTATATGATTGCAAGGACTATAGCATGGGTTCTATTGAATAGGGCTTTTGTAACCACATTATCATTGTTTGGAATGACAGTTAGACATAACAAATCAGAGAGACTTATCCAGAAGGAAAGACTAATGGACTTTGTATTATCAGAGCCACCAAGAGGTGGAACTTCACTGTCAGCACCAATAGAGGAGTTATTATCTGAGAACATAAGATACGACAGACTTATATTTATAACAGATAATGAAGAATGGGTAGGTGACCCGGTAATAAAGCCATTAAGAGAATATATATCAAGATACCCGGATACTAACGTGTATTTCTTAACATTAACACCATACAGAGACTACCCAACACCCGATATGAAGAATGTCTATTACGTATTTGGATGGTCGGACTGCATACTGAGATATATAACCTCAGATGAATACAAACAGTTAGAGGAAGTTGAGAGCATAGAATTACCTTAGATTTTTTTACATTTTATCGCTAAATTTATTGTCCATCAAAACAATTATATTTAGTGTGTGAGTTAATTCTAATAATGACTGAAAACAACTTAGATAAGTTAATATCTGCAGTGGGTAATATACGCAGAGTAAAACATGGGGATTTAATAATGGCGAATGACCACAATAGTATTGTGGATGCTTTAGACACATTATGCAATATACTACAACCCTCTGGTATATCACCCTATACGTATCTACCTGACTTAGATATATTAGACCATTTCTTTTCCCCATCTATAAATAGTGTAGGTTGGGCAAAAATAAATAATGAATATTATCCTGTAGAGTATGTTAGCTATATAACTAATATTAGAGACTTTTCTATATCCATGACCTCAGAAAATATAATGGGTTGGCAATATTTGGTTAGTGGAGACATTTTTTATTATATGACCTTTTCAGATATAGTATTTAGCTTTAAAGCAGAAAATCCAGAAAAATACAGTAAATGTTGCAATACGGTATTTACATATTATGATGAGGGTCTAAGTAATGTAAATAGTATGTCTTATAACTATAGTGTTGTGTATGGTTGGTATGATAATAAGGGGTATATATTTATATTAGATAATTCTGTTCCACCTGATGAACAACATACATTTGAACCATTAACTGTGTATTACTCAGTGTATTGTGAATTAAACAGTGAAGATAGTAATGATTGGTTAGTATGTAAATCAAATAATAATGGGTGGGTGGCTATTTTTGATAGAGATGGTAATGAATTAATAAGTTATCAAAGTGAGGGAAGCCCACAAAATTCTCCAGAAAATTATTGGATTAATTCATTTCAAAACCCGATGGGATATGCAACCAACGTAGCCTTTGTAAATATATTGTATGATTGGGTTGCGTTCAAATACGTTCCTCCATAGTGATAATTAAAGTATATAGTATAATATGCACCAATACACCAAAACATTTATATACCTTAACAAATATACAAATATAACATGTCACGGAAAGATATGTATTGGGGTTCAGGTGGGGACAAAAACAAAGACAACATAGATAATATAAACGACAAACACAAATTCGATGAAATAGATAAGATAATGCTTGGTAAGTTAAGCAAGGAGGATTTCAATAAATCACTTGAAAGTATTCTGGATACTATGCTTAAATTAGTAGCAGACAATATGAAAGACCATCCAGACACAGTATATAAGTATCTAAAGACGTGGGAAGTGATTATACAAGTTCTGTATGACATACTAAACATGTATCAATCAATAGAGGGTATAATTGATATTACAGAAAAAGAATACCCAAATGGTATAGCTGATTTATCCCAAGAAGTTACAATGACGTTCTTAGAACTTGTTTTAGACAGAGATGAAGCACAAGACCCTATTTGGGTATGTTTGTCAGTGCTTAAAACCATAAAGAGCATGCTACTGTGGTTATACAATGCAAATATGGTGTTCGCCAAGCTATCTACAAGCATATTTAAGGAACTAATGGCTAAAGCTGAGCTGACTAAGGAAGACATACGTAAAATAAAGGAAGGGATATACAAACAATACAGGGAGTAAAACTATATTAATGTATGGTGTTAATCCTATATTTGATGGAAAAATATAAATATCAATAAGTGGGGTGAATAAATATGGGAAGATTGCTGATAGTAATGCCGGACGAGTTAATAGACAAGTTAAGAGATATACTCCCAGCAAAGAGAGGTGCAATAAGTCAGTTCGTTAGAGATGCTGTAATAGAAAAAATAGAGAGAGAATACGGTAGCACAAATAGAAAAGAGAACGTGGGTAAGAGAGGAGGCAGAAAGAGAAGCTAATACTTAACTATTTATATTTTTTTAGCAAGTAGTTTATCTACAACTAAATTTGAAAATATTAACTTCCAATCCAAAAGGAGGTGATAAATTGGTTAAGGAGTATAAGTGTATTAGGTGTAGGGGTATAGCTATACCTGTCCCCGGATTGTATCTATGGTGTCCCCGCTGTGGTTGGGTTCACAAGGAAACCGGGAAGCTTGTTTACGAAGATTGACCAACATAACACTATCCACGTAGTCTAAATACCTGTATATTGACATGAAAGACACACCTATTTTTTCACTTAGTTTGTAAACGCTAATTCCCTTGAACCTAACAATCGTGTAGCATATAGATGCCATTATGTTAGTGTATTCGTTTCTGTGGTTTTTCAACATATTATACACACGTATTATGTAATCCACGTCAAACACATCCAGATTAAACTTGTTTGAGTAGTAGTTTATTATTGCATCAGTTATGTTGTATCCATCATCCTGTAATATCTTTTCAACCTTTTTTATGTTTCTGTTTAATTTGTATGCTCTTACATTACCCAACCTCACAATCTTTTGTATTGTTAATCCATGTCCTGTGTATTCACTTGCTATATATAGGAAAATAGAGGCAAAAGCAACGTCAGAACGATTAATCATTGGGCTAACCTTAGAGCGGTGAATTGTATAAACATATGTGAAAATATCTTTTGCAAGTTCTATTACTGCTTCATCCAATTCTAACATCTTTCCTACTCTATCTATCTTGTCTAAATGCTTATTCATGTTAATAATGTCTTTTACTGTCCTCTTCTTCCTCTTAACGTAACACAAATCCTTAGACACAATGAATTTTGTAGCATCCAACATTTCTATCGCCTACCATTGTATATTCTATCCACACGTGAACATATCTCACTCATTTGCTGTTTAAGTATTTCTATCTCCCCTTGTAATCTGCCAAGTTTCATGTATATTGGTATATGTGCTACTATAAGCATTATAATCACAGATAATACAGATATAGCGAATTGTAAGTCCTCAAATGTAACCACTACAGCAATACTTAGTATAGCTGGTATGTATGATAATATTATGTGGTATAGTTTTATCTTTGCTGTTGGATTTAAAATATTCTTAAAAATAAAACATAAAGTTTTGGGTATCATAGCTCATCATTTTCATTATAGTGTTCTAACGCAGACACAACAGTAACGATTATCGACAGTATGGTTGCGAGTGTGCTGTTGTTTGTATGTATCTGTGATAAGATGCCACTACTTACTATTGCATTTATTATTGTGGTTATAAGTGCTATCACAAAGGTAGGCTTTTTGTGTATTGGTTTTCTCGGTCTTTTTGTGGTGGTTACATTTATGCTTACAGGAGCTGATACATTAGTCGTGTCCTGTTTATTCTTAACATCTTTGTAAACGCTATCTGGTTGGTATGTTACAAGTGTTCCGTTTATAATACACGATGCCTGTTTATGGGGGTCTTTTACAGTGATATACTTGGAGATATATTCTATGATATCTTTTCTAAACATGTTCATTATCTCTCTTCTTACATCAACTTTGCTACCAGTTATAATAGACCTTCGTATAGCTTTGTTTCTCGATACATATTCTCTAACCAAAGGTATCTCAACTTCTGGAACACCAGCGGATATTATAGCTTCTTGGAACCCATTTTCGTCCACATTGTCTAAGCTAACGTAGAGTTTACCGTTTGATGGTAAGCATGTGTGTGAATTCAGCTCTGAGTTTTCAGAAACTATTGTATAATACACACACCCTCCGTATGAATATAAAACACTAAACAGTATTTCAGCTACTTTTTTACTAAACTCTTTTGTCGTTTTTATTGGTTCTATACTTCTACCACTTATACTATCACCTCCTTTTATTTTTATATGTAATTACACACCACATAGATTATTTTAATGTTGTGTATTAAATGTTTGTGTGTTATAACATTAATTCAGGCAATCATCAATAGCTCTACTGTTACACTATATGTGTTACTATTATTTACCCTAAGGTTCTCACCATCCGATATTATTAGTCCGGGTGAACTCAGAACGATAACCCAAACCCCATTGAAGTTAGCATCTACAGTAACCCCTGATGGTATATTTGCATAGTATACACCACGAGGTATTATTACCTGAGTGCTTGCTGGTATGTCCAAGTATCTTATCTTGTTGTATATCAGGCTTGGTGATAGTTTTATGAAACCAATTGAGTAGTCTGGTAAGTTTATCTCCGAATAAATGTCTAACACGTCAAGAGATAGCTCGTGTAATACAGCTTTATATCCATCTATGTAATTAGACACGTATAGGTATCCAGAGTATAGCTTATTAGTGTAAACACTATCTGCTACAATGTTATCAATATCCAAATCTATACTATCAAGGTAATCTATATTCCCATACTTTGACCTAATACTATCAGATATTAGGTCCTCAGATACCACCTTTGTTGCATAAATATCGTATCCAACAGACAATCCCTTAGATATATAGCTATATCCATCTACGTAACTGTCTCCTGACACCCTTAGTGATTTACCTACTATCAAATCTTCATATATCTCTGACAACCCGTGTATAGTTGCATTGTCCATGACAACTAAATCCTTTGACACATACAAATCGTTTGAGTATATATTGTTATATACATACAGATTACCTGAAAATATGTCATCCGATACAATCTCTTTTATGTTAGCTGTTTTAGGTATATCAAGACCACCATATACATATAGGTCACCATCTACTATCTCATCGTTAATTACTTCTAAATCACTTACCTTAGCATAACCACTTATGTTTATATCTCGTGTAAAAATAGATTTAAGTTCTAAGTTATCACTACCTATCTGGATTGCGTCAGCCTGATTTGGGTATAGTGATTTGTTTATAGCTCCATCGTAGCTTATAGCACTGTTATCAGCCATGTCTAATAGTGTGTCCACTAAGTGGTCATACCAATCCTCTGTTATTGGCTGACCTGTCTTTAACCCCAATAACCTAATACTATCATCTATTGGCAACTATATCACCCCCTTCTTCTACTTTTTTCATGCCTTAGTCTTCTAAGTTTATAAAGTGTTACGAGTAAATCTCTCTCCTCAGGTGACAGAACTATCCAATCTACACCAAGTTTTCTCTTTACTTCTCCGTTCAGTGTAGCCAGCTGGTCTAACGCCTGTCTGAACTCCTGTTCTGTTATAACACCATACACGAAATCCTCACCAAGCTCATTAGCTAACCTTGTTACCTCAGAGCTAATCTCTCTCGCTACTGAGTAGGCAGGTAGTATTTTTATTTCATTCTCTGGATAGCCGAACTCCTTAGCCTTATTTATTATCCATTCTGTAGATATGGGAACGTATTCCCTCATCTGTATTAGCTTATCTACACTTAGTTCATATACTCTCGCATTCTTCTCTATAATTAGTTCTGCTGTAGTTCTATCGTGGACTATTTTAATTATCTCCTTTTCGAGGTCAGATAGAGATATAGCACCCCTCTTAAACTTGTGTATAAGTGCATCTATGTATAACTTAGCATCGTTGTTTTCTCTTCTTATCTTATATGCGAGTATCAGGAAGTTTAGACCTACTCTGCTTATACCGTATTTTGATATGGCATTCTCCAGCTCTTTCTCAGTGATGTAACCATTTGAGAATGCTTCGAGTAACTGTCTTAAAGCTTCGTTCATCTCAGAGCGAACCGGTTTAATCTTGAAAACCTCGAGAATAATCTTCTGGTCTTGTTCTGGGACACCAAGTATCTGCATTTTCTGTTTAAGTATCTCCTCAGGTATCTCTACGTAGTCTGCATAACTTAACAGGGTAGATACACTCAATGTGTAGTGTTTAGCATACGCTTCTATCATCGCATCTGCGAGCTTATCACTCATACCTAAACTAATTAATCTTTTCTTAGCCGTATCAAGGGTTATAGCACCTCTCTCAAGTTCCCTTAACACAGCTTTTATCTCTACCTCGTTTACATAGCCAGACACCATGAACTGCATCATTACTTCAAATATCCCCTTTTCAGCGGGGGTTAGCTTACCGAGTTCAACGAGTGTGTCGAGTATCTGTTTCATAGTGCCTGATGGAACAAAACCTCTCATGAACCTATACAGTAACTGATACATGCTGTATCGTATCCACGCTCTTACTCTTCTAAATGTATCCACATCCTTGTATGCATCTAAGTATTCCTTGTATGGGTTGAAGAAACTACCATCCAATACCATCTGTAATCCCATACTGTTGTTTACTGCGGTGATTACACTATTTACTGCATTCTCGTATTCATCAAAGCTTATCAGGTTCTCAGCGTAGGCTATGTTCATCTCTCTTATAACTGACCTGATTATCTCAATAGCTCTATCGTAATCTGCCCTTATTGTGAGTAATTTTACTTCCGAAGGTAAGAACCTAACAGGTATCTCAAGACCAAGTATGTTTACATCACACAGGTGAGATAGTAGGTTACTTACTGTATCCTCAGTTAATAGACCATACTTGTAGGCTGATAGTATAGATGACCTAACCAGATTTCTTTCTTCATTTAGTGCGTTCATCATCTCTCCGATTGCTATCTTTGTAACCCACTGTGGGTGCATGCCTCTTGACATTACTATTCTTAGTAGGTCGGTATCAGTGATTATACACCACTTGAACATCCACCTCGCATCGAGCCTTGTTGGTATCTCTGCAGATAACTCAATAGCCATCATCTGGTCGCTCGTCCATCCGGGTATCCACGACATTGGGAAGTAGTTATGCCATTTGTAGTATGGTAGGATATACCCAACTACCTGATTAAATCTACTTACAACTGCACTGTCTATCTTACTCGTGTCTATGCTCTGTGTAACCTGAGTAGGTTTAGGTAGGTTTATGTTATTCACAAGTGAAGTTAGCTCGGATGGTGTCTTAGGTGGGTATCCCAGCTTCCACTCCGTGAACTGTTTTACGTTTCTGTCTATGAACTTCTTAGCTACACCATGGGCCTCAAACCATGTAACCTCACCAGCTAATCTGGTAGCAAACTCAAATAGGTTTGTTGGGCTTGGATACTTGAAGTGTAATAGGTAATAGAGTGCTGTTACATCTTTGTTAAATCCGTGTGATGCCATCATCAGTTCGAATTGGTCTAAGTTTATGATTACATCACGCATCATCATTCTGATAGTATCAGATGGTGTTGGTAGCTCATAAAGTAAGGCCATAGGTATATTTCTCTTAAACCCAAATCTATCCTCTACAGTAAACTCAAGTAGTGTTGGTATACCTGACTTATCGATAACTATCTGTGGGGTAAACTTACCGAGTGTCATTAACTCAAACCAGAACGGGTAAGCTCTGTAGTCCATTATTCTGTGTAGCTCTGAGATTACAGCGTTAAACATATTCCTGTAGTCCTGTTTACCTCTCTCGGCGAGCAGGTAACATGGTAAAAATCTCCTCGTAGAGCGAACCATCTCAGGGTAAGTGGGTATCTCTACTGGTAGTGGAAAGTGGTATCTCACAAATGGGTTCACCCAATACTTGAATGGTTCATATAACCAGAAGGATGTGGTGAACATTAGTGTTTTAACGAGTTCTAAGACTGCTCTATAGATTATTTTAGGTATAGCTTTACCGATATCTTTTAAGGATATGTTTATATCAAGCTTTGCGAAGATAACACTCAGCTCTCCAGCCACATAATCGAGAACACCAGATAACCCAAGTATAACGGTTGATATCATTAGAGCCAATACGTTACCCTTGGGTATAGTATTCAGTATGCTATAAGTAGCCAGATTATAGTATGTGTATAATGGTTCTATTGGTTTACCTATCGTCTCTACAAATTGCATAAATCCTTCCGTTCTCTTTGCCCATTCATTTACACCTGTAATATCAACAATTGGTTTGAACACTATATCAACTGCATCAAACTTCATTTGTTTACTCAGTGACATTATAGCACCAGAGATAAATCCTATAGCTATGTTTTGTATAGTATTAACACTCTCAGTAATCTTACTGTAAATCCATTTAGCACCACTGACTATAGATGTCCATACCTTATCTAAGAACGGTATAACACTCCCCTCTAACCACTGCACAGGTGATTTAATCCCACTTATAATCTCTTCAGGTAGTTCATTAACAATCCAACCTATACCACTGTTTTCTATTGCTTTTACTACTTCATCAAGGACGCATGTAACGGGTTTAAACAGCTCTTCCGACGATTTTTCCACGTCGCTAAAGAAACTACTTATAGTTTTGATTGGGTGAGCGATTATATTTGCTACGTCAGTGTATATTGGCTTAAGGACATCGTTATAGAGGTCAGACCACACTTCATATAGCTTTGAGGTTAGCCAGTTCTTTATCTCTACGAGAGGGTTGATAAATCCCTTGAATGCAGAGCCTATACTCGTGACACCATCCATTATTGCTGAGAAGTATGCCCTGAACTTCTCAAGTATATCACCTACTAACTCCCCTACAGCCTTTGGTAGATTTGCAATTGTATGTGTTATATCGCTAAGAATACCACCAAGTGCAGATTTAACGTTACTAACCAAGCTTTCTATACCGTGTATTATACTTCCAAAAGAGGACTGTATGCTATGAACCATGTGTGATAGGACATCGCTTATACCCTTGAATTCCTTAACTATATAATCATATATCTGTTGGACTACATGAACAATATTACCTATGCTATCCTCAACACCCCTGATTATTGTCTTTGATACATCGTATATACTTGTAGTAATACTCGATAATGCTTCTCTTATTTCACTAAAGAAGCCTGACAGCTCACTTGAAAGTGAGCTTATAGCGTTAGTAACCTCGTTTATTAGATTAGATACTATGTTCTCGATTTCACTCGGTATTTCTTCCACAGCCGATACCAGATTACTAATTATACCCTGTATCTCACCGGGTATGCCTTCTATATAGGATACTACATTGCTAAGTATAGACTGTATGCTCGATAAAGGTTCACGAAGTGTATTTATTGCAGACTGTATGAATGATGAAATCTCGGATGGTAAATTCTCTATGTAGGTTACAATTGTGGATACCCTATTGGCTAAATCCTGAACAAAATTAACGATATTTGAAACCTCTGAGCTTATATTACTTACCTCATTTAGTATGCTATAGACTGTTGAACTTATATCACCCACTACACCCTGTATGGCATTTAGTATCGGTGATAATGCTCCGTTTATAGCGTTTATTATTGTAGCTGATGCCTGTCCAAGTGGGTTAGATATACCAGCGTATTCCCAGAAGGGATATACTCCTGTGGTTACGTGTTCCAAGTTGAGTTCATCCAAGCTTATCTTTGTTCCATCTTTAAGTATAACCTGTATATCTGAACACTCGACTAACTTTTTTATCTTATTTTCATCATATTGGTGTTCCATGACCGAACACCTCCTTCATAAAACCTTTAACCTTCTTGAATATCTCTATTTCCGTTAGAAGAACCTGTCTTAAATCATCTCTCTCGCTTACCATTCTTATTATCGGTGGATACCTTTTATTTCCCTCGATTATACAAAAAGACATTATAAACTGCTTTGGGTTCTCGAAACCCTCTAAAGGTATCATCTCGAGTATTGCTATTTTTATACCGTCTTTTTCAAACACAGTCATCGTATAAAAAATGTGTGCTAAGGATATAATATTTACGTATTTGACATCGTAGGGTGATGTAAAACATCAGTTAGCTCTTAACCTTTTGTAAACGTTGTAGTCTGTCGGGTTTCCTTCTTTGTCCAATAGCTTAAACACTAATAGAGGGGTTACACCATCATCATCGTATATTATAAGCTCACCGTTATTAAGCTCCCAATTGTTAGTGTTAATTTTTCTCATCATGGTCAATGGTTGGTGAAGATATGGTGTAAGCACTACACTATAATTTGTTTTTACGTTTGGGTCAATAGATAACACAACTTTATCAAATAGTGGTTTTCCTATGGTAACCTCTGTTTCACCATCAAGGTATAAATTTAGAGGTGTGTTTACCTTACGCCAGTGTGTGCCATCAATTGAATAATATACTTCGTCTATTGGTATTCCTTGTATATCGTAAACGTCTATTGTTATTTTCTTAGCTAACTGCTTTAAAGATACTATCGGGTCTTTCGGTGCATACTTTCTTATAAACATCTCGTCCACAAAATAATCGTAACCCCCAAACACATATACATATTCAAATTTGTTGTATTTACTGTTGTTAGCCTGTGAACTATACTTGTAGTTATCCCAATCGACCTCACATATAATTTGACCATCGTTCCAAACAAATTTTACGTGATACCATACACGATATGGGTTTTTAGATAGTGTGGTTAGATTAGTTAGCTTTCCTTCATAGCTATCTCTTTCATCGTAACCCAACGTTGTCGGGTTTGTTGATGACCCATGTGAAAGACATATACCATAACCATTGCCGTTGCTATCTATTACTCCAACTCTATCTGCTCCTCCTCCATTAAAATTTGCTCTGTATATATGGCATTCCAAGGTAAAAGGATAATCAAGAGTAAAACCAATGTTCTTATACCCTCCGTTTGGGTCGTTGTAACCTGTCTTCTTTAAGCTATATTTTCCTTTATAGACAACTTCATCCGATTGTTCTACAATACCATAACCATGTTTAACCCATCCTTCCCATAACTCAAACCCATCGTAAAAATCAAATGTGTTGTTTGGGTTACTCAGTGTGTTCTGCTGTGTTTCATCGTAGCATAGATAACAAACATAAGACCAATCGGATGGTATATACGGGACTTTTATCCATAGTAACATGTCTCCTGTTTCTGTGTCTAATACCTGTATGTAAAAGTCTAAGTAGTTTTTTAGCTCATCTATAACACAAAACTTTGATATATCATTGAACACACTGAACATGTCTTTGTTTGATATAGATACTTTCACCTGAAAATCCTTTATGTCTTCGCTGTTTGGGTTTGTTATTTTTATTTCATATAGCTTTATCATGTTTACGAATAATACAACCAATTTAATATATCTTTCTGATACAATGCACAAATATATATTTTTGTCGTGTAGTTAATTTAACTACTTAAAAAAAATTATAGATAAGTTATGACCACACTAACCAAGACCCATTGTAATTATACGTGTGGTTTTTAATATTAGTTCAACACCAAACACAGAAAGAATTGACCTTATTATCTCTTCACTACACCCATAATACATATACTTTTGTGCTAATGCAGTAGCTTTCATGTTGAATGATTTACCACTATACGTGTTTTTTGCTCTAATAAGCTCTTCCATAAACGACCTGTATAGACCTCTAACAGCACCGTGAACCCCATAGCTATCAAGAATTCTGGATACCCTGTTATCGTATGCTTCATCTATCTCTTTGAATTTAGTGTATAGACTTAGTTTAGAGAGTTCTTTCTTGCATTCTATAACCTTACTAATGTTGTCAGGTTCATAGCTAATAGACCAATCTCTTATTTTCTTTTCAGTATTTCTTCTCGGCATATATAATGTAATACCAACATCATACATTAATTTTTCCAGAAACATTAACACATGTAAAAATATATAAATTTGTCAAAAAATTGGTCTAATACTTTGTTTAACTACTTAAATAAATGCAAGCTAAATACCCTCACTCAACTCCTGAATTGTGTCCACCACCTCAGCTATTCTTTTACCCGCAATATAAACAGGGCATTTATCTTTACTCTTACAATCACACCTTGCTACCTTTATTGCGAGCTTTACACATGTTGATATGAGCTCGGTCATCTCTTTGTTTAATGCTTCAAGTTTTGCTGGTTCTATACTTACGTTTGGTGCTGGTATTCCTGTTGGGGCCAAGCTCTGACCTACAGCTTCGTTCTCACTAACGTCTGAACTAATTTTCTTAGACATATTTATTCACTCTACCAACTGATATATATTATTTGCTATCTTTCTTAATATGTTTTCATCGCATCCCATCCTCACGTATTTTTGTATTATAGTGTCGGGTGATTTTATAACTACCTTCCAAGACTTTCTCTTCTTGGATGGGTATTTGTAATACATGTATTCTAAAGCGAAATCTATGTATGCTTTTCTGAATGCGTTAATCACACCCTCTCTATTTAGTATTTTCTTTACAGTGTTTATCACGTCCTGTTGTAGATATTGATGCCTACCACCTCTATATTTCTTCTTTAAGCAGGTTTCATAGTTCATTTGGGATATGGAGTAGGGTTGATACTTAATCACACCCTCCGGAGTAGGTATCTCGTTGGGTAAGAACTGTGTTCTACCCTGCTCAACCTGTTTATGGAATATGTCCCCCACCTCCTTAGGTATCAGTCTTACCGTGCTTCTATACTTCAGGTTAGACACGTATTTTGTGGGTGGTGCCACTGTTGAGTAACCAACTAAGCTATAACCAACTGTAGGCTCGTGAACTGTTACCGTTCCATTCTTTAATATTGTTTGGCAATCTTCCGGTGAACGCATATAGTAATGTGTATATACAAACTTATCACCTTGTGGCTCGGGCATAACTTTCGCTATACCAACAACACATGTTCCAACGTATGCCCCCGTAAGCACTTTTCCTTCATATATCAAAGAAGTAGGTAATAGACATTTACTTATAACATCAGATATATCAGTATCACTTAGCACATCTTTAACTAACGTATATATATGCTCACCCGTTTTCAGGAAGGATTTAGGGTCAAAGTGCTTTTTATCAGTGTAGTAATACCTGAACCACCAGAACAGCTTTTTAATATCGTCGTTTGTTATGTATGGTGGGTCATATTTTGAGTAACCGTATCTTGCTTCACCATACACACCTACCCCATATTCTACAAGTGATTTCATATCGGATGATGGCAACTGAAATTGAAAGGCTTGGTTTAAATCTATAAGAAAGTTTAGATTGAAGTTAAAGCTCCATCTAATAGCAGGTATATCAAAATTAAACTCAAGTCTGAAGTTGTTTAAAACTACATTTGTTGGGTCTGTCTGGCTCTGTTCCCACCTCGATTTTCTACTGGATGGGTCTATGTATGGTGTTCCACTACTAAGCTTACCTACCCCCTTCCCTGAAAATATATCTTTAAACAGGTCGCTTATGTCGAGCAAGCTCACTCACCTCTATACCTTCTACAATACTGTTTAGCTCTTCCTCGTATTTATTAACGTCTATGTCAAACCCACACATATCAAGTAATCTTGTATATAACAACCTGTAGTCCCAACTAATTGAGTGTTCCATAGCTTTGACCCTATACTCGTTGTAGGTCTCTCTGTCTTGTGTATATGTGTCTATTGCGTCTTTTATAGTATCTGCCAATATCTCAGCATTGTATTCATGCATAATATAGTATTGGCTCATCTTAGTGTTTACGATTTGTATATTCTCAAAGTCATATACAAAGTTGAAATCCTCACTGCTGAACTCTGTTAATGGTGGCATCCAAGTGTGTATTACAGGTGTTCCTACACTCATACTCTCGAGAACAGGAAGACCAAATCCTTCTGATTTACTCGGAAACAGAACGTAATCTACTGCATGCATAGTTGCGAGTATCTGTTCATGTTTTAGAGAACCAAATGGGCTTATGAACACAAACCTATCGTCTTTTATAAGGTCTTTTATGCTTGGTTCACTTATTACAAGTATAACGTAGTTGTCTATACCACTATTTCGTAGTATCTGATTAGCGTGTATTAGTTTATCTATTCCCTTTCTTGGGTCGTTTCTTGCAACAAACAATAGCTTAACCCTATCTCCAAACTTATCGTTTAGCTTCTGCCTCACTGTTCTACCAAGATTTACAGCCCTTAGTGTTTCTTCTACATCTATGCAATGATGAACAGATGCCTTGACAGTTAATCCTGTTTTACTCAGTAGCTTACCTACAAATTTACTCACTGTGTAATAAACAAGGCGTGGTAGAGGAGAATAAAGAACACTACCCTTTTTTGGTAAACCCTCTATAGTAACATACACGAGCTTATTACCTTTATATTGCAATATCGCAGGAGCATTCGCAGTTAGAAAGTTAGGGTCAAACAGTGTTGCAACCACCACCCCCTCCACGTCTATGTTTCTAACTTCAAAAGGTGATATAGTGTTTCTTACAACTACTTTGTATCCAGAACGCTCTAATACGGTTTTTAGGTAACTGAACTGGTTTTTCATTGACGTTGCGTTTAGAACAGAGGATAAAATTACTCGTTCATCTACCTGTTTTATGTCTTGTGTATCTCTTGAGCTATCAAATACTTCTATACGTCCTGATAGTTCACTCATGTATGTATTTATGATAAGGTCGATGAAAAATGTTTCGTTGTAACAAATGTGAATTATTAATGTGGGGTTATATTAACTTACACATTCAAACGTCAAAAAAGCTAAAATATAAATAAAAAAATAAAGTTTTTAGTATGGGGTTTCTCCTATGACCACAGTTGCTATCTTGTCGAGTATAGCTGGGTCGCAACCAAGAGCTACCCACTTAGCCTTCTCTGCAGAAGCTATCTTCTGCAGAGCTACACCGCTGTTGTGTCCCTTAGCTCTGAACAAGGTTCTTCCGAAGTTCAGGTAAGGTATTCTGAAGTTTCCGATTATACCCTCGTTGTCGAGTATCTCAGCTATTCTGTCCTCCATCGTTACAAGTGCGGTCTGCATTGCCTGTTCCTGTTCTACCATGAAGTTTTTCTTGGCGTTAAGCTTGGTCTGAACTACGTCAGGTATTAAACCCAACTCGTATGCCTGAATTCTCTTATCTGCACTCCTTCTTGGCATGTTTTACCACCTCCGGCATAAAATAGTATATAACATATCTTATATACCATTACTTAATTAACCTAATAAATGTTGATATAAAAAATGATTTATTTTTTCTAAAACTGTTTCGTTATTCACAATTGAAAAAACACATTGTTTTGCTGATTATTTAAATTAACAATAAACATGATTAAAACGATATAAATATGTATAACCTATAAAACACAGGCTATCAACATTCCTCGATACCAATTCGGAAAGCTTTATCAAATACAAAGACATATATTAAAAACATGGTGAACAAAATGGTTAAACCAAAAGATGGCTCAATAGATGTTTTTGACCCAGACTTGGAGTTTATAGATAATATAAATAACAACATATACAGTGATGGTGACACTATAGATTATGACAGAGTAGTGTTTAGTGAAGATGAACTATCAAAGCCAATGTCTTTAGCTCTTGAGCTAAGTGAGAAAATATCTAAGCTTGAGCGTATATTTGACAGAAACAACAGGTATATAACAGCATTAAACAAAGTAGAGCATGCTATAAGATACCTAAATAGTTTTCTAAAAGATTACAGCATAACCACTAAGAAAGAACTGTATAAGGATAGGATAGTTGTTACAATAGAGATTAAACCTTACGACAAACTAAACGAATACAATGAGGTTAAAGCTAAGCTTATCGAAGAGATTAGAGCAGTGTTCCCAGATGCTGAAGATGGTAAAATAGAACAACTCGTAAACAATATATTAAAACCACCTGTATAAGCAACAATTATGGATGAGGTAATATACGCATATCCCCTAACACAGAACGTTTCTTTTAGATTTATTGCGGAAAAGCACATAGAGTATATGTCAGAATACTTAAAAATATACAAGGTGGATGTGGAGACATTTAATCCATCTTACTGGGGAGAACACAAAACTATATTTCTACACCCGTTGGGATACCCATACACTAACAATAGAGCAGGATTTAACAGTGCAATAAATCGTAACTATAATCTGGTTGGTTTTGATGTATGTGATACCGATTTGCTGAGTGAAATG
>Ga0256840_1002215_pt1 | contig 17370 bp, 21 predicted proteins | sample 355202metaG_FD_185969 | JGI IMG/M metagenome (GOLD analysis project Ga0256840, IMG submission 185969) | Hydrothermal vent microbial communities from Mid Atlantic Ridge, Atlantic Ocean - 355-202 | ecosystem: Environmental > Aquatic > Marine > Hydrothermal vents | place: Atlantic Ocean: Mid... | reverse complement strand
TTTTTAGTGGAGATGGAGGGACTCGAACCCTCGTCCAAACAAGTAATTAAATTACCTTCTACATGCTTAGTTTCTATTTATTTTTTCGACAAAAAGCTGACTAAAAACCATCCACTTTAAGCTTATTCTTTTTAATTTCAAAACAAAATCAAGACCTTTCTGTTTCTATGTCTATTTTTACGATACCTCAAAACAAAACGCCATAAACCAAGGCTTTTATAGAGATATTTAGCATTCACGCCTTGCGTGACTAGGCCAATCCTACTATAATTCAGATTAAGCAGCTAAAGCGAAATTATTTTCACCGTCTAAAATTTGAAATTGAGATTTACGAGTGCTATTTCATAACTCGACATGCTTATAACTCAATTGACCTCGCTGTCAAAACCAGTCATCCCCAAAGAACTTTTGCAAATGTAAATTAGAATTACTGAAAACACAAGTATTTTAAAATTTATTATGCTTTTTTTGCAATTCAACACATTTACTATTAAATTTACACAAAATTTATACCAAACACTTAATTTATGAAGATAGCCATTATTAAAGAAAGAAAAAATCCACCAGATAGAAGAGTTGTATTCTCTCCAGATGCTTGTGTAGCGTTAGAAAAAGAATATCCAAATTTAACATTCGAAATTGAAAAATCTGATGTTCGTTTCTTTTCGGATGATTTATATACTGATAATGGATTAAAATTGGTTGATGATGTTTCTAATTGTGATGTATTGCTTGGAGTGAAAGAAGTACCTATTGATTCTTTAATTAATAATAAATCTTATTTTTTCTTTTCGCATACATTTAAAAAACAACCCTATAACCGTAAATTATTACAAGCAATTTTAGATAAAAAAATTGAGCTATACGATCATGAAGTTATTACAAATACCAAAGAAGTAAGAACAGTTGCTTTTGGAAGATATGCTGGCATTGTTGGTGCATATAATGGTTTTAGAGCTTATGGTTTAAAATATGATTTGTTTGAATTGCCAAAGGCAGAAAATTTAAAAGACCAAGCACATTTAATTTCTAATTTAAAAGAAATAAAGAAAGAATTACCAAATATAAAAGTTGTAGTAACAGGTAAAGGTAAAGTAGCTGGTGGTGTAAAAGAAATGTTAGACGGAATGGGTGTTAAAGAAGTTGATGTTGATGGCTTTTTAACTAAAAATTATAATGAATCTGTATATACTCAATTGGGATGTTCTGATTATGTTGTAAGAAAAGATGGCAAAGAATTAGGTGTAAAAGATTTTTATACTAATCCAGAAGCATATAAAAATAATTTTATACGCTTTGCGAATGTGGCAGATTTTTATATTTCTGCACACTATTATGGTACAGGTGCACCTTTTATTTTTACAAGAGATGAAGCTAAATCAAATCAGTTCAATATAAAAATAGTGGCAGATGTTAGTTGTGATATTGATGGACCAGTTGCATGTACAATTAGACCTTCAACAATAGCAAAGCCTATTTATGGATATAATGCTCAAACTGAAAAAGAAACAGATTTTAAAAATGAAGATGCTATTGCAGTTATGGCTGTTGATAATTTACCATGCGAACTGCCAAACGATGCATCTGTTGGTTTTGGTAAAATGTTTGCCGAACATGTAATTCCTGCATTTTTTAATAACGATGCCGATGGTGTTTTAGAAAGAGCACGAATGACTACTAAAGATGGTAAATTAACCAAACGTTTTAGTTATTTACAAGATTATGTTGATGGAAAAGAGTAAATACCATAACGATAAAGAGGCAAGACAATCTGTTTTTTTTTATAAAAATGAAAAAGGATATCGCGTTTTTACAGAAAAATATCATTTACAAAGAGGTTATTGTTGTAAAAATGGATGTCTACATTGTCCTTTTGGCTATGATAAAAAAACAGATTCGTTTACATAGCTAATTATTTATTGCAATTAGACCCGAACAATGATTTTTAGTTGCTCCAGTAACACTTTTTAAACAGTTTATTTTGTTTTCTAAACGTAAAACACCTAAAAACGCAAAAATTAAAGCTTCTTTATAATCGATTACTTCTTTACTTGGAATGATGATTTTGTTTGAAGAAAGGTTTTTTATGCGATTAATTAAAAAAGTATTAAATGTTCCGCCGCCAGTAATTAATAAACTGCCATCCATTTTTAAATTATAGGTAATTTGTATGGCAATATGTTCAATAAATGTGCGTAAAATATCTTTTATTTCTAAATTAAAACTATCAATTAGTGGTAGAAGTTTTTCATTTACATATTCAATTCCTAATGATTTAGGATGCCTTTTTTTGTAAAAGGTTAAATGATTAAGTTTTTCTAATAAAAAAGGATTTAAATTCCCACTTTTGGCAATATTTCCTTTATCATCATATTCAAAACCAAGTTTATTTACATAGTGGTTCATTACTGTATTTACCGCACAAATGTCATAAGCAATTCGCTTAGTTTCTTGTTTATAATTTTTTGGTGCTATCATTTTTTCAAATGAAATATTAGCAAATCCGCCAAGGTTTAAACAATAAGTGTAGTCCGAAAATAACAGCGCATCACCAATAGGTACAAGTGGTGCACCTTGTCCGCCAAGCGCAACATCATGAGTTCTAAAATCGTAAATTGTTTTAGTTTTAGTATTTTTAGCAATAACTTTTCCATTGCCAATTTGCAAAGTATAACCTTCGTTTGGTTTATGATGAATCGTATGACCGTGTGAAGCAATAAAATCAATCAGTTCAATGTTATTTTCTTTACGGAATACGTTAATTAAGTCAGATAAATATTCTCCATATTCTAAATCAATTAGCGATAATTTCTCTTTACTATAATGCAATGCATCTTTTATTTTTTTTAACCACTCATCAGAATACGGATAAGTATTTGAACTAATAATATTAAACGACCAATTATTAAGTCCATTAAGGGTGAATTTTATATAAGCAATATCAACTCCATCAAGAGATGTTCCACTCATTACTCCAATTGCATGCCAAATTTTAGTATCCAAAATGTAAAAAATTATTTGAAATATATTATATTTGTAAACATAAAAAAAAGAAACGATTTACACATCGTAATATCAAATATATTTAAAACAAAACAAATGGATTTTAGCCTTACCGAAGAACAGATAATGATTAGAGATGCCGCACGTGATTTTGCTCAAACAGAATTATTGCCTGGTGTAATTGAACGTGATGAAAAACAAGAATTTCCACACGAACAAATAAAAAAAATGGGGGAACTTGGCTTTTTAGGTATGATGGTAGATCCAAAATATGGTGGCGGCGGAATGGATGCGGTTTCTTACGTGTTAGCAATGGAAGAAATTTCAAAAGTTGATGCTTCTGCTTCTGTTGTAATGAGTGTTAATAACTCTTTAGTTTGTTGGGGAATTGAAACCTATGGTACAGAAGAACAAAAGCAAAAATATTTAACAAAATTAGCAACTGGTGAAATTATTGGGGCATTTTGTTTAAGTGAACCCGAAGCAGGTTCTGATGCAACTTCGCAACGTACAACTGCAATAGATAAAGGCGATCATTATTTAGTAAATGGCACAAAAAATTGGATTACCAATGGTGGTACAGCAAGTGTTTATATTGTAATTGCACAAACTGACGCTGAAAAAGGACATAAAGGTATCAATGCTTTAATTATTGAAAAAGGTACTGAAGGTTTTGTTGTTGGTAATAAAGAAAATAAATTAGGGATTCGAGGCTCTGATACACATTCATTATTGTTTACCGATGTAAAAGTACCTAAAGAAAATAGAATTGGCGATGATGGTTTTGGTTTTACTTTTGCAATGAAAACACTTGCAGGTGGAAGAATTGGCATTGCATCTCAAGCTTTAGGTATTGCTTCTGGTGCTTACGAATTGGCTTTAAAATATTCAAAGGAACGTAAGGCTTTTGGTAAAGAAATTTCTCGTCATCAAGCAATTGCATTTAAATTGGCAGATATGGCAACAGAAATTGAATGCGCAAGACATTTATGTATGAAAGCCGCTTGGGATAAAGATCAACATAATAATTATGACCTATCTGGTGCAATGGCAAAATTGTATGCCGCAGAAATGGCAATGCGTGTTACTGTTGAAGCTGTTCAAATTCATGGCGGTTACGGTTTTGTAAAAGAATATCATGTAGAGCGTTTAATGCGTGATGCTAAGATTACTCAAATTTATGAAGGCACGTCTGAAATTCAAAAAATTGTAATTTCTCGTAGTGTTTTGAGAGATTAATTTTGATGAGTTAAGAATCAAGAGGCAAGTGCACTGGAGCAATTGTATGCCTTATGGATTAATTGAATAAGATAAAGTCAACATGAAAATAACATTTCTTGGTCATGCATCGTTACAAATAGAAGTAACAGGTAAAACTATAATAGTTGATCCTTTTATAACGGCAAACGATAAAGCAAATAAAATTGATGTAACTCGTTTAAAAGCGGATTATATATTGATTACTCATGCACATCAAGACCATATTTTAGATGTAGAAGTTATTGCTAAAAATACTGGCGCAAAAATCATTGCTAATTTTGAAATTGTTAATCATTTTGAAAAATTAGGTTTAAACGGTCACCCAATGAATCATGGTGGATCATGGAATTTTGATTTTGGACGATTAACAATGACAAATGCAATTCATACAAGTTCCTTTTCTGATGGATCGTATGGAGGTAATCCTGCAGGATTTATTTTAGAAACCAAAGAAGGCAATGTATATATAGCTGGCGATACTGCATTGACAATGGATATGAAATTAATTCCGTTGCAAACAAGATTAGATTTAGCTATTTTGCCTATTGGCGATAATTTTACTATGGGAATTGATGCTGCCATTATAGCATCTGATTTTGTAGCATGTAATCGTATTTTAGGATATCATTTTGATACTTTTGGCTATATTGAAATAGATCATAAAGAAGCAATACATAAGTTTAAAGAAAAAAACAAAGAGCTCATTTTATTAAATATTCAAGAGTCTATTGAAGTTTAGTTAGGTTGCTTTTATAAAACAGTTTAAATGAAAATAGTAATATCACCAGCTAAATCATTAGATTTTGAATCGGACTTACCAACTAAAAAATTCACAGAGTGTGTTTTTTTAAATCAAGCAGAAAAACTTAATAATGTATTAAAAAGCAAAACGCCAACCGATTTATCTAAACTAATGAAAATTTCAGACAAATTAGCAAATCTAAATTGGACAAGAAATCAAAATTGGGAACTGCCTTTTAATAAAACGAATTCAAGACAAGCAGTTTATGCTTTTAAAGGTACTGTTTACGAAGGCTTAGATGCATATTCAATTCCTAAAAATAAAATAAACCAATTGCAAGATAAACTACGCATACTTTCTGGTCAATATGGAGTCTTAAAACCATTAGACTTAATGCAAGCTTATCGTTTGGAAATGGGAACAAAATTAATTGTAAACGATACTAAAAATTTATATCAATTTTGGGACAACCAAATAACTGATTATTTAAATAATGAATTAAAAAAAGATGAAGTATTTGTTAACTTAGCAAGTAATGAATATTTTAAAGCCGTAAAACCAAAATTACTTAAAACAGAAATAATTACTCCAATTTTTAAAGATTATAAAAATGGAAATTTAAAAATTATTGCATTTTTTGCTAAAAAAGCAAGAGGAATGATGGTGCGATATATTATTGATAATGATATTGAAAATGTAGCAGATTTAAAAGGATTTAATTACGGCGATTATGCATTTGATAGTAATTTATCAACTGAAAAAGATTTGGTTTTTACAAGGTAAACATTACATAAATTAGTAAAGGCGAAAATGAAAAAAATAGTAGTGCTTACTGGTGCAGGAATATCAGCCGAAAGCGGAATTAAAACATTTAGAGATGCCGATGGTTTGTGGGAAGGACACAATGTTATGGAAGTAGCAACTTTTGAAGGTTTTATTAAAAATACAGCATTAGTTTTAGATTTTTACAATCAAAGGCGGCGACAATTATTAAACGTTAAACCAAATACAGCTCATTTTGATTTGGTTGCGTTAGAAAATAATTTTGATGTTACTATTATAACCCAAAATGTAGACGATTTACACGAAAGAGCAGGAAGTACTAATGTATTGCATTTGCATGGCGAATTATTAAAAACACGAAGTACTTTTGATGAGAAATTGGTGTACTTGTGTAATAAAGATATTCTTATTGGTGATAAATGCGAGAAAAATTCACAATTGCGACCACATATTGTTTGGTTTGGCGAGGCAGTACCAATGTTAGAAAAAGCAATTGATATTGTAGCAGAATGTGATATTTTATTAATTATTGGTACATCGATGCAAGTTTATCCTGCGGCAAGTTTGGTAAATTATATAATGCATAACACACCAATTTATTTTATTGACCCTAAACCTGCAATTGATAAGGACTTTAATAACTTAACTATTATTTCTAAAACGGCTACTGCAGGTATGAAAGATTTGTTGGTAATTCTAAATAAAAAAAATCTGGAAGGCTAAACTTCAAGATTTTTTTTATTAATTCAAATTATGTTTGCACTCAGATTTAAAATATTCTTGAAATATTAAAACCTAAATGAATATCGCCATTAAAAAATTCGCCAGTACTTTCAGCAATAAAGCTTTTTTCAATCATTGCTCTTGAATTACTTAATATAATTTGGAAAACATGTCCGCCAGTTTCAATTTCAAGTCCCAAAGCTAAACTATTTTGTACGGCTCTTGATTCAAATGGATTTATAGTATGATAATATTCTGCATTTATAGAAAAACGTTTGCTTAGTTTGACTCTTGAACCAATTCCTAAGGCATAAATATCATGATTGTCTAATTCGTTTTGAACAGTATTAAAATGGACAAAAGTGGGCATTATTTGTAATGAAAAACTCGAGTTAAATTTTCGAGCAATTAATAATTGGTTTGTATAAGCCAATCTGTTAGCAAAGCTTGGTTTATTGTTAATATCATAGTCCTTTAATGTCTTAGAAGCTATGCTACCAAAGTAAGTAAGACTAAAAGGAAAATATTTTTTACCTTCTTTTTGTCGTAAAACACGATATTTAAGATATGCATCGTATGTTTTTTCAAGTGAGCTTCTACCCAAAGCAATAGTCAAATTATTGGTAAATGCATATTCAAAACCAAAGCGAATGTTAGAATTGTCTAAGCCAAAAAGATTGTAAGCTCCAGAATTAATTCTACCAAAACGATGAGAAATTAAAAACTCAAAATCACCTTTTTTTCGAGTTTCTACAGAATGCCCATTTGCAATTCTTGTGCCTTTAAAAGTTGCATTGGTATTGAATGTAGTTTCTTCAGTTTCAGCATCTAATATGTCTTCTAAGTCTTGGCTAAAGCCGCTAATACTTAATAATATAATTGTAATAAATAATATTTTAGTTTTCATGTTTACGTTTTTTAATGATAATACAGTCAGCCATTATAACATCTAATAAAAAGCCTGTACATTTTCCTTGAATAGTAATTTTGTCATTTTTTTGGAGTTTAGTTGTGTGGTTAAACTCAGTTGAATTTAACGAGCAAATAACACCAGAATCATCAGTTGCGTTAAAAGTAATGGTTGGTTTTTTATTATTGTAGGTTATGTTTTTAATTGTTCCTTCGATTTGAATTAATTTATTTGCAAATTTTTTATCGGCTAAATCTTCATCTAAATTAAAATAATCTACTAATTCTGTCGTGGTTAAATAAAATTGAGGTTTAATTATTTCTACTTTATTAAAATTTAAGGATATTAGCATAAAAATAATTATGATACCTATTACGATGCTTATAAAGATTTTAAATTTCATGTGATTATTTATATAATTTATGATTTAATTCGAATGATATTATTATAGTTTTAGAAATGTTTTTTGAAACAACAGTAGGTATTCTAATATCAAAATCGGCTACTCTGACTTTAAATTTTCCTTTTAAAATTATTTTTCTATTGCTTTGTGTAATTTTTGCAACAGTACTTATTTTTTTTGAAACACCTCTAATTGTTAGTATACCTTCAATTTTAGCTACATCTTTTTTTTCTAATTTGCTAAAATTTTTAATAACACCTTTAAAAATTGCTTTTGGAAATTTGTATGATTCTATGTAATTTTCATTAAAATGTTCTTGCATTAATGCTTTTTTAAAATGAAATGATCGCATTAACATTTTTATTACAATCTTTCCATTTCCTGTATTTATAATGCTCAAAACTTGGTTATTATCTGCTTTTATGTCTTCAACCAATGTGTAGGAAAAAAAAGAAACACTACCCGATTTTGTAAAAAATTTATCTTGTGCTATTATTTTATTTATTGAAATAATAAATAAAAGGGCACTTAACAATAATAGGATTGATTTTTTAGTCATTTGATTTTTGTATTATACAATTCATTAATAAAACATCCATTAAATAGCCAGAGCATATTCCTTTTATAGTGATAATTTGATTTTTATTTAATTTTGATAGTTTATCATTTTCTGATTTATTTAATTCGCATATAATTGTCGATTCTTTTCCTTTTAAGGTAATAATACCTTTGCCTTTATTAATTTGAATATTTTTAATAGTACCTTTGGTAAGTATAATTTTATTTGCATATTTTACATTAGCAATATCTTCATTTTCAGTAAATTGGTTTAAAAGTTCGTGAGAAGTAAGTATAAAATCTGTTTTTGCTTTTAATACATTAATATGTGGTTTGTTGTATTTTTTTAAACCGATTATTACAACTGTTCCAATAAGTATGCTAAGTATAATTATTATTGTATATTTTCTTTTTTTCATAATTAATTATTTGGTGCGCCATTTTCTATCCAACAATATATTGCTTCAATATCTTGATTTGATAATCTTCTGTCCGAAGGCATTATTCTATGAAAAACATCTTCTTGAATTTCTTCAGTATCTGCCTTAATTTCTTCATAGGTTGATAAATTAGGCGGTTCATCGCCATTATGACAATTTAAACAGTTATTATCTATAATTGGTTTTATTGTTTCAATAAATGATATTTCAGTATCGGTACAATCGGTATTAATAGGGTTTTCTTCATAATTATATTCACATGAATATAACAGAAAAATAAGTAATGTGATTTTTAAAATAGATTTCATTTTACTTGTGTTTAATTCTAAATAATTTTTAGTTTGACAATTCTAAAACGATTAACAATAATAAAACCCTACTTAATAATATGAATTTTTATGTATGCTATTTTTTTTAGAATCTAATTGCAAATATATTTAATTTAACTTCCGCCCAAAAGCTTTTCAAATTTAGATTTTTTTCATGTTACCTCTTATTGTCAATAGACTTATATGATATAATTTTAAATTGATATTATTAGTCGCTTTGATTTGATATCAATTAGATTTTTTCGGATAAAATATTCAAATTTTTTATAAAATTCATTGATTAAACAATATATTTCAGTAATTTTACTTAAAGTAGTTACAAGTTAACAATTAAGTTATATTTCTGGCATTAAAAATGTTATACGTGTAAAAATAGTTGTTTTTTTACCAAATTAATGTCAAATATTATCAATAGAACTCAGGTTATTAGTAAAAATAAAGCATCCGAATTTAAAAAATGGCTGAATAAGTAATTTATGAAAAAATACATTTATTTTTTGGTTTTAATGCCCGCAATATTGGCTTTTACATTGCATAAATTTCATTTAAGTAATACAAAAGTTGTGTTTAATAAAAAACAAGAATCAATACAAATAACTATGCGTTGTTTTGTAGATGATATAGAAAATGACATCAATAAAATAAATAATATTGCAATTGAATTAGGCACTGATAGAGAATTAAAGCAAGCAGACAAATACACCGAACAATATATTGAAGATAATTTTAACATTTGGATTAATACAAATAGTTATACTTATACATATATTGGCAAAGAAGTAGAAAAAGATTTAATCTATTTTTATTTAGAAATCGACTCTATAAAAAATGTACACAATATTAAAATTGAAAACACCATACTTTTAAAAAAGTTTGACGATCAGCAAAATATAATTCGTTTAGATGTTAATAACAAAAAGAAAACATTTTTATTAAAAAATAATAAAAATTACGATGATTATACATTTAATTAATCGTTATTCGCTTGCTCTATTAAGAAACGCCTCTGGCAATGATTTTTTAGTTTTTGCGCCTAATTTTTTAATTTTTTCAACCGATATAATTAAATTTCCACGACCATCAACAAGTTTATTCATAGCGTCTTTATAACCAGATTTTGCTTCGTCCATTTTTTTACCAATTTTAGTTAAGTCGCTAATTAAACCTTCAAATTTATCATACAAAGCGCCAGCTTGTCGTGCAATTTCAATGGCATTTTTTTGCTGCTTACTATTGTTCCACATACTGTCAATAGTTCGTAGAGTAGCAAGTAGTGTAGATGGTGTTACAATAACAATATTTTTTTCAAAAGCTTTGCTATACAATTGGTTGTCGTGGTTTGTTGCAATAGCAAAAGCAGGCTCTATTGGCACAAAAAGTAAAACAAAATCGGGTGATTCAATTTCGTATAAGTCTTCATATTTTTTTTCGCTAAGTTGACTTATGTGCCTGTTTAATGAGTTAATATGTTCTTTTAAAAATTGTGCTCTTTCTATTTCATCGTCTGTATTTACAAATCTATCGTATGCAGTTAACGAAACTTTAGAGTCAACAATCATTTTTTTATTGTCTGGTAAGTGTATAATAACATCGGGTCTTAATCTTTGTTTGCCGTCTTGATTTACATTAAAACTCTTTTCTAATTCGTATTCTCTGCCTTTTTCTAAACCAGATTTTTCTAAAACACGTTCTAAAATAAGTTCGCCCCAATTGCCTTGTGTTTTACTATCGCCTTTTAAAGCTTTTGCTAAATTATTTGCTTCATTACTAATCTTTATATTTTGTTGGTGTAATGATTTTAAATGTTCGCCTAAAACAGTATGTCTTTCAATATTTTCTTTATTTGTAGCTTCTACTTTTTGCTCAAAAAGATGAATTTTTTCTTGTAAGGGATTTAAAATTTGTTTGATGTTCTCTCTGTTTTGTTCTGTAAACTTAACCGATTTTTCTTCTAAAATTTTATTGGCAAGGTTTTCAAATTCTGTAGTAAATTTTTCTTGAAGTTTTTCAATTTCTTTTTTGTTTTCAGTTAGTTTTAGCTCATTGTTAGCTAAAGCTACCGTTTTTTGAGTTAGACTAATTTGTAAATTGTCTTTGTCTTTACGAATATTTTCTCGTTCTAATTTTAACTCATAAACTAAACTGTTCATTGCCAATTTTTCTTCATTTACCAAGCTTTTATAATCGTTTAATTGTTGCTCACTTCTTTTTTTATGTAAGTCGAACTGTTTTTCATTTTGATGAATCCGTTCGTTTAATTGCGCAGTATCTTTTTCAAATTTTAATTTAGTAAATATCATGCCTAAAATTGCTCCAATACTAATTGAAACAATTCCAATAATTAAAAATATAAAAATATCATTCATAATTTGTGGTATAAAGCTCAAAAGTACTATTTTTTTAAATATAGAGATGTTTTTAAATTTTCGATTTGTATCTATTTTAAATTGTAATTTTTTATAAATTAGGTCGTATTAAATTTGTAACAAATAAGATTATAATGATACCTATTAATAAGATTGTTATTATTTTATGTTTAAAATAGGGCAAAAAGTGCAATTTTTTTCTTTACTTGCATGGACTAATTTATTGCATATAAAAGGGAGCAATTATAATTTAATAAAAAAATAAAAAAACATGGCTGACGATTTTGACTTATTAGAAACTGACTCAAACGAAAAACAACAAGAAACCAATGTAGATTGGGGCAAAGCAGTAGATACAATGAAGTCTAAACTTGCACAAGAAGACGATCCGCAAGTACGACAAAAAATATTGAATGCAACTTTAGATGATGTTGTTGATATGGCAGAAAAAGATAGAACATCGTTATTAGATGCCATTAAAGATTTAACCGATTATCAAGATGAAGTTGGTATTATTTTTGAAAAATTTTCTACTCTAAATAAAGAGGAACAAAAAATAATTGATGATGCACAAAAAGCCTTGGAAAGAGCAAAAGTAGAATTGGAAGATGCTGAAAATGTAAAAGGCAATTTTTGGAACAATCTTTTTGGACGAAAAAGTAAGATAAAGAAAAAAACAGCAGATTTAGAATCCGCAAAAAAAGTTAGAGCAGGAGCAGACAATAAAGCCAAAGAAATGTTTCAAATTCGTATAGAATCTGCCGATATACAAACTTTATTAAACGAGCTTTCGTATAAAAGTCAAGCAGCTGTAACAAGACTTAAAAATAGAGAAGTTGAAATTAAAGAAGTAGAAACTAAGTTACAAAGTGCTATTTTAGAAGCTAGTAAAAACCATACAAAAGCCTTAAAGAAAAAAGCCGAAGTAGAAGCAGAGTTAGAAGAACAATACGCTTTATTAAAACAGGCAAGGCAAGCGTTAGAAGAAGTGTCAGACAAACAATCTACCGATTATAGTGAAGCTATTTCGGCAATGACTAAGTTAGAACAAAAAGTAGAAGAGTTAGAAGGCTTAAAAAATGCTTATACAACTTTAGCAGCGTCAAAAGATAGTTTTGTACACAAACACAATTTAACTATTAAAGTACTAACTTCTTTGCGTAGTAATTTGCAAACACATAGAGCAAAATTAAAGAGTGATACCGAAGAAAGATTACAGTATTATGAAGGTTATGTAGTTGCTTTAAAAGCAAGAACCGATCAAGAGTTTGCGGCAATTTTAGAGCATTTAGGTGTTAAAACTGATGAACATATTGGTCAGACTTTGGCTTCAATGCATACAGCAAGTGCTAAAGCACGTCAAGAAATGATGGATAATATTCCTGTTCACGAAAAAATGATGCAAGGTGTTTATAAAAGTTATGCCGAAGCATTGCACGAAATTAGAGCAAAAGATGCCGATATTCAAAAAGAATTTAATAATCGTTATGGTATTGATATGAAAGAAATTTTTGAAGAATATTATAATGCAAACGATAATTCAAATGCTAATGCAGCAGAAAATGATGATGCATCTATCGAAACACCAAAAGCAGAAGATAATGGTGTTATTGATGATTTATTAAGTTAAATTTAAAAACGAATTTATTATGAAAAAATATGTTGTTATCATTTTATTATTTTCCCTTTCGGTAAAAGGGCAAAATGTAAATAGCCAAATTAAAAATTTAGTGAATACAAAACTTGTAGATTTTCTTGAAAAAATACCAAACGGACAAGAAAATTTATACGGTTTTAATGATAGAACAGATTTTTTAAACTGTAAAGCAGGTAATCCGATACAAGTTTTAAGTTTAGATATAAACAATGTATTAATTAAACAAAATGTTTGGAGAGTTCCTGTAATTTTAAACAATGAATATAAAATTTTATTTACAGTAATAAATAAAAGTAATAAGTTAGAAATTGTTGATATTGGCGGTGTTAAATTAGCTAAAGAGTTAGAAAAACACCATAAAAATAAACCATTGTCACTATTAAGAATATATAAAGCACATATTGATTTTATAAGTAATTCAAGTGGTAATTTAGATAATTATTTATTTAAACCACTTGAATCTTCTTTGCAGTTTATTTTAAACCAATCAAATAATACACAAAAAACCTATACAATTAATGAAGTTAAATCCTTAATAAATAGATAAGATGAAAGTATTTAAATTAATAGTCGTATTTATTTTTTCAGTTCAATTAAATGCTCAGGTTTTAACCATGCCAGAAAACATTCAAGAAAACGACCAATGGTGTTGGGCTGGAGTAACAAAATCTGTTTTAGCTTATTATGGAGAAAATATTGCACAATGCGAAATTGCAGAATATGCAAGGCAACAAATTACTTGGCACGATAACGGAAGTACCGATTGTTGTGTAAATCCTAATTTAGGTTGTAATTATTGGAATTACGCTTATGGAACTGCTGGTAGTATGGAAGATATATTAGAGCATTTTGGAAATGTTCAAAATTATGGAATCTCAAATTATTTAACCGAAAGTCAAGTTGCGTATCAATTGTCTGAAGGCAGACCATTTATTGTACGTTGGGGTTGGACTTCTGGTGGTGGACATTTTGTAATTGGTCATGGTGTAAATAATAATGATTTTTATTATATGGATCCTTGGTTTGGTGAAGGTTTGCATATTAGTACTTACAATTGGATTAGAAACGATGGTTACCATGATTGGACACATACCAATGTTATAACAACAAATCCTGTTGCTAGTACAACGAATAATTTAGTAGCAGTTTCGTTAGCATTATTTCCAAATCCTGTAAAAGAAAGTTTATTTATAAAAGCAGATGCATCTATTAGCGAAGTTAAATTATATAATGCACTTGGACAGCTTGTGCTTAATTCAAGAAATACTAAAAAAATAGATTTAAATAATTTGAAAAATGGTGTTTATGCGGTAAAAATATTTTTTGATGACTTTACAGTAGTCGAAAAAATACTTATTCAACATTAAAATTGAAGTATTTATTTCTATAAGGCTCGTTTATTAAAGTATAATGCCACCATTCTTTTGGGTAATTTCTAAAACCATATTTTTTCATTATAGTTAACAGTAACATTCTATTTTGTTTTTGTCTTTGGGTTAAATCAGAATGATTTGTCCAAGATTTAGGCGAAAAAAAATCGTATGGTGTTCCCATATCCAATACTTTTTTATCTTTAATAGAGTAAATACTTAAATCAATGGTGCTACCACTACTGTGTCTTGAATGTGAAGATATATAACCATTTTTAAACAGGTCTATTTTTGCAACATTAGGATAATATTGCTTTTTCATTAAGGTATCACTTAAAGATTTAGCCCATGTTACAAAGTGGTTGACTGCTTTTTGCGGTCTGTATGCATCATAAATAATTAATGAAAAACCTTGTTTTTTTAATTCATTTTGAACTTTTTTTAATGCGTTAATCGATTCAATAGAAATAATAGCTTTGCTTTTATAATAACCATTAATTGGTTTACCAATAAAATTATTTTTTGTTATATAACGCAAATCAATTTTAATATTCGGTATTTCTTTTTTGATATATACAAATTCAGGTGTTTTTTTAAATTGACTAAATAGTGTGTTTAATGCAAATAAGCATGTTATTAATAATGAAGTGGCTTTTATTTGCATTGATAGATTGTTAAAAATTCACTAAAACTAAAGTCAAATAAATTCTCTTCTTATAAGATACTAAAATCAGTTAGGGTAAGTTTACAATTAATGTTTTACTCAAAAATTTCATTAAGAATTTTAGCCAATCGTAAGCCTCCTTTTTGTAGTTGTGTTCTAACTACACCAAAATGATTATATGAGTAATCCCAACGTAAATTTTCTTTTTCATTAGCCGATTTATAGACCTCTTTTGTTAAAATTCTTGTTTCATTTATCCAATCTATAACAGTACCAGATTGAATGGCTTTTATTTCATTTTTGGTTAGAATTTTAGCATTATCGGCAAGTTCTCTATAGCTCATATCCCATTTATTAATCAAATCTTCATCCCAAACATGATGCAAATTTGTTTTTTTACCATGCCATTTTACTCTAATATCATTTCCGCCTCTATCTTCGGCTCTTCCAATGTGTAATGGTTGATGAAGATCACCCATTAAATGGACAAGTAGTTTTAAATAAAATATTTTATCTTTTTTTAAAGATGTTTTATTTTTAATGATTTTAATACAGGTTTTAATACCAGTATTTAAATCGCCACGAGAACTTTTTTCTGATTCTTCGTAAGTTTTATCAAACGGAAAATTTACATAATGCCATGCAGAAAATTTCCTGTAATTTTTATCAGATTTTATTTCATCAGCATACGTAGAAGCAAAGGCAAGTGATTCGCCGTTAAGTAATTTTTTAATTTTACGTTTTACTTTTCGTTTTAAATGCTTTTCGGCTATTTTACTAACTGTTCTATGACCTGTTGGTCCCCAAAACGGATTAGAGCCAAATGCTACATTGGTTGTTATAAAAAAAACAATTGCTATTTGTATTAATTTCATTTTATATAATTTAATATTTTTCTATGCGCATAATGGTTTAAAATGCTTTTATTTTGAATTGTAAAAGTAGCACATTTTTTTTCTATTAGAATACATAATTACAAATTTTATAGCACTTCACTTTGTAATACCAATATTGAAATTATTTCTTTGAATGAATTGTTGCAGCAGTTTACATTGAATAAATTGCAACTTCCTCTAAGAATAGAAAAGACTAAAAAATCTAATTTTTATTTAAATTATCCAACCAAACAACCATCGCTGATAATATTGAGCTCTCTAATTTATTGGTATTTTCTAATGTAATGGGTGTTTTTTCTACATCGCTTAATAAATAGGCAGTTTCTTTATCTATAAAAGCGATTCTATTACCTATAATATTATGTTTATCATCTTTAATTAAAAATTCTTTGTAATTATCGTCCCAAGTAGAGAAAAAGAAATTATAATTTTTAGTTTCTCCATTAGCCATTAAAGTAACTTCAACTTCTCCTTCATAGTATGATTGATTTTTATCAGTCATATACATACCTTTTGCAATATTAACTTCGTTTTCTTCAAATTTAACTAGATACATTTCATATTTCTCATTTCTTAAGGTTTGAGAAAAAGCAATTGTGCCAACAAATAAAAAGGTTAATAGTATTAAATAATTTTTCATGATTCCATTTTTATACAAAATTACAATAAACATGCCAAAGCACAATTTAAATTTATTTTTTATTATCCATCCAAACTACCATAGAAGATAAGATAGCATATTCTATCGCTCTAGTGTCTTCTAATTTGGTAGTTATAATATTTTCTCCTTTTTTAATTAATGCATTTATCTTATCTTTAAAAAATATTTTTGGCAGTATTGATTCGTTATTTGCATCTTTTACCAAAAATTCTTTATATGTATCATCCCAAGTAGAAAAAAAATAATTATACTTTTTGCTTTCTCCATTTTCTAAAGAAATAACATCAATTATACCTTCGTAATAATATTGTGACCTATCAGTCATATATATTCCTTTTGCAATACTTACCTCATTCTCTTCAAGGTATATTAAATACATTTCGTACTTATCGTTTCTTAATATTTGTGAGGTACATCTACAGGTACTCATTATTAAGAAAATAAAAATTAAGGGATATTTTATTTTCATTTAAAGGGAATTTTACAATTTTTATACTTTATTTATTTAAATTAGGTTAATAATCCACCATCTACATTTAGGGTTTGTCCAGTTACGTATGAAGATAAGTCACTTGCAAAAAACACACAAGCATTAGCAACTTCAT
>Ga0256840_1002214_pt1 | contig 17370 bp, 14 predicted proteins | sample 355202metaG_FD_185969 | JGI IMG/M metagenome (GOLD analysis project Ga0256840, IMG submission 185969) | Hydrothermal vent microbial communities from Mid Atlantic Ridge, Atlantic Ocean - 355-202 | ecosystem: Environmental > Aquatic > Marine > Hydrothermal vents | place: Atlantic Ocean: Mid... | reverse complement strand
CTTGTTTGATCGCCCTCACCCCAGCCCTCTCCCAGAGGGAGAGGGGGTTTCTCTTCCGAACAAAAATCCCCTCGAATACCACAAGGACACAATGAATGGTCATACTAGAATCCCACCCTTTTTGATCACACTAATCGTGTATGATTAAACCCTAGATAGTGTGACCATTTTCGGCGGGTTGAATGAAAGAGGTTTCCTCTTTGGAATGAAGAGAAGTCCCCTCTATCTTTTGGAGAGGGCTAGGGTCATTTGTAGGGTCGTTCAACGAGAGCAAGTTCTCTCAAAATTCCGTTGATATGGATCACACTACCCTAGGAGTGACAATGATTTGGTAGCCGTCAACCAGATAAAGGGGAGCGTTGGATCGTCTCTTATAAGACACGAATCGATGGTCAGAGTTTATTTTTCCGGCCATCGAACGGATAAGTGGATTAGACCTGCTTACCCAAGTAAAAACCAAGTTGATCCAGGCCACCGCCCCATCCTTTGGAATGGTTGGGTCGTGAAGCTTCGAAGGTCTCGATTTCTTCCGCGCTCGGATCTATAGGCTCCCAAATTAATTCCAATTTGGTAAGTTCTCCATCTTCGACAAGATTGATTGTCGTCCTCATTTCTTTGGGCCAATTGGGCATCTGAGGGTTCGGCAAAATGTCGCCCTCCGCATTGGAATTGTACTGACGAAAGACGATTAGTTTCGGCGAGCTCACCTTCTCGTAAGTGGTGAGCAACCACATATGATGTCCGTTGGGCATCGTCATTTTATGTAAAGAACGCCCCCCACTTTTAATATCGGACGAAACATATTCACATACAAATCCCTTAAAAGGAAAGTTCCAATGCTTAAGATGTTCAGGGCCCGTCCAGGCATCAAATACCAATTGGATCGGCGCCTTATATTCACGTGTAATTATCGTTGGTTCTACTTTTGTGTTGCTCATTATTCTTCCTTTTTCGTTTGAATGTCTTCCAGATATACTTCTAAATTGTCGAGATTATATTCCCAATAATTTTCAAATTGATTTACCCATTCTTGAACAGGTTTCAGGCTCGGTGCATTTACTTTGTAAACTCGCATACGACCCTCTTTTCTCTCGCTGACCACACCGACTTCTTTTAACACCTTTAGATGTTTTGAAACGGTGGGCTGTTTCCAACCAAGAAGAGCGACGAGTTGGTTTACGAAAAGCTCCTTTCCGATGAGTTTTTCGATAAGCTCTCGTCGTCTCGGTTCCGCAATTGCGGAAAAGAGATCAAATGTCGTTGCTTTACGTGCCATGGGACTAACGTATTCCGATGTTGGAATATGTCAATACGACGCAGATTAAAAAGACGAGTTAGGCTTAGACGAGGGTCCAATCGATTTCATCTTTCCCCATTTTCTTCAACGCACTATTGGTTTTTGAAAAAGGTTTTGAATCCCAAAATCCGTTATGAGCGGATAAAGGCGAGGGATGGGCGCTCTGAATGAGGGTATGGTGACCGGCTATCCTTTTTGCTTTTTTCTTTGAATGTGCGCCCCAAAGTATAAATACGCAGGGGTCTTCCCGCTCACTTAAAACCTCGACGATGCGATCACTAACCTCTTTCCAGCCTTTTTTGGCGTGCGACGCGGCTTTCTTTTCCTGCACAGTCAAGGAGGTGTTTAGGAGCAAAACGCCTTGCTCAGCCCAGCCTTCTAACCCCCCATGTTCTGGTATCTCACACCCCAAATCGCTGTGTAACTCTTTGTAAATATTTCGTAACGAAGGCGGTATTTTTATGCCCTCGCCGACAGAAAATGCGAGGCCATTTGCCTGTCCCTTTCCGTGGTAGGGATCCTGGCCCAAGATGACAACCTTCACATCCTCGAAAGCGCAAAAAGTCAAAGCAGCAAATATTTTTTCTTGTGGTGGATAGACCGAGTAGCGTTCTCGCTCGTTGGCTAAAAAGCTATCGAGGTTTACCAATGCTGCATCAAATTTCCCGTGTCCCTCTAAAACTTTTAGCCAATTTTTTGGAATAAAAGAAGCGAGGGTAGGGGTCGTTTCGACGAGCCCACATTCTTCAGCAATCTTACGAGGGACAAGAAAATGTTCGGCCGAGATAATTGGATTGAATCCACTAATGGGGGTGTAGGGATACACTTTTCGGGAACTTCGACAGTACTTTTCCAGGCGAAGGTAGCCCGCCTCAACAGCGCATTCAGCCCAACTCATGGGCAACTTTTCTTCAAAAACAGATCGAGCAGCCGCGATACCCGGACGCAACGCTTGACCCGATCGCTCGTGTACGTATCGAAATCCAGCGTGATAGGTGTTGAATGCGGTCTCTATCAAATCGTCGATACTTAGTGCGGATTCCTCCGTGAAAATCAATAGTATGCCAGCGGCTTCATAGCCACGAAAAACCTCGATCATCTGCGCATCGCTCTTACCACGTACCTCGTGAAAGCCGTTTCCAACCATCATGACTGCACCTTGAGAGGGCACCCCAATTTTTTCCAAGCCTTTTAGTAAACTCGCCGGTTTACCAATATCGGCCTTTCTTACGAATTGCGTGGTTGAGGGAAGTTCTCCCAATTTCCGTTCTTTTTCGGCGGCGTCGATGGCCTTGTCTTCTAAATCTGCGCCGACAAAATTGAGGTCATCGCCATAGCGATTTCTACACTGTCGTATCGCTTCCCCTTTTCCGACGGCATGTTCGATAAAGGTCGAGAACCTAAATCCCTGGTCTTCGCAAAATTCAGCAAGCGCGTCGTGAGCGCGAACAAAAGATTTCCGGTTTGCCGTTTGAGAAGCCGCTACGTTCGCGCTTCTTTCTACCCAAACTTCTTTTCTCCCACGGCTCCAAATGGTTTCCAATTTTTCAAGATATTGTCGGTAGGTTTCGATGATTCCAAAGGGACCTGGTCCTCGTCCGAGAACACGTTTCCCAATTTCGCTTACTTGGTACTTCTCATCTAAAACGCCACAATATTGCAGGACCTCGCGGGCGAAGTCATTTGCAGACGCGTCGGCAAAGACCTGCTTAAAACCCTCGTTTAAGATGGCATCAATTTTTTCGCCCCATTTTAAAGCAACCACGAGGGGAACCAATTGAGAGGCAAGTTCAATTTGAAGGGCCGAAGGATGCCAGAAACCTGGTTCTTTGGATGTTGTCCCAAAGCTTTGCATCGCGCGGGCAAGGTGTTGGGTTTGCTCATCTGAAAGCGAATCAAAAGCATCAACCCAAATAGTAAAGACGTCAACCAAATCCAAGGAAGGCAAGGACATGAAATCACGTGCTGCGTCATGGTCTGCCAACCTATAAGCCTCGCCTTGGCGTACCAAAGTGCCGCGGGAAAGAAGGAATCGAAAGTCGATTTCGATTTCTTTTTCGATAAACCCGCAGTCCGCGGCGAGGATGGCCTCACCGTCTAAAAAACGTTTGGCGAAACCAACTTTTACAAAAGCACTTTGGATATGACGCATTAGCCAGAGATCGGACGGAGCGGTGATCGCGGTCGTACGCACCACCTGGCGGATCACGCGAGCGTTTTCTTTGCACGATTCGCCGATCTCTTCTTCGAGCTCAGCCGTGATTTGCATCACCAACGCAGCATCATCGAGAATCAATGGGACCCAGTCGCGCAACCTCGCCCAAAGGGCACTATGAAGATAGGGAAAACCTGAGGTACTCAATCGAGGACGGCTCAAAAGAATCGAACGAATATCATTTCTAATCGCATCCACTTGCATCATCAACCTTGGTTTTAAGAGAGTGTTCTTATTAGCCTATGGGATACGATCTCACAATGAATAACATGGTTAGGCTGTAGGTTGGCGTTGACGGAGCGCAGCGACGAAACCCAACACTCGACGAAACAACACCCGACGAAACCCGGCCCGAAACTTATGGGTTGCTAAATATAAAATCAGGAGCAGGTTTTATCCTGTTCTGGTTACGCCTTGCTCCCCCTCGACCACCTTAGAAAAGCACTGGAATCAAAATTGGGAACGCTTAGAATGGGCCAATACCATTAAGAAAGTTGAACGATGTTTCCTTCCAGACTTAAACTAATCGTAGGCATGTTTACCGTTTTGACTGCGGCGTGCGGCCACCGCGTCCAACTGAAAAGCGATAATGTCGTCGAAGTACTTAGGGAGTTCAAAGACAAGGGAGAACTCGGCGCGAAATATAAAGGCGTCGATCTCAAAATTACCCCAAAAATGGAACCTCGCCTTTTCATCGAGACAACGCGAGAGTGTTCTTTTTTTGGAAGAGCTTTTTCAAATTGTGATGAGGCCATTTTCGTGTCGACGCCTCTGAAAAAAATAGAGATTCATGAGGACACCCTTACTTTCCAAACCAAAGAAAATGGTATCTTTCTTTACAAAAGCGAAAGTCGTTTCAAACCCTATGTCGGCTTTCACCTCGCCTATCAAATCTAAAGCGCGAACATGACAACCAAACCGGCTGCGCCTAGGACCAGGATAATGGCCAAAAAGATAAGCCAAGAAGGAAAAGAATTCGGTCGATTGGCGACCTCCTTTGATTCTTCTTTTGGTAGGATGGCATCTCTTTTGGGTACGTCTCGTTTGGGGATAATAGCGTCGTCGTCTTTTTCGAGTTTGGATTTGATGAACGCTTCTCTTTCTTTATCTACGCTGACCAAGGGACCGGCCGAAAGGCTACTGCTTGCCGCTCGATTTTCGGGATCGTTTCCAGTCCACGGCTTTGGAAGGTCGAGCATTCCAAAATCTTTATCAGAACGTTGGGGAAGGCTTGTTTTTTGAAGGAAAGGGAGCAGCCTTGCGATCGCGCCGAATCGGTTTTTGGCGAGTGGGGCCATACATCGAACGACAAGAAGTTGATACCCCTCATCTAAATTTTTAAGGCGATCGTAGGCCGCATGGGTGAGCGGACTTTCGGTATTGCTTTTGGGTTCTATACCAGTGAGCAAAAAAGTAAAAAGGGCGCCCAATGCGTAAACGTCACATGCCGGTTTGATCAATTTCCCGGAGCGCTCGTCGCGAATTTCTGGGGCCGTATAAACAGGATTGGTAGGCGTTTTTTCCGGATTGAATTTATCCCCAATTTTAATCGCATTTCCGCAACCAACAACGTGTAGAATATCGTCAAAGCCGACGATAATATGTCTCGGATCGAGATCGCGAAAAACATAAGCGCTCTTATGAATGGTTTGTAAAAAGATAGCGATTTCTTTAATGAATCGAAGCGCCCGATTGGGATTCATTCCTTTTGCATAACGTCCCTGGACGAGATCAAAAAGCGTTTCCCCATGCATATATTCGTAGACCAGAACGGGTTCTCGTTCGATGACGGTTTGTGATTCTTGAATCTGAATCCAGTCCAAGGGCTCGGGCAAGAGATGGCAGGGTTCGGAGAGGAATTTGAGTTCATCGTGGAGATCTTTTCGTCGCAGACCGACGTATTTTTTCTCTTCTGTTCTCGCCACATCGTAGTTGATCGTTTTTACACATACCAACTTATCATCCATGGCCGTATCGACGGCGAGGGCGATTTGATAAGCCCCACTTTCGCTGAGCATTTCTTTGATTTTGAATCGGGCTTCCCCTCGCGAGGCATCGATTAAATATTGGTCTATTCGCATCATGGTGGCACCCTACATGTTTGTGAAGAAGTCGCGAAGGCAAAATTCGCAGCGATCGGAAGGTGATTTTATGACTCGTGGTCTTTGGGTCTGCAAACTGGTAGAATGGATATTATGTTCATACGAGGTTTTAATGAAATTCCTAGCTGGCTTTGGTAAACTAATCTACTGGTTCTTTAAAATCATGTTGTGGATCTTCCGCAAGCTTAAGCCGAAGTAAAAACTGCGTTGACACGATAAACTGGCCGGAACCAATTGAATGTTTGAACGGCAGGTGCGCCAACCAGACGAATCAGGAGGCCTGCTTTATGTCATGTGAATCGGAGGCATCTGAGGAAGCTTTGATAGCTTTGAATGCCGTAAGTGAATGCGCTCAAGCCAATAATTGCCGCGATGATGCTTGCGTGACGCAAAATTGTTCAAACGAACTCAACACCTGTCTGAATTGAGCTCAACTCCAGTCTTCGTCCCATATTTTCTAGATGGCCTCTTTCGGTCTCTATGGAGCCCCAAAAAGAAAAGCGCTCAAAGAGCGCTTCGTCAAAAAGTACTAAACCTTGGGAGGTATCAATAAGCGTAAGAAACGCGTTGGTATCGCCGGTGCGTTCGATGGCTTTCATGTTTTTCGTGTCTTCTATACTCAACATAGGGTCCGCCGTTTTTCACGCAGGTTTTGAGCTCCGATGCCCAGTCTGTCGTTTGGGCACACATTCGAACAACCGAAGCTGGGTCGTCCAATCCTTTTGTGGCTCGGATGCAAGACTTAAGGTCACTTGCCCATTTCGTCGCACGATCACAGGAGGCGATAACGCGCGCAGCGTCTCGCACCTGTTTGGCCGACTTCATGCATCCGGTGAAATCGCTGAACCATTTCGTCGCGGCGTCACACGCTTTTACCATTTTTGCGGGCTTTTTTCTCGCTATGGCCGCCGTATTTAAACAGGAGACAAGGTTACTATTCCATCCATCCGATGCACCAGCGCATGCGTAGACTGTCTTCGCCGCGCCGCGTCGAACCTTGGCCGCATTTCTAGAACAAGATTCAAAATCGGAACCCCATTTGGTGTTTGCCGCACATGCTTCCAAAATAGCAGGAGCCCGTCTGATACCAATCTTTGCGATCAAGCGTGAGCAACGAGATTTAGTCAAACCACGTTTTTCGCATGACTTCATCATCGCATAATGGTCGCCATGATCATCGTGATGTGAATTATTAAAACGGCGTACTTTGATTTTCAACCATGGCTGACATTGACCGTTATAACCATTTTCGTCGATGACGGCGTAATAGCTCTTTCCAGAAATACGAACGTGGAGTTTTTTCCTAATGCGCTTCGATGTACGAAAGGTAAAATGACCTTTTCGTCTTGAAACGAGGAAGGATCTGATACGATGTTTTTTCTTCGTCGCAATCGTTAACTTAGGACGAATATCCAAATCAAGAAGCTGATTCCAATCGCCTCGACGGATGATATAATCCACATTCACGACGTTGATGGGATTACCGTAATGGTCCTCGGTACGTTCAACACTGACCTTGAGTTTATCAAAGTTAACGCCGACGGCTTTGTGTTCAGCAGAAGCATCCTTTATGCAAAAAGAAAACACAGATACAAGTGTCATCATAAGGATGAGGAAAAAAGAAGATCCTGTTTTAAGGTTAGGTCGACGATGTATCATAAAAACTCCATATAACGGCTCCAGTTAGCCGATGTGTCCTAGACGCCTTCCCTAACGCAGATATTCATTAATGGGTGCCTTTTGTGATAGCCACCATTTGACTTCCGTGGTTGCAAGGCCGAGCAGTCTAAATTAAGAAGCAACGTGCAACGACTACTCTTCATATTCTTTTTCGCCAGCGGTTTCGCGTCTTTGGTTTTCGAAATCATTTGGGAACGCTGGTTGGTCGCCGTGTTCGGCTCGACGAGTCACGCCCTTGGCACCCTTTTAACGGCATTCATGTTTGGCCTAGCCCTCGGCGCCTGGTTGGGTTCAAAGACCGTAAAAAAGGTCGATAACACCTTTTTCCTCTATGGGTTAATCGAGTTATCTATTGGCTTATTTGCGCTCATTGCTCCTTTTATTTTCGCTGCTCTGCCCTCGATCTACGCGCCCTGGTACGCCTTATGTGAAAACTACCCCTACTTTTTTAACGCTGGACGCTTCGTCGTCGCGTTTACTGTTTTAGCTTTCCCCACAGTACTGATGGGAATGACACTTCCCCTTCTGGGGGATTTCGTTTCGAAATTCCGAGGACCCGTGAAAGCAAAACTGGGTGCCCTCTACGCCGTCAATACAATCGGCGCCTGTACCGGCGCGTTTTTAGCGGGCTTTGTCTTACTCCCCTCATTGGGATTATCGAAAACAAATTTAACCTTTGCTTGTATCGATATTGGCGTTGGTATCATCGTCATTATTACATCCCGTTTTGTAAAAACAGATATGATATCTTCAGACGAGGATGAAGAAGTGCTCCTCAGCGATAGCCTTCCTCTCGGAAAAATAAAACCGATTTGGACCATCGCCGCGCTTTCCGGATTCGTCTCGATGGCCCTTCAGATTTCATGGACGCGGGCCTATGTTATCGTACTTGGTAGCTCGACCTACAGTTTTTCCCTCGTTCTGACCTCTTTCTTATTGGGGCTAGGGTTGGGGAGTGCGTTCGCCTCGGCCTTGGTATCCCGCCAGGTGAACGCGATTAAATGGATCGTTGCAACCCAACTTGGCCTGTGTATTAGCGCGGCCCTTGCAACGGGCTTTCTCGATTATCTTCCAACGATTTTATTTCAACGCAGTCGCGCCTCCATAGGGTCGGTCAACGATATGTACCTCTATCAATTCGGTATGGTTGCCGTCTTGGTCTGCATTCCGATGATTCTACAGGGCATGCTTTTCCCTTTTCTCATTAGCGTCCTCGCCAAAGATAAAGGCTCCGGTGGAGAAATTCTTGGTAAGACCTACGCCGCAAATACCTTGGGATCAATAGTAGGTAGTTTTACCACTGGCTTCTTTCTTCTTCCCGCCTTGGGTCTAGAAAATACACTTCGTCTGGTGCTCGCGTGTAGTCTTTTATCCGCCTTGGCTTTCGCCTATGTTTCCTTTTCTAATAAGATAAAAGTGTCCAAGGCGCTCTACTTGGGCGTTCCCCTTGCCGTGGTTTTGATCGTTCTTGCCCCCAATATTGATCGCGCCGAACTGACCCGCGGAATGTTTCGAACCTATTGGGCACGAGAGCTGTTTAACCAGAAAAAATTCGAAAAAGATCATCCCGAAATCGTCTATGATCGCGATGGTTCCAATGCAACAATAACTGTCGAGAAGCGCGGAAAATTGGTAACACTCAAAGCCAACGGTAAACCCGAAGCTTCTTCCGGCGCAGATATGGCAACCCAAATCCTTGTCGCCCTAGCGCCTTTTTTAGTGCGATCGACCCAAACCAAAATGGGCAACGAGGTCGTTGCGATGATTGGTTATGGAAGCGGTGTAACCGCGGGCGCGGCCCTACAATGGCCGCTCAAAGAATTACATGTTGCAGAAATTGAACCCGCAATGTTTGAGGCCGCCCGTTTTTTTGACGCGGTAAATCATAAACCTCACGAAGATAAACGTATGTTTGTTTACGCCGCAGATGGAAGGAATTTTCTCCAACTATCTCCACGGAAATACGACATCATCATTTCTGAACCAAGTAACCCTTGGATAGCTGGCGTCGCTTCTCTATTTACCACCGAGCATTTTCGAATGGTGAAATCGCGTCTAAAAGAGGGCGCTGTGTTTGCGCAATGGGTTCAACTTTACGAAATAAATCCCGAAAATGTTCGTGATATTATCGCGACCTTTTCCGATGTTTTTCCAAACGCAGTCGCCTTTAGCTCAATGCCCAAAGGCACCGATTTAATTCTTGTCGCCTCCAAAGATGCCTTCCACATTCCGCCGCTGGGATTCAAAGAAGCCTATGAAAATGAGATAACCAAAGCCGAACTCACCCGTGCACACGTTCCCGCGCCAATGGATTTTAACGGCCTGTTGTTTTGGAATAACGAAGAGCTTCTCAGTTTTGCCAAGGGTGGGGTATTGAACACCGACGATAATGCGCGCCTAGAATATCGCGCGCCCAAGGATTTGATTCGCTACGATTCGGGACGCTCCTATTTTGCGGAACGTTATTTCAAACGTGCCGATTATGGAGACCCGCGACCGCAAACCTCGCCGGATTGGAAAGACTGGGAGAAAAAAGATCGTGTAGAATTGGCCAAGTCTGTCTGGCGAGGTGGAAAGCCTGAACTCGCGTCGATAATGGTAAGCGATTTTAGTATTAGCGAAGAAAAAGACAACGACACCGTGAAGGTACTCGTGGCAAAACATGCGCGTGGATTATCGCTAGAGGAGGCCGTTAAAAATATTTGGCCTTTTCCTCCTTCTGAGTTTTCGACAAAAATTGGGAGGGTTAAAAGTACCGATGATGCTCACCGCGCGATCGCCTTTCTCGAAAAAGACGGCGAGCCCAAACGAGGATTTCATGGCGAACAAGGACTGGCTTATGCTTATCTTTTGTTCTCTCAAAAATATTATAAACATGCCCATCGGCAAATCGATTTTCTTAAAGAAGAAGATGTGGCAAAGAGTCTTTTTTATCGATTATTAAAAGCCTGGATTTATGAAAAACGTCGTCGTTATCATTCCAGTTATCAATATTTTGAAGAGGCAGGATTAACGCTTCTTAACGATTCCAAGTAGTTTCCACAGGAAAGAAAATGGTACTTAGTACGCTAAAAGAAAGTTGGATTGAAGACGAGAATGGAGATTTTTTGTGGACCGTACCAGCGGGTTGGCTGCAAGGCCGCTCGCTTTTTGGCGGTCTGAATGCGGCCGCCGCTGCTGCCTTGGCATCTCGGTTCACTGACCGTCGCCTGCGTACCATGCAGGCGCAATTGGTGGGACCAATCGTTCCCGGCGTTGTCGTTGGTAAATGTCGTGTGCTTCGAGCGGGGAAAACAGTGAGTTTTATTAGCGTTGATTTTTTCCAAAATGATATCCTTAGCGCAACTTACCAATTCGTTTACATCGCCGAGCGGGAGGGTTCAAAAAGGGTCGACTCGCCAGTGGCGCCGGAATGGCAATCGGTGGACGAGGCGATTTCTATTCCTTTTATCGAAGGCCTGACGCCTGAATTCACGAAAAATGTCAACCTAAAAATGGCCTACGGTGGTATCCCTTTTCAGGGCGAAGCAAAGGCGGCCGCGGGCGGGTATGTGTCCTATCAAAATGAGAAAGGGCCGATTGAGGCTACCCATCAGCTCGCACTTTTAGACGCCTGGTTTCCACCGATTTTTACGGTCCTTGATAAACCCGTTTTTGGAAGCACGGTGACCTGGACAGCTCATCTACTGGCTGATTCCGCGCCTGGTCCCCACCAGTTTAAGTACGATACCTTGGCCGCCGAAGGTGGTTTTTCAACCAGCATTGGTCATATGTGGGACGCCACTGGAAAGTACGTCGCCTTCACCGAGCAAACTGTCGTTGTCTTCGACTAAGTTCGGAGGTTGGGTTGGCGGCCCGTCGAGTGGGATAAAAGCATCGCGACGAAACCCAACAAAACGAAACGCGATGAAAACCAACACGACCAAATCCAAAAAACTATTTTGAATCGCTCGCCGTTTTACCGCGTCAAACCTTCAGACCATTTTTAGAGGCTGGCCGTGAGTAAAGAAAAAGAAATGCGAGGCGGATGCCTTTGTGGAAAAGTACGTTACACCCTTTCGGATAAACCCTTTGCGGCCGAGTATTGCCACTGCACCCAATGTCAGAAATGTTCAGGTGCGCCGGTTGTGGCCTGGATGGACGTAAAAATAAAACAGGTTAAATGGGAAAAGGAATCGCCGACCGAGTACGCGTCCTCGGACGATGTTCGGCGTGGATTTTGTAGCACCTGCGGATCGACGCTAACCTATAGAGATGAGCGACATAGGGATTTGCTCACCTTCACAATTTCTTCTTTGGACGAACCGAATATCGTAAGTCCGACCTACCATATTTTTACGGCAAATGCCTTGGATTGGCTCACAATTGATGACGACTTTCCGCGCCACCTTGGTATTGCGAAGAAGTGACCTCAGGTTTGGCTAGAACCGCTAATACCCGAGGCAGTGTTTTTTTCGTTCTCGGGGATCTTATCTTCTTCATTGCTTTCGCTCGCTTCGCTAACTTCACTCACTGTTGTCGGTTCTCCTTTATCGAAGCGATCAAATCGAGCATTGGTAGCTTCTGATAACTCTTCGAATTGTATTTGAATACCGCGTTGGCGCCGGTTCCCATCGCGCGTTTCAAGTACGGTCGCGATAAGTTGAAAACTTTTTTCGGTGCTCGGATGAATGATCTCGCACAACACTTTTGAACCCACAGGGGAGAGCGCACTTGTTCGGTAAAAAATACCCTGGCTTGGGAAATCATGCTCCATAAACTGACGCTTCATTTTCTCGTTTTTGAGATGGATTTTTAACCGCGGCATCTGTTGCATTTCCAATTCGCGACGCGTTGCCGGATCTGCTTCGCAGCATTGAACAACAAAATCTCGCCAGCGTTGGCGATTTTCGGGTCCAAGTGAATAGAGTTGAATACCCATTCCCGGCAATTTATGTCGCTCTTTAGCGTCAAAGGTATTGATGCGATGGGCTACCAAACCCAGCATTTCAAACTCTTGCTCGTCTTCTGTCCTTGCATGAAAACGGACAAGATGACGCAAATTATAAGGTTCTTGGGTAACGATAAAAACACCACGAAATGAAACATCCTGGGTTTTAAAACTCTTCACACCGGGAGCTGTGAAAATTTGCACATCTAAAGCAATATCTACACGTGGATCTTTTCTATTTTCGCGACTCATATTCTTCCTTTTGGGCTTGAGCTAAAAGTATAGTCCCTTCCTCTCAGCATTCAACGAAAAAAAGCGATCTAGAAGAATCGCGATGTTGAATTCCCCTACTTAGTTTCGCTTCCTTATCGTATTTCTACGATGTATTTATTGTCGAGCGCTATCCACCCCAACCCACCTTCAAGTTCAATCCACCACATCCGCGACGCAGGTTGCATCGTCTCGCGCATATCTCGTCCCTTAAACGAACCAAGAAAGGATTCAGGCGTCGGACATAAGGATTCGATTGCCTTGTTTCCAACCCCAATATAACACTGGCCGTCGCCAGCATACATGAGAAGGCGCAATTTGCTTCCCTTCTTCAAAACGCGAGAAAAAGCATCATCGCCCTTAAGATATCCTGCCGAGAATACTTCAAATCCCTCAACCAGAATGTCTTCTTTGGCGGTATAAATCGCCGGCGCGAGGACGGCCACGTGGGATGCAACCCAACCGATTCCCTCGTTCTTTTCGAACGAGATGCTTTCTTTTGCAATGCCATCCAAACTTGGCTTCTCATACACGGGAACGCTTTTCTGGCCACCTTTCCAAAGAATACGAAAGGTCGAACCCACTTCCTGATAAGGCCATCCCTCGATCTCGAAAATAGGATTATAGTCGGGGCCATCCGTCGCCCAAATATCGAGATCTTGGGATTCATTCCATACCGCTTTATCTTCACTTCCAAGATCCCAAATCGACAAATTATCCTCGTCAAAGTGTTTCTTTCCCTTCACTTTCTTTTTCTTTCGCACCGTCTTTTTGACGCTGCGTTTAGGTTCTTTAGATTGTCTTTTATTTTCTTCGGCGCTGGTTGAAATACCAGGTGGGCGACCCATTATTTTATTCTTATCTCCCCCACAAGAACTCACCAATAAGAGGATGAATAGAGATTTAATCGAAACGTAGAATATTTGATTCTTCATCATTTTTTAGTTTTTCCGCAACAATGTTAAGTAAGTCAACCCGTCGCTCATGAAAGAAAACGAGCTTCTTTTTCGCGATTTTTGAACGACTAGGAAAGAGGTATTCATCGATGCGATGATCGCAAAGGTGTAACGAGGCTATAAAACGTTTACTAAACCGTCCTACTATCGAGAAACGTTTTTCAACGCGCGTAGAATGACGTAATCCGAATGCAGCACCATTATCTAAAGAGAGGAAATGCCCATTCGCGAACTGGTTATTTACACCGTAAAAATCTTCTTTTTCGCTAAATCTATCCCAATTATTGACCAGGTAGTCGAAGCTAAGAAGGTTAGAAAGCTCACCAGCGACGCGGCCCAGAGGCAGGTTCATTTCTTTTCGTAATCGCCGCCAGATCAATCTGTTTTTTTGTCTTAACAGATCGAGTTCGGGAAGCGCTGCGACCTTGGTTTCAAGCGCCTGACTCGGGTCAAGCCACTTTGCCCAAATCTGTGTGTATTCTATTGGCCAATCTACCATATGAGGGACCCACTCTTTTAAGACGCCGTAGAGATAGTCTGTTTTTTTACCATTTACTGTCTCGCTTTTCCAAATCAGGTCTTTGAATCGATTGGCGTAGCTTTTTTGATCTGCCGTGTTCATCGCATATAGTTTATTGAAGTGTTTTCGACTGATTTTGGAGGATTGGCTTCGCGGGATTCTAAATCCACACGTGGCAATTTCGCAAAATCGATAGGCCGCAACTTCGCCCTCCCAACCTGCGTTCCATTCGAATTGTGCAGGCTTAAAAGCGTAAGTGTTTTTACCATTTTTCTTGAATTTAAAACTAATCGACTTACCGCCGCCGAGTGCTTTTATTGCGTCAATATCAAGGGTGTCGATTTCTACAACTCTCGGTCTCAAATTCATATCGCGCGTGAGGGACTCGTTGAAAAGCGCCTTGCTCGTCTTGCTCTCGCCTTCCAATGAAACCAACTTTACGATCTCCTCTCGTGCTTCTCGAAACTTCCCGCGACCGAGGTTGGCACGAATGAGTTTCTCGATGACATCGCGATCATCTGGGTTTCGCCTTTTTAGCTCGTAGAGGTGATCAAGAGCTTCTCCAAAATTTGATTTTTCTAAGGCCTCCCCACTTTTAGAAAGCAGGTCTTTTCGCGTTTCTTGACGAATCGACGACGTAACGAGGCCCATCGTTCTAGCGCGTGAGAAGATATATTCTCCGGCAAGAATGGCCGAACGAGGTGGCACAATGGGGGCGACAATCACTGGCTGGGTATCCTCCTTGTTTCCCGATGTAGCGTAGAAAGCAAGGATTGCTAATCCAACAATAAGCAGTGGGAGAAGGTAGGTGAGTTTGCTACGTTGAGCTTTCTCCTCCGGCAATGGGGTCTGGCTTTGAACCTCGGCGGGCAGGTCGATTTTTTCTTCGGAGCCATGCTCTTGCAAATCGTAAGTTATCTCTTTCTTCGAGGGGGTAAGGTCCCGATCAAGGTCGAGTGTGATAGCGACAAGTCTTTCTTTAGCTTCGGTCTTGAGTTCTTCCTTAAGATGCTCGTAGGCAGGATGGTCTAGAAAGGCTACCCAAACACCATTCAAATCCGCTTCAAAACCGCCCAGCCAAACCTCGCTACGTATAAGTTTTTTTAATCGTGTTTTATCGAAAAGGACTTTTTCTTCATCGTGTTTTATCTCAATGCCTAACTCCAGCACTTCTGGATCAAAAGGTGTCTGAGCGAGAAATAGGGGCTCAAGCAAGTCCGTGGTCGGCAGAACTGGAGGAGAGGAGGGAAGCGTTTTTTCAAGAGCGGAAAGGGAATGCTCTTCTGCGCATTTTCCTTCGCTCTTCTCGGTGATGCCCGGAATTTTTCCAGACTCGATTTCAGGTTGAGGCGCTGGGAGGGATTTTTGAACTTTCCGTTTTAGGTTTTTTCGTAATTCTGCTTTGGATAGATTCCCGATCTGCGGCGAAGAGGATTCGGGTGAACGAACGAGAGATTGAGGCTTGGGGATGTCAGGTTTGGGCGCGAGATCGACCGTTTTATCGAGCCTCGACTTATCGACGTGGACATGGGCGACGTTACGAAAACGACGTTGCACGCTTGGCGCTCCGACCTCCGATGAAATGCCAGCGGTGAGAACTTCAATGCGATCGAGTACGCGTGGCGTATGGGAACGCTGAAAGAAATTTTTGAGATTGCTGGTTTCTTTTTCCTCATCTTCAAAGGAAATAAGATCCCGTGTCTTGCAGGAAGGGCACGGAATTGCGCCGACTTTACTGTCACTTTCAAGCGTGATTTTGAAGGTTTTCCCGCACCCATCACAATCAAGGACAATGTCGTATTCACTAATCATCTGCCTAGTTTAGCAGCGCTTGAAGAACTCGTCGAAAAAACAGCTCAAATAGATTCAGCTGTCCTATCCTACAAAAGATTCGACTCTCCCGAATCTCGAACTCTTCATCTTCGGTCAAATGACCCTAGCACTCCAAGAGTACTTCCTCGGAAGTGCTAACGCACATCCTCAGGGCGCTCTCCCAGAGGCAGAGGGGATTTCTCCTCACTCCAAAGAAGAAACCTCTTTTCATTCAACCCGCCGAAAATGATCACACTACTTGAAAGAAGACTTAATTTTCTCCCTCATAGAAACACAGCATCACGCTCAACGAACCCGATTGCGTTTTGATCTGGCCACTTGAAGTTTCTCATAGCTTTCAAGCAACCTTAGATGTTTATCGATACCCTCAAGCTTCATATTCGTTGCCGATAATCCAAAGAAGCGAACGTTCCCCGAGACGCTTGCTGTCGCATTGCCCAACATCTCCTCCCCATACATCCGTTTCAGATTAGGGAGGTAATCCTCAAGTTCGAGTTCCTCGTCGAGGGCGATGTCGAGCACTGTACTCAAGACTTGGTAATAGCGTCTTCGTGTAGCCACATTATCGTTGTACAACAAGAACATCTCCACCCAATGCTTGGCCTCATCTAGCATCCCAAGCGCCAAACATATTAGCCCCTTTAGCTCACCGATTGTGCATTTCCCCCATGGCGAATTTTCGTCAAAAGCGACGCCGATCAAAACACAAACCAAGGAATAATCATCGAGTTCACTTTCCTCTAAACGCTCAAGCAAACCCATCAAACTATCGTCATCGAGTTCGTGAATATTGAGAATGTCTGACCGGAAAGGAAGCCCCTTATTGGTGTTATCCCACACAAGATCTTCGGGAGGATAAATCTCCGAATAGCCGGGAACCAAAATCCGACACGCATATCCTCCGAGTCCTTCTAGGTCGGCGATATAAACTTCTTTACCAATTTCGCTAAGAATTCCCATAAGAAACTCATACTCTTGTTGCGTTGATCGGACGTTCTCGTTTCCATGCTCCGCGCGGGAATGCATAGTCTGTACAGTGTCCTCGTTCGCATGCTCAGCCTGGGAATGCATAGCGCCAGGAAGGGTCCAGTCGAAAAAGGAATAGTCTGCGTTTTTACTAAAAAATTTCCACGATAGTACTCCCGCCGAATCAATAAAATGCTCTACCATATTGTTCGGCTCGCAAATCGCAAAGGTGTTAAAGGTCGGCGCGGGAAGGTCGTTCAAGCCCTCAAAACTACGACCCTGCATGAGCTCGGTTAGACATCGTTCCAGCGCGACTTCAAATCTTGGATGCGCGCCAAAGGACGCGAAAGCACCGCCAGTTTTTGGGTTCATGATGGCAATACACATCACCGGAAATCCCCCCCCCAACGAGGCGTCTTTCACGAATACCGGAAAACCTTGCTCGTCGAGTTTTGCGATACCCTCACAAATATTTGGGAAGGCTTTCAACACAGAATTCGGAACATCGGGAAGCGTGATTTCCTCAATAATGATTTTCTTTTTCACAGCACGCTCAAAAATCTCTCCTAAACACTGCACCCGCGCTTCATAAAGCGAATTG
>Ga0256840_1002213_pt1 | contig 17370 bp, 19 predicted proteins | sample 355202metaG_FD_185969 | JGI IMG/M metagenome (GOLD analysis project Ga0256840, IMG submission 185969) | Hydrothermal vent microbial communities from Mid Atlantic Ridge, Atlantic Ocean - 355-202 | ecosystem: Environmental > Aquatic > Marine > Hydrothermal vents | place: Atlantic Ocean: Mid... | reverse complement strand
TCATCGTACGGAATTTATAGATACCAAAGATCTCCTCATGCAGACCAGGCCTTTTTTGTTTAAAAAGTATTGGTCTGCCCATCTTTATCAAAATGGCAAGTGAGATGATGATAAAAAATGGAGCAAATAAGATTATCAAAACAAGCGCAAGTGCTCTGTCAAATAATCCTTTTGCCATTAGATTTTCAACTTGTATATCTTGGCATGCGGTGACATCTCAACTTTTTCAAAAAGAGAGTGGTCGTACTGCTCAAAAACAAACATCTGAATATAGAGTGAATTAAGGTAAAAATTATCTACGAGTAAAAAATGGTTATAGGCTGACATATAGATAAGTGAGAGCTGCCCTTGCATAGATACTAGCTGTCTCTTTACATGTAAGCTTCCATCTGCTTGGATGCTTGTCGTATAAAAACTCTGAAGAGGCACTTCTTGTGTACCAAGCTTAATCATGCCCTTTCTTTTATCTAAAGCGATACCATTGCCTAGATGGATAAAATCGCCCTTGTCTTCAAAGCGTTGGGTTGCGTAGAAGAAAGGGCGCTGTTTTTGTTTCCCAGTTTTAAGATCGATATTGCTAAAGAGTGTGACTGTTGGCAAGATATTGAGCATTCTATATGGGAGGTAGAGAAAAATTTCAGCACTTTTTTGTGGTAAATCTACTCTATTTTTTGCTAAATTTTCAAGATAGCTATCAACATCTACCTGATCTTTTTGGTGATCTTTGAAGAGAATATCGGCTACGGTTGCATTGTTTTCTTTGTATGTTTCAACAGCAAGACGACTTAGCTGAGCGGCTTCTAGTTGGGATGAGGTGTTGAGGATGCGTGATACTATGTAGTTGTCGTGATTGTGTTTTCCGCCATCTATAAGGGTGTTTTTATTGGTATAAAACCAGAGCGGATAGCCATAATCCCACCATGTGATAATATAATCTTTGTCAGAGCCAATCTTTTTGAGAGTATCTAAGACTTTAACCTCTTGGGAATTAAAAACTGTTGGAACCTTGTAGGCTATAATATGTGTAATATTTGGATAGAGAAAAAGCGCGCTTAAAAGTGCTAGCGCTCCTAAGCGTAGTTTGTCAATTTGAATTGATTGTGTAAGTAGATGAAAAAGATAGACAGCAGAAATCGCTGCTACGGGAACCGCATATACCGTAAAGCGAAGACCACCAAGAAGCGAGAAGATACCTATTCCAATGAGTGGAAGTGCTAAGATAAATGACTTGTGCTTCCATACTAATGCAATATAGCCAAGTAAGGCAATAATAACTCCAAGGCTTGAGCCTGAAATTCTGTTTGCCATGGTGCTAAATGGAATTTGCCCTGCTTCACGCACCGTTTGTGCTACCTGATAAAACATCAAACCACTATCTTCTGTTCCTCGAACAACATAGCCCATAAGTTTTGCATAAATAAGAGAGAAAACATTGCCCGAAATCAAAAAGAGCAGTACAGCTATAACAGAGAGGATAATTAATTTTTTCTGTTCAAGTTTATCAAGTTTAAAGAAAAAATACCCAGCTAAAATGAGAGGAAGTTTGATATACCAAAAAGTACCCATTAAAGCAATAGATATAAGTGTAATTGATTGATAGGTAAAATTTTCTTTTTTATGAAATACGACCATATAAGCCATATAAAAGAGACCCATAGCATAGACAAGTGAAAGCCCAGCATCATATAAAAATGGATATATGAGAATAGATAAAGCAGCCAGGAGTGGATAAATTCTTTTTTCTGTCTCTATTGTAGCAAGTAAAAAGTAGAGGATAAACATCGGAGCCATTGCGGAGAACATATCTGTATCATAATAGCCAATCATGGTGCGGTTATAGTAACTCCAAGCAACAGAACCTATAAGGGCTGCTAAAAATCCTAAAGGAAGGTTTTTATAGAGCTTTCCTATTAAGATAATAGGAATAACAACTAAGCCAGAGATAATAGCAGGCATATAGAGTATAACTGTTTCAAGTGAGAATGGAGTTAGCTTGGTCGCTAAAACTGTGACTGCAACAACAGCATAATTCCAGCCATCAAATACTCTAGGGTTGTATTGATGCATATCCTCAAGAATTTTTTGAGCCATACTTGCGAAAAAATAGCCGTCATTAGTATTTATCATTAACTCATCCATCCAATGAAAAGAGGGATTATCATGAAATTGTGCTACCCAAATCATACGTATTGCGAAGCTAAAAGCGTAAGCGATAAGCATTAAAAGCGTGAGATGTTTCCAAGTGTAGGTCATTTTTTCTTGCATACGAGTCCATTTAAAAGGTTTTCTAATTTGTCTGTAAGAGATTGTATCGAAAAGTTCTTTTCAACATAGTTTAATCCATTGCCATAATGCAGAGTTCTCTCATTTTCACCCATTTTATAGAGAGTCACGATAGCTTTTTCTAAGGCAGTAACATTTTCTGGCTCAATAGATACTCCTGCTTGCGCATCTTTTACGGGATTATTAAGCGCATCACTTGCAAAAATTATAGTTCTGTTTGCAGCTAAGTAGTCATAAATTTTATTTAAACTGATGCCAAATCTATACAGAGGAGAGTTTTTTAAACCCACATAAAGCACAGAGCTACTCATGAGAATATGGGCTACTTCCTCTTTAGGCACTGCATCTTCTATGCTGACATTATTTAAGGCATTTTCTAAAATATACTTTTTAAAAGATGCTTTAAGTACACCATCACCTATGAGCCTAAAATAGATAGGAAGTTTTTTATCCAACCGTTTGGCTACTTCTAGGAGTGTCTCTAGTGCATTGGCTTGTCCCATTGAGCCCGTGTAGGTTAGTATGAATTTTTCAGAATGCTTTACATGTAAGGCTTTAAACGGAGAAGTATCCACCCCATTTGAAATCCAGACAATATCCTCTCTTTTCACCCCAAAGGTCTCAATATGTTTATAAGCATAAGGCAGATTTGTGATAATTTTATCTGCCTTTTTATATAAAAATTTCTCCAAAACAGCTAAAATTAGCACAAAAGGGTGCCATTTTGAGACTCCCATATCGATAAGTGTCTGTGGCCAGATATCTCGAACTTCCATAACAAAAGGGATATGTAGTTTTTTGGAGACTTTATAAGCAGCATAGACTGCAAAAAGATGAACACTAGAGCCGATAATCACATCAGCTTTTTCCTTACATGTAAGAGCAATTTTTTGTACTTTTATCATATAATCAAGCATATTTAATACGCGTCCAAGTCCGTTTCCTTGGTACGGACGCGTCTGTATCCATACAAATTTCACACCATTATATAGCTCTTCTAAAAAGTATGCGTCATCATACTTTTTCATCTCCCTATGTGTTGCATAATGAAAGCTTGAAGCAAAGATAGTGACGCTATACCCTCGTTTTACTAACTCTTTTGCAAAATCATAATGGCGTGTGCCACCTGACATATCGGGTATGAGAGCGTGATGGTTAAATATCCAGATATTTTTCACAAAACTCCTGAGATGTCATCAGTTTTATATTTTTAGAGTAAAATCTTTTATCATTTGAGATGATTAAATCACAATTTTCTTTTTTAGCTAAAACAACTTGAAGAGTATCTTCTAAATCTTTGTAGTTTTTATCTTCTCTCATTAGCTTACATGTAAGGCTTATCTCTTTGTTGGAAAAGTCTATTATTTTGCAAATTTTATTGATATTTTCGATATTGTCTAAGGCATGGTTTTTATTGACTTTAGACAAAATATAGTAGATTGTCGTAACTAAGTCACAACTAGTGTATATAATCTTTTGTTTTGTAACTAAGTGTTCTAATATCAATAAGCTTTGAGTATAAGCCGCTCTGTTTTTATCATTGGCATCTATAAAAATATTAGCATCTAAAAAAACTTTTTCATACATCCATATTTGCCTTTATCTCTTGAATTGTTAAATCTCCATAAAGACCTGTCCCACTTCCTGCAAAAGCATAAAGTGCTTCAAGTTTCTCTTGAAGAGAAATTTCTTGATATTTCGCTTCTATTAAATTTTTAAGTACTTGTGTTTGATTACTATTTTCTTGTGCAGCAATTTTTTTTAAATGCTCCACTATCTCTTCATCAAATAAGAAGTTTTTTCGTATAGTCATGCTTGTACTCCATTTTTATACATATTGTATCATGCATATACTAAGCTTTTCACAATGAGTTCGCTTGCTTTTCCCATACCATATAAATTTATATTAAAATTATTATTAAAATTGTGGTTGTTGTATGTAGAAATGATTTTTTCTTTATCTGCACCAACTAAAACATTGAAATTATGTGCAACTAGCTCTACCCACTCCGTCTCATCGCGCAGTGTAATACACGGCTTTTCAAAGAAAAATGCCTCTTTTTGAAGACCTCCACTGTCGGTCATAATCATGGAGGCATTTTGAATAAGCCATATCATTTCAAGATAGCCTACGGGCTTGATTACATGTATGGAATTATTTAGGTGAAAGTTGTTGATTTTTAAAATATTTTCTGTTCTTGGATGCAAGGGAAGGACTATCTCTTTTTCTAATGCTATCTCATTGAGGGCATCTACGATATCTTTAAGTTTTTGCACATCATCTGTATTTTCTGCTCTGTGAATAGTTGTGAGTATATAATTTGGCTTTACATGTAAGCTTTGAGGTTTTTGTGAAAGTTTTGCATAAAAGAGCGCACCATCTTGCATAACGTCACCATTTTTTATAATCTTGCACGAAATGTCTGCATAACCCTCTTTGTTTAAGTTGTCAATCGCACTTTGTGTGGGACAAAAGAGCAGTGAACTGATTCTATCAGTGAGTATGCGATTAATCTCTTCAGGCATTTTCATATTAAAAGAGCGTAGCCCAGCTTCTACATGGGCTATCTTTATATGTAGCTTCGAAGCTGCTAGTGCTCCAGCCAAGGTGGAGTTTGTGTCACCATATACCATAACCCAGTCAGGTTTTTCTTTGAGTAGAATTTCTTCTATTTTCTCAAGCATTTGTCCAGTCATTTCTCCATGAGATTTTCCATGGATGCCAAGGTTGTAGTGAGGCTTAGGTATCTGCATCTGCTTAAAAAATATATCACTCATATTAGCATCAAAATGTTGCCCAGTATGGATGATAATCTCTTCTATACTTTTATGTTTAAGTATCTCACGAGATACACTTCCTGCCTTTATGAACTGTGGTCTTGCTCCTAGTATTGTTACTATTTTCAACTCTTATTCTCCTTAAAATCAAATACATTCTTTAGTATATTTTCAATATTTATTACTTCATCTTCATTCAATATTGTTAGTTTTTGCTTAAAATATTTTTTATGTAAGAAGCAGATACTATTACAAACCACAAAACTATCCTGCTTTAAACTATCTCTAGCTTTTATAGGTAACCTAAACTCTTGGGTGACAATATCATCTTTTGTGGAAAGTGGAATGACTAAAAAATAATTATAAATCTCTTCTTTAACAGCCAAATTTAATTTATCAGTTTGAAAAATTACAACGGGTCTAGATTTGCCAAACTCAAAGCTATCTCTACTTTTACCAAATTCTACAAGGTAAATATCGCCTTTTTTCATGTAGCATCGTCCAAGTAGTCATCTATACTCTCTATGCCAATAGACATAACATCATCAAGATTATCTTTCGTGGTATTTTTTCTAAGTTTTAGTTTTTTCTCTTCAACCCACTTTTTAAATTCCATCTCTTTTAGCATCTTCTCAATAAGAGGTTCGTAGCTCACTGGTAAAACATAGGCTCGAGTTTCATGATTTCTACTATCGATTAAGCGTATTATTTCTTTAGATTTAGTGATCAAGGTTGGATTTGTTGTAATGGCTTTTATTCCATATTCTAACATCATATCTCCTTTATTTGAATAATTATAGTATATCACAACTTACTGACAACTCATCATAAACTTTTAGTAGCACCTGTTCTTGCTTTTCCCAATTATAAATCTCTTTCACCTTTTGAATGTTTACATGTAAAGCTTTTTCATTAAGCTTAGTGGCTTCTAATATCGCCTCTTGTAAGCCATCTTTTGTGTTCTCATTTGCCACAACACCTATATTGTACTCTTGAACTATTTTTTTCATCTCATAAAGATTAGAGACTATTACAGGGATTTCTGCCATAAGGTATTCAAACATTTTATTTGGAGAGCAATAGTAGTGATTAAGACAATTATTTTCATAAAACAATATGCCAAAATCAGCGCTACATGTAAACTCAAGTAAAACATCAGGAGATACAGCCTTATGAAAGTAGATATTGTCAAATTCCTCTGAAGCTTTGATGATGCTCTCTTCTAAAGTACCATAGCCCATAAATACAATGACACTTTTGTCATCTTTTAATGATTTAAAAGTTTCTAGTAGTATCTCTATACCTCTACCTTTTGCTAAGCCACCCTGATAGAGAAATATAGTTTTCTCTTTTGCTATGGAGAAAGTCTCTCTAAAAATATCTTTTTTTTCTATCTGTGTGTAGGGTGGGGTATTGAGCACTAAAGCAGGTTTTTTGATAGTGTAAAGTTTTACATACTCATCTGCTATGGCATTGCTGACACATATTACTGCATCAGCATAGTTAATAAGGAATTTTTCTACTTTTTTTGTGATAGTTTTTTGTATGCCATGTAAGCCATTAAGTTCTGTTTCGTACTCATGGGCATCATAGACTATTTTTACCTTTTTATTGTAAAACTTTTTTATGATAAAGCCTATTGGTAAAGTGTTGAGATCGTTACAGTGGAGGATATCAAAATTTTTACAGTACTTTACACTCTCTTTGAGATAAATAAGATAGGCTTTGAGCTTTGTCATTTTACTTTTGGTTACTGTTCTATCAAGGTAAGAAAATCTTTTTACTGTGAAGCTGTCTTGCTTCTGTGTTTCTTGAAGGTTTTTATCAAGATGGGCTATCACTTCGACATGATAGCCATTTCTTGCGAGTGAGTTTGACTCTTTGATAACTCTGCTGTCGTTTACAAATGGGTTGAAGACTAGGTTGGCTATTTTTACCATAAAAGTCCTTCAACTACTCTTTTTGCATTATCAACACTGTTTACAATAAAATTACTTTTCCATTGTCGTGGATGTGTGAGCATATAAATTTTATCTACTTTACCTATATACTCAAATATAGATTTTGGAGAGTAAAAAACAGGATATGATTTATCTGAAACATAGATATCAAAACTTTGCATTATATCTTTATCATATGCTTCACAAAGTATTCCAACTCTTTTTCTTAAATTTTCATCTTTCGTAATTTCATTATTTATAATTTTAAGCTTTCTGTTTACAAAATCTCCGTGAGAACAAACTGTTTGCATTTTAAAACCAAGTTGTTTTTCAATATTTTTAAAATTTTTAGAAAAAAGTTCTTTTATTTCTCCTAAGCTTTGAATAGCTTCTTCTTTTGTTTTGATATGTTGATCTTTGCAATATTGTGCTATTTCTTCAAAGTGATAACTTGCTTCACTTCCATAATTTTCTATTTCTTGCATAAATGCTATGTCCAAAGTAGAAAGCCTAAAGTAATATGTTGCTTTTACTCCATATTTTTTTTCTATTTTAAAAAATTCCTTTGCAGTTGCAATATCTGTATCTATATCGTGCCTATTTACAAAGTATCTCTTGTTTTCCAATTTATTATTATCCAATAATTGTTTATACTCTCTAAAAGTAGTATGGATATACCCGTGTTCAACTAATTGTTTAATAACCCTTTCATATTCATCTAATCTTGGTGGCATGATAAAATCACTATATATTCTATTTTTGATAATTGCTATTTTTCCCATTTCCACTTCACCTTATATGATTTATAACCTAGTTTTTGTTTAAATTTTTTTAATCCATCGCTTGCACCAAAAAATGTATCGTACATTATATATTTATATCTATTTTGTCTATATTCATTAAAGATAATTTTATTCACTTCTATCATCATTAAATACATAATCCCATCATTTAAATATTTTGCATGCCCCAAAAGAGTAACGACAAGAGCAAACTCTCCATAAAACCCAATATTACAGTAAGAGACAAGCTTCCCCTCCCCATTTACAACACCAAAATATCTATAATTTAACTCATTTTGATAAGATTTCTGTTTTTTTAAATATCCAGAAGACATTTCACGACCTTGTCTGCGTGTATTTGAAGTATTTATTTCATAAATATCATCAATGTAATTATTTCTATCTATCTCTACAAAATCATATTCTCTTTTTATAGCTTTTCTACTATAATAAGCAGCAGAATTTTTACCATTTATAGATTTGTAATATTCATCAAAATTCTTATAAAAATTCAAATCAACAAGTGCTACTCCTATAGTTTTATTTCTAAATACTTTAAGCCGATGTAGTTTAGTAAAATAATTGTAAGTTTCTCGATATTTCATTTTTGTATCATTAGTATAATTACAAAACTTGATTTCAACTTTTGGTAACTGTATAATTTCTTTAATAATTTCTAATTTTTTCTTTATTTTCATCATAACTCCTTATAATGACTTAGCAAAATCTTTTCTTGCTCTTCCCAATTATAAATATCTTTTACCTTTTGTATGTTTTTTTCCAACTCGTTTTTATTAAGCTGTACTGCCATTTCTACTGCTTCCCTTAATCCTTTTGAAGTATTCTCTTTTGTAACTACACCAATATGATTATCTTCTACTAACCGTTTCATTTCATAAAGATTTGATACTATTACAGGTATCTCTGCCATTAAATACTCGAACATTTTATTTGGTGAACAATAATAATGATTTAAACAATTATTTTCATAAAATAATATTCCAAAATCTGCACTTGATGTATAATTAAGAAGTGCCTCAGGAGTAACTGCTTCGTGAAAATAGATATTTTCATATTTTTTTGAATACTCTTTTACTAAATTTTCTAACTCTCCATATCCCATAAAAACAATACAGGGCTGAAGGTTAAAATTTCCTTCTCCCTTCTTCCTTCTTCCTTCTTTCTCAATATTTTTAAATGTCTCAAGAAGTATCTCTATCCCTCTCCCTCTACTTAGCCCACCTTGATAAAGAAAGATTATTTGTTCTTTAGCTATAGTAAATGCTTCTCTGAAAATATCTTTTTTTTCTATCTTTTTGTAAGGTGGAGTATTTAGCACTAGTGCTGGTTTTTCAATGTTATATAGCTTAACATACTCATTTGCTATGGCATTACTAACTGTAATGACTTTATCGGCATATTTTATTAAGAATTTTTCTAATTTTTTTATTAAAGTTTTTTGAATACCTTTTAATCCATTTATCTCCGTCTCATACTCGTGTGCATCATAAACAATTTTTACATTTTTGTTGAAAAACTTTTTTATTATAAAACCAATAGGGAGTGTATTTAAGTCGTTACAGTGAACAATATCACTGTTTTTATATAGCTTAGTTGCTCTATAAATAAATTCAAAATACTTCACAAGTTGAACCATTTTATTTTTAGACCAATTTTTACTTTTAAGTTTTACCCTATGAACTGGAATATTTTGAACTGTTTCAAACTCCTCTAATCCATCTTCCCATAAAGCAACTACTTTTACATTATATCCTGCCTTTTGAAGAGATATATTTTCTTTTAAAACTCTACTGTCGTTTTTAAAATTATTTAATACTATTGAGACTACACTTTTCATACTCTTTTAAAACTCTCTTTTTTATTTATTGGCTTTTTTATTAAAACTTTAACTAATTTTTTAAACTGTTTCCATATACTATAATGCCAATGATTAGGATGAGAAAGAAACATTATAAATTTTTCTTCTTTTTTGATAGCTTCAAAAGGTGTAGTTCCATATTTATAACCTTCATTTATTTCAATTGGAACATCACTAATATAGCATGTAACTTTTTTCATCATCTCTTTGTTGTATGCTTCAACTTTAATGCCTAACTGCTCATAAGTAGCTATATCTTCTGTAAGATAATTGTTAGGGGTACTCACTAAACTATTTTCATACTCCCCATGACTTGCTATGGTAACACAAGGAATGCTAAGAAGATTTCTAAATCTTTCAATATTACATTTTAAAATATGTAAACATCTCTCTTCCCAATTGTTATATTGATATAATTCCTCTTTTGTTTTTATGTTATTTGCTTTTACAAAGTCAGCAATCGGTTCAAAATGTAAACTTGCTTCACTCCCATAGCCTTCTATCTCTTTCATAAGTTTTGGCTCAAAAGTAGAGTTTCTAAAATAAAAACTACTTTTTACACCATATTTTTTTTCAACCTCAAACATCATCTTTGTTCCATCACTAAAATGATCAACATCATGACGAAGAACTAAAAGTTTTTTATTTACATCAAACTTATTTTCTATATAATCTCTTAACGATATTATTTCATAATTTTTGTGCTTTGCTAACTTTATAATCTCTTCGTACTCTTTAATTCTATTATTTTGTAAATATCTTGTAAATAATTTTAATTTTTGTATCATTTCAGCCCCATCAATGAGTATTCTCTAAATCCAACTCGATATTTAAAAGCAGATAGGGAGTTGTTTTTTTTATTTTGCATTGTTAAATAATTTATAAATTCTATTTTTTTACTGTTAATAGCATACTCAACACATTTTTTTACCATTATATTCATTACACCATATTTTAAATATTCTTTGTGTCCTAATATCCTATTGGTCATACTAAAATTACTATAATTATAAAGTTCAATATATCCAATTAACTTATCGTTTTTAAAAGCTCCAATATGAATAATAGAAAAATCATCTTCTTTTGGATAAATAACCTTCTTAGGATACTCTTGATAAGACTGATCCATTTTTCGCCCTTGTCTGCTCATTGAAGATGTATTTATCTCATATATTTCATCCAACTTTTCATTCCAGTCAAAAACTTCGCATACAATTCCACCTTTTTGAGCCTTTTTATTCATATTGCGAGATTTTGCACCAATTAGTTTTAAATAGTCATCTATGTTTTGTGGAATTTTTATAATTGCTATTGGGAAATAGTAAAAAGAGTACTTATCAATCTTTATTATCCCACTAAAAGATTTATAAAGTGTCTTTTTAAGAAAATCATATCTATTAATATTATTACATTCTATATTCACAATTCTATCAGTTAAAATATTTTCCAAATGCACTTGTTCTATTATTTTTTTATACTTTTGTTTTATCAATAATTTTAATATTGGATTTGGAATAATTTTATTTAATAACTTTTTCATAAATTTCCTTATAATTAATATCTTCTAATGCAAAAATACTTTGATGAAATAAAATTGTAAATTTCATTTTATATTTTATTGCTTCTGTCTTTAATTTTTCTATATTATTGATAAGTAGCACTTTGTCATAAATCCTATCTCCTTTTAGACGATTATCATCCATAAAAATCAATGGTCTCTCTTTCAACTTCAATTTCTCTCGTGTCAAAATATTAAAAACAGAAAACTCATCTCCTGTTCCACATCTGAACCCCTCTTTATCTGCATATCCACAAGTACTATCGACCTCCATACCATTATCTTCCCATATTTGCCAAGTGGTAGGTACTTCAAATCTCAAATAGTGTTCTCTGCCCTCTACTATTTTTTCTCCTACGGTTTTTTCTAAAAGCTCTTTCTCTTTTTTAAACTGTTCAAAATCATTATAGGCATTATACGATGGATGAATGCCTATAATATGTCCTCTTTTTTTAATTTTGTTTATAAGTTCCAAAGCTTTTGGTTCATCTATTTTATAGTTATTGTCAAACGCTGTCACGCCACCACTCATAAAATAAAATCTACTCTTAACCCCAATAGCTTCACTTTTATCCATTAACCAATCAAATGTATCAAAAGGGTCTTTTACTTTTTTTCTTTTAATCAAAAAGTATTCTGAAAATCTCTCTACTGCTAAAGTCAAATCTCGTCTTTTTAATAAATCTCCAAGAGCTATTCTAAAAACTTGCTTCCAACTTTTCCACATATATAAATTATCTACATCATGAGTAAGAAGCAATTCAAACTTTCGCTCTTTAAAAACCAAACTACCATCTAACTTTAAAAGCATATTTTTCAACTCTTCCACATACTCATTTACAATCGGTCTATCTAAAAAATCTTGTTTATATGCCAAGCTCTTAGTAGCTGGAAAACGGTTATGCTTATCTCTACTTTTATTGACATACTCTTCCCATCTTGTTAGCATAAAAAATGAAACTGAAAACACATCTAACTCTTCTATTTTCTTTGGAATATTTTCAAGTTTTAAATACTCTAAATCTTTGGGGTATTTGTTAAAAAAAGTATCTTTTATAATTAGAATTTTATTATTTGGAAGCGTTATCTCATACTCTTTTGAGCCCAGCTCCAATATATAATCTAATCCCAAAAATTCATTAAAGACAACTTCTATTATGTATTTTCTTTCGTTTATGTTGTTGTTTGGGATTTTAATTTTAAGCATTTATCTTTCTCGTAACAAATACTGAGTGATAAGAAATTTCAGATTTTATTTTCCCTAAAAACCCTGTACTTATACATGTTTTAAGTGATGGTAGTTTTATATTAAATAATTTCTCTAAAATCTTACTTATATTTTTATATAAAGGATAAATAAAAAAAGAAATCTCATAGCCGTCTTGCAAAATTATTTCAAATCCATTTTTTTCTAATAGTTTTTTATAATAATTTGCACTATAAAATCTTACTCCATTTAAATGTTCCATACTTTTTAATTTTAAAACATCTCGTTTAAAAACTCTCCACAATGTAAAAAGTGAATACTTGGTGTGTACTGTAAAAAATAATATGCCATTACTTTTTAATACTCTATTAAACTCAACTATCCCATCTTCTGGATTTACTAAATAGTAGATTACAGAATTTGAATATATAAAATCAAAACTATGCTCTTCAAAAGATGAACTATCTATACTAGACTGTTGATAATAAAACTCTTTCGTCTGAATATTTGCAAATAAATCTATAGCTGATATATTTTTATAACCTAACTTTGATAGAAAAAACGCATAATTCCCATTTCCACATCCTGCATCTAAAATAGAAATATCTTTATTCTTAGATAAATAGTTTAAAATATACTGTAATTGCGTATCATCCTTTTTTAAAACAGGTTCTATAGACAGAAGTCTCTCTCTATAAATTTTTTCGATATTATCATACATCTTCAATAACTTTTAGTAACTTTTTTTCAAAAATATTTTGTGCATAATTTTGATTATAATACCCTATACAATTATTTAAAATATTCTGATAAAACTTTTTATTATCCAAAAGCTTTTTTATATTAGCATCATTGTCTATAAAAACCCCACAACCTGCATCTATCTTCTCTTTTGTAGGTTTTCTATAATTTCCAATAATAGGTATTCCCATAGCGAGATAATCAATATCTTTATTGATTTCTTGTGTTTCATTACTTTTGTTTACACTTTGAGTCAAAGAAAAGCCAATAATTCTAAAGTTGTTACCTATCTCTTTTAACTTAATTTCAAGTTCTCTAGATGGTAATCTATCTACAAAACTAACCAAATCTTTATTTTTTAATTTATCCATTTTTTTTAACACATCATTTTCTTTAGAATTAACCATACCATAAATAAAAATCTTTTTATTATGTTTTTCTATAAAATTTAATATTAAATCAGAACCTTTCATTTTCCAAAAGCCACCAAGATAAATAAAAGCCACATCTTTATCATAATCTATTTCAATTTTTTTTTCAAATGGAGAAGTATAATATATTAAATTTACACTAAGAGGTTGAAAATACTCTACCAAAGCCTTTGAATTAACAATAACTTCATCACAAAAATACTTTGCCATTTTTTTCTCTAAAAAACTAATAATATTTTTTATAAAAGTAGCTTTTTTTAATATTGAAAACCTATTGGATAAGTGATAGAAATTCAATTCTACATTATTGTCTAAAGTATCGTATATCACTTTTTTTCCAAAAAATTTAGCTAAAATTGCTATATGCAGATACTGTAAATCTTGAATATAAACAACCTCTGTCTCTTTCTTGTGTTTCCATAAAATTTTTATTGATTTAAAGAAAGCAGGAATTTGAAAAAATGTTAAGCTAAACCAATTTAATTTAGAAAAAACTCTACTTTTACAATTTAAATTATATTTTTTAACCTCATAGCCATTTTTTACTAAATATTTCTCTATATACTCTAATCTTGGATGCAAAGGGTTAAAAGAGTAAGGAGTTAAGATTAATATCATTTTTTCAATTCCAATACAAACATAAAATTTGGAGAAAAGTTACTACTCTTTTTTAATAAAATTTTCTCAAAGTAGTAAATTATTTTCCCTTTCCAATTCAACTTTTGATTTTGATTGTAATCATTTAACCAATAAAATTCATTAGCTTGCAAGCCTTCTGTCCTGCTTACAACTTCTAAAAAAGTTTTAGGGCAAAACCAAAATGTATGTTCATAATTTAAAGAGTAATCATTTTTAAAAAAAATATTTACAAAATTTATAGCTCGATTAGAATTTGGAGTAGTCATTATAATTTTACCATCCTCTTTTAAAAAATCTTGATAATCATTCAAAAATTCTACAGGATTGTTTACATGTTCGATAACATCTAACATCAATAAAATATGAAATTTTTTCCCTTTCTTTATATCATCATAGTGATATGCCTCGTAGCCCATATTATTAATTTTTTTTATACCTTCCGTATTTATATCAACACCTATGATAGAACTAGCGACCTCTTTTACTTGATTGTGAATCCAATTTGAACTACTATAATCTATATCTTGACCCACACATCCTATGTCGAGTATCTCTTTATTTTTACAAAGTTTTTTAACCAATTCATTTTTATTAAAAAGTTTTTTACTTTCTGCAATCTTCTTAAACCAATTTTTTTTATCTTCTGTTAGAATAACACCCATTATTTTTTCCTTATACAATAATCTTAAAATTTATAAAAGCTAAACAAGTAAATAATAAAACTTTGGATAAATTCATCATAATTTTTTCTTTATTATCAATAATATTATCTACAAAAAAGCCCAAAAAAAGATGCAATATCGTATCTATTACAGCATAAATAAACAGAAACATAAGTAGAGTATAATCTATATAAAAATATGAGATAAAAAAAGTTCCCAACACCAGCAATCTAAATAAATGAAGGTACATAGAAACCTCTTGTCTATTTATAATCTTTAAAACATGCCCATAAGGTGCCAACAGTAGTCCCATATAAATTGGCATGGAAAATATAGATATATAAATATATAACTCTCTCCACTCTTTACCAAAAATAAACTCTACATAATAAAATGAACTATAGATAATGAATATAAAAGGAATAAAAGTTATTTTAAATATTTTAATCGAAAAACTATTCAACTCTTGAGCTATCTTTTTAGAATCAGTAGTTCTTGATAACTTTTGATAAAAAACATCTGAAAAAGCTGATATGAAAAAGTTGAATGGTGTTTTAATGATTCTATTTGCAAAGAAATAGAAACCAGAAACTGAAGATTCAAAAAACTTTGTAAAAAATATTACTGCCATATTGGTATAAATAGAATAAATAATAGAAGATGGTAAATCAAACTTTGGAAACTTTTCATATCTCCGTGCCAATACAAATATTTTCAATCTATCGATATTTCCAAATATATTTTTATTATTCCTAAAAAACAATCCACCCAAAACCCCAGTAGCAACCCCTTGCCCCAAAACACCACCAAGTATCAAACCACTACTGCCAAAACCACCAAATCCCATAGCCAAGTTTGAAGTAGATGTTGTTCCACTCTGAACCACTCTACTTGTAGCCAATCGTTTATACTGTTTCTTCCGATTACTCCAATAGTTAAAACTCTGATAAACGCCTGTTAATAAAACCGTAAGAGGAATGAAATAGAGCCAAGAGGATATTTCAGGATTTCCAAGTAGGTTTGTGATTTGGGCATTAAAGAAAAAAACAATCAAAAATGAGATAAAACTTACAAAAAAAGATATTATGATAGAAAGTGCTACAATATTCACAGCATCTTCATCCTTTTTTGGAAGCATTATCGCCAACTCATACCTACCAGTAGCCATAACAGACAACAAAGAAGCCACAGATATATACAAAGCAAACACCCCAAAATCCTCAGGAGTATAAACCCTAGTCAAAATAGGACTAATGGCAATAGGAATAGCCTGTGCAATAGTTGTCCCCGTCATAAGTGTTAAAACATTACGACTAAACTCTGATTTTGGCTTTAGTCTATTTAACATCTAATACCTTCAAATATTCCACCAAATTTTTTTCTATCTCAGATGCAGTTGGTAGATACTCTTTTAACTCTTGAGGCAAATCTTTTGATAGCTTGTAAGTTGCTATGCCTATTGGTTGATTGGTCTCTTTTAGTGCATATTCTACAATAGTTCTATTTTTTTCTTTATAAATAATGATACCAATAGATGGATTTTCATCAGGTAATTTTACCGTATCATTTAAAATAGAGAGATAGAAACTCATTTTACCTACATATTCAGGCTTGAATGTTCCAATTTTTAACTCAATAGCTATTAGTGCTCTTAATCTTCTATGATAAAGAAGTAAATCTATAAAATACTCCTCATTATCTATTTCTAGCTTATATTGATTGCCTACAAAAGTAAAATCTGTTCCCATAACAGATAAAAATTCCCTTATTTTATTAATAAGTCCTATCTCTAATTCATACTCATTATAATTATCACTCAACTCTAAGAAATCGAAGTTATACTCATCTTTAACAGCAAACTTAGCTTGATGTTTATATTTTGTAGGTAGTGTTTTATTGAAATTTGTTTGATTCAACAAAAACTTTTCATAACTGTTACTCTCTAAATGGTTTATAAGTAAATCTTTTGTCCATCCAAACTTTATAACACTTTTTATATAAAATTCTCTCTCTAAAACATTTTTAACTTTTTGGAATATAACTACATTCTTTGTCCAAGAGATTTCTCCAACCAATTGTTGGAGTTTTGAATTTTGATAATATTCAAGATAAAATTGTCTCATATTCCAATATAAATCTATTAGCTCTCTATTTACCTTTTTTAAAGCTTCATATTGTGATGATAAGATTCTCTTTTTTATATCTTTTACAAAATCTGTAAACTCTCTACTATTTTGAATATTCATTTCATCTTTCTCTTCGTCCTGTTTTAATTTATTTAACATCTTTTACCACATATCCACCCGTTTTAGGAGCACCTTTAAACGCTATTTTATCCTTATCTTTTAACTGTTTTATCCATCTTTCAATATTTTTAACAGAAGTATTTAATTTTTTAGCAAAAAATGGTGTTTTTCTATTTGGATAATTTTTAATCAGTTCATACAGAGATTTTACTCCCTCATTTACT
>Ga0256840_1002212_pt1 | contig 17384 bp, 14 predicted proteins | sample 355202metaG_FD_185969 | JGI IMG/M metagenome (GOLD analysis project Ga0256840, IMG submission 185969) | Hydrothermal vent microbial communities from Mid Atlantic Ridge, Atlantic Ocean - 355-202 | ecosystem: Environmental > Aquatic > Marine > Hydrothermal vents | place: Atlantic Ocean: Mid... | reverse complement strand
AAAGTCAGTGCCGTACAGCTCAATCGGTCACCAATCATTTGAACTTCTGCATGATGGCGACAACGGTCACTTGGATTTATGCTGACCGATTAAAGACCAACCCTGAACGCAGACATAAAGTGAAAGGCCGAACCAGTTTTGCCTTCTCAGATGTTCGGCGTATTATTGCGGAAGCGGGATTGGATCCGGATTTTAGTAGGCTTTGCCCCAAACCTAGCAACTCCCCAGTTAATTCTCTCGTCGCCACGCTATTACGCATGGTAGCTTGATGAATTTTTGGGAAACTTCAGTAGGGCTGTAAAATTTGGATTTTTGCAAGAGGCTCTTATGATAAAATTTTTACAAAATAAAAAAAGCATTCGCTGAAAATCAGGGAAACAGAGTGATAGCGAGGTGATAATTTTTAGTCCGCAGTAGGCGACAGGGTTGTCGCTAATCCGAAGTGCACTGCGGTAGCAGTAGTGCGCAAGGGAGGATAGTAGTTATCCCGACAGCCGTCAAGCCATTTGAGGTAGCTTTAACGTAGCGGCTTTTGTGCGTTGTGAATCGGACGCAGGGTGTACTGGGGCCTATCCGATTCGCTCTGTATGTGAATGAATATTTGGCGACAGAAGTCCCAAGTATTTCATGAGGTAGGATGGCGCGCCTGTAGGAGTTTTAAGCAAAAAAAAAGGACATCGAGTAAAAACTCTAGGTCCTTTATTTATTTCTCTAAAGATTGGTGCCTCGGGCCAGAATCGAACTGGCACGCCCAGAAGGCGAGGGATTTTAAGTCCCTTGCGTCTACCAATTTCGCCACCGAGGCAATCTCGCTTAAGAGAAGTAACTATTATAGCAGTTTTTTTTTGCTTGGCTAGATGTTTTTTGAAATATTATTTAATTTTTTTTAGTTCATTGTTTTTATGATGTTTATTTTCTCGGGTGTAAATAATTGCCAGACAGGGCGTATATTAGTGGGGAGTGTTGCTAATCGACCTAGTTCTACCCATTGATTTTTTGGGTTGTGGAAGTCTGATCCTATAGAGCCATATAATTCAAATTGAGCGGCAAAGTGGGCAGCACGCCGGACTTCATCAGGATTGCTTCGGCCGGTAATAATTTCCATGCCTTGTCCGCCATACTCTTTGAAAGCAGTTAAAAAACGTCGCATCCAGCTTGCGGTAAGTTTGTAACGTAATGGATGAGCGACAACGGCACAGCCTCCGGCTTTGATTATCCAATTGATTGCGTTATCTAATTCTGCCCACTGAGTATTGACAAAAGCGGATTTGCTTTGACCTAGATAATGATCAAAAGCACCCTGCATAGTGCTAACGTAGTTATTTTTTAGTAAAAAATCGGCAAAATGAGAGCGAGTAATCATGCCGGATCCTGCGGCTTCTAATACTGCATCGAGAGCGCCGGGAACCTTGTTTTTTTCTAGCTTATGGGCGATTTTATGAGCGCGTTCGAGGCGCGTGTCTTGTAGTGTTTGTATTCCTTTTAAAAGCTCAGCATTATTTGGATCGATATCTAAACCTAAAATATGGAATGTTCTTTTATTCCAGGTGCAGGACAGTTCAATACCAGAAATTAATTTTAAATTGTTTTCATTAGCTGCTTGGCGTGCTTGAGCAAGCCCTGCAATCGTGTCATGATCAGTTAATGCGAGTGTTGTTACTCCGTGTTCTTTAGCGCGCAAGACTACTTCATGGGGAGTAAGTGCGCCATCTGATGCACTGGAGTGGCAATGGAGGTCATATTTTATTTCATTCATTTCATTCATTATTGATATTCTCCATAGAGTTTTGCATAAAGTCCATTTTGATTAATAAGTTTATTATGCTCGCCTTGCTCACAAATTTTCCCTTCGTCAAAGACATAGACATGATCGGCTTGCTTGATAGCACTAAGGCGGTGCGCAATAATGACCGTGGTGCGGCCCTTTAAGAAGTCGTTTAGTGCTTGGTGTAATTTGTGTTCGGTTTCTGTATCTAAGGCTGACGTTGCTTCGTCGAGTACTACAATACTGGGTCTGGCAATAATCATGCGTGCAATGGCGATACGTTGGCGTTGACCACCTGACAGGCGCATGCCTTGACGACCAACAATAGTATCTAAACCTTTTTCTAGGCTAAGGATAGTTTCTTTTAATTGAGCAATTTCGAGTGCTTGCCATAATTCAGCATCAGTCGCTGTTTTACCTAGCGTTAGGTTTTCACGGATGCTGTCATTAAATAGTGTTGGGTGTTGTAAAACGGTGACTACATGCTCTCTAATAACATCTAAGCCAATTTTATTCATGGGTATATTATCATAATAAATAGTGCCGCTAGCAACTGGATATAGGCCATTCAAGGTCTGAATTAAGGTTGATTTGCCTCCGCCACTTGCGCCGACAAGGGCGATTTTTTCACCTGCCTTAACGCTTAAATTAATGCCGCTGAGGATTTCATCTTTTTCTATGTTATAGCGGAAATGTAAATTTTCAATACGTAAACTAACGGTTTTCTTATTGAGGAAAGGGTTGATGAGCGCAGGGTAAATAGGTTCTTGTTGTAGAGTCTGCATGCGGTTAATGCGTTCTAAGGCGGCTTTTGCTCCATAAAATGAGTATTGAATACCGAGGACTTCTTGTACGGGAGCCATCATAAACCAGAGATAACCAAAGACCGCAAGCATTTGCCCTATACTTAAATCAGAGTAAAGCACCATTAACATGGCAGCAGCGCGAAATATATCGAAACCAAAAAGGAATATTAAAAAACTAAAGCGAGTAGCGGCATCACTTTTCCAAGCGAAAGCAATGGAATGTTCTTTAACTTGGATGGCTGAGTCGATAAGTTTTTGATAGTAATGGGTCTCGCGATTACTGACGCGTATTTGTTGGATCGCTTCTAATGTTTCAGTGAGTGCTTGTTGAAAAATTCCGTAAGCGGAGTTTTCATTGGCTTTAAGTATCTTCACTTTTTTGCCTAGGCTGCGAGCGAAGAAGATAACAATTGGATTCAATAGTAGGATAAATAACCCTAATTGCCAGTTCATCCATAATAGAATAATAGCTGTACCTAAAATCGTTAAGGCGGCGACGAGTAATTTGCTGGTTGTGCTGCCAATAAAGGTGTCTAAAGTATCTAAGTCGGTGACTAGATGAGTAATGACCGTACCACTTCCAAGACTTTCATATTCAGCCATGGAGATATGTTTTAGGTGATTGATTTGTTTTTTTCGGATATGAAAGATAATATCTTTAGATATTCGAGAAAATTGACGTAACTGAATAATATTAAAGATAATACCTATAACTCTTAGGCATAAGCTCACTAATAGAATTGCACTGATATAAAGTATGGGGGCGTGCCAGTTAGCGGGGGTGAATTGATTGATAGTTGCAACCATTATGCCAGGGTTATTGAGTAAAATTTCATCTACTAATAAAGGCATAAGCAAAGGAACAGGCACGGTCGCAATGGTTGCTAAAATGGCTAATAAGTGGGCGGAGATAAGTTCTTTTTTATGTTGCTTTACTAGGTCTATGATATAGGCCCAGGTATAGTGAGTAGTGAGGCTTGATTGTTGGTTTTGCACGTTGATTCTTAGCTTTTATGTAGACAAGATTTAAGATAAATTATAGCTGGAATTCAGTTGTTTGGTGTGGTTAAAAATGTAACTTTTGTTTTGCTGTGGTTATTTGCTAAATAATTGCGCTGTTAGGTGTTGTTAGTTCAAAAGGAAATTTAAAGATATGGGATTTAGTTTAAGAGCAGTCGTTTTTTCTGTTGCTATTTTTGTGTGGACGCTAGATTGTGCGGCAGTGATAGGTGAGCAGCAACGCTTGAAGTTTATGCAAGCGGAGGAAATGATTAAATCTGGAGATGACCAAGGTTTTTCAATTTTAAGCTTGGAGTTGGTGGATTACCCTTTATATTTTTATTTGAATTATCAGTGGCTTAGTGATAATTTAGATCAAGATAAGAAAATCCAGCAATTTTTTCAGGATAATGATTCACCACTTTATGCGCGCATGCTGCACCGGCAATGGCTGGATTATTTATATAAAAATAAACAATGGGGCGCTTATGTGGAAAATTATCGGAACTCTAAAAGTAAGCAGGGGCAATGTCGTTATCAGTGGGCTAGATATCAGTTAAATTATAAAACGAAGGCGCTAACGGCAGCGAAGAAAATTTGGTTAACTGGGTCTTCGTTGCCAAGGGATTGTGACCAATTATTAGCTAAATTTACACAATCTTCTTTTTTAACGCAAAAACTCATTTGGCAGAGATTTAGGCTTGCAGTTAATGCACGGCAATATAGTTTAGCTCGTTACCTGAAGAATAAAATGACCAGTAAAGTTGCTAAACGAGATGCTAAGCAATGGCTTTTATTATTAAAACATCCTGACTTAATTGCTAAACCAGGTGTGTTACAAGGTGTATCGAAAAAGCAAAAAGCCGATATGTTTACCTATGCTGTAAGGCGAGTTATAGGGTTCGATGTTAATAAGGCTTTGCAGATATGGAATACACAAAAGTCAAGTTTTAAACTAACAAAAAAGCAGCTATATAAGATTGATCGTTCCATAGCGTTACAGTTGACTTTTAACAAGTCTGATAAAGCTTATGCACATTTTTCTCGGTTAACACGGCCGGATAAAACAGCACGTACTTGGGCGGTGCGAGCTGCTTTAATTAAAAATGATTGGACTGCCGTGCAACAGGCGCTAAACAAGCTGTCCGTTGAAGAGAAGCAATCGGAAAGGTGGCGCTATTGGCAAGGTAAGACATTTGTGCAAACTAGGCAGTTAAAAAAAGCGCGAGAAATATTTATTCGCTTGGCAAAAGAGCGTAGTTATTATGGTTTTTTAGCGGCTGATTATTTGCAGCAGGATTATTGGTTGGCAGATAACCCCATTAAAGCAGATAAGCAGGAGATAAATACGCTTTTAGCTGAAAAAGATTTTGTTATTGTTAATGAGTTCAGGGCTTTGCAAAGAACCAAACAGGCAAAACAATATTGGTGGCAAGCTATTCGTGGTCTTAAAGGTACGAATTTGTTAGTGGCTGCTAAGATCGCAGAGCAATGGCAGTGGCACAAACAGGCAATTATGACGGTTGCGCAAGCGAAATATTGGGATGATGTGAATTTACGCTTTCCACTGGATTTTACTGATAAAATCCAAGAAAATTCTCGCTTACAAGGTTTGGATGAAACTATTATATATGGCTTAGTGCGCCGAGAAAGCATGTTTGATGAGGCTGCGAGCTCGCCTGTTGGAGCATTGGGGTTAATGCAAGTGATGCCAAATACCGGTAAGCAAATTGCTAAAGAAATAAATTTTCCTTGGAAATCCAGTGTGGACTTATTAGAGGCATCGGTTAACATTAAATTTGGCGCTTATTATTATAAGCAAATGCTAGACAAGTTCTCGGGTAATTTTGCCCTGGCAGCGGCGGCTTATAATGCTGGTCCTGATAGTGTGAATCGGTGGTTGAATATTGCTAATGTTTATGCAGCTGATGTATGGATAGAGACGATACCTTATAAAGAAACAAGAACGTATGTTGCTGCAGTGTTAACTTATGCTTTGATTTATCAGCGACGCTTAGGTGGTAAGCAAGGCTTGATGTCTGATTTTATGATCGACATACAGCCTAAAAACACCAGTAAGTCTTCTAAGAAGATATAAAATGACTTTATAGTGCCGCTTTAAGTATGCTATTTATGTGGCGAAATATGCATGATAAATTCTCTATCTTTGATGGATACAAGGTATAATAATGTGATAGACAAAAATATAATTATAAAAAATAAACAGGATTGGGAATGCAAAAACAGCATAGTTATGATCGAGAAGAGTTATTAAAATCTGGCCGTGGTGAGCTTTTTGGCCCAGAAAATGCGCAGTTACCTCTGCCAAATATGTTAATGATGGATCGCATTACGCATATTTCTGATACGGGGGGAGAGTTTGATAAGGGCGAAGTTATTGCTGAACTGGATATTACGCCAGACTTATGGTTTTTTGACTGCCATTTTCAAGGTGACCCTGTTATGCCAGGTTGCTTAGGGCTTGATGCTATGTGGCAGTTAGTAGGGTTTTATTTGGGCTGGAAAGGTGGGCCGGGTAAAGGTCGTGCACTAGGGGTTGGTGAGGTTAAATTTACCGGTCAAGTATTGCCTGATGCAAAAAAAGTAACGTATAAAGTTACTTTAAAACGCGTTATTATGCGCAAGTTAGTTATGGGTATTGCTGATGCAACAATGGAAGTTGATGGTAAAGTGATTTACGTTGCAAAAGACCTGCGTGTTGGATTATTTACAAATACAAAAGATTTCTAAAGGGGCAGAACATGAAAAGAATAGTTATAACAGGACTAGGTATTGTTTCTAGTATTGGAAATAACAGTGAAGAGGTTCTTGCATCTCTACAAGAGGGGCGCTCAGGTATTACTTTTGCGGAGGACTATCAAAAGTTAGGTTTTCGTAGCCATGTGCGTGGCGCTATTAATATTGATCTTGATGACTTTATTGATCGTAAAGTAAAGCGTTTTATGGGTGATGGTGCAGCATTTAACTATATTGCTATGCAGCAAGCCATTACTGATTCTGGTTTAGAAGAAAGTGATGTCTCGAATGTGCGCACAGGTTTGATTATGGGCTCAGGTGGGCCGTCTACTTCAAACTTAGTTGCTGCCGCTGATATTTTGCGTGAAAAAGGAATTAAAAGGGTTGGGCCTTATATGGTTACACGTGCTATGTCGAGTACGAACACTGCTTGCTTAGCGACACCGTTTAAAATTAAAGGTATTAATTATTCAATTACGTCTGCTTGTGCTACAAGTGCGCACTGTATTGGTAATGCCATGGAGCAAATTCAGCTAGGTAAACAAGATATTGTTTTTGCTGGTGGTGGCGAAGAAGTACACTGGACTATGTCAGTATTATTTGACGGTATGGGTGCTATGTCGTCTAAATATAATGATACGCCAGAAAGTGCCTCACGTCCGTATGATGAGGCACGTGATGGTTTTGTAATTTCTGGTGGAGGAGGTGTTTTAGTACTGGAAGAATTGGAACATGCTAAAGCGCGTGGTGCTAAAATTTATGCTGAGTTGACTGGTTACGGTGCGACTTCAGATGGCTATGATATGGTTCAACCATCAGGAGAAGGCGCTATCCGTTGCATGCAGCAAGCTATGGCAACGGTTGATGCTAAAGTTGATTATATTAATGCGCATGGTACAAGCACTCCCGTAGGCGATACGCGTGAATTAGAAGCTTTGCGTCAAGTGTTTGATGCAGAGGCAATGCCTTATATTACATCTACTAAGTCATTGACTGGCCATGCATTAGGTGCTGCGGGTGTAAATGAGGCGATTTACTCACTATTAATGATGAAAAATAATTTTATTAGCGCATCGGCTAATATTACATCAATGGATCCTGGAGCAGAAGGTATGCCAATTGTTGCAACACGCAAAAATGATGTGACTTTGAATACTATTATGTCAAATAGCTTCGGTTTTGGCGGAACAAATGCTTCATTAATTTTTCAGCGCTACAACAGTTAGATTTTATAGCTTTTAGCCTGTTACTAAGGCGAAAGAGTACTCTTGGGTAAGAGTACTCTTTCGCCTTTTTTCGTTTTAAGGATTTTATCCCTTGATTTTTACTAGATATGTCAAACACTAAAAAAGAGCAAATTGAATTTAATAAATTGCACAAGCGCTTACGTAAAAATGTAGGTAGTGCCATTGCTGACTTCAAAATGATTGAAGAAGGGGACAAAGTGATGGTTTGTTTGTCTGGGGGTAAAGATTCTTATACATTGTTGGATATTTTGATGTATTTTCAGAAAATTGCTCCGATTCATTTTGATATTGTCGCGGTAAACTTGGATCAGAAGCAACCAGGTTTTCCTGAACATGTGTTGCCTGAATATTTACAGAAAATCAATGTCCCTTTTCATATTATTGAAAATGATACCTATAGTATAGTTAAGCGGATTATTCCAGAAGGTCAAACGACGTGTAGTTTGTGCTCGCGTTTACGTCGCGGTTCTTTATACGGTTATGCAAAGGCGCAGGGCATCACTAAAATTGCTTTAGGGCATCATCGCGATGATATTTTAGAGACATTTTTTTTAAATATTTTTTATGCGGGAAAATTAAAAGCAATGCCGCCTAAGTTATTAAGCGATGATGGCCAAAATATTATTATTAGGCCGTTGGCCTATTGTAAGGAGAAAGAGATAGGAACTTATGCGAAATTAAAACAGTTTCCTATCATTCCTTGTAATCTATGTGGTTCGCAAGAAAATTTACAGCGTCAAGTGATGAAAAAAATGCTAGAAAGCTGGGATAAGGATTTTCCAGGGCGTTTGGAGAGTATTTTTTCGAGTTTACAAAATGTTGCGCCTTCACAATTAGCTGATTCTCAGTTATTTGATTTTATGGGGCTAAATTTAGGTCAACGAGCTAGTGATAGTGTTGATCTTGCAGCAATAGAAACGGATCATTCTGGATTAGATATTTTACAGAGATAGTCATTGGGTATATTATTGAATTCTAGTTATTATGCAGGTATGGCATTGCCACATATGCTATTTTTAACCAGATTATTTTTAGTGTATATAGGATGCTAATGAGAGTCTTGATTGTTGACGACAGTAAATCGATTCGTATGTTGGTTGCAGAATGTATTTTTTCTTTGGGTCATGAGACTGTGCATATGGAGTCTGGAAATGATGCAGTCGAATATATCAAAGAAAATTCGGTTGACCTTATTATGATGGATGTTGAGATGCCAGGGATGAATGGTTTTGAAACAACTCAAAAAATACGTAAAATTAAAGGGGATGATGATTGGTTTCCTATTATTTTCTTAACGACTCAAGTCGATGATGATTCCTATACGCAAGGTATTTTAGCGGGTGGTGATGCTTATATGGAAAAGCCTATCAGTCCTTTACGCCTGCAATTGCAAATTACTGCAATGGAGCGTATTTATAGGATGCGGCAGAAGCTTGAGCAAGTGCAGGATAGTTTACTTGAGGCAAATAAAACGCTTTTACATTTGTCGATGTTTGATCAATTAACGGGGTTAGCGAATCGACGTAATTTTGATGACACTTTAGACAGGGAATTTAAACTGGCTAAGCGTGAGAAAAAGCCATTGTCGGTAGTGCTGTGTGATATTGATTTTTTTAAGCTTTACAATGATAAATATGGACATCAGAAAGGCGATCAATGTTTAGCAGATGTTTCATTGGTTTTAGCTAATGCTTGTACAAGGCCTACAGATTTAGCGTGTCGTTATGGTGGTGAAGAATTTATTTTTATTTTACCTAGTACGGATTTGAAAGGAGCGACAATTATTGCTGAAAAGGTTCGAGAATCAATCGCTAAGCTGGGTATTGCGCATACTGAGTCGAAAGTAGCTGATCATGTGACTTTGAGTTTAGGTGTAGCAACTTACCAAGGGCAGTTTAAAAGTGGTGAGGAAGTTACGAAGGCAGCGGATGATGCTTTGTATCGCGCTAAGGAAAAAGGGAGAAACCGGGTTGAAAAAGCTTAGTGAATGATTGTTATTTCCCTAAAGACTTTATTCAAACAGCAGAAGGGTTAGTGTTTGCTGTTGTAGAGCAAGGCTTAGAGCAAGGTAAAGTGCTTTGTTTTCTGCGTTATGTGCAACAAGGTTCCATATGGCGAAAGCTGGGTACGCAAGAAGCGAATCACTTTTTAGCAGAGCACTATCCTCAGTATTTATTCTTTTCGTTAGTAAAGTCTGCTACTTTACATGCCGTCAATGTTAAATCTATCGTTATTCACCATCAGCCTAGGCAACGTTTACAAGACTTACTCGTTAAAAAAAATCTTGATATGATTGAGCAAGATTGTATCGCTTTATGTCAGATGCTTTTAGTTAAAGGTGTGGATCTTCAGCGTGTCGGTGTGACGGGTTCGTTATTGATTGGTGCGCAAAATATCAATTCAGATATTGATCTAGTGGTCTATGGCCGTAAAAAATTTTATAAACTGAGAGGGTTAATTAAACAATTCATAGAACAAGGTCGATTACAGCAACTTTCTGAGCAGGATTGGCTGGAGTCCTATCAACGTAGGCAATGTGATTTAAGTTATGTAGATTATGTTTGGCATGAGCAGCGTAAATACAATAAAGCGTTAATTAATCAGCGTAAATTTGATTTGAATTTATTGGTGTTAAGCGCTGAAGATGAAGGGGTTAACTATCAAAAAAAAGGTGCAATATTGATTCAAGCAACCGTGCTTGATGCGCAATATGGCTTTGATTATCCTGCAAGGTTTTTAATCGAACATGAGCAAGTTTCTGAGATCGTATGTTATACCGCAACCTATACAGGGCAAGCGGTGCAAGGAGAGCGCATCGAAGTGTCTGGACAATTAGAAGTATCAAGCACAGGTCAGGCGCGAATTTTGGTGGGATCAAGCCGTGAAGCAGTGGGCGAGTATATTAAGGTAATAGAGATTTAATGGGCATTTTACCTGATTTTAATGCACTCATTTTTGATATGGATGGTTTGATCTTGGATACCGAGGTCACTTATTTTCAGGCTTGGCAGCAAGCGGCAGACGCTTTAGGCTATCAGTTAAGTGATGCGTTTTATAGGCAGGTGTCGGGCTTATCTTTCGCGCTGATAGAGCTAAAATTAACGCAAACTTTGGGTGATAATTTTCCCTTAGAAAAATTTTATTCACTGAGTTCTAAATTTTGGCGGGCTACAGTCATTCGTGAGGGTATTGCTGTAAAAAAAGGCGTTCATGACTTGCTGTCCGTATTAAAAAGCAAACAAATTCCTTATTGCTTAGCGACTAATAGCCCCGAAAAAAATGCCCGTGAATGTTTGCGTTATGCAGGTATAGAAAATTTGTTTGAATTATTAGTTTGTTGTGATCATGTGCAAGCACCTAAACCTGCGCCCGATATATTTTTGCAAGCAGCTGATAGCTTAGAGCAGGATATTCAATCCTGTTTAGTGGTAGAAGATTCTTTAATTGGTTTATTGGCAGCTAAAAATGCCAATATTTTTTCGGTACTGGTGCCTTCTATATCGGTAAATGAGTGCATGCAAAAATCAGCAGGCATTATTTTGAATGATTTATCTGAATTATCTATACTGGTGCAGGCAGCACAAAAATAGCGAATTATCCTGTATAATTCCAGCTTTTATCCGTTTCTAGTGTGTATTACTTTTGAAAACCTCGCATCCAAAAATTACAGTTATGGCGCCCGCACGTTTGCATATGGGCTTTATCGATTTAAGTGGCTCACTAGGTCGACACTTTGGTAGTATCGGGGTGGCTCTGAATGAAATTAACACGACTTTATCGCTTGGTTATGCCGATACATTGACTGTAAGTAGTCATGCGCCCAAGCGGGCATTATCGTGTATTAAAGAGCTTTGTGCTAACTTGAATGTTGCTGATAAGTTGCAGCTTGATCTACATTCTAATATTCCTGAGCACATTGGTTTAGGTTCTGGCACGCAAATGGCTATTGCTATTGGTATGGCGCTAAATGCTTTTTATGATTTAGGATTAAGTGTCCGTGATATTGCTGCTTTAACCGATCGAGGAGCTAGATCGGGAATTGGTATTGCCATTTTTGAACAAGGTGGATTGATTGTTGATGGTGGGCGTGGTGAGCAGACAATTACGCCGCCGGTTATTGCGCGGATGAATATTCCTGACGATTGGCGTTTTATTTTGGTCTTTGATAAGCGCGGCAAAGGTTTACATGGCGCGGATGAAATACAAGCCTTTAAGGAATTGCCACCGTTTCCACCGCAAGAAGCAGCACGTTTATGTTATTTATTGATGATGCAGGGTTTGCCGGCTTTAGCAGAAAATAATATCAATTTATTTGGTGATGTCATTACTCAGGTGCAGTCTTCAGTTGGCGAGCATTTTTCTGGCGCGCAGGGAGGGGTGTTCGCTAGTCAGGATGTTGCTACAGTCATGGGTTATTTACAAGAGCAGGGCGCGGTCGCTATTGGCCAGACTTCATGGGGGCCAACAGGATTTTGTGCGGTGCAGGGTGCTAATGTTGCAGAAAAATTAAAACAACAGGTAGAACAGCAGTTTTCAGGTTGTGAGAATCTTAAAATATTAGTAGTGAGTGCTCGCAACAGTGGCGGAGAAGTGTTTGCCTGACTATCTGTTGATTATTGCAAACTCAGGAAGAATGCTTGCGGAGCTGGCGTATAAAGCTGATTATAAAGTTATCGTGATTGATCTATTTGCAGATCAAGATACTCTGGCAATAGCGGAGCAGGTTTGTCGGGTAGAGAGTTTGGCGTTACCCGAAGTGCGGAGTGCAATAGAGTTGTTGCAGTTGTATTTTAAAATACAGTTAGTGGTCTATGGTAGCGGTCTAGAAGGGCAGCAAAGTACTTTAATTTGGCTGGCTAAAAATTTTCAACTCATCGGTAATAAACCTAGGGCCTTTGAGCGGTTCCGAGATAAAAAAGATTTTTTTAAGCAACTTAATGAATTCAGTATTCAGTTCCCAGAAAGTCGTTTCTTACCACCGAATGATACCTCACGTTGGTTAATAAAACCTATTGATCATGTCGGTGGTATCGGTATCAGAGAGTCTCGATTGGGCGCGAATACTAATGAGTATTACCAACGCTTTTGCCAGGGGCAAGTTGGTTCTGTCTTATTTTGTGCCGATGGTCAGCGGGTTAGCACGGTAGGCTTTCATAGGCAATGGCCTGTTAATCAAGATGATTTTGCTTTTGCTGGCGTAATTCGCGATCAGATATTACTGGAAACTGAGCAAAATAGAGTCACGGGTTGGTTGGAAAAATTAGTGGGCCATTATTGCTTACAAGGTCTAGGCAGCTTGGATTTTATTTGGGATGGTCGGCAATGTTATTTTTTGGAGATCAATTTACGTCCCCCAGTGAGTCTTATGTTGTACCCCGAATTAGACTTGATGGGTGCGCATATTTCGGGGCAACTTCCTACTCAACTTAAAGATAAATCAATACGTGCTATGCAGGTTATTTATGCAATGCAGCTTAGTGTCGTTAAATCTTGGGTGGAATGGCCTGAGTGGAGTTTTGACCGACCAAAAAATAATTCATGTATTCAGGCGGGACAGCCAATTTGTAGTATTATGGCGCAGGGAAAAACGGTTCAGCAGACTTTAATACAGTTATCGGATCGACAAAAAATAATAGAAAATACAATATTAAATAGGTAAAGCAATATGGAATATACGGCAAGCGTTAATAAACTAACTCAACCTTTGGTGCAGGAGTTACTTGATAATGCAGATAAGTTAAGACTGAAAGTACAAAAGTTAGACAATGGCTGCACCATTATTGATGCAGGAATTGAAGTGCCTGGTGGGCTTGAGGCTGGACGCATTATTACTGAAATTTGTTTAGGCGGCATGGGCACTGTTTCCTTGTCACATTCTGCTTATACTGAAAACTGGCCTTTAACAGTCAATGTTCATACAAGTAACCCTGTACTGGCATGTTTAGGGAGTCAGTATGCAGGCTGGAGTTTATCTCATGAAAAATATTTTGCGTTAGGTTCTGGTCCTGCAAGAGCGATGGCAACAAAAGAAAAAGACGGTCAAATAGTGCCTGTTGAAGAGCTTTATAAAGAGCTGGACTATAATGATAAAGCAGAAACAGCAACTTTAGTGATTGAGAATGACGCCATTCCACCAATAGAAATTGTGGAAAAAGTCGCTAAAGCGAGCGGGGTTGACTTGGATAAATTAACGATTATTGTCACGCCTACCAGTAGTTTAGCGGGGGGAGTTCAGGTTGTTGGTCGTGTTTTAGAGGTAGCGATGCACAAGGCGCATGAGTTACATTTTCCTTTAGAAAATATTATTGATGGGATGGGCAGTGCGCCATTATGCCCTCCACATCCTGATTTTGTACAGGCCATGGGGCGTACGAATGATGCGATCTTATTTGCTGGTTTAGTACATATTTTTGTTAAAGGGAGCGATGCAGAGGCAGAAAAGTTAGCAATGGCATTACCTAGCTCAACCTCTAAAGACTACGGCAAGCCTTTTGCACAAGTTTTTAAGGATGCAAAATATGATTTCTTTAAAATTGATGGCATGCTATTTAGCCCTGCAAGCGTGATTGTTACCGCTGTAGAGACCGGTAATAGTTTTCGTGCAGGCAAATTAGACAATGCATTATTAAATCAATCTTTTGGTGCGTAAGGTGCACTAAAAAGAAAATTTAAATTAGCCTGTTTCTTTACCTATAAAGTAGGGTAAAATAACAGGTTTTTTAATGCCTAGAAAAGTAACGAATAAGTCTTTATAGCAAATCATTACTGAACATTGGCGCCAGTAATTGAATTACATCGATTACTAGAACGGCTTTTATACCCAACCTTTTAGAGTACAACAATGACAGATTTATCCCTTTATAGAAATATTGGTATTTTCGCGCACGTTGATGCGGGAAAAACAACAACAACGGAACGAATTCTAAAGCTAACGGGTAAAATCCACAAGCTAGGCGAAGTACATGATGGTGCTGCAACAACAGATTTCATGGAACAAGAGCAAGAGCGTGGGATTACTATTCAGTCGGCTGCTACTTCATGTTTTTGGAATAAGCACCGCTTTAATATTATTGATACACCAGGGCACGTTGATTTTACTATCGAGGTTTACCGTTCTTTAAAAGTACTTGATGGTGGTATTGGTGTATTCTGTGGTTCAGGTGGTGTAGAACCACAATCAGAAACGAACTGGCGTTATGCTAATGACTCAGAAGTTGCTCGTATTATCTTAGTGAATAAGCTGGATCGTTTGGGTGCTGATTTCTACCGTGTTGTTAAACAAGTTGAAGATGTGCTCGGGGCTAATCCATTAGTGATGGTATTACCTATTGGTACAGAAGATGATTTCGTTGGTGTGGTAGACCTATTAACTGAAAAAGCATGGGTTTGGGATAATTCAGGCGATCCAACAAATTATGAAATTCAAGATATTCCAGCGGATATGGTAGATGATGTTGCTGAATATCGTGAAAAATTGATTGAAACGGCATTAGAGCAAGATGATGAAGCAATGGAAGCCTATTTAGAAGGTGAGATGCCAAGCTTAGAAACGATTAAAGCTTGTATTCGTAAAGGAACTATCAATCTTGATTTCTTCCCTACTTATTGTGGCTCAGCTTTTAAAAATAAAGGTATTCAATTAGTATTGGATGCGGTTATTGACTATCTGCCTTGCCCTACTGAAGTTAAACCACAGCCAGAAGTAGATGAAGCAGGAGAGGAGACGGGCGAGTTCGCGATTGTTGATGTTAATAAGCCATTCCGTGCTTTAGCTTTCAAAATTATGGATGATCGCTACGGCGCTTTAACATTTGTGCGTATTTATTCAGGTATATTGAATAAAGGCGACACTATTCTTAATAGTTTCACTGGTAAAACAGAGCGTGTTGGACGTATGGTAGAAATGCATGCAGACGAACGTATTGAAATTGATAGTGCGCAAGCGGGTGATATTATCGCTATTGTCGGTATGAAAAATGTGCAGACAGGTCATACGCTATGTGATCCTAAATCTCCTGCAACATTAGAACCTATGGTCTTCCCTGATCCTGTTATCTCAATTGCAGTATCACCAAAAGATAAAGCAGGCTCTGAGAAAATGGGGATCGCTATTGGTAAAATGGTTGCTGAAGATCCGTCTTTCCGTGTTGAAACGGATGATGATTCGGGTGAAACGATTCTACGTGGAATGGGTGAGTTACATTTAGATATTAAAGTTGATATTCTAAAACGTACTCATGGTATTGATGTAGAAGTTGGTAAACCGCAAGTAGCGTATCGTGAAACGATTACACAAACAGTTGAAGATAGCTATACACACAAAAAGCAATCGGGTGGTTCGGGTCAGTTTGGTAAAATTGATTACAGAATTGAGCCAGGTGAGCCTGGGTCAGGTTTTGTTTTTGAATCAAAAGTAACAGGTGGTAATGTTCCTAGAGAATTCTGGCCAGCGGTAGAAAAAGGTTTCAAAAGCATGATTGATACTGGTGTATTGGCTGGTTTTCCATGTTTAGATTTTAAAGTAACTCTTTTAGATGGAGGCTTCCATGCGGTTGATTCATCGGCTGTTGCCTTTGAAATAGCAGCAAAGTCAGCATTCCGTCAATCAATTCCAAAAGCGGGTCCTCAGTTAATTGAGCCTATTATGCATGTCGATGTCTTTACACCTGAAGATCATGTTGGTGATGTAATCGGTGATTTAAACCGTCGCCGCGGTATGATTAAATCACAAGAAGCAGGGGTAACAGGCGTACGGATTAAAGCAGATGTCCCTCTAAGTGAGATGTTTGGTTATATCGGTGATTTACGCACAATGACATCAGGTCGTGGACAATTCTCTATGGAATTCTCACACTACCTACCTTGTCCTAAAAACATTTCTGAAGAAGTGATTAAAGAAGTTCAAGAGCGTAATAAAGCGAAAGAGAAAAAATAGCTTACAGTGTGAATTAGTTTTTTTAATTCGGTAACATAGCTTCTTAAAAGCCGTCAGCTGTAAAGCTGATGGCTTTTTTTATGCCTTATAGGTACCGTTTTACCTGGGTTCATACCAGGGCAACCGCATATAAATAATCTGAAAAATAAGCGATACTAGTCAATTTCTATAACCCAGTATTATGTCATTAAGTTTAGTAGAATCTTTTTCATCCATTGAAGACCCTAGAGTAGAGAGGCACAAGCTTCATAAGCTCATTGACATTATTGTTTTGACTATTTGCGCTGTTGTTAGCGGTTCTGATGGCTGGGAATCTATTGCACAATTTGGAGAGGAAAAAGAAGACTGGTTACGTCAGTGGGTAGCACTGGAAAATGGTATTCCATCCTATGATTTTATTGCCTGTGTGATGGTAAGGATACCTGCTTCTAAAATCACTGATTGTGTCAGGTTTCACCACGTTGTACCATGATTTTTTAAAAGGCCAGCTCGAAACATATCGGGTGATTTTATAAAAAATTCTGGATTTATTCTATACCAACATTCAACTGCCTCAAAGGGAGTTAACTCCCTCAGTGGGTTCGTCATGCCATCAGAGAACAAAAAACAAGTCACTGTCAGAAATTTAAGAAATCAAAGCGTTAAATAAAGATCTTAATTGTAAAAAACCAAGTGCTAGCTGAAACAGCGGCTCTATTGGTTCTTAAAAAAAAAGTAGACGCGATCTGGGGAAACGACGAGGGCAACTTACCATGATAAAAGAGCGTAAAGAAATTAGCCTGTTAATTAAGGAGGCTCAAGAGGCAGGCGCCAGGCAGTCAAAAGCCTGTGAAATTGTCGGTATCAGTGAGAAAACCTTACAACGCTGGAAGCAG
>Ga0256840_1002211_pt1 | contig 17388 bp, 17 predicted proteins | sample 355202metaG_FD_185969 | JGI IMG/M metagenome (GOLD analysis project Ga0256840, IMG submission 185969) | Hydrothermal vent microbial communities from Mid Atlantic Ridge, Atlantic Ocean - 355-202 | ecosystem: Environmental > Aquatic > Marine > Hydrothermal vents | place: Atlantic Ocean: Mid... | reverse complement strand
TGATTTTCAATTTCTGAGGTTAGTTTTGTTTCACTTTGGCCAGTTTGTTTGGCCTGAAGAGCCTCTTCCTCTTCTTCGTCTTCGTATTCCTGACGCTGAATAAAAGGTGAAATCTCATCGGCCAATTTCGGCTGTAATGTTTCTTTTTCCTCACAGGTGGTGCAATTAGAAGCGGGCATAGTCATGATCTTTTCTGCTATGCGGTCGGCCTCCTGCTCATATCTGTCGTTTGGAGTACCTATTTTTAGCTTTTTCTGAATAGTGCCACTTAATAATTTTAATACTGCCTGATTGCCAAGAGTTTGATGGAGAGCTAGTATTTCTGCTAACGCTTGATTATTGCTTGACTTATTTCCTACACGCTGATTCTCTTTTAAAGAATTAGTCTTCTTATTTTGGACCGTGTCTTTAGTTATTTTATACATTTCTTAAACTACCTTTGCTATTTCTTCTATGGCCCTTGCATAGGCCAGGGCTAAACCATCTATGTCTTCCTGAGCCCTGGCTAAATCGTCGTCATTATCAATAAAAAAAGGTTCCGCAATCACACAGGGAGCCTTTGTATATCGCAAGAGATACCCGCCTCTATCCTCGGCTGTCTTAGGCTTTATGCCCCGGTTTGGTAGTTTTAAATACTCAACCAGATGGCGTAAAAGAATTTCGGCCATCTTTTTACCCTTTTCAGACCTGTGATAATAAAGCACTTCTGTGCCGGAGGCCTTTCCATTAAAGGCGTTACAATGAAGACTTATAATAAAATCTGGATCTAATAGATTTATATCGTGAGGTAAGCTTTCAAAAGTCCTTCTATAAATTCGTTGTACTTTTACTTTTTTTACCCTTCTTTCGATACGAATGGCTAAATCTTCATTAAAGTCAAACTCACTCAAATTTTTACGCTTATTTACCGCTCCAGGAGAATGCTTTTTATGACCAATAACCAAAGCGCAAAGTTTATTATAGACTATTTGGTCTGAATATATATTTTCTATCTCGTTCTGTATTTCATCCCAAGATAATATTTCTTTTTTTAAGAAATTTTCTATCAAATTACTGGCGACTGGTGATAAAACTTCTAACTTATCTGTTAAATAAAAGTTATTTTCTTCAATAAAACCCTTTACTACGGCAAATCTACCAATTTGTTTATCGTCTATTTCAACCAATTTGTTAGGCTCTCTAGAATCTAATAAACGAACATATCCTTGATTGGTTTTCAAAAAGCTATTTGGTCTAATAAGACCTATTAATACGCTTTGTTTCATTAAAAAATCTCCCTATTAGGCCCTCAAAATAACCATCAATTTTACGTCTTTAGTCCTATCTATTGGACTAAATTGAATATGAACAGTATGTGCAGATATATGTGATACTGTTATGGGCTTGATCAATTCGAGATTCTTTTTGGGAGTACCAGCTATAAACATTTTAAAACCTTCTCTTTTTAGTTCAGCAATTGGCTTGTCAGGTACATCACCAATTTTTGTCAATTCTAATTTTTTTATCCTTGCTAAATTGGCCAATCTATCAGTTAATCTCAATGTCCTTATTTCCAGTATAGGTCTAATGACCTCTCCTTCAAAAGTTGATGTGCGTCTTCTGGGAGAAGCAACCTCTGGCTGCTCTGTTTCCACAAAATCTCCTATATTGCCTTCTGAAATTATATGTTCGCCAAACTCTTCTACTCTTTTAGCGACCTCTGTATTTACTACATTTGGTGGAGTCACTACAATACGCCTTGGAACATAGACATAAATATCTACTGTAGGATAAGCACCCAGTTTATGCTTTATAGATTTTTGCCACTTATCTTCGGGACCTATATCTATCACATATTTTTGATATTTCCTTTCTAAAATACTAAGTCTTTTTAAGATATTATCTATATATCCTCTAAAAGAAAGTTCTATATTGTTTATCTTTTCTTTTAGGCTCTCAATTAGTCCTTTCTGTTCTTTACAGTCTTTAGTTAATTCCTCTAATGATTCTATAATGGTTCTCTGTTCCTCTAGTTCCCAACTACTACCAGATTTTTTAATCTTATACAAAACAACCCCTTTGTCATTTTCTGATTTAAGCACTTCCAGGCTATAATTCTCTCTTATTCGGTTCCAGTGGCATTCTTTAGGAGTTGTACCCGAAGGGGTAGGTTCATGATAGCTTTGGTGATAACTAATAACAATCCATAGTTTATCAGAACCTCTAAGGTTTTCAGGAATCTGTAATTCGTGTTGAGCTTTATCCAAGACTAGAATTTCGCGCCCTTGATTATCCAAAGCTATACCAGGTTTTAAAGTAAATGTTATTTTTTCTATTCCTTGCGAAGAGAAATCTTCTATTTGTAAGCCCCAAACAACACCTATGCCATGTAAGTATTTGTGTGTTAATTGGTGTTTGGCTAGAAAGTAGTTTTGTTCAGTAATAAAGTCGCGCGTAGTTAATAACTTTCCGTAAAAATAAACATTGCGTTCAAGACCATTGGGAAAACTTCTAGTAACTAAATTAGGAAAACTTGTATTATTGGGCATAAAAACCTCCTTTTAATATCAACTCAAAAATGTATCTAACCCTAACCAAGCCCGTTCTCCCAAACGTCCCCCTTGTTCTAAATCAGAAAGCACAGTTTGCCCTAAGTAGCCTTCTCCCAGTACAGGAGGCGGACACGAGATAACGGTATTCCAGCCTAAAATAAGTGGAGTCCCCAGGATCATAGCGTGGGAGAGACGAATGATCTGGGCCTTTACTCCAAGGGGGGTCCAATCGAGGACCAATTTTTTCAATTCTTCATAGCTTCGCCTAGAAAATTGGGGATCAAGCAGAAGTACATACGATTTGAAATCCGCACCAAATAGTTCTACCCAACCGTGAGCACGTTCTCTCCAACTATCTCCTGCTACTTCCTCTAAACAATCTTGTTGTTCTGAGCGGTTCTGTCCGGGTTCCAACCATTCGAAGGCCTCTACTAGTACCCAAGAGGAGGCCTTCCTTGGGAGGCAAAACTCCTTTAAAACCCCCTCTAAGGCTTGGCGGGTACCGCGTATGGGGTAGAGCTTGGGCCAGTGAGCAAGCCTTTTTTCTAGTTTTAAAAGGGCAAGATCAGGATCTATATCTAGCCAACGGGCTAAATAACGCGTTATTTCTGGTTCTTTACAAGAAGAGGCCAATCGGTAAGGCCACTCTTCTATTTGGGCCCCAAAAGTAGTGTAAATTACTTTAAAGACACCCAAAAAGTTCTTCAAAAAACGGCGACTCTGGGGCTCTTCACTGAATACAGGTGGTAGATATTTGAGCCAGTCTTGAGCAGAGGGAATAAGGGCTAAGAGTTTCACCACAGGAGCAGGGCCTTCTTCCTTCTTGGCCTCTAAACAAAGCACTACTTCCCAAGTGGTCTCTGGCGGGGGCTGTTCCGGAAAACAGAAAGTAAAACTATCAATACAGCCCTGCTTAACAATATTTCCCCCTTTCTTTTCTCTTATTATGAGCCTAACCGCAGTCGTTTCGGGGACTAGAGCCTCAAAGTATAAGATCTTGTCTCTTACCTTTTCCGGAGAGAATTCCCACAAGGCCTGACCTATTAGACTTTCTTGTGCGGGAGAACATCCACAGGGACATTGCGCACAAGATAAGAGTTGGTGGCCCACCTCGTAAAGGTGTTTTTGCTCCAGAAGCTCAAAAAGCACCAAACCCTTGGGGCCTTTAACGGTAAAATAAAGGTCATTGCCCGCTCCCAAAATTATACGCTTGCCTTCTGGAAAATCTCCCTTTAACAAATACCCCCTACGGCCCAGGTAAATTCTTTCTCCCTTAAGTATCCAAATTCCTTTATTCGTAGCCGTAATAGACTCAAATAAGAAAGGCCCTGCCTTCCCTATAAAACGACCATCTCTTTGGTCGTAAATGAGGATATTCTTTTGCTTGGTATATACGTATAGCTTGTTACGCCAGGTAAAGGCCTGATCCGGTTTTCCTAATGTTAAATTAGTTTCCCAACGCAATTGAAAACGATCAATGTTATAGGCTCTAATCCAAGATTCACCCAATACGAATATATTATTCTTGGAACACGTTATTAATTGCGCCTTTTTTATTGGTAATATTCTTCTTTTTCTATGATCTCTTAAAGAGGTTTCTATTACAGAAGTCTCTCCTAAAAGATAGACTTGTTTGCAGATATGCAATGCTACAAAAGATATATCTTTTGAAAACTCTAAGACACGATAACCTAAAAAAACACTTGCTGAAGGAAAGGTAATACCATCTTTAGTTAATATTAAACCACTTAAAACAGCTTCTTCTAATGATATTTTTTCCCAGCTTTTTACCAACACGATTGCTCCTTAGATGAGGAAATAATATTTAGTTTTAAGCTTTTTAAGTAAAAAAAGGAATCTTCCTTAGGCATCACTTTATCGGGTAATGATAGTCCTTGAGAATAAGTGTCTAAAAAAATATGGGTAACGCCATCCACAACAGAAACTCTCTCCATCAGGGCAATAATTTCCGAATAATAAAGTGGCCGGCCAGGAGGATAACCCGTACCCTTAAGTCCATTAATTGGTGAAATATATTCCTTAATCACTTCAAATATTTGCTCTTCAATTTCAGGTAAAGAAACTTCTTTCTTAGTAATTAACCCTGCTTCTACTCCAAGGGGGGTAAAGGTAGGATTATTAAACTTTAAACGCACACTAATTGGACGACATGGCTCCAAGGCTTGTTCTAAAGCTTTTAAGACATCATTTTCTATTATGCCTTCTTTTATTATAGGAATAATATTTATGATATTTTTTTCTCTATTTCGTACAATATGAATACGAGACACGACCTTACCAACCAAAGCTTCGGTAATTACTAAAGCTAAATCTTTTAGGTCTTTTTCTGTAAGAGCACTATGTGCCTGAAAATAATTCTTTCTAAAGAAGCTAAAATCTTCTTTTATATCTCCTGTTAAATGATATTTTAAAAGCTTCAAATATGCCTTTCTGTGTTCATCATCTATATAATCTAAACGATAATATAGTATATCAGTCAGAAAAAGCATAAGCTCTAATATGGTAATGCCAGGATCAGAATAATTGTGATTAGTCCAGTCGGGAATATAAGCGTTTATCTTCTTTAGTGCTTCTCTAAATAACTGTTGGAAATCTTTACGATCTAAATCGGGTATAGGAAACATTTTTTCTCCTAATTTCAACGGATATAGGCCCTGGACAAACCATGGCGTAAGGAGGAAAGACTTCGTCCATAAAGCCTTCGTCCTCAAGGCTTAAGTAATTTTCCCCTGGTTTACGCAAAAAGACTTGGAGCATTTCCACACAAACTACACCCTCTAAACGATGTAGCAGGCCTAGAAAATCAGAACGAAAGGGCAAGCGCCCAAAAGGCCACCCCTTCCCCTTGCCACCACCGCTCACAGGATGCAAAAAGGACTTTATAGCTTTCACTGCTTCTTGCGTAACGCGCAAATGAGATATCGTAGGGAGCACCGCAATTTGGGCCTTAACGGAGGTTTCCCAATACTCCGGGCCGGTAATCATAAAGTCTGTCACGGTAAGGGGAAGCCGTTGATAAAGCCCCTTTCTTATCTTTTGAATAGTTTGTGGCCTGGGCCAGGGTTGGTCTTCCTGCGAGTTAGGTAAAATATAGATGACCAGTTCTTCTTTAGGTAAATCTAACGCTATACCTTCTGGCAAGTCTGCCTCTGCAAGTATTTCTGGCTCTATGATAAGGGCCTGAGAGACTTCTTCCATGTCTTCCAACAGGTCTTCTAGATCTCGCGCTGTAATAGCCCGCTGGCGATGTCTTAGGCGTTTGGCCCCCCGACGAATCAGGGTAGAGGTGTCTTCGAGGGGCGCTCCCCCGGTAGTAGCCACAGGATTAAAGACTTCGGTAACCGCAGGGATCCCAGAAACTAAGGTCTTGATGGCCCCTTTAAGGACATTACCCTCCGGCCCACCGCCTACCCGGTAAGAGACTTCCAAAAGCCCCTTCCCTTCAGGAGGAATGACTCCGTTAATACCGTTACCAAACCTGAGGATGCCTTCGGCGGGATCGTACTCTATTACCTGGTCTTCAGGCCCCCATTCTTCCAAATCCTCTACCAACTTCCATCCTTTTCCCTGTACCCTAACGGTAATATCCACTATTGGGTGACGAAAAAGACGGACTTCTTCCCCGGGAAGGCCCTTTAAGTCTAAAATTTCTTTAAAACTTTCTCCCTGGCGTATCCATGCCGCGTTGAAAAATATGTTATGCCATTGGAATTCCGAGGCGGAAAAAACGCCATCTATTTTTATGCGTAACCAATATCGAGACTTACCAAAGAAGTCGGCTTTCAAGTGCCCCTTGGGGCAAATAATTCTCCAAAGGCCTGCGTGACGGAATTGACTTGTTTCATCAAATACCTCAAGGGGTTCCCAGCCCTTTTCTGTCCAGGACTCCCAGGTTATCCGTGAAGGAGAAATACTAGAAGCCTTGTTTACGCCAAAAAATATTTGGTACGGCCCCCCTTCTAAGGGCTTATCAAGCCCTAGATAAACCGCAGCAGGGTCAGGAAGGGAGATAAAAGGCCTTTCTCCAGGCTTGTAACGTTTGACTTGCCCGGCATTTTCCACCAAAACCTGCTGCGCGGTACCTCCTCCCAGGGGTTCCTCTACTAAGGCCTCTATCCCTGCACAAAAAAGGCTTATTTGTTGGTTGCCAACGGGTAAGGGCCCTTGATAATTTACCCTTATCCAATACCCCCATTGGCCGTGGAGCTCTCCAGGGATAAACCCAGAAGGACTAACAAAACTGATTACCAGATCGTTCTGGACATATTCTACTTTGGTGTCTAGGAGCCTCCAGGCCTTGCCGTCAAAAAACTCCCAAAAAAGAGGAAAATTTGCCGAGGTATCGCCAACGCGGCTCAAATTACTTTTTAACCCCCAATAAACAGAAAAGGATTTAAATATCAGCTTGACTCTGGCCCCGGGAACTAAAATATCCTTAAAAGTTAAATAAAAAGAAGAACCTGGTAGGGAAGGTTGCCCGAAAATAAACAGTCTTTTACCAGAAGATGGTAAAGCCTTTCCGTTCTGAAAGGGTAAAACTTTAAGAACACCTTGTGACATAAAACTAACGTTTTTAAGGGGCAAGAGCTTATCAGTATATTGGACATGCTTAACACGTAACCAAAAAAGCGGACTTTCGCCCTGAGAAACCCCCAAAGATCTGGCCGAACAAGGAGACATATCCTTAGGAAGGGCAAGCTTAGCCAGCATTCTGGTACTGGCTAGAGAAAAAAGGCCTTTAAAAGGCCCAAACTCCTCTATGAGCTCAACGTTTATGGCCCCCGGCCTATCTAGCGAAAGAGACCTTAAATCATGAGAAATATTTTCGTTTTCAGACTGTTCAGCCAGGGCTGGTGGTTCTAACCCTAGCTCGGGGAATAAGGATAGGATATGAGGATAAAAGGGGACATATGTAGCGGTAAGGGGTTTCCAGCCCTTGCCATCCCAATAAGACCATTCTAGGTGTTTACCCAACTCGTTTGGGGTCTGGGGAGTTTCCAAGATAAGCAACAGGGCCGTATGCCCTTCGGGATAAATAAATCGCCGGTCTCCCAAATAAAGTACATGTTCTTGTTGGTTCAAGCCGGAAAAAGGGGCAAAGGGCTTATTTTGCACCAGAGCTTCGGAATGGTCGAAAAAGGCGTCTTTTGCCGGCCACACCCCTATAAGGGTCTTTATACTTGCTGGGGTAGCCACAAATTCGCTTGTGGTCTCAAAGAGCACATCTCCTGCCGCCACTTTCGTTTGGGGAGGAATAGTAACCGGTTCCAAGGCCTTTTCGTTCAGTTTAAACACCACCAGGCCTTCGGCGGCCCTAAGGGCGTGCGGCTTAAGACCGCTAAGAGCAAGGAAATCAAGCCAAGTCTTTTCCGGTAATTGGTGGAGATCCTCTAGAAATTCAGCCCATATCTCCGCTAGGAGGCGAAAAAAACCTTGGGCCAAAGGGTCCTGTTCTACTCTCCAGTGTTTTTCAAAACTCTTGGCCAGGGTCAAAAACTCTTTTTGGATCTCTGAAGCCCTTTTAAGGGTAAAAAGAGATTTCATTAGGTCTCCTCTAAATAAAAGGGCCAGACCAAATTTTGGCGATGATTGGTGGCCCTTACCCTGTAGCTTATGTCAATCAGCAATTGCGCCTCCTTGGGCCTTACCTCAATCTCTTCTAGAATTATTCTTGGTTCCCATTGAGAGAGGGCGTCTTCCACCGTGGCCTTAACTCGCGTAAGGAGGGCGGTATTGATGGTCTCAAACACCAAAGAGTGGATAGCGCATCCGAAGTCAGGGCACATGGGCCTTTGCCCTGGAGCAGTGGCCAGGATGAGAAAAATAGATTGACGAATACTTTCTTCGTGCGCTGCCCAACTTAGGCGCCCTTCTTTGTCCAGGGCCAGGGGAAACCCCCATCCCTTACCCAAAAAATCGCCTCTTTTGGCCATCTCATCCCCCGATCAAGACCTGCCAGGCCCCGGTCACAATGGTAGCCCCACAGCCCGTTAGGTCTCCCACCCGCGCTGCCGGGCGTCCTCCAATAAGCACTGTGCTCGACCCAGATACCACCACCGTTGGTGGATGCGGAGGAAGACCTGGGAAAGAACAGGTGTGTCCGTCTCCCAGGCTACAGGCTGGTTGCCCTTGAATAAGTACCGAAGGGTTACCTGGCCCGGTAATTACCCCAGGATGATTGGTCATGTCTCCTAACCTTGCGGCTGGTGGCATAAAGCCCTCCTAATTTATCTGTACTAGGGTGCCCTTTATGGTCAGGGTACCCGAGCTAACTAATTCAAGGTTTACCTGGGCTTTTATTTTGACTTCCACCGCTTCCAGGGTGATTTTAAGGGGCGACTTTATTCTAAGCTCTTGCTTGGCTGAATCGAAAAAGACCTTATTCCCCGCTGGATCTTCAATGGTTATGGTCTCCTGCCCTTGGGGACCCTTAAGGACTATCTTCTGCCCGGTAGAAGTCTTTAAAACCAGCCCCCCTCCGTCTTGGTCTTCAAAACAAATTTCATGACCACCTCGAGAACGGATCAAACGTTTATTGTTCTGGCCGTCGGCATTATCTTCAGGAGGTAGATCCCTTCCGTTCCAAAGACCGCCTATTACAATGGGCCTTTCTAATTCTCCCTCTTCAAAGGCCACCAGCACCTCATCACCTGGGTCCGGCAGGAAATACACCCCCATCTTTTCCCCGGCCATGGGTGTGGCTACCCTGGCCCAAAAGCTCTCTTCTGTATCTAACCAAGGGAATAAAATTCTTACCCGTCCTAAACCTTCTGGGTCTTTGTTATCAGCCACTACAGCTATGGCAACCCAGACCGGGGGCCGGGAAGAAGCTTCTAAAAAACTAGGGGACATAAGCGCTGGCCTCCTTTACTTTGAAAGTGGTACGATAACCGTTAGTGCCCATGGTGTGGGTGGCTTGGTATACATAAAAAGGACCCTCTAGGGCCTTTCCTAAACCCTTTATGCTTAGGACCTTGCCGGGAATCAATTCAGGGATACCAACGGTCTCGCCCTCCCCTTCTACCAACCCTTGAGAAGCCTTGGAAAGTAGAGACTCAGCCCTTTTTCGGGCCTCCTCCTCGCTGAATACCGGCAGGTGCACCTCCATGGTAATGGCTTCCTTTAAGGCCTCGGTGGTAACTTGAGAGGCCTTTTGGGAACCTTTTCTAGAATCTTGTCTAACAGGTGCTTGGCCCTTTATCTTTTTTTTGGTCTTGGGATCCCAGCCATATACGACTACTTTGCTTACAACCTGGTTTATCTTTAGTACAGGGTTAAAAGAAAAAAGTTCTAACCCAAAGGTAAGGGAAAGATCGGCTTTTTCGGGAGTTTGTCCGGCAACTAAAAACGGCGGGGGCGCAAAACAAAAGATACTATTTTTCTGCACTTGATCTACCTTTACGAATACTTCGCAAGCGTTTCGTTCACCAAGTCTCTTTAAAAACTGGTAATCTGTTTCTTCTTGTCTCTGAATAATAGAAGGTTGTACTACTTTTGTATCGAATATGTCCCATTTTTCAAAATATTGTTGGGCAATTTCCTGTACAACTTGACTATCTTTTACTTTTGACCAAGACTTCTTTTTCTTCTCGGCAATCCTTCTTAACCTCATCATATAAAACAACAAGTCATATCCTTCTACACGTACTTCCAGGGGGGTGTTTACCGAAAAGGAATAAGAAAGCGAAGTGATAATTCCTTGCACTAAAAGCCGTTTCTCTTTACCGTAACCCATAAGGATATCAACTCTCTGGCCAAAGGAGAAAGTATCTTCGGGGGCCAGGGGGCTAGAGCCAAAGGGCCCAAGCACTGTAAAATCAAATTTGGTAGCTCCGTCGGTTATTTGATCCACCGAAACCTGGGTTACGGAAAAACCCTGGGCCACCAGATCCTTATCCTGAAGCAGGATCTGGAACTCTGGGGCGTAAAAGTGGTTATATTTCTGGGCCAGAGTCATGTCTTTTGCCCCTCCCAGGGTGGAAGTATAAGCACTGTGCCTGGTTTGAGCTCCAAAGGGTTTTTTAAGCCGTTAGCTAGGGCAATATGTCGCCAGGCCCCTGGGTCTCCGTACTCCCGCCAGGCCAAAAGAAAAATGTTATCTCCTTCAATAAGGATGCGTCTTTTAGTCACATCGGCGGAACTTTTAGATTTGCGTCTCTGTTGTTCCTCAGGGGGTAGATAGCGTCTGAGAGAAATATTTATTTTGGCCCTCACAGGCACGCCATCTTCCCTAAAGAGTATGTAGCGCTGGTTTAGCTTTTCAATAACCGCCTTAAAGCTCACGCTTCCCCAAGAAAATTCACATATAGGTGGCGCGTGGAGCTCGGGGTCTATTTGTACAGCCTGTAAAAGCTTTTTCAGTTTTTGGCGTACATCTCCAGGGGGATTATCCATAGAGGTATCAAAGAGGAGATCCATCTGGATGGTTTCTCCTTCCCCAGAAACAAATTGGATCAAGGGGTACTCAAAACCAGGCAGATTGGTAATTTGGAAGCGATTGCCGTAGTCTAGACTATATTCAGCAGGGTTAAAATCAAAAGAAACCGAGGCCTTTTCTTGGCCGTTTACCAAAATTTTTATTTGGGCCTTATTTCCCTTGGTCATTAAAACCTTCCTAACTTATGATAGGCTAATTCCAACGCCTCTATGGCCACCGAAGCATCTTTGGCCCTTAAGTCTGGCCCTGACCATTTAATGGGGTAGGCCTTTTCACAGGCAAGCCTAAAAGTCTCTTGGCCCTGGGCATCGAGAATGATGACGTAAACTTTCCTAACAGGGATGGGCCTACGAAAAGTAAGGGCCTTTAAGGTTTCTTCAAACCAGGACCAAAGCCCCTGGGTAACTAGCCCCCTCTTTAATACCAGAGTACCGTGTTTGGCCCCCTTGGGTAGGCGATGAACAAACTGGTTTTCTCCCCCTTCGGTCCATTCTTCTACGTCGATACTTACCTCAAGGCCCGACACCTCCTCAAACCCCCCTACAATGAGGCCCTGAATCTCCACCAGAAAACGATAGGCAAGCAAAGGATCTTTACGTGTACCATTAGACACGAAAGTGCCCCCTTCTTTCTAGCTCTGTCTGCCACCGTTTCATCAAGGGCCCAATAAGCCGATCAGCAAGGTCTTGTAACATCTTGGGGTGCATATGACCTGAATATGTATCTTCTATCTCCCTTTTAGACTTTGGACCAGAGACATTTTCTAGGCTATACTTTTCTGCCTGAGTTTTATTTTTTTCTAAAACTGACTGGACAGGATGATTTTCATTCGTTTTTCCAAAGATATTTTGCCTTTCCGCTTTATTATTCATGACATGATAACTATGCTCTCTATTCATTAGATAAGTTAAACTTAATGGCTTAACAGGATAAAAATTTTGTTCGTAAAAAGATTTCTTTTCCAAAAAGTTTATCTTTTTTTTGATATCCGTTTTTGGGAGATATCTCTCTTCTTTTGGTAAGAAGAGCAGAGACAAAATTCCATCGGCTTGACCAGGAGTCCTTGTCCTGGTTACCCTTTTCTCTGGCTCTTTCTCTGAATTTTGCCACCCTATCTTTTCACTTACTAATTTAGTTTCCATATTTTTAATAACAAAAATTTTTGAGCCAGCAGATATATCTGGCCCAAACCTAGAAGAGATTAGTCTTAGTTCTACCTTTTGTTTGAAGTCTTTTAATAAACTGTCGCTTTTAAATCTAAGACAAAATGGCAAAGTAAATTTATTAATTTTTTCATCAAAAACAGGTGTTAAGAATAAATTTTTCTTGCTATTTAAATAGCTAAAATGTTTCCCGAACCATTGGTAATAATTAGAAATTTTACTTATACAGAAGTTCTTTTTGATTATTACCTCATTTAGAGAAAACCTGTTTTCTCCTTTAGGAATATGTAAAAAACAGAGATTTAACGGCTTAAACTTTAGTCCACTAGGCCTACGGTATTTTGCGTAAATCCTTTGGGCAAACAAGGACCAGGGGTTTTTCCAAGGACGCAGCAGGCTTAAAGGTTTAAAGACCGCAGGCCTGGTTAGCGATTTTCGGAAAGCTTCTGATTTATACGACTTATTTCCTGACACCACCTTCTCCTCTCCTGGTGTTCCAGGGCCAATATTTCGTCGTAGCTCCAGTGAAAATGATAGGCGATAAAGGCTACCTCCTCGAATATCCGGTCGAGGGGGTAGCCCTTTATTCCCCCGGGCCCAAGATGTCCACCTCCACCTCGCTGCCGCATTGAGGGCATTTGCCCTTAACGGTGTAGTTTCCTCCACCGTTTAGGCGTTGATAAAGGTCTTGCAAATAGACCAAGTCTTCCAAAAAGAGCCCTTCAATTATACGAGGATTGACCTCGGGGAGACGGCCTAGCTTGGTAATCACCCGAGAAAGCACTATAACCGTCAAGTAAGCCGGGTTGGCCTGCACTCTGGGGTCTTTCAAGGGCAGGATCTCGTCGGCAGCCGTGGCCAAACGCATTATCCCTTGTCGGTGGAGATGTCCTTCTTCATCTACATATCCTTTGGGTAAGGTGAACTCAAACTCTGTCTGAAGGGGCATGGCTACCTCCCTATTGGACCCTTCTCATGCCTTCGTGGACGATCTCCAAGGTCTCTATGGCCACGTCATTTCCTTTGGCGTTTAGATCCGGAGCATCATACTTACTTGGCCAAGCGGCAAAAAACTCCCATCTAGTGGCGGGGTTACCCTCATCATCCAGCAAGATAATGGCTATATTGCGTCTGGCCTCGTTGACCTTTCCGTCCTCCACAAGCTTTCGCCAGTTGTAAAGCTCCATGGAGTCTGTGATCCCCCACTTCAAAGTGAGGTTTCCGTATTTGGCCAGCCCTGGCAGCTTGCGGAGGTAGGGTGGGTCAGCGCCCTCGCGGTACTCAATAACGTCCTGGGTACTATCGGGAATGGTTGCTTCGCTAAAACCGGCTTGTACAATGCCGTCTATTTCTATTAAGAAACGAAAGTTCCGAAAAGGATCTTTTCTTTGACCTACAGGCATGAGTTCCCTCCTTTTATTTTGACTTATTCTGAAATCTCAGACCCACCTGTCCACTGGGCAATGCGGAAGATGACAAACTCAGCCGGCTTAACCGGAGCCACACCTATGAGACATATCAAACGGCCGTTATCAATATCGTCCTGGGTCATGGTGGTACGGTCACATTTGACAAAAAAGGCCTCTTCCGGGGTGGTACCCATAAGGGCCCCGTCTTTCCAAACCCTATACAAAAATTCCGTAATGGATTGCTTTACCCTGGCCCAGAGCTTCTCGTCATTGGGCTCAAAAACCACCCATTGGGTGCCCTCTTCTATGGATTCCTCAAGATATAAAAATAGCCGTCGCACATTGACATATTTCCAAAGGGCGTCACTAGCCGTAGTCCGGGCCCCCCAGACTCTGATCCCCCGACCCGGAAAGGCCCGGAGGCAGTTAATACCTTTGGGATTTAAAATTTCTTGTTCTCCTTTGGTAAGGCTAACCTTCAATTCCAAGGCGCCTCGAATTATTTCGTTGGCCGGGGCCTTGTGCACCCCTCGTTCCATATCCGTACGTGCGTAAATACCCGCAACATAGCCACTGGGGGGAACATAATCCTGAATCAACTTTACCTTGGTCGTGTTGTTCTGCGTCTCGGTGGTCTCAATGGCGGCTTTAAACCACGGAAAATATAAAGCAGCATAACCCCTTTCCGATACCACCTTTTCTTTTTGTGCTTGTACAGCATCCAAATCAGCCTCTCTTTCGGGATCAAGGATGCAAAAACGATCTTTTAAGCCTTCGCAATGGGTTATCATGGCCTGCTGTACTACCTCTGAGGTAACCCCAGGTACACATACTATGTTGATTTCATCAATTTCCTTAAAGGCTTGTAGGCCTGTACGGTTGCCAGGCCCGTTGTCTGCACCCACGTAATCCCCGTCTTGGGCCTCGTTTTTCACCCGTACTACAAAACAACGGCTTCCCCCGTTGGTAAAAAAACCAAATACTGCCGGTGCGAGATATGGACTTTCTGAGGTATAACGACCAAAAGTCTCCACAAATTGTCCCCAGCTAGTAATCAATACAGGCTTATCTATAGGGCCCTTTTCCGCCATACCCACAAAACCAGCTGTGCTTGTGCTCACCCCCTCAATGGGCTTTGCCCCTATTTCTATCTCTTCTACATAAACCCCTGGTGCTAAGTATTCAGGCATTTTTTCCTCCTTTATTTGCTGCCAGCTTGGCAACATACCGATTAAGCCAAAACTGACAGCATTAGTCTTAACTCAATACTAAATCATAGTTACCATCTGGGGCCGGGACTTGAATTATTCTTGTCGCTTCCCGCCCATTTATACTTGCTTTAAAAGTATATGTACCTCTTTTTAAGCCACTAAATGAGAAACAGCCTCGCTTATCTGTAAGGGTACTTTTGCCAAGCTCAACAATAGTAACCATAACATTAGCAATTCCCTGCGTTAAATCTGATGCTTCTACTACTCTTCCCCCAATCTGGATTGTCTCTTCTGCGTTTAATTTGATGATTTTAGTACGCACAGCTGGCCCGGTAATCTTTTCTTGCAGATCAATAGGAATGGTAACTATTAGATGGATAAAGGGCCTCCAGTATTGATCAACCGCATTCCAGAATTGTCCTACTCCCTGCTCTTTAAAGGCGTCTGGGCAGGCAACCGTCAAGGGAAGTTTGGGCGGAGGATCAATAGTCGCTAAATCTCCTTCTAAAACATCTTCAGGGATAGAAGCAAATTTGAAAAGTAGTGCCAAAATTTGACTTAGTAAGTGATGTTCATCTAAAACGGCCTCTGTCTGGGCAGGACTCCAGGCGGTAATGAGATAAAAAACATCAAGCCTTACTGGCGGTCTTTCTTTGGTCACCGTGCCATCATCGTTAAGTTTTGTCTCCCACTCGTTTGTCCTCAATTCTCTATTCTCACGGACATCATAGAGGTAGATGTTTATGGTTGGTTTAGTGCTTGAGATTTTATTTGCCCATTCCTTGGTCGGGATATCAAAGCTTATATCATACTCTGCCTCTGGCAGAGGAACCTTTTTTCTAAGTAGATTTTCTATAGTTTTGTCTAAATAGCTAAGCATGGTATTTTACTTATATTAAAAAACCAGTTATCATGGCTACAAATAAAGCTTCAACAGGCATAAGCCCCATTTGCATTACATATTGATAAACATGTGTTTGATCAAAAGGTTGGTTTTGAAATATGTTAAGAACCTGTTGAATGGCTTGTTTAATTAAAGGACGCCTACTTTTGTTCATAATTATCATCTGTGTAGCCATTTGTATTTCTTGAGGTTGTAACCCTTTTTGCATACCAATTTGGGGAACATTCTGTTCTGCAGGAAAGCGCGAAAGTATTTCTTGTGCAAATGCTTGCTGCACCACACTTCCTATAACAGAAAATCTTAATATCCAGAAAGCATAATTGAAAGCCACCAACTGAGCCTCTTCAAGAGATAAACCGAAGTTAATTGCTTTTTGAACAATAATTTCAGGCAATTGCGCTCCTCCCATCTGTGTCTCCGCTATTGCCTGCTGCAATACTTGCATTCCCAATGGACTGAGTTGATAAGACTGTTTCCCCTTTTTCTCACTGAAAAATTGTAATATGCCCTTTACTACGCCTCCTGCAATATTCCCTAATATATCCTCTTCCTGTTGCTGTAATATAGAAAACGGGTCAAAATCCAATCCACCAAAAAACATAATCACCTCCAGTATATAGACTTCTTATTACTTTCGGAAAACTTTCTTCTAAATATTAAAAACATGTTTTGGTTTCCAGTTTTTGCCCCACTCGACAAGCTTTCTAACTTCTTTATCAGTTGTCCACCATCCCCAATCCCCTACACCACATTCCTTAGTTATGCCAAGCTTATCTAACCTTTTTTCAACTATAGAACCAGGATCATTAATATCTACCGTTTCATAAGTATGACATATTCCTACAAAAGCAGGTTTACAAAATGTCCTTTTAATAGGCCTAATTAAAGACGTAACTGCCCATTTTGCCCACATACCTATTTCTATTTCTTTTTGAAAATCATTCCAGTTAACTTTAGGTGGATCTGAAAATAAAATTATTCCGAACTTCCAGTCATTTATTTTGTTATCAAAATCTTTAGGATCAAACCACTCTAAAAATGGATATATCCATGGATCTGGATTTAAGTTTACATCTTTTGACCATTGTACGTATTTATTAAGATATGTCATTTGTTGACTAATATAAGAAGAAAGTTTTTGCTTTAATTCTATATAAAAAAGGAAAGGATCTTTTGAAATATTTCCCTGCGAACTACCTTTAGGTATAAAACCTAGTCCTTTGTCTAATGTTGATTGTGCTATATCTTCAAGAGTATTTATGGCTATTTCTTTCTTTTCAGAAAGTTTTTTCCCAGCCTGTAAGGATGTACTAATTCTTGAGATAGCCCCTATCCCAACTATTGTTAATATAGCAAAACAAATTTCTGCTTTTAAAGCATCTCTTCTTTTTTGCCTATCCAATGTTGTTTTATGATTATCGTAAGCATTTTTATAGGCAAGCCCATACTTTTCTGCGATGTCTATCCACCTCCACGCATGTGTATTCAAGTCTGTATAGGCAGCTTGTAAAATAATAAATAATCTTTGAGCTCTATCTTTAAAGGACCAATCTCCTTCACATACATATTTATTTTCTGGCTCTAAATTGTTAGTCTGCAAATATAATTTTCCCCCCTGCTGCACTACGTGTGTTAATTCATGGGCCAATAATCTTTTTCCTGAAAATGTATTTGGGTTATATCTCCCAGCACCAAAATAGATATCCCTTCCA
>Ga0256840_1002210_pt1 | contig 17399 bp, 16 predicted proteins | sample 355202metaG_FD_185969 | JGI IMG/M metagenome (GOLD analysis project Ga0256840, IMG submission 185969) | Hydrothermal vent microbial communities from Mid Atlantic Ridge, Atlantic Ocean - 355-202 | ecosystem: Environmental > Aquatic > Marine > Hydrothermal vents | place: Atlantic Ocean: Mid... | reverse complement strand
AACAGCATCCCCAGCAGATTTCATAATGAGGGCTATCTGCCCATCAAAGATGTCTCCATACCCTAAACGTAAAAGTAATGCAGCTATAGGAAGTACAGCGATAGGGGTCATTAGGGCTTTGCCTATTTTTTGAAATAAGTTAAACATGACGTATTATTTCCTTTGTTTGTGCGATGCCCTTTGGTGTTACAGAAAGTGTTGTGAATCCTAAGTTGACAAGTTCTGGTATGGCTTTTGTATCTGAGGCTAACTCACCACAGATACTTACAGGTTTTGTCACAGCATTGACAATGTGGGCAAGCGTCTTGAAGAGTATGGGGGAGCGTGTGTCTATGCTGAGTGTGGGGTGTGTACGTTCTATGGCAAAAAGGTACTGTGTAAGGTCGTTGGTGCCTACAGAATAAAAGTCTACCACTGCATCAAATTCTGCTAATGTAAACAGTGTTGAAGGTACTTCTATCATCATACCAAAAAGAATGTTGTCAATACTCAGTTGATGTTTACTTGCAACATCTAATGCAAACTGCTTAGCATAGACAAATTCTTTTACGGTAGAAACCATTGGGAACATAATTTTTATGGATTTTTTTGAAGCAGCCAAAAAGATGGCATGGAGTTGTTCTGAGAGTATGTCTGGATGAGTCTGAAAAAGACGTACACCTCTTACGCCTAAAAAAGGATTGGCTTCTTTTGGGAGTCTTATATAAGGAAGTGCTTTGTCTCCTCCAACATCTAGTGTTCTCACTGTCACATCGTCAAAAAAAGAAAAAATCTCACGATAGGCATTTGTTTGTACCTCAAGCGAAGGTCTTTGTTCTGTAAACAAAAACTCAGAACGTAAAAGACCTATACCTTCTGCACCTTCTTCTTTTGCAAGTTTTGCAGAGGGTACATCAGCTACATTCGCGTAGACTTTGATGAATTTTCCTTGTGTGGTTTGTGCAGACTCAAAACGTTTAGCAGCAGAGTATGCTTTGTCTTTTTTGTGTTTATTTTGTAAATCTTTTGCTGTTTGTATATCTTGGCTACTTGGTCTAAGTACCACAGCCCCTGAAAAACTGTCTAAGATGATGTCTGCATTTAAAGGTACTCCAGAAGTATCGGCTATGAGCGAAGGTATGCCAGAAGCACGTAAGAGTATGGCAGTATGAGAGTTGATGGAGGTTTCTTTAAGTATGACACCTTGTACTTGTGTGTCAGAGAGAAGAGCTATTTCACTTGGGAGCAGGTCATTTGCTAAAAGTATGAAGTCATGTTTTGGGAAAATCACTTTTACCTCTAGACCTAAAGCCGTCTTGACTTGTTGTAATATGTCTTGATAGTCTGTTATTTTTGCTGAGAGTTTTGTGTCTTGAAGTTTCGAAGATTCCTCTGCTACTACAGCTTCTAAAGCTTCAAGTGTATCACACTTGTCAGCAAGAGCAGAGAGTAACGCATTTTGTGCTAAATAGATGTCTGCATTGCTACTCTCTTTTTGAGCATTGTAAGTTTCTTCTAAATTTTTGATAGTCTTCTCAATAGCATCTTTAAAAGTAAGTGTATTCTCGTGCTGTAGTGTCTCCACCCTATATGCACTTGCAGGAGCGATAGCCACACCCTTAGTGATGATGTCTCCCCCTAAAGTTTCCCCCTTATAGTGCGTATGTTCTTTTGTTAGCGTAGTCACTTCCACATCATCATGCATGAGTGTTGCAAAAAGTGCGTGTAGTGCAGTAAGTGCTTTTTGTGCTTCTTTTCCTTGTGTAGTTAGTGTAAAGGTATCATTTTTTTCCAAAGAGAGCGAGAGTAGGGCATTGACCTTTTTGGCGTCTACACTTTTACTATGTAAAGAAGCCGTTATATCACAAGAAAATGACTTAGCTAAACTAGTAAAACGTGCCACAGGTCTTAAGTGAAAGCCACTAGATGAAGTAACAGTAAGTTGCGTGGACAATGGTTTATAAAATAAGTTTTTAAAAAATCGCATAATACTCTTTGTTTTGAATGTCTTGAAGTATAGCAAATCTTTGTTATACTCAAATTTACTTCACTTGGGTAATACCCTCTAATTAGGAAAAAACTTGAGACACCTTATAAATTTTATAGAAGCAAAAGATGTGAAAAAAGCATTGATTTTTGAACATTTAAAATGTTCAAAAGAAGAGGCAGAACTTATTCAGTATATTTGTCAACAGTATGTAAAAGGGTTAGAAGAAGTGCCTGTACATAGCTTATTGCAAGAGCACTTCTCTGTTGATGGACATGTATATTTGAAAAAACTTGCACTGGTCAAAAATTTACTCGATTTAGGGTGGCTTATTCAGATGAGCTTTGGCCAGGCAAAAGCACATGAAAATACAAAATTAGAATTATTAAATACTTCTGTCACCCCAAGCATATCTTTATTGCGGTTACTAGAAGAAGGGTCGTTAGAGATCTTTTTACCAGAAGTAAAACCATATACCGACCATCTTGAATACTTACAAGATCAGTTTGATATGGTCACCCTTTTACATAAAATAGCAACATTTAAGCAAGGATTTGCAGACAACTCCTTAAGTATAGGGCGTTTAAAAAATAAGTTAACATTGCTAGCAACACGTATAGATGAGCGTGTGAAGATGACTAAAGAACCCATAGTAGTAGAAGAGTTTTTTAAAGAAAAAGCATTAGATGAAAAAGAAAAACGTATTTTCTTAGCATTATTAAAAGAAGAATATACAGGAGGAGAAGGGCAGTTTAGAGATATGAATATACTCATAGAGCTCATCTCTTTTGATGAATATGAGAAAATAAAAAATCGTGCTTTACTTGAAGATGGAGCAAAACTCATTACAGAGGACATCATAGATTATGAAGAAATACTTAACATGTTTGGAGGGGTGAGCCGTTCTTTTTATTTAGAAGAGGATGTCATGCAACGTATTATTCATCCTAAAAAGAAAAAGAAAGTTGCTAAATTGAAACTAAATGAACTTGTAGAAGAACAAGAACTTTTTGAATACCTTAAACCTACAACTACCTTAGATGATGTTGTGTTACACCCCAAGACAAGAGAAACCTTAAATAACGTTGTTAAACAAGTGGACAAAGAAGTATTTAAAAAGTTAAAAGAATGGGGCATAAAAGACAAACGAAAAGGCATAGATGCACGCATTATCTTCTATGGTGCAGCAGGAACTGGAAAGACGATGACGGCAATGAGTCTAGCCAAAACACTGAAGCGTCCTATATTGTCATTTGATTGTTCTAAAATATTGTCAATGTACGTAGGGGAGAGTGAAAAAAATGTTCGTAAAATATTTGATGATTTTAAGGATTTAAGTAAAAAGGCAAAAGTTGACCCTATTTTATTATTGAATGAGGCAGATCAGTTTTTGAGTGCAAGGAGTCAAGGGGCAGGAAGTTCTGCAGATAAAATGCATAATCAAATGCAAAATATATTTTTGGAACAAATAGAAAAATTTGAAGGTATACTCATCGCTACCACAAACCTATTAGGAAATATAGACAAAGCATTTTCAAGACGCTTTAACCATAAAATAGAATTTAAAAAACCAGGTAAAAAACAACGTTTAAGACTTTGGCAGTTTATGCTCCCTGAAAAGGCAGACTATGATGAGCACTTTAATATGACAGAACTTGCAAAATATGAACTCACAGGTGGACAAATAAATCTTGTCATTAAAAATACAGCCTATAAGGTTGCAGTGAGAAAGGAGTCTGTATTCTCAAATCAAGACTTTTTAGAAGAGATAGAAAAAGAGATGGGCTCAAGTTTTGATGGGGCAAAGAGTATGGGTTTTAAGATTTGAACATTAAGTGACACATATTAACATTGTAATAATAGTTTTTAAGATATAATACAAGTGAAAAATTTAAGTAAGAAAAAAGGAAAAGGAATGAAGATTAGATATTCAACATTATTGGTTAGCTTTTTGTTACCATTTACAGCACTAAATGCAGAAGATGCAGCACTGACACCACCACAGGCAAAAGCAGGTGAATGTTATGCAAAAGTAGTGATACCCGCAAAATTTGAAACAGTGGCTGAACAAGTTCTAGTGAAAGAAGCAGGGGAGTCAATAAGCATTGTACCTGCAGAATATGAAGTAGCAGAACAAGAAGTTGAGGTTTTACCAGCTAGCAAAAAGCTCATCCCTGTACCAGCAACATATAAAGATGTGACAGAAACAATAGAAGTGCAACCGGCTACTCGTATATGGAAAACAAGTCTAAAAGAGAAAGCATCTGTTGTGAATCAAGTATTGCTAGATGCTATTAAAGCCCAAGGTGTTGATTTAGATAGTGCGATACTAAAGACTTGTTTCAAAGAGATTTTTAAACCAGCAAGTTATAAAATAGAAACAGAAGAAGTATTGCTACAAAATGAGCGTAATGTGACTGAAGTTGTCCCTGCTGAATTTGAAACTGTAGAAAAGCAGGTTGAAGTTGTTCCTGCAACAAAAGAAGTAGTTCAAATAGATGCTGAATATGAAACTATTGAAGAAAAAATATTAATAGAAGAAGAAAAAACAGTATGGAAAAAAGGGAAAAATCCAGCACAAAAACTCTCTGGGGCTACGGGTGATATTATGTGTTTGGTCAAAATACCTGCAAAATATAAAACAGTTAAAAAACAAGTACTTAAAAGTCCTGCTAGAACTGAAATAAAAGAAATTCCAGCAGTAATAGAAACTATTGCAGTCCAAAAAATGATTGCTGAACCAACATTAAAACATGAAGTCGTTCCTGCTGTGTATACTACGGTAGAAAAGAAAGTACTTGAATCAGCAGCAGAGTTTAAATGGGTACGTTCAGATACAGAAACTGAAGAATCATGGAAAGAAGTAGGAAATCAGGTATGTTTAGTGGAAACACCTGCTGTAACAAAAGAAGTAACTAAGACGGTACTTGATACACCAGCGACGGTTCAAGAAGAAGTGATACCTGCAACATTTGAATTGGTAAAAGTGAAAAAACTTGTTTCTGAAGCCAAAGAAGTAAAAACGCCAATAGAAGCTGAATACAAAACAATAGAAAAAAGTAAAAAAATAGTAGATGCAAGTGTGGGATGGGAACGTATTTTATGTCAAACAAACATGACAAAAGATGTGATTAAGAAAATTCAAAGTGCCTTGAATGAAAAATCATATAACGTAGGTAAACCAGATGGGATACTTGGTCGTGGTACACGAAATGTTATCGAAAAGTTTCAAAAAGACAATGCCCTTTCTACAGGTGGATTAACATACGAAACACTTAACGCATTAAATATAGAACTCTAAAAAACATTTAGTATTTTTCCCCTCATTATGAGTAGGGAAGAAATACTAAATTAATACTAAACTTATTTAACTATTTCTACTTTTTCTTCCACTAAAGATATAATGCCACCTTTGACATTGAGTGGAATGAATCCATTTTTTTCCAAAATACGCGAAGCACTTATTGAACGATTCCCTGACCTACAGTAAACAATTATTTTTTTATTTTTATCTTGTTTGATCATACCCAAGTTTTGTTCTAGCGCTTGTAAAGGGATGAGCGTAGCATCTTGAAGATGACCTTCTTTATATTCTTTTATAGTGCGAACATCTAAAAGTGTTACATTTTCATCATTATTTAATAATTGCATAGCTTGTTTTGCATCTATGGACTGGAAGTTTGTAAGTATCCACCCTTTTGTATAGGCAAACCAAAAAAGTAAACTTGCTAGTAAGACCCAATAAAGTATATCTGTCATTTTTTTACGATGTTTCATCATAATAACTCTCTTGTATTAAATTTTATTTCTGACATTGTAAATCTCTTTTGCTTTGTTTCACATAGTTACATCGTAAAAACTAATCTTTAAAACCATTCAAAGCCAAAAATGATTTAACTATCTTTCAGATATTATAGAATTAATATTCTGAATAATTCTCTATGCAGCATTTAATGTTTGCCAAAGAATTGATGAAAAAACAAGAGGGATAAATATGACTCATGTAATTACAGAACACCCATATTTAGGTGTATTTGTTTTATTCGTGTTAACAGCAGTGGCATTCTCCGCAACATTGTGGGCTGCACGTTTTGTATCACGAAAAATGGCACGGCTTGATACTGAAAAGCTTAAACTTGGCATTTACGAATGTGGTCCAGAGGTTACAAAACAACCCAATACCATTTCAACTCAATTTTACTTAATAGCACTTTTGTTTATATTGTTTGATGTAGAGATTATCTTTATGTTCCCGTGGGCGATTGATTTCAAATTGCTTGGTTGGTTTGGTTTTGTGGAGATGATATTATTTATTTTATTACTCGCAATTGGATTTATATATGCATGGAAAAAAGGAGCACTTGAATGGCACAGCATCAAGTAAATTATGCCTCATCGGCAGGACTACCAATTGCACTGACTTCGGTAGACAAACTCGTAAACTGGGGGCGTTCAAACTCACTTTGGCCACTTACGTATGGACTTGCATGTTGTGCCATTGAGATGATGGCATCGGGAGCTTCCCGTTATGACTTCGATAGAATGGGAACCATTTTTAGAGCAAGTCCGAGGCAAGCAGATGTGATGATACTCGCTGGGACACTTTCCAAAAAGCACTCAGAATTTGCAAGACGTTTGTATGACCAAATGACTGAACCTAAATGGGTAATTTCTATGGGGTCTTGTGCCAATACAGGAGGTATGTTTAACACCTATGCAACAGTACAGGGAGTTGACCGAATTATACCTGTAGACATTTATTTACCTGGATGTGCACCTCGACCTGAGACACTCCAGTATGCAATGATGATGCTTCAAAAAAAGATACGTAGAGAATCTGCAGATATGAAGAAGAATACGAAACAAGACTTGACAACACAAACAGGTAAAAGAGCGAGGTTAATATAATGCATATAATTTTAAACATAATCTCAAAGAGCAACAAGTTGCGAGAGCCCTCTGCTGAAGAGTCATTTTTGGGCTTTGCCCCAAAAGGAATCTATTCATGAGAAAGTATGTACCAAAAGACAACGTTCAGAAAAAAGCGTATTATACAGATAGATATCATGTCGTACCAACAGTACCACAATCAGAAGTAAAATCAGGATTATATTTTGATACTATTCTTACTACTTTAGGTGATGCTGTTAATTTTAGCTCTATACAGTTAGGACAATTGGTAATCCATATAAATCCTGAAGATAATTTTCAGGTGATGAAAACATTAAAAGAGTCCTGTGGATACTTGCAGTGTTCAGAACAATCTGCAGTAGATTATTTGGCAAAAGACAATGAATTTGAACTTTTTTGGCAATTATTAAATGTAAGTGTTGCAAAAAGAATAAGAGTACATTGTCGTTTAGCGAATGGTGCAGCCATAGAAAGCATAGAGCCACTGTTTAAGTCTGCCAATTTTGCTGAAAGAGAAATGTTTGATATGTTTGGTATAAAAGTAAACAATCATCCATTCCTTAAACGCATTCTTATGCCAGACGACTGGGAAGGTCATCCTTTACTTAAAACGTATCCTTTACATGGAGATGAGTTTGCTTCTTGGTATGAAGTAGATAAAATATTTGGTAAAGAATATAGAGATATTATTGGGCCTGAAAATAGAGACCCTGCAAAGATTGATATCGAAGATACAAAACGTTTCTCTCGTGTAGGATATGAAGTACCATTTGGTACAGAATATAATGGCGAAGAAGAAAATGATATAGAATATAGTGAAACTGCATTGGTAAACTATAACAAAAAAACATCTAAACAATTAGATGAAAGAAGATAGGGGAATTTATGCAAGTATCCAATAAATTAACGCCATTTTTTGAAAACTTAAATTTTGAACGTGATGACAATACAATGGTTATCAACTTTGGCCCACAGCACCCTTCTGCACATGGACAGTTAAGACTTGTTCTGGAGCTTGATGGAGAACAAGTTGTAAAAGCATATCCTGATATAGGTTACTTACATCGTGGTATAGAAAAAATGGCTGAAAACATGACGTATAATGAGTTCTTGCCAACAACTGATAGACTTGACTATATAGCTTCAACTTCAAATAACTATGCCTATGCATTAGCTGTAGAAAAGTTACTTGATATTGAAGTACCAAGACGTGCACAAGCTATTCGCACTATGCTTTTAGAACTTAACCGTATCATCTCTCACCTTTTCTTTGTGGCTACACACGCACTTGATGTTGGTGCCATGTCTGTATTCCTTTATGCTTTCCGTGAACGCGAGTTTGCTATGGACTTGATGGAAGATTATTGTGGAGCAAGATTGACACATTCAGCAGTTCGTATAGGTGGGGTTCCATTAGACTTACCAGAAGGTTGGTTAGAAAACCTTGCAGCATTTTGCGATAAAGTAGACCATGAAGTTGAGCATACTTATGGGGCATTGTTAAATGAAAACCGTATTTGGAAAATGCGTCTTGAAGATGTAGGTGTTATTTCTGCAGAAGATGCACTTTCTTGGGGTTGTTCAGGTGTAATGCTTAGAGGTTCAGGTGTGAAATGGGATATTAGAAAAGAAGAACCTTATGAGCTTTACCAAGAACTTGATTTTGATATACCCGTTTCTGATAGATGTGATTCTTATGGACGATTTAGACTTTATATGGAAGAAATGAATCAATCTACACGTATATTAAGACAACTCATCCCTCTGTATAAAGATACAGAGCCACAACTCATGGCACATGCACCACGCTACATCTCTGCGACAAAAGAGGACATCATGACGCAAAACTATGCACTTATGCAACATTTTGTTCTTGTTGCGCAAGGTATGAGACCACCTCGTGGAGAAGTGTATGTTCCAACAGAATCACCAAAAGGTGAACTTGGGTTTTATATAAAATCTGAAGGTGAGCCTTATGCGTATAGACTCAAATGTAGAGCACCTAGTTTTTTCCATACAGGTTTACTACAAGATCTTCTTGTAGGTACATATTTAGCAGATGTTGTTACCATTATTGGTACAACAAACATTGTATTTGGAGAGGTGGATAGATAATGAAAAATAATATATTTTTTATAAGTGACATGTCACGTGAGCTCTCTGCTGAAGAGGCATTTATGGGCTTTGCACAGAAAGGAACCTACTAATGAAACGTTACGATTTAAGACATTTACACGATGATTTTTATGACAGAATGCTTGAACTTATTGATAAAGGTATTAAGGTAGATGAAGTAGGTATCTTTATGTTTGAAGTAGGTGATTACTCGTCTATTCAAAAATCTGCAGATGTCATTAGGGAAACTGGTCATGACCTAATGAACTCTTTAAAATTTAATGAGGTAGATTGGACAGTAGTAGTTAAAAAAGTCAATGAAGAAAAACGCAGAGAACAGGCAGAAGCATTTACTATAGTGAAAAAAGAGGCAGAAGAAAAAGCTGCCCAAGCCGCAAAAGAACTGGCTGAAAAAGAAGCTGAAAAAGCAAAAAAATTAGCTGAAAAAGAAGCGGCTAAAGCGGCTAAAGAAAAAGCTTAAAAGTTTTATTTAGTAGCTAAACAGATGTAGTATACGTCTGTATCCTTATATATAATCATTTCACTATTTTCCATAAAATATTTTAACTAAAATCAATACTTCGTAAGTAGATATTGTGTCTGAATGGGGAGAGGGTGTGAAGAATAAAACTACTATGTTCTAGCAGAGTAGAACATAGTAAAGAAGTTATTTTTTAGCTATGATATCATTTAATACATATGAAGCATGGTTAAAGGCAAGTGCAATACTTCCTTGGTCAGTAACTACATCACCAATAGTATAAAGTCCTGGAATATTGGTCTCCATTGTTTTTTCATCCATAAGTGGCTCATCCCATTTACCTGTTTCAATTTTTGAGTTTATAAGGAAATCTACAGGGCTTGTTCCTCCAAGAGCGTATACTATTCTTTCATAAACTTCACTTGTCCCATCTGTAAAGTTTACTTTAACTCTCTCTTCTCCAGGGTTACCATCGGGCTCAACACTTTCAACATCAACCCCCATTTTATTAAGAATTTTGCCATTATTGATGTACTTCATTGTCATTTCTGTATTGATAGGGTTCATTCTGGTAATGTCAGGTTTTCTGTAGTTTAAGGTCACGGTACAATCTTGCATATCTTCAAGTTCTACTAGCCCATAAGCGTATTCACCAGCGGTATCTCCACCACCAACTATCATTACACTCTCACCGTTACATACTTTAGAAAGGTTAAAATTCAACCTAGGTCTGATTGCTTTAGGGAACTTGTACCCAGGTTTGTTTGGTTTCCCCATTCTTCCTACAGATACGATGACATACTTTGCTTTTACAATAGTATCTTCATCTACGTTAATTATAAATAGCCCATCATCACCTTTTACAGTATTCCAGATTTCTGTATTGTAAACAAACTTTTCTAGAAGACCATGACTTGCAAGCAAATCGTCCATTTGCTTAATGTACTCTTCTTTTGAACATTCGTCAAAACTTACATTACCTTCAAATTCAGCTTTCCTACCCATCCAATCTTTGTCAACTCTTTTACCTTTTTTGTAAAACTTATGAATCATATCATTGTGGTGTGGAGCTTTGTCAAAAATAATAATATTGTCAATACCTGCTAGTTTTGCTTCAATGGCACAAGCCATTCCTCCAGGCCCTGCCCCGATTATTGCGATGTCTACTATTTTTTCTGAAGCCATATATATCCTTTAATGTATAAAAATTTGTAGGACTATAACATGTATTATTTTAAATATATACATAGTTAGTGTAACTTTACATAGTTAATAGATAGTAGTGAGTACTTACGTCACATATATAATGCAAATAAAAAAACATTATCTTAATAATAGAGAATTTAATAATTTTAATGAGTATATACGTTACAAGAGTGAATTTTAAATCTATACATATTATTCTAGTGTTTAAAATTGATACATATTTAAAATCAAACTAAATAGAATTAAAATTTATACTAGAGGATTAAGTGCATATCTGTTATCCTCATAGTAAATTTATAATAGTTGACCTGAATAAGGTAAATAATAAAAAGTAGGAAACAACATGGGTGAAGTACAAACAGTAAATAGTATGGTTGACATAACGATTGACGGTGTTGAGTATAAGGCTAAAGAGGGAGAGTTTATATTAAATGCTGCAAGAGCAAATGATATATTTATCCCCGCAATATGTTACCTGACAAGATGTTCACCAACTTTGGCATGTCGTATCTGTTTAGTAGAAGCAGATGGCAAGCAGGTTTACGCTTGCAACGCCAAGGTAAAAGAAGGCATGGAAGTTACAACAGAAACGCAAACCATCCTTGAAGAACGTAGAGCTATCATGGAAGTGTATGATGTAAACCACCCATTACAATGTGGAGTGTGCGATAAATCAGGTGAATGTGAATTACAAAACTATACATTAGAACTTGGAGTAGATTCTCAATCATATACGATTCCTGATACAAAACGTGAAACAACAAACTGGTCACCTGTATTGCATTATGATCCAGGTCTTTGTATTGTCTGTGAACGTTGTACAACAGTCTGTAAAGACATGATTGGAGATGCAGCAATTACGACTGCAAAACGTGGTGGTGCAGACTTAGATAAAGCCTATAAAGAAACGATGCCTAAAGATGCTTACTCCATGTGGAATAAACTTCAAAAATCTGTAATCGCACCAAGTAATGGAACAGGTGAAACGAACTGTTCTGATTGTGGTGAGTGTATAGCTGTATGTCCAGTGGGTGCATTGGCATCAAGAGACTTTGTATACAAGTCAAATGCTTGGGATTTAAACAGGGTACCTGCAGTTGCTGCACATAGTTCAGATGGTGCTCAGATTTATTATGAAGTAAAACCTACATCTATAGAAGATAGAACAGATAAAATATATAGAATTACAAATGAATGGAACTATGTTTCTTTGGATGGTTCAGCACGTTTTGCCTATGACTTTCAAAATACAACTGCAACAAAAAATGAAACAGCATTTAATGCAGCCATTAATGCATTTAAAAAAGCAGATACTATTCGTTTTAATGCAATGATAACAAATGAAGAAGCGATGATGCTTCAATCACTTAAAGAAAAAACGGGTGTGAAACTCTACAACCCTGAAGTAGGAACATTTCAGAAATTTTTAAAGCATTATGAAGCTGCCTCAGGAAACAGTCTTTGGTCTACAGATCCAGATACTATTATGAAAAACTCTGATTTTGTTATTTCTATTGGATCCGCATTGAGAAATGATTCCCCTGCAATGAAATATGCATTCAATAATGTACAAAAGCTCAATAAAGGTGCAGGTCTTTACTTTCACCCAGTAGGGGATACGCTCATCCCGACATTTGGTAAAAATGTTGAAACCTTTAACCATAAAGTTGGTCTTGAAGAAGCAGCACTTTATTTGGTACTTGATTTATTTGCAGACAAAGAAAAACTTCCTTTAGAAGTGAAAGACTATATAGAGAGTTTTAAAAAGTCTTCAACAAAAACGGTTAAAGAAAAAGAAGTGAAGACTGTTAAAGAGATGGTACTTAATGAAGAGACTGGCGAGGAAGAAGAAGTTTCTAAAAAAGTGACAGATATGGTCGAAAAAGAAATTACAGTTAAAACAAATGGTCTTGTGGATTTACTAGGAGGAAATGCTTCTAGTTTTGATGAAACATTTGAAAAAATGATGAAAAAGAAAGAATCTTTTTCAATGATGCTTGGGGAAGATCTTTATTATCATGATAAAGCTGAAAATATCGCTAAACTTGTGGCACTTATAGAAGCAACCTGTCCTATTGATGTTGTGATGACCCCACCAAAATCAAATGCACTAGGTGTTGCACTTATATGTGATCTCGATGATACACAAAGTGGGTATACAGTTGGATACAATGAAAATGGTGACTTTAAACTTTCTGCTTTAGGAACGGGTGATTTTGATATGCCAGCGATGAATCAACAAGAAGGAACACTTTGTAATATTGGGAAACGTGTTCTTCCTACAAATGCAGCAGTTGAATATAATGGATACGAATTAAACGATTTAATGAAAGTACTCATAGATGCACCAGAGTTGACGATTGATTGGACACAGACACTTTCGACAGATAGAGGTTTTCAGACAGTAACGTTTGACAGTTTGCCAAATGCCTTTACAAACGAGGGGAAAGACAACCGTGGATATACACTAGAGACTACTAATTTTGAAACAGAACTTCCTGAAGTTGAAAAATTTGATGAAAATATTGAACTTGAAGGGGACATTGCATATAGATGTAATCCCGCCAGACAGTTCAATGACTTTACTGACAAATCACATGAAATATTTGAAGCATTTGCACTTTATGCAAGTAAAGAAAAAGCAGAAAACTTAGGAGAGAGAGTTGAAGTGGTATTTGAGAATGGAAGTATTACTTTAGATGTGATAGCAGATGAAAAAATCATTGGTGATATTGTTAAAGTACCAGATTTTAAAGCTGCTGAAGGTGTTTATGACCTATTCGGTGAATCACGTTATAAAACAGTAACATTGAGAAAGGTGTAATATGGAAACAGTAAGTTTATTACCAGAAGTCACTTGGATAGGGGTACTTATTAAAGCAATTCTTATTTTAGCAGTTATTTCAGCCTTGGCTGGGTTTGGTACTTTTATAGAAAGAAAGGTACTTGCATTTATGCAAAGACGTCTTGGACCAATGCACGTAGGACCTTATGGATTACTACAGATTGCAGCAGATGGTATTAAGCTTTTTACAAAAGAAGATATCATTCCTCAAAATGCAAATAAATTGATTTTTATGATAGCACCACTTATTACAGCGGCAACAGCATTTATTGCACTTGGGGCGGTTCCAGTATTTCCTGACTTTACCGTACCCGACTTTATACCTTTAATTGGTGGCACATTTGTTCCGTCAATAGCATCTGACCTTAATATTGGTATTTTGTTTGTTCTAGGTATGATGGCATCAGGACTTTATGGACCACTTTTAGCAGGTATGTCTCAGGCAAATAAATGGGGTATTATTGGAGCTGCAAGAACAGCAGTACAGTTTCTGTCATATGAAGTGGTCACCGCACTTTCTATTTTGGCACCAGTGATGCTTGTGAATTCACTTTCTTTTGTTGATTTTAACAACTATCAAAGTGGGGGTATAGGTTCATGGCTAATTTGGCAACAGCCAGTGGCATTCATTCTCTTTCTTATTGCGGGATTTGCAGAAACAAATAGAACACCTTTTGACCTTCTTGAACATGAAGCAGAAGTTGTTTCTGGTTATGCAACTGAGTATTCGGGAATGAGATGGGGAATGTTCTTTATTGGTGAATATGCCAATATGATTACTATTTCTATTATTGCATCTGTGGTCTTTTTGGGTGGATATGATGCAGTGGGAGTGTTAGGTTGGCTCTTTATTATGGCTAAAATTGCATTCTTCTTCTTCTTCATGTTATGGGTAAGAGCAGCATGGCCTCATGTTAGACCAGATCAATTAATGTGGTTTTGCTGGAAAGTATTGATGCCAATCGCATTGTTAAATATTTTAATTACAGCAATTGTAATATTGGTATAAGGGGAAATTATGAGTTTAGAACAATTTAAAAATAGAAATGTAGGTTCACAGCCCTATGTTACACTTGATGTGGGTAAATCTCCTCAAGGTGGATGGTGTAAGTTTAAGCAAGTGGTAAAAAGAACATTTAGTGGAGAACTATTTGTAGGACTATGGGTTGTTATGCGAAACATGCTGCAAGCATTATTTAAAGATGATATGCATACTGTAAAATATCCATTTGAAAAATTGCCTATTTCTCCTAGATACAGAGCTATCCATGATATGTTAAGACTTTTAGAATCAGGGAGCTATAGATGTATTGGGTGTGGTCTTTGTGAGAAAATTTGTATCTCAAACTGTATTGCTATGGATACTAGGTATGATGAAAATCAACGTAAAGAAGTAAGTGAATACACTATTAATTTTGGACGTTGTATTTTTTGTGGGTATTGTGCAGAAGTATGTCCAGAGCTTGCGATTGTACATGGACCACGGTACGAAAATGCATCAGAACAAAGAGCAGGGTTCTCACTCTTTGATGACATGCTAACACCTATAGATAAGTTGAATTTGCAACAAGAGTATGATGGTTTTGGTGCTATCTCTCCAAATGCAGATGAAAATATTAAAAAAACGCCACTAGCGTACTAGAAAGGGAATACATATGTTTGAAAACTTTTTGGCATCCTTAATGACTATAGAAGGATTTGCTTTTTATCTTTTCTCTATTTTAACTATAGGACTTTTTTCAGTCACAGTGATGAGTAAAAATGTACTTTATGCCATGACATCCTTGGCAGCTGCAATGATACTTGTATCTGGTTTTTTCTTCCTCTTAGGTGCTGATTTTCTTGGTGTTATTCAAATTATTGTTTATGTGGGGGCGATTATCGCACTTTATGCATTTGCAATGATGTTTTTTGATGCAACACGAGATATAAAAGAAAAAAATACGAGTAATTCTATAGTGTTTTTACTAGGTGGAATGTCTGCATTGGTACTGGTACTTATGTTTGCCGCACCAATACATTCTAATGATATTCAAGCACTGTATCCTATGACAGAAGGTGTGGGTAATGCACAAGATGTAGGTATGGTACTTTTTACAAAGTATCTTATACCATTTGAAGTTGCTGCAGTTATGTTACTTGTTGCTATGATATCTGGTATTATCCTTGCAGGTAAAAAGATGGACAATTCAATTACAGAAAATATGGAAGTAGACAATGATGCAGATGATGAAATTATGATAAAAAAGGATAAAAAATGATAGGATTATCGCACTACTTAATCGTATCAGCGATTATATTTTCTATAGGATTAGTGGGAGTACTCAGAAGAAGAAATCTTTTAATGCTTTTCTTTGCAACAGAAATTATGCTAAATGCTGCAAATATAGCATTTGCAGCTATTTCTCATTATTATAATGATCTTACTGGACAAATGTTTGCATTTTTTATCATTGCTATTGCAGCATCTGAAGTAGCAGTAGGTCTTGGTATCTTGATTGTATTATACAAAAAACATGGTTCTCTTGATTTAGATGACTTAGCAAGTATGAGAGGGTAATATGGAAAGTTTAGTATATATAGCACTTTTTGCACCATTTGCAGGCTCATTGTTTGCATCATTTTTTGGTATGAGTGAAAGACAAATATTTGTAGGTATTGTAGCTTCTAGTTTGTTGTTTATCTCATTTTTAGCGTCAGCATTACTTGCCGCAAACCTTTATATGACAGGAGAAGTTATCCATGTCACGATGATGGATTGGATATCTGCAGGTGATTTTAATGTCGCATTTGGATTTGTTGTAGATCAAATCTCGGTCACCATGATGACAGTAGTAACTCTTGTTTCTACTGTTGTTCATATTTATGCGATTGGTTACATGGATCATGATAAAAGTTTTAACAGATTTTTCTCATATCTCTCAGCTTTCGTATTTTCTATGATGATTCTTGTCATGTCAGATAACTTCTTAGGATTATTTATAGGCTGGGAAGGTGTTGGCGTTTGTTCTTGGCTATTGGTTGGTTTTTGGTATCACAAGCCAGACCAAAAAAGAGAAGATAACCCTTCTATTTCTCCATCTTGGGCGGCAAATGAAGCATTTATTATGAACCGTATCGCTGACCTTGGTATGCTTGTGGGTATTTTTGTTCTTTACTGGAACACAGGATCATTACAATATGACGAAGTATTTGCACAGCTTCCTCAGCTTTCTGAGACTGTTTTGGTAACAGCAGCCATTGCACTCTTTATAGGTGCTATGGGTAAATCAGCACAATTTCCACTTCATACATGGCTCACAGATGCGATGGAAGGTCCTACACCAGTGTCTGCTCTTATTCACGCAGCGACGATGGTAACAGCAGGAGTCTTTTTAGTTGTTCGTTCTAATCCTCTTTATTCTATGGAAGAAGTAGCAGGGGTGAGTATGTTTATTGCCAGTCTTGGTACCTTTGTTGCTTTTTATGCAGCGTCTATGGCGTTGGTTGAACGTGACTTAAAAAGAATTATTGCTTACTCTACACTTTCGCAGCTTGGGTATATGTTTGCTGCTGCTGGACTTGGAGCTTACTGGATAGCACTTTTCCACCTTGCAGCTCACGCATTCTTTAAGGCACTTCTTTTCCTTGGTGGAGGTAACGTGATGCACGCAATGCACGATGAACTAGACCTTTTCAAAATGGGTGATTTAAGAAAGAAAATGAGAGGCACTTGGCTCTATATGGGCTTCGCTTCTATAGCCCTAGTCGGGTTACCTCCTTTAGCAGGTTTCTGGTCAAAAGATGCCATTATAGAAACGGCATTTAATGAACATACTTACATTTTATGGATAATGCTTGTGATTACTGCAGGTATGACAGCATTTTATTCATTT
>Ga0256840_1002209_pt1 | contig 17403 bp, 7 predicted proteins | sample 355202metaG_FD_185969 | JGI IMG/M metagenome (GOLD analysis project Ga0256840, IMG submission 185969) | Hydrothermal vent microbial communities from Mid Atlantic Ridge, Atlantic Ocean - 355-202 | ecosystem: Environmental > Aquatic > Marine > Hydrothermal vents | place: Atlantic Ocean: Mid... | reverse complement strand
CTACAGAGCCTTGTACAATGGATACTGTTGAATAATAAATAATGACAGGGATAGACTGGTTTAATCTAACTCTTTTTGGGCTAGATAAATTCATCGCCTTTATCACCTCTTTTTGCCCCCAACCTGGTTTTGATTGTAGTAAAAAACGGGCTAACTCTGTTGGTTTTTCTACCCGAATACAGCCGTGACTAAGATCCCTTTTAGATTTCCTGAATAAATGACGCGATGGGGTATCATGCAGGTACACATTATAATGATTAGGGAAAATGAATTTTACTTTACCTAATGCATTGCCTTTTCCGGGGCGTTGTCTCAGCATCAAATTACCTGATTCCAACTGCTCAAATGAATCTTCTGTGTAAACTAATGGCGTTTCGTTATCGTGAAAGCCTGAGACTAGCTCCATATTGTGTTCTTCTAAATAAAGCGGGTTTTCCTTTAATTGCGGTAAGATTTCGTCAAAGGCAATGCTTTTTGGAATATTCCAGTAAGGCGAAAATTCAAGGTAATACATATTTGCGGTAAAAACAGGGGACTTGAATTTATCCTTTTTCGATTTACCGACGATCACTTTCATATTCAAAATTTGTGTTTTACCTATCTCCTTGTCATCAGGGTAGTAAGCCTTGAGTTGAAAGGCTGGGATATTAACCATAATTAATGGACTAGCAAGTGTTTTTGGTAACCAGCGAAACCTTTCCAATGCCAGCTTTATCATTTGAATACGTTGATAAGGCTGTATATTCAACGCTTTAATAGTATTTTTACCAATAATACCATCTTGATTCAGTCCATGATGGAGCTGGAATTGCTTGATTTGATTAGCAAGGTCTTGATCATAAAAAGAAGAAATATTATTTTCATCGGTTGAATATTCAAGAATATGAAGCTGCTGCCTTATTGCTGTGATTTGCTGTGACTGGTCAGCAGGGTGCAATGATGAGGTATAGCTTAGGTTGATTATAGGCCGCCCAGTATCCTTGTTTTGATAATCTAAAAGCGCTTTTTTTAACTGCTGGTAAGCAAGTGCAGAAGGCTCTACCTTATGAGTAAGTTCTGGTATTTTATGCGTGTTAAGCGCCTCTAAAATAACAGGGATTAAGGTGATAGCATTATTTTTATTATTATAATTAGGTTTTAAAGTTCGTGGGTCTATACGACCAAAGTGAAGGTCCGAAAGAAAATGAATTAGGTTAATGCTAATGGCGGTATCAAGTAATGCATATTCAGTATGGCTCACTTTTTCTTGTTGGTTAAGTTGCTGCCATCTTTTTTGTAAATCGGCTAAATTATAATACTCTGGATTTAAACCACTACTACTTGCATTTGCTAATAACTGGAATGCCGCATTAATATTTTGATTGTCTGGCGTTGTCCATAGCAAATGTTGTGGAGCTAAAAAATACAGATCATCTAGGGTTTTTTTATAGTTTAAAAAAATATGGTTTTTTATATAAGGGTGAGTTTCAGCGGTTATCGTTTGCTGAATAGCTTCGTTGATTTCAATAAAATTATCTGCAGGCAGATTTTCACTTTCTGCGGCGCTAATAAGGAACGAGCTAAATAACAAAAAAATAACGGCTTTTATCATAATTTCTATTGATTCTGACTAAATGTTGAAAGCCAAGATAAACTTTTACCTGAAGTCCCCGTAGGCTTATATTCTGCTCCAACCCATCTTGAATATTGAGACTGCTGAATACAATTAAATAATTGATTAAAGTCTATTTCACCTGTTCCGGGCTGTCCGCGTCCTGGGCTATCAGCAAACTGGATATGACCAATTTTATGGTTATATTGCTTAATAAATTCAACAATATCTTCGTTCATCTTGTGCATATGATAAATATCATATTGTAGGTATAGCATAGGATGATTGATTTGTTCAATTATAGTCAGCATTTGAGAGCCGCTAGACACGATAAAGTCAGGCATATCATCAGTATTAATAGCTTCAAAAACGGTATTAATACCTAATGAACTAAAGGTATCGGCAGCAAGCGATAAGTTTTTAACAAAAGTATTTAAATACTCAGCCCGCCTTGTAGGGTTGAGACTGCACCGCCCAGGTAAAATATTAATAATTTCAGGCTGTAGTATTTGCGCGTATAGCATACTTTGTTGTAAAGCCTGCTTAAACTGATGTTGTTTTTCGGGTACAGCGGCCAAACCTTCACCACCTTGTAAAAGGTCATCAGCAGCAACATTAAATTGAACCAGTTTTAGCTGGTTTTGATCTAAAGCCTGTTTTATTTGTTCGGCAGGTAAAGAATAGGGGAATTGAATTTCAACCGCATCAAAACCATTTTCTTTAGCCATTTTGAAGCGATCTATTAAATCAACTTCGGTAAACAGTAGGCTTAGGTTGGCAGTAAGTTTTAGCATTGGCTGTGCCTATTTTTTAAGGGGTGCTGCTTCAGGTCTAATCCTAATGGGAATAGTAATAGATTTTGTAGCCATATTTACAATAGGTAGGGAAATCCCTGGTGTTTTAAATGCCCACTCGGCATATTTTTGATTAAATTTCCGATACTTTAATGTAGTGTTAATAATAACAGGAGGCTTAACCCAGCTTGGTATTTTAAAGTGATATTTCACAATATCAGATTGCCCAGATGGAATGGTCTTTTTGTAACTATCTCCAATCATATTAAATAAATCATGTCGCCAAACAGCTTTTCCATGCCTGTCTATTGGAATAGAGCGATAAAAATGAGCCTCAGGGTCGACAAAAAGCTTATTATCTAAGCCACCGCTTTCAAATATTAAGCGGTTGGATGAGTCCCTAGCTATCACATGAATCCAAACTTCATTGATATCTGTAGAGCCTCCAGGAAAATCATGACCAACCATTAAATTAGATAAGATAATAGAAAAGCTAAGCTCCTCATTTAGATAAAAATATCCAGGTGTTTCTTTAAGTTCTACTAAACTTGGGTCTATTGGTTTGGAGCTGCGTAAAGCTTGTTTTCGATTAGGTATTTCAATACTTAGCCGGACTTTGCTTTGTTGCAAAAACTGTTTAGTTAATTCTAATTGTTTAATGTTATTTGTAACATAAGGGATTGCTGTGTTTGCGCCTAAAGAACGGTGTGAAACTATTTCTCCTGCATGGTTTGCAGAAGGGTCTGACCCTTTTTCTAAGGGGAAGTGGCAATCTTGGCAGCGTGTATTTTTGCCATGAGAAAATGTTTGTTCAGATTGCTGAGAGAAGGGGCTCTTGAGCCATGCGCTATATTCATCCATCATTTTTACCCAGCCCCATTGATTAATGTTTTTGTCCATAAACTGAGTATGGCAAGTGGCGCACATTTCTGGCTTTCTTAATGCTGCTCTAGCCATTTCTTGTCGATGTAGGCGAGGCTGAATTTGAATTAATAAGTTATGAATTTTTATTAAAAATAAATTTTCTCTGTTTGCAAATAAGTATTCTTCTGCAGGTCTAAATTTATAACTACCAACCCCTTTAGTATGTTCAATGCTGTCAATTCCGTGGCAACTCATGCAACTAACGCCTTCATACATGTGGCCATGTGTTTGTAGTGTTCCTCCTTCAGAAAGAACTCCACTAAGTAATGGAACAGGTGCATGACAGCCTTCACAATAGCGCGTTGCTGCCATCCCTTTTTTTTCTGCAAGTAATTCAATATTTCTTTGATAGCTGGGGTCAGATGCTGCTTGAGCATGAATCGATTGCTCCCATTGCTGAGTAATTTCCTGGTGACAAGTACCACAACGATCAGAATTACCAACTAACCTTTCATCAACAAAAGTTCCTGATGAAGATTTAGTCTCACTAGGGGAAAAGGGATCGTTGCCGTAAGTTAGTTGGTAAGGTGTTATAACTGGAGATGAGCTATATAGGGGGGGAATGTTTGTATAAAACAAAGATAATAAAATAATTAATAATATACTGCCTAAAGTGCCATAAAGGGTTGTGTTTTTGAGTTGATGGATGTTGATTGAAGGAAAAAGGGGAGTGTTAGGTTTATTTTCTTTTTTTAAAACAAAAACATGTAGCGCAATATGTAAAATGATTAAAATGATTAAAATGATTGAGAAGAGGACATGAAAGTTAATAACCCAACGCATAAACTCCAATTGACCGGCAATTGAAATATGTAAACCCGTTAAAGCTACGATAAAAAATGCAAGAGCTGTCAGAATACCTAATGCTGAGCTACCTGAGCGGCGAGTGCTTAACCCTCTACGGAAGTGATAAAAAATAAAAAGGGATAAGGAAAAGATAAGGAATATTCCAACGAATAAATGTATAAGATAGGTAAACTGTTGCCAAACACTGTTGGTGGGGTATAAATAGGTAATAAATCCACTTAATGTAACAATAAGAAATGTTGCACAGGATAAAGGGAAAATAATTTGCTCTTGTTTAAGTAGATAAGATCGTACACTCATTGTTTATACTCAAATAACTGTTTTAATGTTCCCATTAATCAGGGGTAACTATATGGCATTGATAAAACCTTTCATGACTGGGGGAGTCAATTGGTAGTACTTAGCGATTTTGATTGATTTAGTAAGGTATTATAAGTCCATTCTGGAGCATTTTTTGCCAGCATATTGAATGCAAGGTTTCTTAAATCATCTCTTATACCTGAATTAGATACTAGCGTTTTAAAAAATTGAATAACTTCAGGGGTATTAAAGTAGCTTAAACGTTTAATCACTGGCTGCTGTATAGGGTCAAGGTCATTGTTAGCAATTTTAAGCATGATTACCCAGTTTTTTTGAAATGGGTGTTTAAAGTGATCGAGTAACTTTAACCTGAGGTTGCCTTTTTCTGATGTATTTAAAATAACTCGTTGTAAATTTTTTACTGCCCAAAGTTCTCTTCGGGTGCTTAGTGCAAGTAACGCTAGGTTTCGTATCTCTTTAGTTTCTTGATTAAGAGCTGATATAAAAATACTAGGCATTTTTTTTAATAGCTTGTTTTTAGGAAGTTTATTTAAATAATAGTCATAGGCTGATTTTTTAAGAATAGGGTCTTTGTTTGATAAATAAGGTTCTGCAATCTGATATTGAGAAAACTGACTCCCCTTTAATAAGTCTAATATCAGTGCTTGGAATTTACTCTTTATAAGTTCCTTGGATAATAATTGGGTGCTCCTGCGAGTGTTGATGCTTGCTAAGTATAAAATGGCCAACCTAGATGTGTCAGGAGAGGCTAAAAATGGAGTTAAGCTTTTAGATGATACTTTGACCTGAGACTCTTTGAGAGCAGAGAGGACTTTATTTTTTATTGATAACGAAGCCAATTGTGAAACCCTGTCCATAATGGCTTCCCTGTCGTTAGGGTAGTTGTATAGCAGTGCCATATAAGCCTTAAAGCTGACGTTTAGATTTGAGTTTTGGCTTAATTCAATTAAAAGTTTAGCTTGGCTTGAGTCTGATGAGGCAAGAACAGGGATTAATTTAATAACAAGGTTTTTGTCCTTCATATTTTGATTGATAAGCCTGAGAGCCATTTCTTTAATAGTATGAGGATGAATAACAATACTTTCCTGGGTATTGTGATAGAGATAAAGCAAAGTATTCGTTCTTTTTAGTGTGGTTATATTATTAAAAGGAGGGATGCCTTGAAAAAAATCATTAAAAACAGATGTGAAATTTTTATAAGCTAAGCGTTTTAATGCAATAACAGAGCTTGCGTAAACTTTAGCAACTTCAGTGCCGTTATGTAATTGTGACAATAAAGCTGGAATGGCTTCTTTTTCTCTTATAAAGCCTAAAGCCCTACTTGCTTCTGCCCTAATTAAAGAATTTTCTGAATCAAGTACGCTTATTAAGGGTTCCATTGCTCTAAAGTGCTCGGCTTCTGCCAAAGCTTTAATTGATGCAAGCTGGACGCTAGTATTTTTATCCGTTAATAGATTAATTAAAGACGGCAAGGCAAGGTACTTTCTATGTATCATTGCCTCCTCTTCATGATATAAACGATCAAAACATTGAGCGCTTGTTCTTCGAATGATATTACGGCTATCGGATAGTGACTGGATTAGCCATCGAACAGTAGACTCATCTTCAAAGTCGCATAACTTATCTAAAGCAAATGCAGCTACGGAATCAGACTTATCCTCAATAGTCTTAATTAATAGAGCAAGAGAGGAGGGGTGGTTAAATTTTGCTAATTGAGTAATAGCAGCCTCTTTTATTAAATCATTAGGACTGTTAAGTGCTGTACGTAAATAAGGTAAAGCATTTTCTATATCATGTAATTGAGATAAAAGAGATAAGAATAAGATAGTAGTCTCGGTGTTATTGCTAGGTAATGGAGAGTTATCAGGAGTTGTTACTAATGCTGTTTTATGTGTAACGATTCCTTTGCTAAAGTCAATTGTAATGTATTGGTTTGGTACAATATTAACAAAATCAACCTGTTGACCGTTAGGCCAGGTAACCGTTAGTAGTTTTATATGATTCTCTTGTTTAAGGCCAAAAAGAAGCCTGTCTTCACTATCAGATAAAAAGCTGTCACCTGTACTAATAGTTCTCGTTTGTATACCAAGGTCGCTAGTAATAGTTACTTTGGTAGCGGTGATGTTTATGCTATTTGAGCTATCTACTAGATGAACACCTAACCAATGGTTCGTAGTAGGTGTATTGTTGATTAAAAGTTGGCCAAGATGGTTATTGTTACTAATATAAATATCCATATCCCCGTCGTTATCAAAATCGGCAAAAACTGAGCTTCGACTGGATTCAGGAAAAGAGTTGTTTAAAGCAGTAGAAAAGGTATTGGATGTTTTAAATAGTTTTCCTGTATTTAGCCATAATTGGTTAGGTTGGCCTTTTGAAACCCTTGGGGTGTCAGGGTCGGGGGTTAAAAAACCATTTACAATAAAAATATCCAGTAAACCATCCTGGTTAAAATCGTGTAAACCTCCTCCCCAGTTAGACTGAAAGCTAGATATATTATCAGTTAAACCCCGTGGTCGAGCTATCTCAGTATAAATGGGGGTGTTGTCAGTAGAAAAATGCTGTTGATATAAACGGTTATTTTCTAGAATACCCATCAATAAAAGAAACTCTTCTATCCCATTATTATTAATATCTCCAACTAAAATACTACGGCTTCCAGTATTATTTTGAAATTGAAATTGCTCGCTAAAATCACTAAAAAATAACTGGTCTTGGTTAATATAAACTCGGTTACTGCCACCACCCTTTTCATTGGCAACAATAATGTCAGGTAAGTTGTCATTGTTAATATCGACACATCTAGCGGCTAAGCTCCGGCTGGATGTGTCAATTAATCCACTATTTTTAGTTATATCTGTAAAAGAAAAGTCACCATTATTTTTATATAAGCGATTAGATACGGGTTTAAATAAAGACGAATTAAAGAATTCAGATTGGGCTCTGGTAAATTCACTTTGTCCTTCGTAAGTGAGTTGTGTCTTGTCATAATCAATAAAATTAGCAATATATAAATCTATTAAGCCATCATTATTAAAGTCAGCCGCACAAGCGGAAGTGGACCAAGTTGCTTTAGTATTTTTTGCAAAGTCATTTATTTTAGAAAAAGTACCGTCACCATTGTTTTTGAATAATTGATTACTGTTCAATGTGGTGATGAGTAAGTCACTATAGCCATCATTATTAAAATCAGTAGCAATACAGCCCATACCCCAGCTAGAAATATCTAAACCTGCAGCTTTAGTTTTGTTAACAAAGTGATTGTTTCCAAGATTCTTGAATAATTGATGTGAATTTTGTTGCTGCCACCAATGAAGCTTTCCATAAAAACGGTTTTGACCACTTCCATTAACAATAAACAAGTCTTGCCAGCCATCATTGTCATAATCCAGGGCGCAAGCACCTGACCCTAATGATTCATTAATGCCTGTTAATTTTTGGTTGCCTTGGTGGTGAGTAAAGAGCAGGCCGCTTTGGAAGGTTGAGTCTGTGAATTGAATGTTATCAATAGAGCCGTGTTGAATTAATGTCTTTATATTGAGCGGTTTTATCTGACTAGAAAATAAATAGTTTTCACTGGGTGAAAGAGAAAAAATTAATAAACCAGTTATTAGCGAGGCAATAATGATAAGGGCGGCTTTATTGGGAATCATCGGGCTTAAATAGTATTGAGCTGCAGTAGGTGGTATTTATTTGCATAAATAAAAGATGGAGATTGGGAGGGGTTAATAGTGACAATATTGTACTTTAATGCAATAGACAAGGTGAAGTTAAAGAAAGTAAAATAATATTTTAAAATGATGTAATAAAAGTGTAATTAATATCTCAGAAATTTTGATATAATCATGTTTAATGTTAGGATGAGTTAAAAATAGGTGGGTTTATGAAAAGGTTGTTATTAGGGTTAATTTTATTATCAGCATTACCCGTTAATGCTGCAAGCTTTGTTAATGGTGATTTTGCTAGTGGGGGGAGTTCTTGGAATAATGCCTCAGATACAGGAAGTGTTTCGTTTTCTGGTGGAGAGGCTGTGTTACAAACAGGCACTGGTACAAGTATATACAGTGCAGTAATGGTTCAAGGTGATGATGGTTCTTTCAATTTTAATAATCGTTTTTTGTTGGGTAACGATATTGAATTTTTACATTTTGATGCATTGTTCAACCGACTTGGGACGGATAGTTCAGAGGCGGTGACTGCTGGATCGTTTGCGGATGCATTATTTGTATCATTATATGACTATCAAGATATTACATTCGCCCATGACTTGTTGTTTGACCCTCAAATAAACTCGACTGTAGATGGGTTATTGATTTCATATGCATTTAATGTTTCTTCGCTTCAAGGTCGTGAGATAGCATTATCATTTGAATTGTTGGATGATAATGATGGCTATAATTCTAAAGTAACTTTGGATAATGTTCGGTTTGCTCCTGTTTTACCAACTGGAACAGTACCAACACCATCTGTATTAGTTTTACTTTTTGCTGGTTTACCTATGATTCAAAGATATAGTAAACAAAGAGCTGTTTAGCTAAAAGTAATTTTTTGTTAGTAAAAGTAGCAATAATATTTTAAAAAATGTTAGGGGATTGAGAATGCAAAGCAACGAGAAGAAACATAGTGGAGAAAGGTTGATTATGTTGCCTATTAAGAACTTTATAACATTACAAAAAATATTTTTTACGCTAGTTTTTTTCAGTATTATGTTGGTTGCTTCATTGCCGATAGCTAATGCGGCTGTCGGTGACGGGACATGGCAAGATATAACTAATACTGTTTCTATCAATAGATCAAACCCGTTAAGAAGCAGGCGGAGTCCTGATGCAAAAGTAAGTGTTTCAGTTAAAAATTCTAGTTCATCTGATTTAACGGGGCCTTTTAGGCTGGTCGTGAGTAACTTGACCTCTAATAGTGCTGTTTCAATATCAAATGCTACAGGTATTACAGAGGCTGGTGACCCCTATTTTGATCTAACTGCTTATGTTGCTGAAAGCTTTATAAACGGGACAACATCTGATGTGGTTCAAATTAAAGTAGCTGGTGGTGGAAAAAGTATTTTTGCATTTACACCATTGATAGAGCAGTGGCAGAAAGCTGCGGCGGTAGAGTTGTCAGTTAAAATAACAAGTCCAGAAACACTTGGGACAGTAGGAGCCTCACCAATAGCTGTTCAAGGAACAATAAGTGACCCAGAGGCCGCTCTTACTCTTAATGGTGTAGCTATTGAACATACTAATGGTAGTTTTTCTGCAAATGTTGCATTACAGGAAGGGCATAATACGATTTTAGCAAGAGTTGTTTCTACAGAGGGTAAAGAAACAACAGATTCAATCTCCGTAGCATTAGATACAACCCCACCGTTTATTACTATCGAATCCCCTGTAGATGGCTCAACTGTTAAGTTAGCAAGTATTGCTGTATCTGGCTTAGTTAATGATATTGTCCGGGGTACTGTTAGCGCAGATCAGGCAGCAGTGGTAGTTAATGGGAAAACGGCGACTGTTTCTAATCGAAGCTATCTAGCTCAAAACATTAGCCTTAAAGAAGGTGAAAATACAATTACTGTGGCGGGAAGTGACGAGCAAGGAAATACTGCTTCAAAAACAATTACTGTTACTTATGCTATTCCAGCAGAAAAGCGAGTTGAATTGGTTTCAGGGCAAAGTCAAACCGCAAAAATTCTAAGTGTTTTGCCTCAGCCGTTAAAAGTTAAATTAGTTGATGGCAATGGTGAGCCAGTAGCTGATAACAATGTGGTCTACAGAGTTATTCAAGGTGATGGTGTTGCTGGTGCGGGAAGTGATGATGAAGGACAGGGGGTATTAACTAAAACAGATGCAGAGGGTATCGCTTCTGTAAACTTTAAACTAGGCTCCCGTTCAGGCCAAGGTAATCATCGAGTAAGAGCAAAAGCCATAGGGTTTGATGGTGAAGTAGTCTTTTATGCTTCAGCAGAAACCAACCCAGGAAATAAAGTTAGTATTAATTCAGGGAATAATCAACGTGGAGCTCCTAATCAATCATTACCGCAACCATTAATAGTTGCAGTAACTGATATTGGTGCAAACTTAGTACACGGTGCAAAAGTTGAATACAAAGTTACTAAGGGTGGGGGTGAATTTCAAAATGGAAATACAACTTATATAGCAACAACAGACAGTGATGGGCGAGCCACAGCGTCATTAACTTTAGGTGAAACTATTGGGCTAGATGTTCATAGAGTTTCAGCTACTTTGGTGGGTACAACATTAAATGCGGGCTTTACAGCTTCAGCTTTACAACCTGCCGACCCAGGATTAACTAGTATTACGGGGTTAGTTCTAGATAACCAAGATAATCCATTACCAAACGTTACCATAAGAATTGATGGAAGCAATCGACAAGCAGTAACTGATTCACAAGGCCAGTTCAAAATAACAGAGGCACCCGTAGGGCCAGTCCATTTAATCGTAGATGGCAGTACCACAACAAATGAAGGTGAATGGCCAACTTTAACTTATAACCTGGTAACTATTGCAGGAGCAGAAAATCCATTATCTGCTCCTGTCTATATGGTCAAACTGGATACTGAAAATTCAGTGTATGTCGGTAAGGAAGATAAAGTCCTTACCTTGAAAAAAGTACCAGGGTTTAAACTAGAAGTAAAAGCAAACTCTGTAACTTTTCCTGATGGTGCGAGAGAAGGCTTCTTATCGGTAACGCCAGTCAATGCAAGTAAAATTCCAATGGCGCCACCTAATGGAATGCAGCCTCAGTTTATTGTTACTATTCAACCAGCAGGTGCTAAGTTTGATCCACCAGCACCGCTGACATTACCAAATGTAGATGGTCATGCGCCAGGTGCGCAGGTTGAAATGTATTCTTTTGATCATGACCTTGAAGAGTTTGTTGCTATTGGGTTGGGTACTGTAAGTACAGATGGAAGTTTAATACAGACTAACGTAGGTGTAGGGGTTATTAAGGCTGGATGGCATTGTGGCAGTCAGCCTGGGGGAAGTGGATGTTGTAGTGGTAATGGGGGAGGAGGAGATTGCCCTATTTGTAATAAGCCTAAAAGTAATGATTGTAGTGATGGAAGTTGTGAGCCTGATGATACTCAAGACCCGGGTGAATGCAAGGAGTGCTCTGGAGGAAGTGTGGTTAATGTTGATGAAGACCTAGGTGATTGTAAAAGCTGTAAGGATGGGAAGGCTGAAAACGATCCAGATGGAGCGACATGTGATGATAATATATATTGCAGCTCTTTTAATGGCGAATCTCCAGGGGTAGATAAATGTGAAAAAGGGCAGTGTATTGGAAAAGAATTTAAACGAAGGAAAAAGTTTGAAAATATAAAAGAGGGTGACCCAGGAAAGTTTTTAGGGTTGGCAAAAAAACCAATTGAAATCCTAACAAAAATTAGTAACAAATTTACTTTAGCTCCACATTTTTCAGGAAAAGTCCAGGTAAAAGAAATTATTTATCAAGAGTGTTGTGAAGAGCTTAAAACAACAAAAGAGTCGACGGGAATACAGCAGAATATAGTGTTTGATGCTGGTGCAGAATTTAAAACGCCAAACTTTCGAATACCTTATGCTTTAGGATTGTTGACTGTGCAAGGTTTTGGAAAAGTAATAGGAAGACTTACAGGGTTTGAAGAAAAGTTGGAAACAGCTTGTTTTGAAGCTGGTGATTGTCTAGGGAATGGGGGGATTAAAGTTTCTGGCTTTCTCGAAGGAGGGGCAACATTAGGTGTGATTTACCCTAATTTATTATCGTTTAGTGGGTCGCTACGAGGAGAAGCATCGGGCAGTTATAAAACTAGTTGCGGTAGTCCATGGGAAGGAAAAACATGTGGAGGCCCTGTATCACTGAGAGGGCAGGTAAAGGCCTTGTCATTTGTTAGTTATACAGTTGTTGGTGTAATTGGTGGGTCATATAGTTGTAATTAAAGTTTGAATAATAGATAGCAGTTTACAAAGTAAAGTGAAGCTATGCTTTATCAAAAATTCGGGAAATAAAAGATGAGATTTTTAAGTGGTTTTTTTTTAATAACATTATTTTATTCTATTCAGGCTGGAGCTTTTGAAAAAAAAAATATCAGTTTTGAAAATGAAAGTAATAATAAAAAAAGAGTTGAATTTGTTTTTTTAGGTGAGATTTTTTCTCCTCCTTTGAATTTGTTTTCAAAAAAAGAAGTAAAGAAAAATGAGATAAGACAGTTTTTTGATTTTTTTAAAAAATTATATGATGTTAATAAAAATGGAACGAAGAAAGATATTCTTCTATTGTGGAGTCCATTAGAAAGACTTCAGCTTGAAAAAGAAATTGATATTAAGGCATTTGAACAAAATAAAGAAAGGTTTAATGCAATATCAGCAATGCAATTAAAAATGATAATTGAATATGGTGATTATTATATTTGTTATGTTAATACAGAGTTTGTTACAGGTGATAACGTTGTAATGAAGTACCCAGTAATGAAAATAAAGGGTAATCTATTTCTCTCTAACAAGCTTAACGGTGATTACTTTTATGATGTTATTAGTCATTATTTAGATAAAGAAAATTTTTCAAGCATTCTAAATAAGACGATTAAATAAATAGGTTTAATACATGCAGGAAGGGGTTAATATTATTAATTCAAAGGAAGATATTTCAAAGTTCATGCGTATGCCTTTTGTTATGAAATATAATGTTGTTGCTTGGTTTTCATTTTTTTTATTTTCTTTTATTGTTTTTTTTTATGTGTTATTTATTTTTAATAATAATTCGGAAATAGAGAATAGAATTGTTATTTTTTCTGTTTTTTTTTCAATATTTATTTTTGTATTTGTTTTTTATAAAAGAAATTCGTCATTTATATTGTCGGCAGATTATAAGGGAATATATTATAAAAATTATAGTGAGGGAAATGAGTTCGTCTTTTTAGATTGGGCTCATATTCAATCAATGGATGTCTTATATGACGGTGGGCGAGAATTACGAATTTTAACTAACCTTAGTAGTATTCCTTCTCCATGTAATGGTCAAATATATAATCATTATGGCTTTCAGGAATTGTCATTTTCATTGGGGTTTATTAAAACTTCTAAAGCAATATTAATAGAGTTGAATGAATTAAAGAATAGTAAAAAATTAAAATAAATTGTTAATGACAGGTTGAAGTAAATAGTGTGCTTGGTAATTATTATCATAATAAATATTTGAAATGGTAAGGCCACCATATTAATAGTTTAGTAGAAATAAATGTAAGTAAAGATTTAATTAAAAAAGTCCTTATAAAATTAAGTGACGAAGCCAAAGTTTAGAATATGAGGTTTATTAAAAATGAATAAAAAGACGGTTTTTGTAATATTCTCAATATTGTGTGGGTTTGTGCCTAATACTCATGCATTTGAATTGGATGACTCTTGCATGGTGAATATTCTAAACCGTACAGTACAAGTGTCGGTAGATGGTAATTGGTCTTTACCTAATGTACCTTCGTTTATGGGACGTATACGAGCGAGGGTCACTTGTGTACGGGATGGAGTGACTACATCAGGGAGTACCCCCTATTTTAGTGTTACTCAAAATAAAAGAACTATTACTAAGGACTTTGTATTTGAAGATGAGGATATTTCAACCGACCCCGTAGATATAGGTTTTTTGTTTGATGGGCCTTTTTATTTATATGATAAAACACCTCAAGAACTATCAGTAGTTAAAAAAGATGAAACATATTTTATAAGTAGTTTATCTGAAGAAGAATTGAAAGGAGTAAATTATATATCAACAAACCCCGATGTTGTGAAATATGAAAATGGTGTATTAACGCCCCTAAAGTCTGGTGTTGCCTTAGTTACAGCAAGGTTAGATGGGGCGATTGTGATTAAAAAGATTTATGTTCAGTTAAGTAATCAAGATGCAGATAGTGATGGATTACCCGATGATTTTGAATTAGCCAATGGTTTAAATCCAAATGACGCAATTGATGCAAGCGAAGACCAAGATAACGATGGTCTTTCTGCGTTAGAGGAATTTAATTTAGGAACAAATGTAAATGTTGCTGATTCAGATGGCGACGGCATTTCGGATGGTGAGGAAGTTGTAGCCGGTGAGGATGGGTTTGAAACAGATCCATTAAATGCTGATAGTGATGGCGATGGTTTAAATGATTATTTAGAGGTTTTAGCAGGTTCTAGCCCAATTGATGCATCAGATACCAATTTTGCAGAGGCTCTTGAATCAATAAGTGTTAGCCCAAGTAGTATTACTTTAACTTTTAATGCTATCAATAATGAAGAAAGTTCTCAGCTTACAGTAACAGGCACATTATTAGATGGTTCTACACTTAATTTAACAGAAAAGTCTACAGGAACTAGCTATTCATCAAGTGATTTAACAATTGTTAGTTTTGGTATTACGGATGGGGAAGTTTTTGCTGGTCAGCCGGGTACAGCAACTGTAACTGTAACTAATAATGGACAAAGTAAGGACGTTGTAATAACCGTTGAAAACTTTGAACCAGTTGCGTTAGCGGCAATTAGCATTCCAGGTTATGCAAATAATGTGGATGTACAAGGGGATTATGCCTTTGTTGCTGCAGGTGCTGCAGGGTTACAAGTAGTAGATGTTTCTGATAAAGAATCGCCAACTATAGTAAGCAGTTTAGATACTGCAGGAACTGCGATAGATATACGTATATTAGGTAACTTAGCCTATATTGCTGATGGTGAAAATGGGCTTGTTATCATTAATGTAGCTGACCCTCTTAATCCTGACCTAGTCTCAGTGCATGATACTGCAGGTATTGCTCAAGATATTAAAGTTGATCTTCAAACAGCCTATTTAGCCAATGGCACTGGTGGAGTCGAAGTTGTCGATGTAAGCGACCCTAGTAACCCAGTTACTAAAGGCCAATTGGATGGTTTAGGAGATATTAAAGGTATTGATGTAGAAGGTAATACAGTTGTTGTAGTTGCAGCAAGTTCCTTTATGATTATTGATGTAACTGATCAGTCAAATCCAATAGCGCGTGGAACCATCAATATTGGCTCGACCAAAGATGTCGTTATTAATGGCAATTATGCTTATGTAGCAGCTTACAGCACGGGTTATAAAGTCATTAATATAACGGATCTAGATAATCCAGTTATTGTTGGAGGTACAGCAGATATTGCTCCAAGAGATGTTGAGTTAACAAATGGTTTTGCCTTTTTTGCAGAACAGTTATTTCCAAATGTTGTCGCTTTTGTGAATATATCTGACCCTGAAAATGCAGTATTTCAAGGGATTATTAATCTAAGTCCATTTGGGGATTACGCGGGTACAGGTATAGCACTTGATGCAAGTTATGCTTATATAACTGAAGAAAGTTTTGTTGTAAGTTCTGACTATAAAGCGACAGGTAATAGTAAGTTATTTATTGCTCAGTATATGATGCTAAATGACAACGCGGGTATTGCTCCAACAGTACAGATTACAACGCCTACTGATAATAAAGTGGTTGTTGAAGGAAGTACACTTGTTGTTGCTGTCGATGCACAAGATGATGTGGCGGTCGGCTCAGTTAGCATTTTAGTTAATGATGAGGTTGTCTTTACAGATACAACATCACCTTATCAAGTCCCCATTACAATCCCTTCTGGATCAACAGAAATGACTCTAGCGGCAACAGCTGTCGATCTAGGGAATAATGTGGGTACTTCAGAGACTATTAATCTAATAGTGCAACCTGATACTGATGGTGATGGGTTGGGTGATGGTGAAGAAGCGGACACTCATAATACCGATCCAAATGATGCCGATACAGATAATGATGGATTAGATGACGGACAAGAAATAGCCTTAGGAACAAATCCATTATTATCTGATACAGACGGTGATGGGATTGATGATAAAACAGAAGTAGATCAAGAAACTGATCCAACTAACCCTGATGTTACAGTGCCTGAAATTGTGACCATTGATCCTGCAGATAGTGAGATTGATATTCCAGAAAATACAATTATCACTATTGACTTTGATGAGGCATTAAGGGCTAAAACAGTAAAAGCGGCAAATATTTTCTTAAAAGAAGTCGGGACAACTTCAACTATAGCGGGGGGGGTGAAGTTACAATCAGGTAATAAACAAATTGTTTTTACACCGAATGATTTACTTAAAGATTTTACTGATTACACCTTAACCATACAAAATGTACGTGATGAGGCTGGTAATATTGCAGTAACTGTTGAAAGTAGTTTCACTACGGGTAATTTAATTGATACAACTAGACCTACTATTATTGCAACAAACCCATTTAATAATGCAGGTTCAGTACCGGTAAATGCAGTTATAACAATTGAAATGAGCGAGCCAATAAAACCTGAGACGGTTACAAATGATTCATTTTATATTCAAGATACTGTGGATGGGTATAGAAAAATTGCTGGAACAATATCTGTAAGTGAAGATAAGAAGTTTTTAACCTTTGTTCCTAATGTCGCATTGTTTGTAGGACGTAACTACAGAATGTATGTGGGGGGTAATATACAAGATCTTTTTGAAAATCAATTGTCTGGACGATATTTCTACTTTACTAGTTCATTTATACAGGACTCGGTTGCACCAAATGTTAACTTGATAAGTATTGGTGCTGAAGAGGTGAATATACCTGTTAACTCTCGAGTAGTAGTAAGTTTTGATGAACCAATTAGTAGTGTTAATTTATCTGGAATAACCTTAAAAGTTGGAATAGATAATATTGCTGTAACTCGTACTTTAAGTGGCGATCATCGTACCGTTACTATTAATCCAGTGAGTAATTTACCTGACAATAGTGAACATATATTAAGAATCGATGGGATTACTGATTTAAGTGGCAATATTTTACCAACAGCGGTAACTCGCACCTTTACCACGGATAGCAGTATAGATACGACAAGAGGCAGTGTTGTCAGTATTGACCCTTATGCTAATGCAAGTAATGTTCCACTTAATGCAGAAATCAAGATACAG
>Ga0256840_1002208_pt1 | contig 17404 bp, 22 predicted proteins | sample 355202metaG_FD_185969 | JGI IMG/M metagenome (GOLD analysis project Ga0256840, IMG submission 185969) | Hydrothermal vent microbial communities from Mid Atlantic Ridge, Atlantic Ocean - 355-202 | ecosystem: Environmental > Aquatic > Marine > Hydrothermal vents | place: Atlantic Ocean: Mid... | reverse complement strand
GAGTTGTTTTCCGTGTCTAGGCCAACCGTTTATCGAACCCTGAACCGGATACAAACGGCTTAGAGCGTTAGGCGTTCGAACCAAAATCCCTTATGATACGATTTCGCCCCCTACCGGACTCGACCCCAAAGACCTCGTGCAGGCGATCCTTGAGGGCGTGGTATTTCGGACAAGCCAGGTTATTGATGCGATGGAGGATATCACTGAGATCGGGCAAACTATTTCCATCGACGGCGGCTTGTCGGGGAATCCTTGGTTCTGCCAGTTCCTTGCTGACGTCTTACAAAAGACTGTAACAGTGCAATCCGGTAAGGAATTGACCGCATTTGGCACTGCAATGATGGCGGCCGTAAACACAACCATCAACAAATCTGAAAGTGTTAAACAAGCAAGCTACGCCACCCAAAATAGCCACAATGAGTACAAGCTGCAGTTTGCCAAAGCCGTTTCGCGTTGTCGAAACTGGTGATATTGGTTGGCTCTTTTGCAAAGTTTTTGCCCGATGGGCATCCTGGTCTTGTTGTGCTAGCCGCAGGTCTCCGAGTTTGAAGGTGAGCAGTTGACAATGCCACATTGAACAGGTGTTTTGTGACGTTCTCGCCATCGATCGCCGAAAATGTTCAGGCCAGAAAGAAGCCCACGGCCATCTCCTGGCGGATGGACGAGACATATATCAAGGTTTGGGGGAAATGGACATATCTGTACCGAGCGGTCGACCGTGATGGCCAAACTCTTGATTTTATGCTGTCAAAGCGGCGCGAAGGTTTTTCAAACGAGCGGTTGGCACCAACGGCGTTCCAGAGCAGATTTCTATCGACAAAAGTGGTGCAAACCTAGCAGGCCTGCAGAGCCTAAACGTCATCCTAAAGTTCACGGAAACTGGGCAGATCATCCACATCATTCAATCCAAATACCTCAACAATATTGTTGAGCAAGACCACCGTTTCATCAAAAAGATTGCTCGGCCAATGCTGGGCTTCAAAGCCTTCTATTCAGCCGCCGCAATACTGGCAGGGATTGAAGCCGCGCACATGATCCGCAAGGGGCAGCTCGGTCAAAATGGTTTGTTACCTTTCAACCAGTTTGCTGCCCTCGCCGGATAATTGTGTCCAGCGTATGCTCTCACTCAACCTCTGAAAAACTTTGCGACAGAGCCCTTTCATAGGTTCCAAACAGATGGAACTGATTGGCTACCGTGCCCAGCCGTTCAAGTATCCGGCGCACCCGAACGTCATCTGTTGAACCTTCAAAATCAACCATAAACGACGAACTGGTAAACGTCAGACGTGAAATATAACTTTCAATCCGCGTAATGTTGATCTCATTCTCAGCAAATCCACCAAGCGCGTCGTGCAATTTACTGGCGCTACCACCCAAATCAAAAGAGATAGTCGTGATCGGTTGATCAAAGCAATTTATCCTTACGCATCGTTCGCGCGATAAAACAACAAAGCGCGTCACGTTCTTCTCAAAATCCTCGATCCCTTCAGCGATAATCGAAAGGCCATAAACTTCGGCTACTGACCGATGCGCAATCGCAGCAAGCGTGAGGCTACCGTCACGCGCAACCATCTCTGCTGCAGTCGACGTATCAAGCGCCGTTTGTGTCGTTAGTCCGTGGCTGGTCAGGAAAACCCCGCATTGGCTCAGTGCTTGCACGTGGCTGTGCACCTCAAAAACGTCGGCAAGTGTTGCGCCCTTTTGACCCAACAGACAGTGATTGATAGGCACGAACAATTCGCCCACGATATACAGACCAGAGTTCGGCAAAAGTTGGTGCACGTCTGCCACGCGCCCTGCAATCGCATTCTCTATCGGGACAAGTCCGACGTCGCATTCACCCGTCTGCACCGCGTTGAAAGTATCGGCGAAGGTCGGGTACGAGACCAGCTTTGCCTCAGGAAACTTCATCTGGCATCCCATGTGAGAATATGAACCCGGACCTCCCAGATAGGCGACTGATTGACAATTATACATCTGCATATTCCTTTGCCCTTGAGGGACTAAATGAGAGTAGTGATTGATTAAGTTTTTTGTAATGATTGGTCTCCGCCAGGTGACACGGTCACGGTTGCAGCGGAGACGATACCCTGCGCTTCGGCCCATGCTCCCCATAGAACGTGGTTGGCCGTGGCATCTGTCAGCGTTGCGCGGAATTCTTTGTCCCACAGATCGACACGGATTTGACTGGGCGGGATATAATAACCATGCGCTGGAAACCACGCCTTGTAGACCGCCTCTTTGGTGCAGAACAGAAGACGGTCCAGCGCGACCCCGCAATAGCGAGATCCCATATCACGCAACATTCGGATTTCGTCCGGCGAAGCAATCGCGGCTAAAACTTCTGGCAATAACGGAGCGTTCGGTTCAGCATCAATGCCAATGGCTTCGACCTCATCAGAATTAGCCACAGCTGCGGCCCGAAAACCTTGGCAATGCGTCATACTGCCCACAATACCCTGCGGCCAAACAGGTGCACCGCCCTGTCCCGGCACCAGCGGCGCAGGGTCAAAACCAAGTCCAAGCAACGCCTCGCGCGCGCAGACCCGGACGGTCGTGAATTCCCTTCGGCGCTTTACTACCGCATTTACGACGGCTTCATCCTCATCCGGAAATAGCTTTCCGGCGCGGTCGATGCGGGTTTCAACAACCTGCACGATTTTGGGTAGTATAAGACGAAGCATCTTCATGATTTCCGATCTCAATCGAACGTAGGCATTTCGCCGCGGTCCCTCGCCACAAGCGCGCGGCGCATGTCAGCAGACATCAACCCGTCTGCAAAGGTTTCGTGTTCGTCATTCATGTGATCTTGAAGCGACCGAAACTCGCCCGCGCGCAACAGCCGTTTTGCCGCTTGGTTCGAATGGGGTGCATTACTGGCGAGTGACAGAGCCATCGCGATGGCGCGTTCATCCAACTCTGGCGTGGATACGATTTCTGTCACCAACCCCAACTCCAACGCAGTTTTGGCGCGGATGATGGGTTGCTCTAACAACATCGACATCGCCTTTCCCGGACCGACGACACGTGGCAACAGCCAAGACATCCCGCCATCTGTCGACGCACCAAGTGTGCCATAGGCAAAGTGAAAGCGTGTCCGAGTCTCTGCAATCCGCACATCGCAAGCAAGTGTGATCGAAAAACCGGCACCGGCGGCCTGTCCGTTGACAGCAGCGATCATTGGGAACGGAAGCTCATACAGACTAGCAACGACGTCGGCCAATGCCTCTGTGCGTGATGCGCAATATGTACGACCGAAGCTTTCGTCACCTGAAAGAGCCTCCGCGAATTCACCAAAGTCTCCACCCAGAGAAAAGTTGGGCCCTGTACCTGTCAGCACCGCGGCGCGAACCGTTGGTTCGGCGGCAATGGAGTTCAAATGGAACTGCAACCCGGCCAGCACGTCACGGCTTAGGGTATTGCCATCTTCAGGCCGATTTAGTCGTAACACCGCCACGCGCCCGACCTTTTCGCAAGAGACTGCCACCGCCCTACACATAAACAATCACCCGCTGTTCAACGGTGCATGCCGGGCGTTTTTGTCCTTCGATATCAATGGTCAATGCGATGTTTGCCAAGACACCATCTGCGAAAGGCTCAGCATCCCGCAAGGTTGCGCGGCCGCGTATGCGCGCACCAACGGGTACATGCTGACGTAGCCGGGCGCGTTCCATCCCTGCGTTGATCATGTGCGACGCTTTGGAGACGCGAAACAATTCACCCACCATGACGGGTGCCAGGGAAAGAACGAATGCCCCATGGACAATTGCACCCCCAAACGGGCCCTCTGCCTTGGCCTTTACGGGGTCAAGGTGGATCCACTGGTGGTCTCCGGTAAGGTCGGCAAACGCCTGCACCTGTTCTGAGGAGATTTCCTGCCACGGCGTCACACCCAAATCACAAGTGGCGTGTCCGGACAGATCTGAAAGGTCGTTGAATTCCATCTGGATAATTCCTTATTCTGCCGCTGTAGTTGAAGCGCGCACATCGTCTGCCGTAATTGCTCCGGCTTTGCCTGTTCCCGTAACGCGGGCCAAATCAATACCCAGCTCTCGGGCCAGGCGGCGCACAATAGGCGATGCAGCAATCCGTTGTGTCGGTTTGCGAGGTGGCAAGCGACGGGCTAGCCCCGTGTCCGCTGGTGCGCTGCTCTGGCCAACAAGATGCTGCACTTGCGGCGTTTCTTGCGTCGAGGCTTCATCTGTTAGCAGCGTCAACAACGGTGAACCGACGGGAATAATATCACCAATTTTGCCGTGTATTTCGACAATCTGCCCTGCATATGGCATCGGTAACTCAACAGAAGCTTTGGTAGTTTCAACCACCAGCGCCAGTTGGTCAGCGCCAACTTCATCGCCAATTTTGATGTGAATTTCCGACAACTCGCCAGAGACAAGGCCTTCACCCAGATCAGGCAACAAAAAGATGTGTTCTGTTCTACTCATGGTGTTTTCTCCTCAGAAAACTTTGGCCAAAGCATCAATGATGCGTTGCACTGACGGCAAATGGTTATGCTCAAGGTGTGGCGGCGGATAAGGGATATCCAGACCGGTGACCCGCTGAATTGGGGCTTCTAAGTATTCAAAACAACGCTCTGACAGACGTGCAGCAATCTCGGCACCGAAACCACCAAAGCCTGAAGCCTCATGCACCACGATTCCGCGCCCTGTCTGCATCAGTTCTTCTGCAACCGTGTCCTCATCAAAGGGGTTGAGCGAGCGCAAATCGACAACGCCGATATCATAGCCGTCGGCAGCGGCGGCTTCGGCCGCCTCCATGCATACCTTCAGCGTTGGCCCATATGTGATAAGCGTTGCTTCTGCACCTTCACGGCGTACGATTGCCTTCCCAATGGGTGGAACTTCGATGGGCAGAGTGATGTCAGCCGTGTCCCAGTAAAGCCGCTTTGGTTCGTAGAACAGCACGGGATCTTCACTGGTTATCGCGTGACGCAGTAGGCCATACGCATCTTCCACCGTGGCCGGTGTGACCACCGTCAAACCGGGGGTATGCGCGGCATAAGCCTCGGAACTGTCACTGTGATGTTCAACCGCGCCAATGCCGCCTCCGTATGGAATGCGCACAACAACGGGTGTTGTCCAATGGCCCTGCGTCCGGTTCCGCATCTTTGCAAGGTGGCTGATCATCTGTTCGAACGATGGATAGCTAAAGGCGTCAAATTGCATTTCAACCACCGGACGCAGACCATATGCGGTCATGCCAATGCTCATGCCAAGGATGCCGGATTCAGCGATGGGCGTGTCAAAGCAACGTGCCTCGCCAAACTCGGCCGCTAGCTTTGACGTCACACGGAACACACCGCCAAGCGTACCGACATCTTCGCCGAAGATCACGACACGCTCATCTTCGGCCAGCGCATCGCGCAGGGCCGTGTTTAACGCGCCAACCATCGTGATAGACGCAGGTTTCTGAAGGGCAAGCGTGGTCATGAGTAAGTCTCCTGAAGTGCAATTGCTTGCTGCTGTTGCAACACATGTGGTGGGAGCGTCGCGTAGACGTTTGAAAACAGGCGCGAGGCGTCCTTTTCCGGTGTTGCCATGACGCCTTTGCGCAATTCAGCGGAAAGTTCATTGGCTTCCAACGCGATTGATTCGTCCATCGCATCATCAAGCAAACCACGCGCGATCAGCGATGTTTGCAACTGAACAATCGGATCTTTGTCCTGCCACGCTTGCGCCTCTGCCGGGTCGCGATAGAGCGACGGATCGTCAGAGTTTGTGTGCGGGGCCATACGGTAGGTTCGGGCCTCGATGAGCGTTGGACCGTCACCACAACGCGCCGATTCCACTGCATTACGCACGGCGCTGAACGTTTCAGCGAAGTTGTTGCCATCCACGCTGACGCCGGACATGCCATAGCCCAACGCCTTGTCTGCAATCGACTCTGCACGGCACTGTTTGTGTGAGGGCACTGAAATGGCATAGCCATTGTGCTGCACCAGAAAGACCACGGGCACATCGAAGACAGCCGATAGGTTCAACGCTTCGTGGAAGTCGCCCTCGCTTGTTGACCCTTCGCCACACAGGACAAGTGCCACCGCGTTTTGACCCGTATGCCGTGCTGCCATTGCCAATCCTACCGCATGAGACGCATGGGTCGCCAAAGGCGTTGAATGCGGGGCCGTGCGGACCCCAAGCGGATTGAAGCCACAGTGCCAGTCGCCGCGCAACATCGTCAGTGCCTCGACCGGATCAACGCCATGCGTAATTATAGCGACGGTGTCCCGATACGTCGGGAACAGCCAGTCTGTAGGCCCCAAGGCCAAGGCGGCACTTACCTGACAGGCTTCTTGCCCGCGTGATGACGGATAAACCGTAAGGTATCCTTGCTTGGCAAGGTTTGTTGCTTGCTGATCCAAACGGCGACCGATCACCATCTTGCGATAGCCCGCGATCAAGTCAGTTGCGCTGACGGTCGGATAGCCGAAGGCCAGTTCACCGATAGGAGGTTCTGATAACTTATTCATGGTGCTGACACCCTTTCCAATTGATGACCCCTGCCCCCCAAGTGAACCCCGCACCAAAGGCCGCAAGGACCACACGATTACTGGGCATCAGCACATTGTCATTCTGTGCTTTCCAAAGGGCGATAGGGATTGAAGCTGATGATGTGTTTCCAAACTCAGCCACGTACGAAACGACTTTTTCAGTTGGCAGGCCAAGTTCACGGCCTACTGCTTTGACTATGCGGGCGTTGGCCTGGTGACAGACCGCTAGATCCACATCATCTTTTTCGAATTCACAGGCGCAAAGGACATTTTCGACCTCTTCGGTCATTGCGTCTACGGCGGCCGCATAAACTTCACTGCCGTCCATTTTCAGACGGCCAGTGTCGCGCCCGACATATAAGAAATCAGCGCCTTCCCCTGCAGAACCAAAGCTAAGGTATTGCACGCAATCACAGCTCGCGGTCGAACTGGTGGCCTGAACAATGACTGCACCTGCGCCATCGCCGAATAGAAACGCTGTATTTGCATCAGCGGGATCAGCCAATCGTGACATGGCATCGGCCCCGACAACGAGAATACGGTCCGATGTTGCCTGATCGACACGCGCCATTGCATAATCGAGCGCATAGAGAAAACCGGTGCAGGCCCCACTTATGTCAATAGCACCCACGGACGATGCACCAAGCAAATGCGCCAGCTCAGCCGCAAGACCCGGAGAGATATGGTCCGGAGTACTTGTGGCAACAATTACCATGTCAATGTCTTCAGCGGTCAGTTCGCTGTCTGCCAGCGCGAGCTCTGCTGCCTTGACCGCCAAATCTACAAGGCGTTCTTCTGGCTTGAGATGATAGCGTTGTCGAATGCCCGAGCGTCCGAATATCCATTCATCGGTAATGCCCAAATGGGCGAATGCTGCATTATCCACGATCGTCGTGGGCACAGCCGCGCCGACACCTGTTATGACAGACGTCATCTTGCGCCCCCTGTCTGCAGGTCGAAGCGTGTTTGGATGACAAAGCGCGCGCGCGCGACGTCAGCTTGCGAAACCGTCACTTCAAAGTCCTGCGCCTGAGATTGTTTACCGGTGGCAATCGCCCGCAAGGTTGGTTGTACGTTCAGTTCGGCAAATGACTGAAAATCCATGTCTATCGACGTCACCCGCACTTGGTCTGGCAGAACGTTGCTGGTCAGAGAGGCCATATAGACAACCAGTTGCCGCGCGGCTTCCGCCATCATCATGCCCGGGTAATGATCCAGTGGCCGGTCAAAGAAGGGCGATCGTACCTGCGGTGTGAGTTTGGCAGTCATGCCATCCTCTTGTCGAGCGACCGAACCGATTAACACATTTTCAGCGTGGTGTTTACCAATACAGAAGGGGTCAAGCGGTTCCACCCAACCTTGCGGATCGCCGTAGTCAGGTGCGTTGTCGCCGCCGCGCAGTGTTTTGTAAGACGCAGGCTTTAAAAAAGCGACGGTACCATCATAGATCGCAATAGCCTGATCCTCAGTGAGGCAGATAAATGGTCCATCCGCAGCGTAGGCTGTGCAGTCCCTCCGACGTCGGATCTGACTGCTGGGCAGAACGACCATGTGATCCATATCGGCAAAGTCATCGGACCGATCAAATAGCGGGTCCATGGTCAATTTGGTTTTCTTCAGAATGAAGGTGTTCTCAAATGGGACGTTCAACAACACTCTGGATATAACCTCAATGCCCTGACGGATGAACTCTGCCAGATAAAGGGGGTCAGTTGCGCCATCGGGCCCATCGGAAAGATACCCGTCGCGTGCCGGTAGTCGACCGACGGCGACGTAATCACCGTTCAGAGTCTCATAGACTTCGCGGAATGGATGCGGGTGCAGCGGGAGATCTGCTCGCCCCTCGTTGACGGGGGTACAGTTCAGGAATTCACGGTCCTGCGATAAGAATTGCTGAAAGCGGCCGGCATTGTCCAGATCTAAATAAGATGGTTCCATCATGGGTCAGGCCCTCAATGCTAAGGTTACGTTATGTCCACCGAACCCCATGGAGTTTGACAGGCCTACATGGAGCGGTTTCTCGTCACTCAAGGATAGCGATGCCTTCAATAGGGTTAGCTCTCCCAACGCTGGATCTGCTTGGGTCAAACCGTAGACTGGTGGTAGCTGGCGGTGGCGCAATGCGAGCAAGGTCGCAATCGCCTCAACCGCACCGGCAGCACCCAACAAGTGCCCAAGATACGATTTCGACGATGACAGTGGGATCGTACTCGCCGCGGGCCCAAGGGCTGCACGCAACGCTACAATTTCTGTCGCATCGTTCAGCTTTGTACCAGTGCCGTGCGCGTTTATGTAATCAATGTCTTCGGCAATCAGATCGCCATCATCCAACGCCGCTTGAATAGCAGCCGCCGCGCAAGTGCCATTGGGTTCAGGCGCAGTGATGTGATGCGCATCGGACCTAACGCCAAAACCTACGATCTCGCCCAGAATGATGGCACCGCGTGACTCCGCCACATCTGCGGCTTCCAAAACAAGAACTCCTGCGCCTTCGCTTAGGATGAACCCGTCTCGTTCAGCAGAAAAAGGTACTGAGGTTCCAGTTGGCGATAAGGCCCCGGCTGTCGTGAAGATCGCCGTCGTAAACGGCGTCGTTGCCGCCTCTGCCCCGCCTGCAACTGCGGCATCAGCCTCGCCCGATCGGATCGCACGAAGTGCAGCAACAATTGCCTGCGCACCGCCTGAGCAGGCGCTGACAATGGCAGCCGTCTCGCCCCGAAGGCCAAAACGCATTGAAATATGGGCAGCAGCCGCATTGGCCATCAACTTTGGCACGGTCAACGGCGACACTGCGGCCGCACCATCAATACGCATCTTTTCAATCTCTTCTTCCAGCGTCATGAGCCCGCCAATTGCAGAGCCAATGATGCAGGGAACGCGGTCGGCGGCGACAGGCGGGGTATCACCCCAGCCAGCCTGTGCCAGTGCTTCGCGGGCCGCCACAACAGCAAGCTGTGCAAAACGGTCCATGCGGAAATTCTCGCGCCGGCCAAGGGTCTGAGCGCCGTCAAATTCACAGCACAGACCTTTGCCACCCTTGATCCCCGACATCCCAGCCACTGCATTTTCATGCAACACCTGCGCGCCGATCCCCAATGGACTAACAGCACCGATGCCTGTTATGACGACCCGGCGTTTCATGCGATGTCAGCCTTCGTCATGATGAGTGCCACTGTGTCAGCAATGGTCACAACATCGGCAAAGTCGCCGGGGGCAACAGGGATCGAAAGCTGTTTCTTGACGCCCTGACTCAACTCGACCACGTCGAGCGAGTCCAGACCAAGATCTTCAAGGTTCGCGTCGTCGTTGATCTCGGTTGCATCTACGCCCATGTCTTGGATGAGTGTGCGCACGAACATATCAATGGTGTCGCGAGTGTGTGTTGTTGCCATATCTTTCATGTGATGTTCCTTTTGGTTGGGTTGGTAATTGAAGTGTCAGGCCAGACTGAAAGCTTGCGCTGAAAGTCCACCGTCGATGGTGAGTGTTTGCCCGGTAATATAAGAAGCGCCGTCACTGGCTAAGAAACGTACGCCCTCGGAAATTTCAGCCAGCTCCGCTGGGCGACGCATAGGGACGCCCCGCTTGACCGACGTTTCAAAATGGCCGAGTTCGCGCGTCAGATCAGTGGCGACAAGCCCCGGAGCGATGGCATTGACGGTGATGCCGCGATGCGCGACCTCGACAGCCAATGCACGGGTCAGCCCACCAAGGGCTGCCTTTGAAGCGGCATAGTTGCTGATGCCTGCAATGGCTTGGGTCGCCACGAATGAGGTGATATTGATCACCCGTCCGTGCCGGGCCCGTAGCATGGAACTGATTGCCCGCCGTGATGTGCGGAAAGCAGCGCTGACATTGGTGTCCATCACCTCTTGCCAAGCCGCATCCGATAGCCCCGTTAATACACCGTCCTCGCGGATACCGGCGTTATTAACCAAGACCGCAACCCGACCAAAGCGATCCTCTAAATCGGTAAAAATCGCTTCGATGACGTCGGCGTCTTGCAGATCGCCGGGAACAGCACATGCTGTGCCGCCTTCGATTTCAATCTCCGCGACAACAGCTTCAGCCGTATCGCGACCCTGACGGTACCCGACCGCAACAGGCCAGCCATCGGCGGCCAAGGTTTTGGAAATTTGAGCGCCTATTCCCCTACCGCCACCCGTGACAAAGGCGCAGCCAAAGCTGTTATCTGAAGACTTCACTTTAAATATCCTTAATCTAACGCAGCCGTCTGGCTGGTTTTGTTATGGGTATTCCGCGACGGCCCCTGCATCGGCAGGGTTCGCAATTGCTGGTTTAAACACGCCTATTTGATCCAAAAGGGTCAACTCATCGCGCGCGCCCCAGTGTTCAATCGCCATGCCATCCTTCACGCGGAAGAAGTGTAGGTGACGGATGCTAACAGGTTTGCCCGTCGCAAGAACCCCCATGAATTCACCAGTGTGCACACCGCTGAATTCCATCGCCATGGCGTATTTATCGCCGCTTGCAAAAATGGTGAGCGGCATCCAGGTAGCATCCGAAAACGCGTTGTTCATATAGCGGGCCGTTGCCAGATAACCCTCAGGTCCGCCACCGATCCCTTCAGAGGCTTCGTGGTCCACGAAATCTGGATGGATATATTTTTTCGCCGCATCTTCGTCGAGCGAGCTGAACACCATGCCCACGCCCATTGCGACATCGCGCAATTCTGCAGGAACATCTGCCATCATTTTCTGAATTGGGGTTTGCCAATCAGCCATTGTCTTTCCTTTCATGTTTAAGTCTTTGGTTCGTCGATTAATCTTCAACTGTGAAGAATGTTGAGAAGTTTGCCTTTAGCGCGGGCAACGTCTTGAAAGTGGACCGCTTGCCATCCTTCGGCTAATGCGCCAGCGCAGTTCTTTTCCAGGTCATCCACAAGGATGCAGCGTTCTGGAGGAACTCCGGCTTTGGCAGCAGCGGTTGCGAAAATGCCCGGTTCCGGCTTGCGGTGGCCTTCCTCAAACGAAAGCACGATGTGGTCGAATAGTGTTTCGGCATCCACCATCTTGCGCCAATGTTTGTCCCAAGTGGGAACCATGTTTGACAGCATCCCGACGCGCACGTCTTCGCTGCGTATCTCGCGCAGAACATTGACCCATTCTTCGTTGGTATCGCGACCATCAAACCAGGCGTCGGCCAAAGTGGTCAGTGACAACGCGCCACCCAATTCCTTGTCCAGTGCGGACAGCCATTCGGCTTCTGTAATCATTGGGCGATCCATCAACTCCAGCGGATCGACGACGCCATAGCTTTCGGCCACACGGCGCATCGCTTCCATCATCTCAGACGGCACCAGCCCGTGCTTGGCACAAAAGTCCGCCATCTGCTTCGCGATTGGCGGGGTCAGAACGCCACCGAAATCGGTCCAGATATACCAAGGTCCCGTCTTACTCATGGCCTTGTCCTCTTGTGTTTGTCGTAAGGCCTAACGTGATGGCTGCAATTTCTTGACTGGCTTGGACGATATCGACCCTCACGCGCACTTCATCTGCCCGCTCAGTCGGAATCCGAGTCTTAACGACGACCGGAAGGTCGATCTCAGCGAACTGGCCAAACTCGCCTTTGACGAAATGCACGTCCCAATGATCGACCTCGGCGTTGGGGTCTTGCGACAACGCCAGCATGGTAAGTTGGCGCGCGGCCTCAGTCAGGATTTGCATGGTCAGATGATCATACGAATGATCGAAAAGCGCGCGGTTCTGCCAAGGTGGCGCAATGGTGGCGCGAGCCATGCCTCCGGAGTATTCCAATTTAGACAACACGACATTCAGCTTATTGTTGCGCCCAACTTCACCTGATGGCAACGCGGCACCTTCAGGGCGATCCAACATCTGTGCGGTCGAGGGTGGCAAGTCACCGCGTTGTTCCTCGCGAAGGGCCGCAAGTTGGCTGTGGCTCATAAATTGGCCGGAGCTCCAGTGTGTCGCAGCAATCTGGCCGTTGACTGATATGACCTGCTTACAAATACCGGCGCGTGGTTCGCCACGACGCAAGGTGGTCCAATCGAATGTATTCTCTATCGTAATCTCAGTTGGTTTTTCCCAGTCTTCAAAAGCAGCGATATCTTGGATATCCAGTTCACATTCACTTGAAATCAGGATCGTCTTCTGCGGTACTTTCAGCGCGTGAGCACTGGCAAGGGTAGCCTGGCGAGCGACCTCAAACAACAACAGCGGGTCAACCTTCACATGCCATTTGGTGTGGTCGTTGAAATAGCCGTGGCATCGAGGAAGCTGGGCGGCGATCACGACAGTGCGGTCGTCAATGGCGCGAACGTCTGTCAGAAAGACCTCAGACACTGCCGCGCGATGTACCAATGCACGGCTGATCGTGGTGTCATACGTAAGCGCGGTGCTTTCGACTGACTGACCGGGAATGGTGGGTTCTAGTGTCATTTGAATTCTTTCTGGTTCTTAATTTGGAAAAACTGTTTGCTTGTTCAGGTGGGAAGGGTGTGGAGGCAAAGATGCATCTTGCCCCCACAAACAACACAGGGGGAGAAGACTGTGCCGCTTAGTCGCTGGTGAACATGTACAGGGTACTCGCCTTGCCTTCGTCGTTCAGGATCAGGATGTCCCGGCCAGTACGAACAGTCTTGCCGTTTGGTGCTTCTGCGGACCATTCAATCAGGATGCCGTTGCCGTTTGGTACGCTAACGCCACCGATGAACTTCAGGCCAGCACCTTGGATCGCCTGCTCATTGATGCTTGTGACGTTGGCAAGAATCGCCTCGCGGCCATCAAATGTAACGTTTGCAGGGGCTGCGTAATGAACGGCGTTCTCAGCGAACAGCTTGCTTGCGAGTGTTGCGCGCTCTGCTGAATCAGTCGTGCGCCACAATTGAACATAGTCGGTTGCGAATTCTTGAAGTGCCATCTGGGTAAGTTCCTCTTGGGTTTGGTTGGATGTACTGTCAGCAAAGACAGCGGTGGTTGAAAGGGTGGCAAGCAGGGCGCTTGCGACAAGTCTGTTGAATGTCTTCATCGTGTTTCCTTTGGGTTGGGGGTGAAGGATTGGTTACTCGCCAGCGACAGCCGTGGGGGTACCGCGGTTACCGGCGAGGACGGCAAAGACAGCTACAGCACAGATCACAGCCAGCACTGCTCCGGTCATTGCCGATTGGCCAAGGGCCACTAGTTTCCCGTTACTGGTGAATGTCACGGTGCTTCCCATGATGGCGATTCCAAGTGCCCCGCCCAGTTGCATGGCCACGTCGGCAACAGCCGCCCCGGCACCAGACTGGTCCTCTGGCGTCGACGCGATGATCGAGTCCACCGATGGCGGAGCAGCGATACCAATTCCGAAGCCCAGCAGCGCCAGTGCAATCAGCACCTCAACGTTGGTTGGTGATCCCGTGAAGGCAAGAAAGCCGAGACCAGCTGCGACAAGAAGCGGACCGAACATGGTGACTTCACCTAAGCCGAAACGTCCGACCAGTTTCGGCGAAATCGGAGCCACCAGAACCACGCTGCACATCGCAAGCATATGCAAGCCAGCACCAAGCGGACCGTAGCCAAGCGTGAATTGCAGGTGCTGTGTGACGATGAACAAGCCACCGAATATTCCGAAGAAGACTGAAGCAATCGTAATCAACGGCCCGCCAAAGCGACGGTCAGAGAAAACGGCACGGTTGATCATCGGGTTCGACGTTGTACGCTCCCACACCACAAAGCATGCGATCAGTGCAAGACCAATGCCGATGAGTCCGAATGTGACAGGGCTGACCCACCCACGCATTGGGGCTTCGATGATGCCGTAGACCAGAAACAGCGGACCGACGACAGACAAGGTAAGCCCAATCAAATCCAGTTTTGACTGACTCGCGCTTTTTGTTTCGGGGATCAAAGCGATACAGCCGACAATTGCGAGGGCGACCAAAGGTACATTAATCATAAAGATCGCACCCCAATGAAAGTTTTCCAGCAGGAAACCGCTGACGATCGGGCCAAACGGCACACCGATAGAACCCATTGAAACCCAAATTCCGATCGCCTTCGCACGTTCTTCCGCCGGAAAAATGTGCCTGATAAGGGCCAAGGTCGAAGGCATGATCATTGACCCACCAAACCCCATAACAGCACGCGCAGCGATCATTGTAACAGGGCTGTCCGCAAGGGCTGCGGCCACTGAACCTAACATCAGCGTCACCATGCCGAGGATAAAGAACAACCGGCGTCCATATTTATCTGCAAGCCCGCCAACAAACAGTAAAGGTGCTGCAAATGCGAGGGAATATGCCGCTACAAACCACTGCAACTGGCTGATATTTGCACCAAGGTCTGCCTCAATCGTAGGTAAAGCAACTGTAACGATCAAAGTATCGAGGCTGGTGATCAGCAGAGCCAAACACATAATTGCCAGCATTTTCCAGCGATGCACGTAGGCTACCGGTTCAGAAGGATTCGGGGGGGTAAAAATTGGTTTCATGACGTTTGTTTGCTCTCTGATAACGAATGTTGAACAAACTTCGCCGTTCTTGGCCTTTCTCTCAATTGGCAGATTTTACAGTTTTTAACGGTTGTTGACTTCTTAGGCTTAAATGATAGGTTGAGTGCTACAAATAAATTTTAATCGTATTACTATTCTGTTGGTTGGGTACCACAAGACTTTCGTTGTTAAATTTCATTTCGTAGCCGAGGTTCTCACGTGACTAATTCGCAAAACCCGATGGAAACGGTTCAATCACTACTCAAACCGGAAAAGAGCACTTCTGTCTTGGATGGAATATGTGATTCTTATGGGCTCGCGAATTTGGCTTATTTCGGGTTACCGCGCTTTGGCAGTCTGCAAACTCCGCCCCGTCTAAAAGTCACTTATAAAGACGAGTGGATCAATCACTATACCGAAAAACGGTACGCTGCTACGGATCCGGTTCTGCTGGAGGGTATGAAGACTAAACAATCGCTCGACTGGGGAGCGCTTGACAGAAGAAACGGCAGTAGAAAAACCTTCTTTGGCGAGGCAAACGAATTTGGAATCGGCAAAAACGGTCTGACCATCCCGATTATGGGCCAAGGCTCACCAATTGCCCTGGTCTCATTTACCAGCAACGAGACCGGCGATGCATGGCAGAAGTTTGTGCTTGAGAAAGAGCAAGAGCTTCATCTCATCAGTATGTCACTGCACGAGCACGTCTGGCAGTCAGATCAGTCTGATGGACTAGACGACGTACTGACGGAACGCGAAACAGAATGCCTGAAATGGGCAGCTGTGGGCAAAACGGCGTTTGAAGCGTCGGTGATCATCGGATTGTCGGAACGTACTGTGCGTCACCATCTGGAGATGTGTCGCAAGAAGCTAGATGCCACCAATATTACCCATGCTGTGGTGAAAGCGATTAACGCCAATATGCTTGGTTTGAATTTTTGAATTGGTAAATCTGCCAATCCGATTTGGCAAATCCGCCAATCCATTCCCTTAAGTCATCGTAGTATAACAGCTCCATGTCCCCCACTGGGATCACAACATTGTTCTTGGAGTAATACCATGATTTTATTGATCAACAGCCAAAATCACCATCTTTATGCTGACCTGCTAGATGACATGTTCCGCGTTCGCGCTGACGTCTTTAAAAAGCGCCTCAACTGGGACGTAACCGTTGAAAACGACCGCGAAATAGACATGTTTGACAAAGCCGACCCAACCTACGTCGTTTCGGTATGTGAAATGACAGGCGCATTTCAAGGATCCGTCCGCTTATTACCAACGATGGGACCCAACATGCTGCGCGATGTGTTTCCGCAGCTACTTGATGGCGATCAGATAGTCAGTGATTCTAAAATTTGGGAAAGCTCGCGGTTTTCCATCAACGCAAATCAACCGCAAATGCGCTGCCGGAAAGGGGCCGCGAGGTTCATTCATAAAACGACAGTCGAGCTACTGTTGGGCATTATCGAGTGCGCACAGCTCTACGACATCACGCAAATTGTCTCGGTCTATGATGCGCGTATGGTCCGAGTTTTCCGCCAGATCGGGTGTGACGCCACACCAGTCGGCACGCCCAAAATGATTGGTGAAATCATGACGCACGCAGGCATCTTTGAAACAACCGAAGATTCTTGGGCGAAGATCGCCAGTTCTGCCGATATCACGGAGCGTGTCGTCGGCGGTGAGCTGCCTTTGGCAATTGCCTTTACACAGGCAATCTTGCCGTCATTCGAAGATTTAATATATTAGCATCAGTTGTGTAGCGGCTTTCGTCTTACCAAAAACGAAACGTACATGACCATGGCGTTGATAGTGTGGATACCAGATGCGCGTTGCAAAGTTCCCTCATCACAAGAATTTTGCCACGTTTGATTACGGTATCACTGCCGTGAAAAAGCCGGAGGTTGAACAACTTTGCACCGGCCAGTTTACAACGGATGCCCACAATCTGATTCTTGTCGGCGGCACTGGAACCGGCAAAACCCATTTTGCTATCGCCTTGGGCGCAGCGCTTATCAATCAGGGCAAAAAGGCGCGTTTCCACAATGCTGTCGATCTCATAAATTGCCTTGATCAAAGAACAGGCCGAGGGCAATGCCCCTCCCAGCGTTTGCATGCAAACGCCTGCCGGTCAGTGGATGCCAAGGTGACAACGGCATTGCTTGATAGGGTCACGCATCATTGCTCAATCATCGAGACCGGCAATGACTCGTTCCGCTTCGCATAGAGCAAAAACAGCCGCGTTCAATAAGCCGCAGCGCAAACAAAGCCAATAGACAAGCTCGCTATATGAGGGCATCTCGCCTATTGGCTTTGTGAACCGTCCCTTGTTTGCCGGAGGCTGATTACTTCATGTCACGCGACCATATCTAATGTGTTGAGTTGTGCATAGTACCTCTCTTCTGCTTCTGCTGGTGGAATGTATCCGATTGGGGCCAGCAG
>Ga0256840_1002207_pt1 | contig 17406 bp, 19 predicted proteins | sample 355202metaG_FD_185969 | JGI IMG/M metagenome (GOLD analysis project Ga0256840, IMG submission 185969) | Hydrothermal vent microbial communities from Mid Atlantic Ridge, Atlantic Ocean - 355-202 | ecosystem: Environmental > Aquatic > Marine > Hydrothermal vents | place: Atlantic Ocean: Mid... | reverse complement strand
TTTACTGAAAAAATATAACGAAAATGACTCACTTGTCAAGCATGGTCTTGCAGTCGAGAGTACCATGAGGCACTTTGCCAAAAAGTTTGGCGAGGATGAGGAGTTATGGGGGATAGTAGGGCTTTTACACGATCTTGACTATGGGATGTATCCTGAGGAGCATTGTCATAAAGCCAAAGAGATACTTGAAGACGAAGGGTATGATGAGGTCATAGTCAGAGCTATGATGAGCCATGCTTACGGGATCTGCACAGATGTAGAACCACAAAGCTTGATGGAGAAGACTCTATATGCGGTTGATGAGTTAACCGGTCTTGTAACAGCCTGCGTATATGTTCGTCCATCAAAAAGCATAATGGATCTAAGTGTAAAATCAGTAAAAAAGAAGTGGAAACAGAGATCTTTTGCTGCCGGGGTTGATAGGGAAGTTATCGAAAAGGGTGCAAAGATGATAGATATGGAACTAGGTGAATTGATATCTGAAGTGATAGAAGGCATGAAAAAAGATGCCGAAACTCTTGGACTAAAGGGCGATATATGAAGATATTAGTAACCGGAACAGCAGGCTTTATAGGAAGTCATTTGGCTTTAAAGCTACTTGAAAGAGGAGATGAAGTTGTAGGAGTTGATAATATAAACGACTACTACGATGTTAGAGTAAAATATGGAAGACTCCAAAGAGCCGGTATCAAAAAAGATGAGATAGAATATAACAAATTAATCGCCAGTAACAAATACGCAAATTATAAATTTATAAAACTAAACCTTGAGGATAGGGAGAATTTAGAAAAACTCTTTAAAGATGAAAAGTTTGATAAAGTTTGCAATCTAGCTGCACAGGCAGGTGTTAGATACTCTTTGACAAATCCTCACGCTTATGTCGATAGCAACATAGTCGGCTTTGTCAATCTTTTAGAGTGCGCAAGGCACAATGAGATAAAAGCCTTTAGTTATGCGAGCAGTTCAAGTGTTTACGGACTAAATGAGCAGCAACCTTTTAGCACCAAAGCCAATGTTGACCACCCCATCAGCCTCTACGCTGCAAGCAAAAAGTCAAACGAACTGATGGCTCATGTTTACTCTCATCTTTACAACCTTCCAACAACCGGACTCAGGTTTTTTACCGTTTACGGTCCATGGGGCAGACCCGATATGGCGCTTTATCTCTTTACAAAAGCTATCATAGAAGATAAGCCTATATATGTTTTTAACTATGGCAATATGCAAAGAGATTTTACCTATATAGATGATATTGTAGCAGGTGTTATAAAAGTTATAGACAATCCTCCAAAAGGTGATCCATCTTGGAGTGGGAAACACCCTGACCCAAGCAGTTCTAAAGCACCATACAAGATATACAACATCGGCAACAATAACCCCGTAAAACTTATGGATTTTATAGAAGCTATCGAAAAAAAACTGGGTAAAAAAGCCAAAAAAAATATGCTACCTATCCAGCCCGGAGATGTTCCGTCAACCTATGCCGATGTAAGCGGACTTATAGAGGATTTTAACTACAAACCCCAAACATCTATACAAGATGGTATAAACAGATTTGTTGACTGGTATCTGGAGTTCTTTGAAGTAAAAATTTAGTTATGGTGGAGCATAGCGGGCTCGAACCGCTGACCCCGACGCTGCCAGCGTCGTGCTCTCCCAGCTGAGCTAATGCCCCACACATTTGAAAGTGAAATTATATCAAAAAAAACTTAAAAAATAGCCTATAGCAGATCAAAATCTCCACTATAGGCAGCCAAAAAGAGCTTTTCAAGATCTTTTGCATCTACTTTTTTTGCATTTGTCGGGGTAGACGGGTCTTTAAAAGCTAGCTCGCCTATCTCTTTAGCCTTATCATTTGGTATACCCGCCTCCTTCAGAGTATGAGGTATGCCAACCTTTTTTCTAAGTTCCAAAATATACTCTATAAAACTATCTACCGACGGCTCTTCTATATCTGTGTATTTGCATAGCTTTTTCATTTTTTCTTCGATAGCCGATGCGTTTTGTTTAATGGCATAGGGAAGTATGATAGAGTTTGCAAGACCATGAGGTGTATTATATATACCTCCTAACTGATGGGCAACAGAATGAACGGATCCAAGTCCTTTTTGAAAAGCTGTAGCCCCCATCATAGCCGCTACCAACATATATGATCTTGCTTCTTTATCGTAAGGCTCATTATATGCTACTACGAGGTTCTCTTTTATAAGCCTTATCGCTTCAAGAGCTATAGTTTCAGCCATAGGATGAAAGGTAGGAGCACAGTAAGCTTCTATGGAGTGCACAAGTGCATCTATCCCCGTCCACGCAGTTATATGTTTTGGTAGATTGTATGTAAGTGCAGGATCAAGTATGACGATAGAAGGCAACATTTTAGGATGAAATATAATCTTTTTTGCATGATTTATTTCATCGGTGATAACCGTAGCTCTACCTACTTCCGAGCCTGTTCCTGCCGTAGTAGGTATGGCTATGGTTTTTGTTATCTTCTCTTCATCGGCTTTTGTCCAATTATCTCCAATATCTTCAAACTCCCAAATAGAGGCTTTTTGTCCTGACATAAAGGCTATGGTTTTACCTGCATCAAGTGCACTTCCGCCGCCAAATGCTATGACTCCGTCACATCCACCCTCATTAAAAGCCTTCACACCGTTTTGGACATTTTCTCCTGTTGGATTTGGTTGAACATCGCTAAAAAGCTCATAAGGTATATTTTTCTTTTCCAGACTTTTTTTCAACAAATCCGTAATGGGCAGTTTTACCAAAGCATCATCCGTAACTATCAAAGGCTTTTTTATACTTAACTGCTCCAATGCTTTATCTATATCTATAACCCTGTTTTCTCCGAACCATACTGTAGTAGGGTAGTTCCAGTTACTATTTGGCAACATCACAACTCCTTAAAGTGGATAGATTTTACTCTTGTAACATGGTCAAAACCAAACTTTGATAGCGTAACGCCTCTACCGGTCTCTTTTACTCCGGTCCATGCCAAAGCGGGGTCGAGATAATCACATCTGTTTAGATAAACAGTCCCGGTCTCAAGCTCTTTAGAGATCTCTCTAGCAGCCTCCTTATCTTTTGACCAGATTGATGCTGTCAGGCCATAGTCACTATCATTCATCAACTTCAAAGCCTCTTCGTCGTCTCTTACTTTCATGATGCCTACTACCGGACCAAAGCTCTCTTCAAACATAACTCTCATACTATGATCGACATCAACCAAAACAGTTGGCGCTAGATATGGAGTACCCTCTTTAGATAGAGGGAAAAGTGACTCATCTACAAGTGATTTGGCTCCTTTTGATATGGCTTCTTTTATCTGACCTCTTACAAAATTTGCAGCTGAAGTTTTGACCATAGGTCCTATCGTTGTTTTTTTATCCAGGGAATTTCCAAGCTTGTACTCTTTTGTAACTTCGACAAATCTTTCTACAAAGTCATCATACACTTTTTCATCGACATATATCCTCTCAACTCCACAGCAAGATTGCCCAGAATTAAAGAAAGAGCCGTCAACCAGATTTTGTACACTATATTCCAAGTCTGCATCTGTTCTGACATAAGCAGGATCTTTTCCTCCTAGCTCCAATCCACAGGGGATAAACTTATGAGATACAGCTTTTTGAACCTCTATACCTCCTTTAACCGAGCCTGTAAAGTAAACCCCATCAACTCTTTTATCAGCCATCAGATTGGCTGCATCAGAGTGTTTTAGATGCAGATAGTCAAACAACCCCTCAGGAAGACCTGCTTCATCAAAGGCTTCTTTATACCTATGAGCTACCAAAGGTGTTTGGGTCGAATGTCTAAGCAAAACGGCATTGCCAGCTAGAAGTGCCGGAACTATGACATTGACTGAAGTTAAAAACGGATAGTTCCAAGGACTAAGCACTACAACAACTCCTAAAGGCTCCTTTACAATATACCTCTCAAACCCCTCCTTTTTTTCAGGATAAAAGGGCTCCAATGACTCTTTTGCGATCTTTAACATATACTCCGCTCTCTCTTTTAACCCTCTTATCTCAAGGGTGCCGTATAAAACAGGTCTTCCCATCTGATAAGCAAGCTCGATGGCTATATCTTCACTTTTTGATGAGATGATATCTATAAATTTTCGTATATATTCTCCTCTTTCTTCTATAGAAGTTTTTCTCCACACTTTCTGCGCTTTTTTAGCTTTTGTTAAAGCATTTTCCATATCTTTAGGCGTATGATACTCTATCTCTTTATAGATTGTTCCATCTATTGGTGTTACTACTTTAAAAGTTGACATGCCTTTCCTTATATTATCTCAAAATATCTACTTAGTTGCCAATCTGTTATGGCTTTTAACTGCTCACTCTCTTCCCACTCTCTTGTCATAGCGTAGTGCTCCACAAACCGATCCCCAAAAATTTCCCTAGCAGCCTTTGAATTTTTCAATCTTTTTGCTGCTTCTCCAAGCGTCCCGGGAAAAGAGAAATCTCCAGGAAGACTAACTTCATAAGCGTTTCCTTTTATAGGCTCGGTCGGCTCTATTTTATTTTTTATACCCCATATACCACTTCCGACAGCAGCACTAAGTGCTATATAAGGGTTGATATCTGCTGCACTTACTCTATACTCTACTCTTTGGGATTTGGGGCTTGAGGTTATAGCCCTTAGAGCGCAGGTTCTGTTATCTAAACCCCAAGTGGCCTGAGTAGGCGCCCAAAAACCGGGGATAAGTCTTGTATATGAGTTACATGTTTGAGCCACCATTGCAAGGATCTCGGGCATCAGTTTTTGCTGCCCTCCTATAAACCACCTCATCTCATTGGATATAGTATCTTCGCTATTTTTATCATAAAAAACAGAATTTCCATCTTTATCTTTTGCAGAGATATGAAGGTGACCTGACTGTCCCGGGTATTTTTCAGACCACTTAGCCATAAATGTTGCCATCAACCCATTTTGTTGAGCCAAAACTTTTGTAAAAGTTTTAAAAAGTACTGCTCTATCGGCTGCACTTAGAAGATCACTATAGTTTATAGCTGCCTCTATCACACCCGGTCCTGTCTCTGTATGGATACCCTCCAAAGGCATATCCATTTTTTCACAAAGTTCCAATAGGTCATGGTAAAAGTCTGAATGCACGCTGTTTCTAAGTATAGAGTATCCAAACATACCCGGAGTAAAGGTTTCTAAATCTTTGTAATTTTTTTCCCTTATACTTTTAGGCGTTTCATTAAAAAGGAAAAATTCAAACTCAGCGGCCGCAAAAAAGTCAAGTCCAAGCTCTTTCCCCTGCTCTATAACTTTTTTTAGAAGAGTTCTAGGGCAAACATCTTTGTGTTTTCCTCCCTTTTCAAAGTCCACCATAAAAAGTGCGGTATTCTCTTCGAGCGGTATCTCTCTAAATGTTGATATATCGATCTGCCCCAATGCATCAGGGTATGCATCTCTCCATCCGGTGATAGAGTCTTTAGCATAAAGCTCATCTTTGGAATCCCAACCGAAGATAACATCACAAAAGCCAAGCCCGTTTTCCAAGATAGAGAAAAACTTCTCCATACTGACATATTTTCCTCTTAAGATACCGTCTATGTCGGTGGTGGCCAACTTTATCCGCTTTATTCCCCTTTTTTGTATAACCCCTTTTACATCCTCTTTTTTCATAACTTTTCCTACTTTATAAAGTATTTTTTTACCTCATCTCTACTGTTAAAAGGAGAAGCCTTTATACTCTCCTTGTCAAATGTAACCACATACTCCTCATCACTCTTAGCTTTAGTGAAGGTAAGGATGATCTTTGCAGCTAACTCTTTATCCTCTTTTGTAGCCCCTTTACTGATGCAAGATATGGGCGAAGGCAGATCTAGCACATCTATAAGTTCCATTTTACGGTTTATAACATCTTTTATCTTTTGGTTCTCTTCTTGGTTCCTGCCGATGATAAGCTTGACCTTATCATTGATCCTTAAGTGCCTACCAACCTTTAGAAGCTCTATATCATCAACTTCTAGCTTTTCATACTTTACAAAATCTCTCAACTTATTAGAAAATCTCTCATCTGTCAAAAGACACCCGCCACCAGGACTCTCATAATCCTCAAAACCATACTCTTTGGCAAGTCTAAGCTGCACTTCTCTGTTTCTACCGCTTATATCAAGGAGTTTTTCTCTATCCACCCACCCCTCTATCTCCGGTTTTGTAGGCTCTAGCAGCTTTGCACTAAGTGGCCTTAGTAAGAGGTTATCTTCTAAATCTTTGGCTAGTTTTTTAACCTGCAAAAGTGCATCTTTTCTCTGACTCATCGGTCTTTGAGCCAAAACTTCACCGGTTATCACAAAATGTGCATCAAACTTTGGAAGCAACGCTTTTGCCACTCGTATCATATTGGCATGACAATCTATACAGGGATTAAAGTTTTTACCATACCCATACTTCGGAGTAAAAAGTATATCTTTGATAAAGCCATCTCTAACATCCACTATCTCAAAATCGGCTCCGACTATATCTGTCCTTTTTTTAAGAATATCTCTATTATCTTTGGTTGAACCAAACCCGGTATCTATAAAAAGTGCCGTTACATCAACACCCTGATCTTTTACAAGCTTGATAGCTAACATACTGTCAAGTCCACCACTAAATAGAGCTAAAGCTCTTTTGTTATGCATTTTTGTCCTATTCATCTATAACTCCATTTAAAAATATCCAGTAAAACTATTTTGTTGTTATCTTTATCAATAAAGTATGGAATTGTATAACCTTTATAGATCAAATCCCTAATATCACCACTGTCATAATAGAATGATTTTCTATATTTATAAGGCATGTATGGTATATTGTAGATTTTCTCAAATAATGAATTATTGAAACTTTTTGCTTTTGATTTTCCATCCAAAGCTATAAAACGAAGTATATTTTTTAAATTTTTTTCAAAATTTTTATCTTTTACGATATGCATAATTTATAAATTATCTATATAACTGTCCAATTTTTCAACAAAACTTTTATCATAAGAGTCAAATTCATATTTGCCACTTTTGTATCTTTTAAGAGCATCGGCAACTCTCTGTCTTGCCTCTTTGGTGGATATTCCCGGATAACCGTTGTCAGCGAAATCACATATCATCTCTTTAAGCTTTTCTTGCATATCCACACCGCTCTCAACAATTTTGTCATATACAGTATCTTCTATCTCTATTTTTATAGTGTGCATCTTATAACTCCATTACTGCTTTGAAAATTATAACATAATTTTAAAACCTTTCATAAACTACCAACTCTCCCCTTTTTAATTTGGCTATCTTGTCTTGCAGTTTTCGCATCAAAAAGCTCTTCTTCTCAAAAAGTAAATCTTTTTGATATTTTATCTTATCAAGTTGTAGTTTGTAGTAGCCTGAGAGCAAAAAAGAGAGCTGCTTTTTAAGCTCCTCTTCATCAAGTTCCCTAACATCATCTCTTATAAGAAGTCCGCTAAAATAGACCTCTTTATCCTCACTCTCACTCAAAACTTTTTCAAGTTCAACTTTGTGAGTATTGAACACTTCACTATCTATACAATCAAGCACTATATCCAAAAGCTCCGGCCTTGCAAGGATAGTTTTTATAATGGAGAGCTCGGCAATATCTTCTCTTTTTTGGATTGGTGTGCTGTATTTTTTTATATGTTTTGATAACTTTACTATTCTTTTATCTACATTTAACAAGCTCGCAAAGTATCCTCTGTACTCCTCTTGTAAAATATTGCTTAGAGTTTTTAAATACTCCGTACCCTCCTTTAGAGCTCGCTCTTTTTGGAGCGGATCGTTTAGGTTATATTTTTTGGAAATCTGTTCCAAAACAAACTCTATAAAAGGTTTTGGGGTGCTAAAAAGCTCATTAAGAGCATTTATCTCACCCGTTTTTACCATATCGGCAGGATCTTTACCTCCGTCAAATATGACAACTCCGCCATCAATAGAGTGGTTTGACAAAAGCTTAGAAGCTTTAAAGGCTGCTTCTACCCCTGCGCTATCGCCATCATAAGAGAGTATCACTTTTGGCTCACCTCGCCTTAAAAGAGGTAGGTGATCGATTGTTAATGCAGTCCCCAAAGTTGCAACACACTCTTTAAAACCAGCTTGATGAAGCATAATAACATCAAGATAACCTTCAGTTACAATGATCCTCTTTTTTTGTCTAATGGCTTCAAAACTCAAGTGATATCCATATAGTAGCCTTGATTTGTTAAAGAGGTAGGTTTGCGGAGAGTTTATATATTTGGCAGGGTGATTTGAGATGGTTCTGCCGCCAAAGCCGACTAGTTTTGCATTGGGAGCGTAGATGGGAAATGTTATCCTTTCAACAAATCTGCTATATACACCACCCCTCTCATCTCTTGCTACTATACCGCACTTCAAGGCATCTTCTATGGGCAAAAGATTGGCTCTTAAAAAGTTTATCGTATCATTTGAGCTTGAGGCATATCCTATCTCAAACTTCTCTATGGACGAGTCATAAACCCCTCTTTGCTTTAGATACTCTTTTGCTCTTTGTTCGCTATTTAGGTTCTGTTTGAAGTGGATATTGACCATCTCCAAAACTTTTCTATCTTCTCTTTTATTCCTATTTTCCCTTGTATAGATTAGAGGAATATTAAACTCGTCTGCAAGTTTTTCGATAGCCTCAGGATAGTTTATCTTCTCATAATCCATCACAAACTTTATAGCATCACCACCTGCACCACATCCAAAGCAGTGATATATCTGTTTTGCAGGACTAACGACAAAGCTTGGAGTATCCTCGCTGTGAAAAGGACATCTAGCTTTATAGTTTGCTCCTGATTTTTTTAGCTCTATATAAAGCCCCACCACTTCAACGATGTCAAGTCTACTTTTAAGGTTTTCTATCGAATTTTGCTCTATCATAGGGGTATTATATAATTTTTGGTATAATAGGTAGATAAATTTTTTAGGTTTTTAATCAATGGATAATTTTTATATCGCATACAGAGATCCTCTTTTTGGTATCATTGTCTTTTTTTTGCTTGTTTTTATAGTCTCATTTGTAAACTACTGGTGGGGTGTTTATAAAAACAGAGATGAAGAGGCACATATACAAAAGTTTATAAAAAAGTTTCAGATAGATGAGGGAGACAAGGAGTATAGGGTTATCTTTGAGGATAAAAACCTTACACTTGAGAGTATCATTTTGCTTGCAAAGAGTTACGAAAAGATAGGTGACTATGAGAAAAGTATAGGTATCTATCTCTATGCTTTGGAAAAGTTTAAAAAAAGAGCCCAAAAACAGCAACTTCTCTTTCTTCTTGGAAAAGTTTACCTAAGAGCCGGTTTTATTGAAAGAGCTAGAGAGATATTTATAGGCTCACTCAAGATATCCCCAAGACATGAGGCATCGCTAAAGTATCTGACTGTAACTTACGAACTTTTAAAGGAATATGATAAGGCATTGGAAGTTTTGGATGCCTTGGAAGAGCTAGGAGTAGAGGTAGCAAAAGAGAAAAAGTATCTCTTTGCACTTAGTTTGTCTAAAAAGGGGATGGATATAAAAAAGAAGAAAAAGAGCTTACTAAAACTTTGTGATCTAAAATCCACCCAAAGAGTTTATCTGCAGTTTTTACTCTCAAATGGCTTTCCACTGGAGTATGAGGAGCTAAAAGAGTTTGATTTTTATAACCTTCTTGATACTTTTTGGTATATAGATACTCGAGCAATAGATGAAAAATTTGTAACAAATTTAAAACTCATAAGAGATATATTTAGTGCAAAAGGTGTCATTAAAAATGATGGAGAGTGTGATATCTTTGAGTTAGAGATACTTAAGCACTTGGTAAATGACGGCTATAAAAAAGCCGGGCTTAGTTTTGAATATTTTTGTAAAAACTGCAAAAACTCTTATCCGTTTTATTTTTACAGGTGTCCTAACTGTCATAGTTTGGAGAGTGTTAGAATCTTACCAAAAGTTATAAAAGAGAACAAAAATGAAGAAAATATATCTCTACTGTGACGGCTCAAGCCTTGGCAATCCTGGTCGCGGAGGGTATTGTGCCATACTAAAGTATAGAGACCGCAAAAAAGTTATAAGCGGTGCACAAAATGATGCTACTAACAATCAAATGGAGCTTTTGGCAGTCATCAAAGGACTTGAAAGTCTAAAAGAGCCCTGCGAAGTTGAACTGGTAAGCGACTCAAGTTATGTGGTCAAAGGTATCAACGAATGGTTAAAAAATTGGATAAGGAAAGATTTTAAAGGAGTCAAAAACCCGAAACTTTGGAAAAGATATATGGAAGTTGCCAAGCCTCACAAAGTAAAAGCCGTCTGGGTAAGAGGCCATAATGGACATGAAGAGAACGAAGAGTGTGATAAAATAGCAAGAGAAGAAGCAGGTAAGCTTGATAAAGAAGGATAATAAAATGAGTGGAATATTGGCTTTTAAGAATATTGAGGATCTGATTATCGAGGTTAGAGGGCAAAAGGTTTTGATAGATAGAGATGTGGCAAGCATCTACGAAGTAAAAACACGAGATATCAATAAGGCTGTAAAAAATAATCCGGATAAATTTCCAAACGAAAGCTATATATTTGAGATTACAAAGGATGAAAAAAAGAGAGTGGTGGAAAATTTCCACCACCTATTAAATCTAAAATTTTCTCCATACTTACCAAAAGCTTTTACGGAAAAAGGTCTTTATATGCTAGCAACTATCTTAAAAAGCAAAAGAGCTACTATAGCTACCATATCCATCATAGAAACTTTTACCAAGATTAGAGAACTCTCAAAAAATATCAAAAAGCTCCCATCTGTTAAAGATAAAAAAGAGCAACAATCTTTGATGCAAAAAAGCGGAGAGATTATAGCCGATATACTGGATGATAGTTTGGATACAAATGAGAGTGAAACTACGATAGAGCTAAATTTGGCACTTTTAAAGTTCAAACACACTGTAAAAAAGAGTGGAAAATGAATTGGTTAAACAAGAGAAAGATAGATGGATAACGAAGTAATACAAATAGTTCAAACAAAGATTTACAGCATTAGAGATACAAAGGTTATGCTTGATTATGACTTGGCAGAGCTTTATGGAGTAGAGACCAAAAGAGTAAATGAAGCTGTTAAAAATAATCCCGAAAAATTTCCGGATGATTTCTGGTTTGAATTAAATGATGAAGAAGAAAAACTTTTAAGGTCGAAATTTTCGACCTTAAAATCACAAGGCAGAGGAAGACATAGAAAATATCCGACAAAAGCATTCACAGAACAAGGTGTTTATATGCTTGCAACCATCTTAAAAAGCAAAACTGCTACAAAAGTTACAGTTGCTATAATGAGAGCGTTTGTCAAGCTTAGGAATTTTGCTTTAACTTATGAAAATATTGTCAAAAAACTAAATGAGCTGGATGTAAAAGTAGAAAATCATGATAAAGTTTTAAAAGATATTTTAAATGCTTTAGGTGAGCTTTTAAGAGAAGCAAAAGAGAACGAAACAAAGAAGATAGGATTTAGGGTATAAGCTGGCTATAAAAAGTGGAAAAAGGAGAAGAATTGAGAGATTTTAAGAAGTTGGAAGAGTGCTTGGGGTATCGCTTTAGAGATAAAGCTTTGATACTCGAGGCACTGACTCACAAAAGTTACAAAGGGCATAAAAACAACGAAAGACTAGAGTTTTTAGGAGATGCAGTGCTGGACTTGGTGGTGGGAGAGTATCTTTTCCACAAGTTTCCGGGTATAAACGAAGGAAAATTATCAAAAATGAGAGCATCATTGGTAAACGAAGAGGGGTTTAAAAAACTCTCACTTAAACTCAACCTTGGCAAATACCTGCTTCTTTCGCCTGCTGAAGAGCATAACAAAGGAAGAGAAAAACCATCTCTTTTATCAAACGCATTTGAGGCTTTGATGGGGGCTATATATCTTGAAACCGGGCTTGACAAAGTCAAAGAGATAACCCACAAACTGCTTGAAGAGGTTTATCCAAAGATAGATATGGAGTCTATATTTAAAGATTATAAAACCACCCTGCAGGAGTTTACTCAAGAGCACTTTGGTGTGATACCGGAATATAAACTCATCAGCGCAAAAGGACCTGACCACAAAAAAGAGTTTGAGATGGCAGTTTTCATAGATGACAAAGAGATAGCGAGAGCAGTAGGCAAAAGTAAAAAAGCAACACACCAAAAAGTGGCTAAAATAGCACTAGATAGATTTAAAAAGGAAAATATAAGTATATAAAAGCTATTATATGTACATATAAAAATAGAAGGGGAATTTATGAGAGAACTCAGTGTTTCACAAGCTCAAAGCCAATTTACCAAATTGCTTGACAAAGAGATAGTTATAGTCGATAAAAAAGCTCACCAAAAAAGAGCTGTAATATTACCATATGAAAGATATAAGAAACTGATCTCCAAAAGAGATATAGATAACAGAGAGGATAGGGACGATTTTTCAAAATTTGTTGGAATTTTAGATAATAATTTCAAAAGTGACGATATTAGATACAATGAAATAATAGGCAATAAAGATTGAAAATATTTTTAGATACAAATATCTTTTTAGATCTCTTGCTTAAAAGAGAAAAATATGAAAATGCAGTGACTATACTAAATAGTGTAAAATTGGGATATATAGAGGCTTATATTCTTGATATAACAGTTGTTAATATACACTACATAGCCAAAAAGCAAGCAAAAAATATAATAGATTTTTTAAATCAAATCAATCGAGTTTGCATAATCAAAGGTGCCGATAATAAAATAGTAGAAAAAGCTTTAAAAATTGCAAATATTGATTTTGAAGATAACTTGCAATATATTTTAGCTAAAGAGTTTAGATGTGAAACGATAGTCACCAATGATAAAAACTTTTATAAAAAAGATATTGAGGTGCTAAATTCGACAGAGTTTATAGATAAGTATTTGAAGGAAGAAAATGGCTTTTAACAGTTTTGGGGAGATTTTTAGCTTTTCTACATTTGGAGAGTCTCATGGGAGTGGTGTTGGATGTGTTGTGGATGGTGTTCCTGCTGGGCTTAGGATAGATAGAGAGTTTATCCAGAGTGAACTAGATAGAAGAAAACCCGGAAAAAGCAAGTATGAAACGCAGAGAAAAGAGGATGATGAGGTCGAGATACTAAGCGGAGTTTTTGAAGGAGTTACAACGGGAACCCCTATAGCTTTGCTTATAAGAAACAAAAACCAAAAGAGTAAAGATTATTCAAATACCAAAGATCTCTTTAGACCCGGGCATGCAGACTTCACATACTGGCACAAATATGGCATAAGAGACTATAGAGGTGGCGGAAGAAGCAGTGCCAGAGAGACTGTAGCCAGAGTTGCAGCCGGAGCCATAGCAAAGCTTATCTTAAAAGAGTTAGAGATTGAAGTTTTAAGCGGAGTTTATGAGATAGCCGGAGTCAAGGCTAAAAATTTAGACTTTGATTTTGCAAAAAGAAGCATCATCTATTCTCTTGATAAAAGAGTCGAGGAGAAACAAAAAGAGATGATAGAAAAGGCAAGAAACTCTCATGACTCAGTCGGAGGAGTAGCACTTGTAAAGATAAAAAAGCTCCCCATTGGCATAGGTGAGCCGATATACAAAAAACTTGACAATCTTTTAGCAAGTGCTATGATGAGCATAAACGGAGTAAAAGCCGTGGAGATAGGTGACGGCATAGAGGCTTCAAGACTAAAAGGGAGTCAAAACAATGACGAGATATCCAAAGAGGTCTTTTTAAGTAACCATAGTGGCGGGATACTGGGCGGTATATCCAACGGGGAAGATGTGGATATAAAAGTTTACTTTAAACCAACTCCCTCCATCTTTCAACCCCAAAAAACGATAGATAAAGATGGCAACGAAGTCATCTGTGAGCTAAAAGGCAGACACGACCCCTGCATAGCCATAAGAGGAAGCGTGGTTGCCGAGGCAATGGCAGCAATAGTAGCAGTTGATCTTTTGCTTTTAAATATGAGCAGAAGAGTGGAAAATATCAAAAAAATATACGAAAGGTTGTAAAAATATGGAAAGAAAAGAGAGTAATTGTTACTACGAAGAAGATGAGATAGACTTAAGAGAGCTCTTCAAAACTATTTGGGCACATAGATGGTTTATAGCCATTTTTACCGGTATAGTTACGCTGGTTGCTGTTATTTACGCCTTTTTAAAAACTCCGGTATACGAGATACAAGCAAGCTTACAGATAGGCTATATGCATAACAGTAATAACAGTAATAACTATATCATAAATCCGTATGCTCTAAAAATCTATATCGATAGCAATTTTGGTAAAAAAGTGAGAGAAGAGTTGCCATATATTGATACATCTTTTGAAAAAAGAGCAAATTCTATACTAAATTTAACTATCTATGCTTACTCAAATGATGATGGCATAAGATATCTATATAATACACTCAAAGATATAAACCAACTTGAAGATAAAAAATTATTGTCTTATCTTCAAAATATTAAAGATAAAATAAAGATCTACCAAAGTCAATTAGTTTCAATAGAAAAAGATATAAAAAACTAGCCGAAAAACTAGATACTCAAAAAGATCCTCAAATATACCAGATACTTTTAAAAGCCATTAAAGACGACCAAAAACAAGCAATTAATTTAAAACTGGATATCATTGATCTAAAAGCGCAAACATCCTCTCAAAATATAACCAAAACAAAAAATATAGGCAAAATTATCACCAGCGACCACCCGGCTAAACCAAAGAAAAAACTTATCATCATAGTTGCCTTCATAACGGGCTTGATCTTATCAGTTTTTTTAGTATTTTTCATAGAGTTTATAAAATCTTTCAAAGAGGAAGATGATGTTAAGTAGAGATAGAGTGGTCTTGGTTACCGGTGGAGCTGGATATATCGGAAGTCACACTTTAGTGGAACTGTCCAAAGCAGGATATGATTTTATAGTTTACGACAACCTCTCAAACTCCTCAAGGGAGGCTATAAGAAGGGTTGAGAAACTTATAGAAAAAGAGATAGTTTTTATAGAGGGGGATATAAGGGATAAGGCTAAATTGCGAGAGGTATTTGATAGCTTTGATATCGATAGTGTTATCCACTTTGCAGGGCTCAAGGCAGTTGGAGAGTCGGTAGAGAAACCTTTGGAGTATTATGACAACAATGTCTCAGGCACTATAAAACTGCTTGAAGCAATGAGTAAGGTAGGATGCAAGAAGATAGTTTTTAGCTCTTCAGCTACAGTTTATGGAGATCCACAAAGTGTCCCTATAAAAGAGAGTTTTCCAGTTGGAGGCACAACAAATCCTTACGGAACAAGCAAGTATATGATAGAGAGGATTTTACAAGATCTATATATAAGTGACAATAGGTGGAAAATCGTCATACTCAGATATTTTAACCCGGTCGGAGCCCACGAAAGTGGACTCATAGGAGAAGATCCAAATGATATACCGAACAATCTTATGCCATTCATCTCTCAAGTTGCCGTTGGTAAACTAAAAGAGTTAAAAGTATTTGGGGATGATTATGATACAAAAGATGGCACAGGAGAGAGAGACTATATACATGTAGTTGATTTGGCAAATGCCCATGTGAAAGCCATAGAGTATTTACATAGTCCAGCCTTTAACCCCAAACATTCAACATTTAACATCGGCACCGGCAAAGGTTACTCTGTGTTTGATGTTGTCAAAGCCTACGAAAAAGCTAGCGGCACAAAAGTCCCGTATAAAATAGCTCCAAGAAGAGCCGGAGATATAGCAAAATGCTATGCAGATCCAAGTTATGCAAAAGAGATACTTGACTGGAGTGCAAAATATACTCTTGAGGATATGTGCAAAAGCTCATGGAATTGGCAAAGCAAAAATCCAAACGGATACAGATAAAAGATTAAAAAAGTTTATCATCATTCAGATCGTCTAAATCCGGCAAACTTTCGGCCATGCTTCTATATTTTTATAAAATATTAAACAAAAATATACTATAATTGTCCAATATAACATACAAAAGGTATAGTATGATTGATACCATAAGAGACATTTTCTTATCAAATATTACAAACACGCCTCTTAAATTCAAAAGATATATGCACAACCGTTTAAATATGAATGATAAGCTCATAGGGATTATCGGGAGTCGAGGTATCGGCAAGACAACTTTTATATTGCAATATCTAAAAGAACTAAATATTGGCTTTAACAAAAAGCTATACTTAAGTGCTGATCATATAGAGATAGTCAAATACTCTTTATATGAAATTGCAAAGGAGTTTTCAAAAATCGGTGGAGAGGTCTTGGCAATCGATGAGATCCATAAATACCCAAATTTTTCACAAGAGCTAAAATCCATTTATGATACTTTTGATTTGAAAGTTATATTTTCAGGCTCATCTGCACTAAAACTTGAGAACTCAAAGGTAGATTTAAGCCGAAGAGCCATCCTTTATAGAGTAAATGGTATGAGTTTTAGAGAATTTATAGAGTATGAAACTCAAGTAAAACTGAGTAGTTACCCTCTTGAAGAAATATTGAGTAATCACACTCAAATCGCACTTGAAATAAATGAAAAAATAAAACCATTTGAACATTTCAAGAACTATTTAGATTATGGATACTACCCATTTTATAAGCAAAACAAAAAGTTTTTTCTCTCAAAATTGGAAAATACGATAAATTTAGTCATAGAGAGTGATTTGCCGATAACTTTTAATATTGAGCCGAAAAATATATTTAAACTAAAAAAGTTGCTCTCATTGCTTTGCTTATCAAAACCTTATGAGCTAAATATCACAAAACTTGCACAAAAAATAGAGATAAACAGGCAAACGCTATATCTATATCTTCACTATTTGGAATTGGGAGGCTTGATAAGATTAGTAAAGGCTAAAACCAAGGGAGACAGTATTTTTGTTAAACCTCAAAAACTGTATCTAAATAATACAAACTTAAACAATGCATATTGCATAAAAAGTGATATAGGCACATTAAGAGAGGAGTTTTTCATCAACCAAATAGGACTTGATCACGATATTAGCTATGCCAAAGTAGGAGATTTCTTAGTTGACGATAGCTATGTCTTTGAAATAGGTGGTAAAAGCAAAAGCTTCAATCAGATAAAAGATTTACCAAAATCATTCATAGTAGCTGATGATATAGAGATTGGCTTTGGCAACAAAATCCCGCTTTGGTTATTTGGCTTTTTATATTAATTTTTACATCTTAAAGATGAATATGGGAAAAATTGATTATATTATTACAAAACTGTATTGACTAAAGAGATACGGTATACTTTTTAAGTAAAATATGATATAATTCAATTATTGAACGATATCTTGGGGGCTATATTTATGCAAAATGAAGAGATTTCACTGACTATACTACGAAAAGCTGAGAAAACAGACTCTCAAAAGTCCCTGGCAAAAGAACTTGGCATAAGTGTTGGGAAAGTAAACTATATACTAAA
>Ga0256840_1002206_pt1 | contig 17413 bp, 16 predicted proteins | sample 355202metaG_FD_185969 | JGI IMG/M metagenome (GOLD analysis project Ga0256840, IMG submission 185969) | Hydrothermal vent microbial communities from Mid Atlantic Ridge, Atlantic Ocean - 355-202 | ecosystem: Environmental > Aquatic > Marine > Hydrothermal vents | place: Atlantic Ocean: Mid... | reverse complement strand
TTGATTTATTCCCAAACTCTTTTTTTATTTTTTTCATCTTTTGCCCTAAATGCTTGGTCTAAATCAATATCAAATTGGTTGGCTAAGTCTAAAAGGTAGCTGAATACATCGGCAAATTCTTCTTCAAGTTCGTTGTTTTTGATTTTTTTACCGCTTTCGTGATATAAATTTAAACGATTTCTGATGGCTTTTGCCAATTCGCCGATTTCTTCGGAAAAAAGCAGGAATATTTCTAAGGGATTGTTTTTATCCCAGCCGCGCTCTTTGCTAATTTGTTTTGTATAGTTTTGATAATCTATGAGTTGTGCGTTTTCTTTTAAATGTGCCATATTTTTTGATTTTTTTTGTAAATTTATCCTTTAATCTTAAAATATAGAATATTATGAAAAGAAAAATACTTGTTTTTTTGTTTTTGTTTAGTTTTTCAGGGAGTTACCTTGCTATTGCTCAGGGTGTTGATATTGATGTGAAATATATTGACAAGGAACTCAATGAGTGTATAAATGAACATCCTACTACGCAAGGCTCTGCCGATTGTATTGTTAAAGCAACTGCTGAATGGGATAAGATTTTAAATAAATATTATAGTTTGCTTAAAGATGTTTTATCGGATGAAGGAAAGCAAATTTTGGTGGATGCTCAACGCGAATGGATAAAAATGCGTGATAAGGAATTTGCATTGATTGACCAAGTTTATCATGTGGAAACCGGTGGCGGAACAATGTACATTTCGACGGCTCTCTATGCAAAAATGGAAATTGTGCAAAAAAGAGCTTTGGAACTGCAAACCTATTATGATTCGATTAGTATGGGATATTAATTGGATTGTTAAATTGTTCAATTGTTAAATGGATACCGGTTACTGGTAACTGGTAACTGGTAACTGGTTGCGGATTTATTAAGTTTTTGTATCTGTTATAATCTTAATAGATTTGTTAAACAATTAAAAGATACATTACATTTTTATTAATTCGGATACTTCTTGCTTTAATTTTGGTAAATGATTCAATGTTGTTTAGTTAACAGCATTTATTAATATATTGTACATTAATCTGTTATGTTTGTTACATTAATATTTTCTGTATTTTAATTAGTATAATTTTATATTTTTTCAATACTAAACAGGCTGAAAGCCAAATTTATACTAACCCAAGGGCAACGCCTTGGGATAAATCAAACACTATATAAAAGCACCCTGAAAGGGTAAATTAAATTGCACTTACAGTGCGAATGCTAATTTTATCTTCGTACTTAACCCAAGGCGTTGCCCTTGGGCTAAATTAACTAAGGCTTTCAGCCTTAAAAATCATTTTTTCGCTTAATGATACTAAATAAATTATTAATTTATTTCATTATCCATAAATAAGTTTTTTTGAAGAATCTATTGATTTTTTTTTCAACTGTATTCATTAATACAAAGATAAAGATTATTTAGGCACATATTCATTAATTAACTCTTGCAGTTGCGGAAAATAATCTAAACTAAGTTTTAACGCAAGAAAGAGTACTACAATAAAAATCAATACATTAAAAAATATGTTTACATTGGCTTTACGGTTTGATTTTTTAAGTTTTTTTATTACTTCGTTTTGTGTTTCGTCAATGGTTTTTATATCGTTACCAAGTTGAACTTGTACTTTATTCAGTTGAACGGCTGCATTTTCCAGATTTTTTAAACGCAGGGGGAAATCTACTTCCTGAATGGCTTGATTAAGTGTTGCGGTTGATTTTGCCAAGTCCATATAGCTGTCCATCAGTTTGTTGATGTTGGCTACTTGTTTTCCGTGTTTGATTGTTAAATCGCTTATTTGTTCGTCGTTCTTTTTTATGGTGTTTTCAAGCAAAGTATTATTTGCTTGTTGTGTTTTTATAGTTTCTACATGATATTCGGCAAAAATTTTCCGGATTTCTTCGGCTTGATTTTTAAAAAAAGCAGTAACTTCTTCAAGTTTTTCTTGAGTGTTTTTTTCCGAGCTGCTTAAAACTTCGTCGGTTTTTTTCTTGATATAGTCTAAGTGGCTTTGGTATTTTGCTTGAACTTCACGTATTGCTTTAATTACTTCGTTTGCTGTAGTTCCTGCTTTTTCAATTTGGTTTACCGCATTATCAAGTGCCGATAATTCATCTTGTATTTTTATCAGTTCTTTGTTAATCAGGTCGTTCATAATTCAAAATATTATTTTGTTGTGTAATTAAACTACTTTTTTTAAGAATTTTTTATTAAAATCGTGCATCCAAACGGCATGCATTCTTAACCACATAACGGGTTCGTATTTTTCTTTTAAATCGCTTCGGTTATCGTATAAATAATCTAAAAACGATTTAATTTCATTCAAATATTGATCGTATTCAAAATTTTCTTTTTGACGCATGCGTATAAATCCGCGTGAAATTTGGTTTAAAGCCGTATCTATTACTTTTTCATCTTCTGTACCGCTCATTAATTCGGCAAATGCATTAAGAAGTAAGGATATATAATTTTTCGGATAATTTTCGGCTATAAAATTTGTTGATTTTTTTAAATGCAGCCAATTATCGGTATAGTATCCGATATTGAAAATATAATCGTTAATGGTTTTAAAGTTTTGATTTTCATTGCTTAACGGAACTACATTCTCAATTGCCGAAAATTCCGTATTGGAATATCTTGCGGTAAAATAATTTGAAAAATACTCGTTCAGATTATGATTTGAATTTGTTTTATGTTCTGAATTTGCTAATTTTTCCAAGTTTTGCATCAGAATATTTACCGATTTTATACGCTCGGGCAAAATATAATCGTAAATATAATTTACATGTGCTTGTAAAGCATTTTTTATCGTATTCTTGTTTAATTCGGTATTCCGGTTTTTAATTTCAAGATATTTATCTTGTAAAATAAATTGTTTTACAATATTGTTTTGGTTTAGCAAGTAAATTTCAGGGCTTTTTTTCTTGATTTTCAGTTCAAAACGATATTCAACAGGGTCAATAGTAAAATCTTCGATTACACCTAACTTGCTTAAACGGTAAATGCTTGTAAAAGTTTCCGCTTTTGTTCTGATTTTGTAATACCGTTTTTCTACTTCTTGCTTTACATTTATTTTACTTGTTTTAATGCCAATTAAATTCAGTTCATTTAGTTCGTGATAAAAATCTTCAAATGTATTTGTTGTTTTATATATATTTTCTATGGCATCAGTAGTAAATGCTTGCGAAACATTTTTTTGAAGGAAAGCGGCAATTTCTTCTATTGCAAAATTTTCAAAAGCCAGGTAGTAGTTTGTTTGTTCTTTGGTTTTCATACCGGCAAGTAATGTGCTAATGCCTTTTTCTTGTACCGGTTTTTGTTTTTTTTGTAAGCAATTTACTATGTTCTTTTCTTTACATCGTTTTTTTATTTCATCAAGTACAAAACTAAGTCTTTTAATACTTTTTTGTGTTTCAAAAGCACTTTCTCCATACCGGATAATTAATGTTTTAAGGTCTATGTAACCGTAGGTTTTGTCTTCATCGGCATCAAGGTATAATCTTGCCGGATTATTTTCGGGTTGAAATCTTAATTCGATGCTTTGATTAAACTCATTTTTGAATAATTTGCGGATAATGTCTAAGTAACTGATTGCTTTAAATTCATTTTCCAATAAATCATTAATTTGTCCAAGTTCTTTTTGCTTTCCGCGATAGTTTTTTAACAGACTGTTTAATGCGAAATATTTATCGATATTAATTTTATCGTAAGGCAAATATTTTTTAAGTAAACTTTCTTCGGGAATATTTATTAATTGCCTGTCGATGAGTACCGAACAATTTGTTGTTTTTTCGTTATTTCCTGCCCTGAAACTTTGCTGAATAAAGGCTTCAACCGATGCCGGAATATTAAAATAAAAGATGTTGCGAATATCCGGTTTGTTAATGCCTATACCAAATGCTTTTGTTGCAATTAAAATATCTATTTCATTATTTAAGAATTTTTGGTGATCTTCTTCCGATTCTTCCGATAGGGAAATAGGTACACTATCGGCTCCGTCATTACTTGCGCCCCAAAATCTTCCTATGCGTAATTTGTCAAAATTTGCTTCCATTTTATCAGCTAAACCGTCGCCTTTTTCATCGGATATACCGGTTTCTCCGTAAGGTTCGGGACAAAAAATTAAAGTGGCATTATCTTGTCCTTTTGATATTCCTTTTGGGAATAATTCTTCCATTAAAAAGCTGAAATGTACTTGTTTTCTGCTGCCCGATAAATATTTTGCTTGTTTTACCGGCATATCAGGTTTAATGGCTGTGCCGGTAACATCAATTACTTTAAAATTTATGTTTTGTTCGCTTGATTTTGCAGAAACCGTATTTTTTTCTTCAATAAACAGTTCTTCGTAAATATCCCAACAAACATTATAACTTGCCGTTGCACTTAAAGCTTGAATGGGGGTAAAGCGTAAATTTTTCGGAACTAATTTTTTATGTGATAATTCGCCTAATTTATGATATTCCGGTCTGAAATCATGGCTCCACTCCGAAAGGCAATGCGCTTCATCTACTACAAGATATGCAGGATAAATTTTGTTTTCGGAAACAATATCTAAACTTTTTTGCATTTGTTTATGATGCATATATTCAGCTTCGGTAAATACAAAAAGTGCTTTTCCTGTTTCTATTGAATGATATCTTTCTTGAATTTCTTTTTGGCTCTTTACCGATGCATTTATATAATTAACAGTATCTATTCCGGCATTTTTCAATGCTTTAATCTGGTCGAGCATTACCGACATTAAGGGGCTGACAATAAGCGTAAAGCCCGGCTGTAAAAAAGCCGAAAGTTGATAAGCTATGCTTTTACCGCCTGCTGTGGGCAATAAGCCTAGACTGTTGTTTAATTGAAGGTTTTTTTCCAGCAATTCCAATTGTCCGGGCAAGAAATTTTCTTTACGGAATATATTTCGTAAAAAATGTTTTAAAGCTTCGCGCGCCTTATCTGTTTTTTTATCGTTTTTAATTCCGCTTTTAAAATCGTGATAACGAATAAGTTTGCCGGTAAGTATTTTTCTTTGCGAATTAATACTGTGTACCGAACGAATTACGGCTTTATTTTTTGCTTTTGTATAGTACTTTTTATTGATTAAACCGCTGCGTTGTAATACCGAAACATCAATAAGTAAATCAAATGCTTCTTCTTCATCAAAATTATCAATATTTTGAATATTTCCCGAATAAATGGTGTTTAAGCTCGCATTTTTAAATTCTTTTGTCCGGTAGATGCTTAAATTTATTTCGGGTAATTGTTTATTCTCTCCTTTAAGGGCAAAAAGTTTATTAAACTGTAATTTTAAATCTTGAATTGCCAAATATGCGCAAGGCACATCGCGTTCAATAATGCCTATGTTCCAACTTGTTGCCGAAAATTTTAATTTTTGGGCAAGTATATATTCAATAATTGTTTTTTGAATTCGTGCTACCGCAATAGGCGTTAAAGCCAGTTGTAATGCATCTAATCCGTCTTTGTTTTTATAAAGCGGGCTTCGGTAATTTTTTCCGATGGTGTCAAAATAAGGATTGTAGGTGAAATTTATGATAGGGCGCAATTCATCACTGCTATTTGCAAAATCATCGGTATTAATTTTAAAAGGAATATCCCAGCCTATTTCTCCCGCAAAAGTGGTTTTAAGTTGTTCAATTTCAAAATCATATCCCGTTTCAACGGGTGTGTCGTCTATTTCAATGCTTATACCTTTTACATTATTAATTTTATAAGGTATTTCAATAGAGAAATCTACTTTTTTTTGTAAAATATCTGCAAAGCGTTCTTTAAAATCTTCAGATAATAGTTTTCTTCCTTCACCGGCTATTGATGCATATGTGCGCTGTGTACTTATTAATTGAATAAATGCTTCGCCAAGATATTCGGGTAAAATTAACTGATGAAAATTATTTCTGAAATAATCATTAAAAACTTCGTTTTTATTATCCGCAAATTGATTTTCTTTATTTATACGCGGGTCAATAATGTGTAGTGCGCGATAAATTTCATCGGAAAGTTCAATTTTGTTGAACCGGTATTTAATTGAATTGTATTTGTCAAAAGTTTTTTCTGCATGTGCAAAAGTTGTGGAAAGCATTTCTTCAATAAATAAAGATGGATTTGTAGGTAATCCTCTCGTTATCAGATTATTGATTATTTTTGTTTCCGGTGCATATTTAAAATCGATAGGTTTAAGTGTTGCGTCCGTTTCTAAATCAAAATAGCAAAGTTGCTCCACAATTTTGCCTATTTTTTCTTTTTCTGCCGGATTAACAAACAAATCAAAAATACCGTTTAAAAAATATCCTGCTTGTAATTGTTGCATATTAATGAAAAGAATTGATACAAAGTAAATAATTATTTACAAAAAATCAAAAATATATATAATTTCAAGAATAAATCTTGCTTTATTTTTTACTCAAAATGTAAAAATAAATAATTTAATTTAAAGTTTACTAATTATACAATTATTTTAATAAAATATAGATTATATTTACATTTTTGCAAAGCTTGTTTTGAATTTAGTAAAAACAATTTGTAGTTTTGTGTTAAGATTTTGATTACACTGAATTTGGTAAGATTAAAGCCGTAATGAAAAAACATAAACTCAATATAAAAGGTACAGAGATTGCCTTGTTTTCAAAAAATGAAGATGATTTTATTTCTTTAACCGATATTGCAAAATACAAAAATAAAGAAGCAACGGGATTAGTTATATAGCATTGGTTAAGTGCCAAATATACAATTGAATTTATGGGTTTTTGGGAACAAATGCATAACCCTGATTTTAATGTTACTGAATTCAGTTACATTAGAAATGAAGCCGGTTCAAATGGTTATGTATTAAGTAGTAAACAATGGATAGAAAAAACAAATGCAATAGGAATAATCTCAAAGCCCGGTAGGTACGGAGGAACTTACGCACATAAAGACATTGCTTTTGAGTTTGGTTCGTGGATTTCGGCAGAATTAATAAAAAATAAAGTAGATAAAGGATTTAGATTTAATCAGTTAAGGGAAATAGCCCAATATCAAATAAATATTCTTGGAAATAAAAATTATTTAAAAGCGATAAAAAAGGCATCTGAAACAACATATATTGATGAACAGAAACGACTTGATAAATAAAATGTTTGAAAGTTCAGGCTTGATATCATTTTTTCTGTTTCGTTATCGTGATACAAAAAAAATTGTCCTAAATCGGTGCTTGTTAGCGGATGTTTTAGGTGTTTAATATCTAAAAAAATATACTTATGAAACCCGATATTCCTGTTAAATTAAATTTGCCTTATGCCGATGCGGTTTTGGTACTCGGTATTTTATCCGTTGCTTTGAGTTTTGCCGGTGCTTTGCCCGGATTAATCAGTGCTTTTATTGCTTTAAAACTAGCGGATAAACCAAAAGAACTCTACAAATATGCTCCTGAACTGTATCATAAAAGTTCTTATGGTAAAATTCGGGCAGGAATAGTTACGGCTTGGATAGGAATAGTATTCTCCTTATTGGTACTTATTTCTGCTTTAATTTTATACTCTTTTTTTCGTTGATTTTGGTGTTTGAGATGTTAGATGTTGGATGTTTGGTGTCGGGTGTTTGATGTTTGGTGTAGGGTGTTTGATGTTTGGTGTTGGATGTGATGTCTGATGTGAATAATTAAACCTATTTGGATACCTAATTTGTATCGATTACAGCAAGCATATTCTGTTGGATTATTGCTGTTTCCTGAAGTAGATAACCGCTTGATTTGTTAAAATCGCAATGCGGTTATCAACAGCTCGACACTTTTTTGTAATCAACTGACAAAGAGTGATTATCAATAGCCCCGACTTTTATGTCGGGGAATAATTAAGTAGCAAAGTAAAGGGCTTTAGCCCAATTTAATTTTTGTCAAACAAAAAATTTAACGAACTATTATACATCGTCAAGCGAAAAGGCTTTGTACTCAATTTTGTAATTTTTCAGTTCATGAAGCAATTTCTTCGATTTTTCTTTTAATAAATCGATTGATATACGGCTTTTATTTAACTTTACTTCGGCAATTAGTGCTTTTTTCTCCTTTCGGTTAACTGCTACAATGTCAATTTCGTTTTTGTTGCCTTTTTCCCAATAGGTTCCTATTAAATTGTATTGTTTGCTTTCGGAAATCTGTTCTATAAAATATTTTTCAAGAAATTTTCCGCTAAAACTATCAAAATCGCGCTTGACAATGGTTTTTATATAATCAAAATTTCCAATTTCAATGGCACTACGGTATTTGTATATAAACCGAAACCAGAAGTTTAAAAAATTATCTTCAATTTTATATTTTACGCTTCTGCTTCCGGGTTTACTGAAAATGGGTTTAATTTTTTTTATTATGGTGTATTCAACCTCTAAGCGGTCTAAGTAGCCTCCTATATTTTTTTCTAAAACAGATTCAATTTCGCTTCGTGATGTTTTTGACGATGCCAGCAGTGATAATATAGAAAAGTAGGTAGTATATTCTTTCCCGAATTCTTCAATAAGAATATTTTTCCCTTCATCTAATAAATAGGAATTTTGCCTGAAAATTTCGTCAAGCATTTTTTCAAAACTAAGCGAATTCTTATCAACAAAGAGCTCAACATATTTTGGAATACCTCCTGTTAAAATATAAAATGCTAATAAATCTTTTGCTGTATATGACTTATTATATGTTTGTGATATGTTTTTTAATATTTTGATACTGAATGGTTTAAGTTGTATTCTTTCTGTGGCTCTCCCAAATAATGCTTCTTTTGAATTTTCAAAAATCTTTTTCATTAAATAATAAATTGAACCGGAAACAATCAAGTTCATTTTACTTTTGTCTTTATTCAAATCCCATATTTTTTGCATTTCGCTGTAAACAGCCGGGTTTATCGTCCAAAATTCTTGAAATTCATCGATAATTAAATTTATTTGCTTGGTTTTGGAATAATCCATTAACAAGGCAAATAAATCTTTAAATTCTGTTATTGTACCAAATACGGGAATGTTTAATTTTTCTTTAATATCTATTATGAAGTCCTGACATAAAAGAGCTTCACTCTTTTTAGTAACAAAAAAATATAAAAATGTATCTTTTTCTAATGATTTTAAAACAAGTTTTGTTTTACCAATTCTTCTTCTTCCTACCAAAACTGTAAATTGTGCTGTTGTACTTGCTTGCTTTTTGATTTTTTCAAAAAGCGTCAACTCATTTTCTCTATTAAAAAACTTCATTTTGTTTATATTAAAAATTATAGTAATGTATATTATAGTAATGCAGGTTACTGTAATGTGTGTTACAAATATATCAATAATTATTTAAAATGCAAATTTTACCGATATCTAATATTTTTATAACTTTACCTTTTACAAAATAATAGTATGAGCAAATATATTTTAATACCGGTTTTTTTATTAAGTCTGTTTGTTGCAAAAGACATTTCAGCACAAACTGCCGAAAAAGGATTTTTACACCTTAAAAATCAGGAATACAAACAAGCGATTGAAATTTTTAAAAAGTTGATTGAGAAAAAAAAGGAAGTTATTCCTGCAAAATACGGACTTGCCTTAGTCTACTCTGATGATAATAATCCGAAACCAAAATACAAATCGGCATACAGAGCGTTAACTTATATTGAAAAAAGATTTCCTAAATTTTCAGAAAAACAAAAAGCAGAATACAATTCTAAATACGGATTAAATGAAGGCAATTTAAATGAATTGAAAATAAAAATTGTTTCTAAGGCTTTGGAAGAAGCCTATCAAAGCGGCTCAACCGATAAGCTAAACGATTTCAAAAATTTTTATAAGGATAGTTTGGCTATAGACCAAGCACAAAATTATCAGTATGAATTGATATTTAAAGATTGTAAGAAAAGAAATATCATTGAAGTATATCAGGATTTTATTCGTAAATTTCCGGATGCTCCGCAGGCAGACAGTGCTCAAATTCTTGCCGATAACTTGATGTCTGATAAATTTAATAGACTGGTTCAAGATGGTGATTATCAGTCGTTAATGCAGTTTAAAAATGACTATCCCGATTTTAAAAATCAAGATAGCTTAGATAAAGAAATTAAAAATACTTATCTCGCACAAGGCTTGTATTTAGATGCTCCTTTTAATGAGAAAGCTATGCCGGATTATGTGCGATTTATCAAAATGGCAGCTCCTTCTGAATTGGCTTTTGTTGCTTTGCAGCGGATTTTAACAAAATCATTAAAAGAAAAAAATTGGCAAGAGAGTATTAATATTTTAAATCGTTTTAAGCCTTATTTCCCAAATGAGAAGCGTATTGATAAAATGATAGAGCTATTAAAAGCTCCGGAAGAAAATATTAAAAGAGTAGCTTTAAGTGCTGTTATCAATACCGATAAGCACGAATATGCGCCTGTAGTTACTGCCGATGGCAAAAGCCTGTATTTTTGCGGACGCGGAAGAGAAGACAATATGGGGGGCGAAGATATTTTTGTAACGCAGTGGAAAAACGGTGAATGGACAAAGCCCGAATTAATACAAGGTCATATCAATACCGATTTTGCCCATGAAGCACCTTTGGCTATAACGGCAGACGGTAGCCGATTGCTTTTATTTTCGCATGCCGATATTTATTTTAGCGATAAGGGCGAGTACGGTTGGTCGCAGGCACGTATTTTTCCTTCGGTAAATACACCCGATTCTTGGGAAGCTGATGCCATGATTTCGGCAGACGGGAATGCTGTATTTTTTATTTCCGATAGAGAAGGAAATATAGGCAGCCGCCATGAATTTGGTGATTTTTTTCATGGTGCTCATACCGGAAATTCCGATATTTATGTATCGGTGCGAATAAAAAATCGCTGGAGCAAGCCTGTTAATTTGGGCAAAACAATCAACACGCCTTTTGCCGAACGCAGTCCGTTTTTACATCCCGACATGAAAACTTTATATTTCAGTTCCGATGGGCATGCAGGTTTGGGCATGTTGGATGTGTTTAAATCTACCCGATTAAACGATAGTAGTTGGACCGAATGGTCGGAACCTGTAAATCTTGGTAAAGAAATTAATTCATTTGGCGATGACTATGATTATAAAATAGCTACCGATGGAAAAACGGCACTTATGTCGGTTTTTGAAGACAATAATTTTGATATTTATCAAGTAGAATTACCGGTTTCCATGCGACCCAATGCTGTTGCCGTGATTTCAGGTACCATAAAAAACTCAAAAGGCGAAATTGTGAAAGCAAAAGTACGTTGGGAAAATTTAAAAACAGGGGAGTTAATCGGTTTTTCCGAATCGGATATCAAAACGGGGCATTACATAATTGTTTTACCGCTGGGGAAAAATTACGGATATTTTATCGACCACAAGGAGTATTATCCCGTTTCGGGAAATATTGATTTAACTAATCAAACCGATAAAATTGAAATCGAAAAGAATTTTATTCTTTATTCTTATACCGAAATTATTCAAAAACAAGTTGCCATACCACTGCGCAATGTATTTTTTGATTTTAATAAATACAATTTGAAATCCGAATCATATCCCGAACTTAATCGTTTAGTAAAATTTATTAAGAAGAATACGAATTTAACGATTGAAATCTCCGGACATACGGATAATAGGGGAACAGACGAATACAATAAAGAGTTATCGCAAAAACGTGCCGATGCCGTAAAGCGTTATTTAATTAGTAAGGGTTGTAAGGCAAATAGTTTAAAAGCCGTTGGTTATGGTGAAACTAAACCCGTAAGCGATAATAATACCGATAAAAACCGGGCAAAAAACCGGCGCGTAGAATTTAGGGTACTGAAATAAGTTTAGATTTAAACTAATATTTTGAAAATTTAAGTATAAATCAATGATAAAGAATGATTGGCGAAAATAAAATGAGAGCCTATGAAAATATCAAAAATATGATATTTTCTTTTCGGGGGCAACAAGTGATGATAGATAAAGACTTGTCTGAATTGTATAATGTTCCGACAAAAAGATTAAATGAACAAGTTAAACGAAATATAAAACGTTTTCCTGATAATTTTCGTTTTCAACTTACTGATAATGAAAAGAGTGAACTGGTCGCAAATTGCGACCGGTTTGAAAAATTAAAACATTCAAGCGTAAATCCATATGCATTTACGGAACAAGGAGTTGCAATGTTGTCATCAGTTTTACACAGTCAAACTGCAATTGAAGTAAGTATTAAAATAATGGAAGCATTTGTTGAGATGCGAAAATTTATATTGAACAATGCATCTATATTTCAACGACTTGATAAAATAGAGCAAAAACAAATTGAATATGAAAATAAATTTGAACAACTTTTTAAAGCACTTGAAAATAAGAGTTTAAAACCAAAGCAAGGAATTTTTTATGAAGGACAAATTTTTGATGCGTATAAATTCGTGTCCGGTTTGATAAGGAATGCCGAAAAATCCATTGTGTTGATAGATAATTATGTAGATGAAACGGTTCTGAACCTATTTAGCAAAAATCAAAACATTAGTGTAGAAATATTTACCAAAAATATTCACAAGCAGTTGAAATTAGATATTAAAAAATACAATGCTCAATATAAAACCATAAAATTAAAGAGGTTTGATAAAGCTCATGATAGATTTATGATTATTGATGATAAGGACGTATATCATTTTGGCGCTAGTTTAAAAGATTTAGGGAAAAAGTGGTTCGCTTTTTCAAAATTTGATATGGAGGCAATAAAAATATTAGGTAAATTAAAGTAAGAAATTTCAAATTAATAGTAAAGTGTAAGAATAATAAAAAATAATAAAAAACTTAATGTTATAGATAGTGTCATCAAAATATACTTATTTATTTTTCATAAACTTAACAATATCCCATATTAAAAAAACAAAACCAAAGGATGCAAGCATAAATCTTGAGAAATCTGCAAAGGAATGAAACCCGATATCTTTTGTCGAACCCCCAAAATATACTCCAATACGTAAAAGTAAAGCAGCTATCCAGAAAAATAAGGCGTATTTAATCACCTGAACTTTATCTTCTTTTTTTAATTTAAAAATAGACATAATAAGTGTTTTGATAAAACTAAAATTAGATATTTTCTTTTTTCTGTTTGTTTTTAATTAAATTATTGTATTGATATTTTATAAAATACCATGTAAATAAACCAAAAGCAATCACCTCAAATAAAAATTTAGCAATAAATTCAATAACAAATGCTTGTTCGTTGAATAAATGCAAATCATCCCAATCAAAAGAGAGTAAATTTAATGTTAAAGCAAAAATACCGCCTACTAATAAGGTATGTTTAACAATGCCTCTTTTTTGAGCAGCTTCCCATTCGGAAATGATTTTTTTTTCTTTTTTAGTCATCATGATGTAATCTTTTACAATATTATAATACTTATTTTAATCATAGTCTGTCCCATTTACGGGGCTTGTTTCATTTTATAATATTTGACTTAATACCCAAGAATCAAATTTTAATTAAAAATATCAAAATTTTATTAATAAGCCTAAATTTATACTGTAATTATTAAAATCAACATAGCTTTTTGTTGTTTGCTTCCCGTTATACCCGACTTTAAGTAACGGACTATTTAACGGAATATTCGCATTTTTACGTGTAAATACATTTCCTGAATCTTCTTCTAAAAAGAGTTTTTCATTTTGTTTGACAGGGAAAAAATATCCTCCTCCAAAAAATAACCATGTTCTCTTTTCCAGCTTATATTCTAAACTTATCATTGCTTTAATATTGTGCGAGCTATTTCCTATGCCAAATTTTAGCTGATTTGCATCAATTGTTTTGTTTCCAAATTCAAATTCTTTACTGTTTTGATATGTAGAAAAATAGCGAATAAACTTGTTGTAGGCATACAATAAACCTAATTTTAAAATCAAGGGATTTGTTTTTTTATTTAGCAATATATTATAAGCAGCTCCGGTTTCATAACTTTCTGTTTTTAAGTTATTTCCAAATGAACTATTTATTGCAAAAGTATATTCCCAACGATAATTCAGCTGATAGTTAAATTGAAATAAGAGCGCAATATTGTAGTTGATTTTGTTTAAACTTTCTGAAAATTCAATCAAATTATTATAATTTATTGAGTAATTTGCTTGTTCTGTATTAAACGGATAAAAACTTGCTCCGTAAATAAAATTAAATTGCGAAAGAATTTTTTTGAGTTTGTTGTTTTTTACATATTTTGTTTTCCGGTTTAATACTTCTTTTGATTTTGTTGTGTCATAAAGTTGAATTAATTGTTTTTTTAGCGCACTGTCTTTTTTTAATATATTATATTCTTGCCAATAATTATCTGATACATAATTTTTTGCTTTTTCAGAGAAAATATCACCGTAATTAATTCTATCTTTAAAAGGAATTGCTTTTACGGTATCTGTAAATATTTGATTACTAATATATTCTGACACAATTTCATATAAATTTTTGTTCTCATAAAACAATCTTTTACTTCGCGAATATTTATAATGCCATTTATTTTTATAAAAATCGTAACGTACTTTATTGATGTATTTAACAGCCTTAATTCCTATATTTTCTTTATTATAAGATTTTAAACCTCTGCTTGTACTTTCGTATTCAAAGCCAATATAGGCCAATGAATTTTTCGCAATATAAAATTTCCCTTTTCTTGTCCCTTTTAGGCTGTCGTTTTTAGTATCAAAATTTATAACATATACATCTTTTCCTTGATATTTTGTTGTTTTATACAAAGTATAATGGTAATTTTTAAAATATTTCGGATTAATAAAAGCGTAGCGGCGTTTTACGATATCTCCTGCATCGGCATCAAAAACACCGCCATAGAACCTTGAATATAAACTACTGATATCAGGAAATTCATTTACAAGCGATTTAATAATACGTACCTGCCCGTTAGCGGAACTGTTTTTATACGATGTTTTATAGGTTTCAATAACTGCTTCTGCAAAGTACAGATAGTTTTTTTGTGGTATTTTTATATACTCTCTGTAAAAACCTCTTATTTTAGTGGGTTTTGCAGGATAATTTTCAGGTATTTTTTTATATGCTTTGCTTAATAGTGTAAGTAATGCGCTATCGGGCATAATTATTATTTCGCCTATTTGTTTATCTTCGGGTTTTAAATAAATGTTTGTATTTTTCTTTATTTGCTTTATTGTTAAGCTCTTTGTTTTATAGCCTATAAACGAAAATTGAATAATGTTTTTTGAATATTTTTGCGGTATTTTCAGGTAAAATTTTCCGTTTTTATCGCTTATAGTGCCAATATTGCTGTTTTTTAGTTGAATATTGGTATAGGCTAATATTTTTTGATTAGCAGCATCAAAAACTTTACCGCTGACCGTTAAGAATTGTGCATTAATAAAGGTCTGAAAATAGAAAAAGAAAAATGGGAATATAAATGCTTTAATAAAATAGCGCAAAAATGCCGGATAGTTTATGTTCCCTTTTTTCTCAATTGTTTCCAAAAGTTTCAAAAGATTGTTTATTTGTACTGTATTTGTCAAATAGGCTTATCCACCCGTGTATAGTATCAAAGACCTACTATGCAAAATGATTATAAAGATAAATTCCTACGGATAGAATTACGTAAATAGTTAAAATAATATTGGTTCGTTTTAACTTTTTGTTTTGTGTTTTTAAGTTTTCAATTTCTTTGTTTAATGTATTTTCTTGCATGATTCATATTTTTTAGGTTTTAGACAATATGTTATGACAATCAGATTGTAAAAATAACTGTTTTTTTAAATTAACTCATTTATTAATGCAAGATTTTTATTTTGGATTGAACCGAAAATATTTTTTCTGAAATTTTCAAATTCTGATTTTTCAGTACTGTACTTAATGGCACCGTTTTCAAGCAAATGAATATAATCACAAATATTAGTTAAACTTTCAATAATATGTGAAGTGATAATGATTGTTTTTCCTGTATTTTTTAATGCAGAAAGAATAAGATATAAAATATTACTCATTTCAATATCCAAACCGTTATAAGGTTCGTCTAAAATAATTATTGGTTTGTTTTGTTTTAAGATAAAAAGTAAGGCAAGCTTTTTTTTCATTCCGCTCGAATAAGTATCAATAATTTTATTAAGCGGTAAATTGAATAATTGGTTCCATTTATTTAAATCAAAATATTGATTTTTTATGAGTGATAAATATTCTTTCCCTGTAATATTTGAATAAAAATAGTTTTCTGCAGGTAAATAAGCAATGTTTTTTTTGCTTATTTTTTCTTGATTGTATAAAATTTGACCGGAATCAATATTTTTTATTCCGAAAATTGAATTTAATAAAGTAGTTTTTCCGGCACCGTTCATTCCTACTATTCCATGAATTAATTTATCTTTTAAAATAAGATTGAGCTCATCAATTACTTTTTTATTTTTGTTGTATGATATGCTAATATTTTTAATTGTAATCATTTAGATAAAAATTTAACCGAGTTTTTGCTTTAAAGAAGATGTAAGCTGAAAATATCCACAAAACAGGGATAAAAATAGGAATAAAGAGCGAAATTGATGCAAACATTTGCATTAGCTGATTTCCGGAAATATTTGAAGTTGGTTCATAATAAGCATATTTTGAAAAAATAATAAATATATGTAAAGAAAGAAATATTAAATACTCTAATACAGGAATATACCAATATTCCGGATAAAATATGCTAAATAGCAAAATTAAAGGGAAAACTGTAATTGAAAATAAGAGAAAATGAGATTTTATTTTGCTATATATAAATTTATTTGAACTGAACTCAAAGGCTAACAGCATTGATAATGGTTCGGTTTGTTCATAAAAACTTAATAATACTAATCCTATTACAAATAGGCTGATTGGTACACTTGCCGGAAAGGGCGCACCAAACAATCCGATTAAGTAAGCGGTAATTACTATAAAAAAGTATTTCCGGATACCTGCTTTCCATTCGTAATTAATATTGGGTATAAATTTTTGAATTTTTGTTGTTAATGTATATTGCGTCTTTTTAAGTTTTATATTTGTAATTAAGCCGATAAATATAATTCCTGCAGATAGATAAGACCATTTGTTATAATAAATTAAAGAAAAAAACAGGGGTACGGAAAGCAAAAAATATTCTGTAAAAAGAATGTATTTATAATTGGTATAAGTGATTTTCAGGAAAAAAATATCTTTTCGTTTTAAATGGATTGATAAGATAAGAATAAGATACCCGCCAATAATGTATTTGTTGTATTTAGCTTGATTTATTGTGTTGATAATGAATAGATTAAAAATGGAAACTAACGAAAGTAATAAAACAATATAAACAAGTCCTGCCCCTTTTAAGGCATTCAATATCTGTACTAATCTAAGTTTTATAACAAGTATAGCATTTTTCATTATCGATTATGAAAATTTAAGAAAGAGAAGCATCTGCTTCTCCTTTTTTTATCTATTTTGCTTCTTCTTCCGATAAAAGTATA
>Ga0256840_1002205_pt1 | contig 17421 bp, 16 predicted proteins | sample 355202metaG_FD_185969 | JGI IMG/M metagenome (GOLD analysis project Ga0256840, IMG submission 185969) | Hydrothermal vent microbial communities from Mid Atlantic Ridge, Atlantic Ocean - 355-202 | ecosystem: Environmental > Aquatic > Marine > Hydrothermal vents | place: Atlantic Ocean: Mid... | reverse complement strand
GCGTGACCGCCTCATATTTTGCACATCCTGTGAATAGTAGTGCTGTGCTTAGTGCCACTATGCTTAGTAACTTTACTCTCATATTGCGCTCCTTTTTTTAAGATTTTGGCACCAGAAATGGTGCCTTTATGTGTGTTTAATGCTCTGGATCTGGATCTAGGTTAAATACTTTTTCTGCAACATATAATCCCAATATAGTAATCCCTATTCCACCAAAACCTATCATCATCTCTGTTGGAGATGGAAAATAGTGAAGAAGCGTAGGAGGAAGTTGATATTCACTTCTTTTTAACATTGTCATTGGATATACTAGAGTATCATGAACTAGGTCATATCTCATAAAAAATATACCTATCATACCTGTTAAAGATGCATATACCATTGGCTTGATAGCTTGACCATTTGTAAATAGTATAATAAAAAATGGAATTAACATACCTAAAAGTAACTCACCAATTAAAAAGTTAGGGCTAGTAACTGCATACATAATGGTCTCTGCACGCTCTGGCATTGTTCCATAAAGTGCCGTTAATATCTTCCATGCTTCAAAGAAAATCAAAATTCCAAGTAGCATACCTAAAATTTTATTCAATTTTAAAAACATAGCTTTTAAGTGATCTGGATAATTGTTTCTATATTTAAATCCGTAAATTATATATATAAGATAACAACCTGTAATCATCGCTGAAAGGATAAAATATACTGGATAAAACACCCCATTAGCAGTTGGTCTTGAAATCAAGAAGCCAAAAACAGCTCCTAGGTTAGAGTGAGCTGCTAGACCTGCAAGAAGACCCCCTATACCAAAAATCTTTGACCACTTATGATCTACTTTGATTGTCAAAAAGAAAAATTCTAGAAGAATAAAACATAGATAGATTCCATATAGTGTTCCCATCCACCAGATTGCTGAAGTGAGCCCTGGAGTTAGAACATTGTAAATCAACATTGTTATTGGGTGTCCAATCTCAAGTGCAATTACTGCAAACCCTGAAAGGATTGTAATAATTGCTCCAGCAATTGCTCTTTTTCCAATCTGTTGAAACTCTTTTACACCAAATACATGCCCTATAGAAGATATAATACAAAGTCCTGTACTAGATACTACAAAAAATACATACATAGCAATCAAAAGACCCCATGGATGTTGTCTTGTTACATTAAAAGCATGGTGACCATGTAAAAAATACATAACTGCTCCTGCCACAAATGCTGCTAAAAGTAATGCCCCTATAACTGCCACTAAAAGATTTAGTGGAGTTTTTTTAAATGTTATTAGATTCTTAATAGATAAATTCATAATTCACTCCCTTATAGTAGATAGAACAGTTTTGGTTTAGTGCCAAGGTGTTCTTTGATTTGTTTATATTCGCGCTTTTCTAAAAGTTTTGAAATATCACTATTAGGATCATCTAAATCACCAAAAGTTCTAACTTTTGTAGGACAAGTTGCTTGACAAGCTGTAGTTGTTTCACCATTTGCCAATCTTGTATCTGAACAGAAGTTACACTTATCTACTGTAACTGTTCTATCATCAATATATCTTGCATCATAAGGACAAGCATTTATACAGTATGTACATAATATACACTGCTCGGGATTTACTCTTACAACTCCATTTTCATCATAGTATGTTGCATTTGTTGGACACACCTGTTGACAAGGTGCATTATCACAATGCTGACACTGACTTGGCTGATAAGTCAATGATGAAATTGAAAGTTTAGGGAATTGTCCCTCAATCTCTTTTTGTCCAACCCAGATTCTATAGTTATCACGACCTGGTAGGACTCCATTTTCTGCTTTACATGCACTTTCACATGCACGGCAATTTATACAACTTTTATAGTCTAATGCCATTCCATAACGTGCCATTGTTAAACCTTTCTAATTTCTACGATTGTATCATGAAGACATGTTGCTCCATGCATAGGCTCAATAGAGTCTTCAATAATATTAGAGTCTCTACCACCATTATTATGTGCTAAAGTTAGCTCTTCTGAGTAGTTACCAAAACCATGAATAAAAAAGACTGTATCTAAGCCAATCTTCTCTGTTGGATAGGCTTTTATTCTTGTTTTTCCTACGCTACTAGCTACTTCAAGTTCATCTCCAAACTTAATACCCATTCTTGCTGCCACTCTCTTGTTAATCCACAAGTAGTTTGTTGGCACTAAGTCAAGTAGCATTTTATTGTTTGCTGTTCCTGATTGAGTAAATTGTGCATGTCTACCTGTTACAAATCTAAACTGACCGTCAGGTATAACCATCTCGTACTCTTTTTTCCAAGTTGGCATAGCATCAATCCCGCGTTTTGTAAGCGATGATAGATTACACTCTATCTTTCCTGAAGGAGTTTTAAACTTACCATTTCTTACAGAGTAGGCTTTTTCACTCTCTGGATAGTATTCATACTCATTGACATTTATCTTTTTAAACCATTTGTCCATATTTGGATAAAATACCCCTTTTTCATGTAAAGACTCTGCAGCACCTGGATGTTTTGAAACTGCATGATGATTTAACTCTTCTTGAGTCTGCTTAAATGCAAGTGTTAAATCAAACTCTTCATAAGTTGCCTCTTCGCCATCTTCTTTAATAGCATCTTGCACCTCTTCATCATACTTTTTTGTTATCTCAAAAAGTGGCTTAGAAATTTTTTCTGTAAGCCCTCTCATGATATCAATAATAGGTTTACTTTCATACATAGGGTCAACTACTTTATTTCTTTGAACTATTGCTGGCTCTATTCCTCCATAAACTTTTGCAGGATCAGTTCTTTCTAAGTATGTACATTCTGGCAGTATAACATCACTAAGCATCACAGTATCACTCGGCATAGTATCAATAGTAACTACTAAATCAAGCTTCTTTAAAAATTCCTCTGTTTTTTTGCTATTTGGCATATTTTGCATTGGATTATGCTTATAGTTAAAAAGAGCTCTTATTGGATACTCTGCTCTTCCTTCAAGTACTTTATTTCTAAACCCAACCCATGTTCCACTACCTCCAACAACAGCAGCTTCTGTGCTATCTATTCTTGGCTCTGATTGGTCATAAATTGGAGAAGGCACTTCATGCCCTTCCATAGGTATTTTTTTGCCAAAGCAAATTCCACCCTTAATATCAATTCCTCCACCAAGAGCAGAAAAAATTGCTTGAGCTCTTCTTAATTGAAAATCATTTTTACTCCAAGTTGTTCTTCTTCCTTGATAGTATATAGACTGAGGAGCATGCTTCATAAAGTCTCTTGCTACCTCATAGATATCATCAGCATTGATTCCTGTAATCTTTTCAGCCCATTCTGGTGTATATCCATTACTTATTACATGGTTTTTATATGTTTCAAAGTCATTAAAATGTTTTTCAACAAAGTCTTTATTGTAGATTCCCTCTTTTAATACTACATATGTCAACGCTAAAACAAATGCTAAGTCAGTTCCAACATTAATGCCTAACCATTTATCACTTTTTGCAGCAGTATTTGTAAATCTTGGATCAACTGTTACTAACTTTGCTCCCCGGCCCTTTGTCCTTTTGAAAAAGTCCATAGTATCAGGCGTCACTATCGCCTCTGCTCTATTTGCTCCAGCCATGATAACATAGTTTGCATTTTCAAGATCAGACTGTCCATACCCACCAATAGTGAGAGAGTACCCAGAAACTGTAGTTGCAAGACACAAACTTGCATGATTTAGAAAGTGAGCCGAACCAAAACCTGTATAGAAGTTTTTAAATGTATGCTCAGCCATTCCTTCACCTGCACAAAATGCAACAGTTGAACGGTTATCTTTCTCTTCATCAAGTATCTTAGTAAGTTTTTCACCTATATAAGCATATGCCTCATCCCAAGTAGCCCGTCTAAATTTTCCACTGCCTTTTTCTCCATCTCTAATAAGTGGATACTTTAGACGATCTTCATCATAGATTGATGCCAATCCTGAGTTTCCTCTAGGACATAACATATTTCTTGATTTTGGAAAATATGGATTTGGATCTAATTTTTTGATTATGCCATTCTTTACATGAGCATACACAGCACATTTGTTCACACACATTTCACATAGTGTAGCTACTATCTTTGTTTTACCAATATCTTCTACTTTAGCAGCACTTGCTAGAACAGATGCAGGGGTCATACTAACTCCTCCTGCTACAGTAAGTGCAACACTACCTTGAAGAAATCTCCTTCGAGATATCTCTACTTTCATTGCTTCTCCTTCTCTACTTTTTTTAAGCTTTAAGCTTATATAGAAATAATTTACTTTTTTCGTCTATTTCTAGTTATAATTGTAGATTTTTATTCTGATTTTAAGCTTAAGAAGAACTATATATAGAGCATCCAATTCTCTACAAAAGTAGAAAATACCCTAAAATAGGGAGTTTATAGAAAGAAAAAATAATTATAATTTAGAATAAAAAGTTCATTTATTTTTACTTTATTAGTATTTATTCACTTAAAATTGACAAATATTAGTAAAATACTGTTACAAAAGATAGAATATTGGCTTAAGAATAGCTATCAATATAACATATTATTATCAATAATTAAAATTTTTAGTTATTATTATAGTTAAAATTACTTATATTTAGGCACTCTTAACATTATTTTATAGAATACATTATTTAATAAAAAAGAAATAAAATATTTTTTACCTAATTTATAATTAATATTCTATTTTATTATAATATAAGTATTTTTTATTCTTATACAATATAAAGAAATAAACTTTATTTAAGTTTTTTCGTCTTTTTTAGTTAACTTCATACTAAATTTCATATTTATTATGGTCAGACACTTATCCATATAAAATTTTAACTCTTTTTTAAGTTTTTTGGGTATAATGCAACGATTAAGTACCTAACCATAAATAACCCCAACTTAAGAATTTAAAAGAATGGGCTAATGCGAGGCTTTCACTAATCTGTAATCTGTCTAGCACTAAAACTTTTTCTCTTGTCGCTTAAATTGAGCTTATTTATGGCTAGGTACTTATACTAAAATTAACTAAAAGGACATCGAGAATGACCGGAATTTTATTGGTCTCACAATTTATATTGGCTGCTATTTTGACTATTGCAGTTATGCTACAGAAAAGTTCATCTATAGGGCTAGGAGCATATAGTGGAAGTAATGAGTCACTATTTGGGGCGAAAGGTCCTGCTGGGTTTATGGCAAAGTTTACATTTGCTATGGGGCTTGTTTTCATATTAAATACATTGGCACTTGGATACTACTACAACCAAGAGAAAAATGTATCTATTGCAGAAGATATTAAAATAGAAAAAGGCGTAGTTCCTGCAACTCCTGAGTCCCCAAAAGCTCCAAGTGCACCAACTGCCCCAAAATCTAACTAAAAACTATGAAATCTCTCCTGCTATCGCTTCTTATCGCGGTGACATTGTGGGCTGACGCCCACCTATTTGTCTACCACAGGTTTGGAGATAGCAGGTACCCAACTACCAATACAACAGTAGAAGAACTACGCTCTCAGTTTGAGTACTTTAAAAACAATGGATATAAAGTTGTTCCCCTAGAAAAACTTATTTCTCATCTAAAAACTAGAAAAAATATCCCAAACAAATGGATTGTTCTTACTATTGATGATAATTTTAAGAGTTTTTATACAAATGGTCTAGCACTTTTTAAAAAGTATGACTACCCATTTTCTATTTTTGTTTATGTAGAGGCTACACAAAAGCGATATCCTGACTATCTTAGCTGGGATGAACTTAAAGAAATCAGTAAATATGGAAGTATAGAGTTTCACTCATATGCTCATAAACATATGACCTATATGAGCGATGAAGAGATTAAAGAGGATTTTAAAAAAGGTTTAGAAGTTTTTAGCAAGGAGCTAAACATAAAGCCTAAAGTCTTCACCTATCCATATGGAGAGTATAGTCCAAGAGTAAAAGAGATATCAAAATCTTTTGGTTTTGATGCTATAATTAATCAAAATATGGGTGCTGTATCTGGCTTTAGTGATATTTATGATATTGATAGAACGGCCCTTGTTGGGAAGAGTAACTTAAAACTGTATCTTAGATACAAGGCATTAAATGCCTTCTGGAAAGAACCTTTAGTATTTCCTCATAATGCAACCTTGACATCTCTACATGTAGAGACTAATGAGAGTGCCAAGAAAGGTGGAGTTTACATTACAGGGCACGGCTGGATGAAAGCAGCTTTAGAAAATGGAAACTTCAATATAAAATTAAACAAAAAACTTATTAAAAAAAGATCGCGAATAGTTATAAGCATAGGAAATAAAATATCAACAAAATTACTAATAAAGGACAAATATGGAACTAGATGAAATATATCTTGATCAACAAGAGCATGTAGATAAGTCAATAGAAGCACTTAAAAAAGAGTTTACAACTATAAGAAGCGGAGCTGTTTCAACTTCTATCTTAGATAGTGTAAAGGTAGATTACTATGGAACACCTACTGCACTAAATCAAGTTGCAACAGTTCTTGCAAGTGATGCAACAACTATTAATGTTTCTCCATGGGAGAAAAACCTTCTAAAAGATATTGAAAGAGCAATATCTGAAGCGAATATTGGTGTAAATCCAAACAATAATGGTGAGTCTATTCAACTCTATTTTCCTCCAATGACAAGTGAACAAAGAGCAGAAAATGCAAAACAGGCAAAGGTTATGGGAGAAAAATCAAAAGTTGCAATTAGAAATATCAGAAAAGATGCAAATGCTAAAATTAAAAAACTAGAAAAAGCAAAAGAAATCACAGAAGATGAATCTAAAAAAGCTCATGATGAAGTACAAAAAATTACTGATGCTGGAGTTGCAAGTGTTGAAACTCTTGTCAAAGCAAAAGAAGCTGAGTTACTAAAAATATGATAAATACTCTTACTAAAAGCAAAGCCTTGGTAAAAAGGAGCAGATAAGTGAATTTAGAAAATATATATAGAGATGCCAATGCCTACTTAGAAGGCCATTTTCTTTTAAGTAGTGGCAAACACTCACAGTTCTATTTACAATCTGCAAAAGTATTAGAAAATCCAAAAGTTGCTGAGCTTTTAGCAACTAATCTTGCAAAAATGATAAAACAAAGTGGTACTCAAGTTGATACAGTTTGTGCTCCTGCCCTTGGTGGTATTTTAGCAGGATATGAACTTGCTCGTGCCCTTGGTGTAAGATTTATTTTTGCTGAACGCGTTGAAAAAGTTATGACAATTAGGCGTGGTTTTGAAGTACAAAAAGGAGAAAAAGTCCTTATGTGTGAAGATATCATTACTACTGGTGGTTCAGTTCTTGAAGCTGCATCACAAGTAGAAAAACAAGGTGGTGAGATTGTTGCATTTGCAGCTCTTGCAAACCGTGGATTTTGTAAAAGAGTAGGCAGCAATATAGATGCAAAACCTACCTGTAAACTACCTAATGATATCCCATTTTTTGCACTTGGAGATTTTGAATTTGATGTGTATGATGAAGAAAACTGCCCTCTATGTAAAGAGGGAAGCATTGCTTTTAAGCCAGGCAGTAGAGGAAACTAATGAGCAGATGGAGAGATATAAAACAGGGTAAAACTAGCCTAAAAAAAGAGAAAAAAAAATCTTTAAAATTTACTATCTCTCCACCTATAAATCGAGTAAAAGCTTTTATTACTGATACATTTATGCTACTTATGCCTTTAATGTACATAGTTTTTTATCTTATAATGGGCTCTCGAGAAGAGTTTGCTCAGAATATGCTTATGGGCTGGATATATATATTTGTTCCTCACTTTTTTCTTATAACTGGATTTTGGTATTTTAAAGGACAAACTCCTGGCTATAAAGCATATGATATAAAACTTGTTAATACCCAACTAAAATCACCAACTGTTTTTCAACTAATTATTAGATATTTTGCTTTTGTTTTATCTACTGTATTGGTTGCTGGGCTCTTCTTGGCAATTGCGAGAAAAGATAAAAAAACACTTCATGACCTTATATCTGGAACAATGTTGATCCAAGTAGAAGAGTAATCTTGTAATGCTCTTTTTTAAGATATCTGCTTTTTTCTTTTCATACTTTAGTGTCACAGCTATATATGTAATTTTTATGCCTAAAATACTTCAAATGGTCGGCTATAGTACTATGCAAATAGGAATTGTTTTTGCACTTGCACCTCTAATGCGTTTTTTAATGCCATTTCTTTTTCTAAAATATATTGAGCTAACAAAAAAAGTTTTTCACATAGCCCTTTTAGTTGTTTCATTTGGTGCTGCACTTTTTTATTTTACTATTGAAAATTTTTATTTTTTCATGATACCAAATATGCTCATTGGGGCTGCTGCTGGACTTATTTTACCCTATATTGAAACATATGCAATGGAGCATCTTGGTAAGAAAAGATTTGGTAGGTCTAGGCTATTTGGATCTATTGGTTTTATGGTGTTAGGAATTGTACTAGCAAGAGAGTTAGAAAGCTATACAGTAGGACTAAACTACTATATGTTTTTTGTTGTTCTAACTCTTGTTTTTGGGTTATCTATAACTTATAAAAATAATGATTTTAAGAAAAAGAAAAAAAGTGAGATAGAAGAAAAATTTGAACTTAAGAAAGTTGCTTATCTATGGTTTAGTCTATTTTTTATGCAGATCAGTTTCGGAGCTTTTTATAACTTCTTTACTATATATGAAACACAAAGAGGTATAAGCTTAGAAGTAGTAAGCTATCTCTGGGCATTTGGTGTCATTTGCGAAATACTATTTTTCTACTTTCAAGCTCCTCTTCTAAAGTTAGATCTACTAAAAATACTAAAGTTTTCAGTATTTTTAACGATTATAAGATGGTTTTTACTATTTTTGTTTCCAGAATCACTAACTGTTTCATTTATTACACAATCTTTTCATGCAATCTCTTTTGCACTGCATCATACTGTTGCTATTAGTTTTTTATATAGTATATACCAAAATCGCCAACTTGCTGCACAGTTTTACTATGGTTTTTCTTTTGGATTAGGTGGATTTATTGGTGCATTATTAGCTGGATATTTTTATGGGGATTATCTCTATCTTTATGCCTCAATTATGGCACTATTTTCACTAATTGCACTCTTTAAAGTTATGCCAATTAAAGCATAGCACTACTTTGCTAAAACAAAATCTCTAAAGTATATATCTTCTATTTGAAACCCATAAGATTCATATATTAAATCAATCAAATCTGCTTTATACTGTTGCTTTCCCTCTGAAGTTGCTAAATTATTGCTATCTTGATTTGAAGAGAATCTAAGTATTGTATCCCGTATCTGAGGCATACTATTAATAAGTTTATTTTTTTCTTTTTTATTCTTCATTTTAAGGGCCATATCTACTTTCATGTACTTATAGCTACCAGAGTGTAGATTTATCAAAATTTTATCCATATTGACCTCTAGGTCATCTGTACTTTTAGTTGTTGTACCTGCCCCTGGAGCAACCATATTTCCAAATCTACTAAATTGTGTATTGGTATTACTATCACCACTAAAAAATGTAGCTACAATAATATATGTAATGGCTACCAATAAAATAATAATTGCCGAAATTTTTAAAATTTTACTCAATTTTTGTCCTTATACATGTAAAGTATACTCTTTTTTGGTAAATAAATTATCTTTTTGACCAAATTTTTCTATCTAAATTTAAGTGCTTTACTATATCTACTGCAAAGCTAAGGACTTCAAAATAATATCTTACTTCATCAAAACTGGTTACTTTTTTATATATCTTTGGTTCAAAAAGTTTTTGCTTAAATCCGATTGCAATGTAGATATTTGAACCAACAAAGCTAATGGAAAGATTTTTTTTAACAAGCTTTTTGTATTTTAATATCGAATCCATAAGTGAGTGAGATAGTATGTATCTTGCTTCTATTTGGTCGCTAGAATAAACAACAAACTCATTTTCAAACTCTTGGTTATCTAATTTTACAAGTTCTCCTCGAGGACTAAAAGATTGAAAAAAATGAGATAACGAGCCAAAGAATTTTTCACTATTATCTGGTAAAACTACTGTTTTACCTTTAAAGTTTTTGTTAAAATCAGCTATAAAAAATAGCCCCCTAAAAATAGTCTGCCAATACTCTTTACCTTTATTGCCTTTTTTCTTTATTTCAGAATGAACTTCAGAAAAACGCACATCTACACCATCGACTTGCCCTACTACCAAATCATCTCCTGTGTATCTGTCTACTTTTTGTGGAAAAAGATAACTTTTTCTATACTCTCGTTCGCTTATCAAACCCATCTTATTGTAACTAAGAGTACCTCCAATAAATTCTACAAGTTTTTCTATGACTTGGTCTTTAAACAAAAAAGCATATCCACTTACTTTCATCTTATACACGAATCCGAAGATGCCTAAAGATAAAAAAGAACATAAAACAAGTAAGGTCGTGGGTTCTGGAACGATATGGGACAAAAGGTAAAAAGCTACACATGTAAGTACTAAAAGAACAATAGCTGTTTTTTTGAGTGAAGCATATATCTTTAGTCTCTTTTGTTCTAAAAACTCTAAATCTGGATAGATATTTTCATAGAAAAAATCTTGTAGCGATGAGAGCGTTTTCATTATTTGTTGAACAACTCTTTTACATTTGGATTTTTTCTCTCACTTTTAGTAATACTAAAAACTTGTTTTCTCGAATACCTCATATAATTTGCTAGTATACTAGTTGGAAACATCTCGATAGCATTGTTATAGTCTGTTACACTTTGGTTATAGGCTCTACGAGCAGCTGAGAGTTGCTCTTCTATTTCATTGAGTGAGTGCTGTAGATTCAATGTATTTTCATTGGCTTTAAGCTCAGGATAATCTTCAACAGCAACCATGATAGAACCAAGAAGGGAACTAAGTTTACTATCAATCTCTGCCATTTGATTGCTACTAGTTTTACCTTTCATAGCTTGTGAACGAAGTGCTGTTATCTCTTCAAGAGTAGACTTCTCATGCTTCATAGCTTCTTGAACTGTAGCTACCAAAGATGGTATCAAGTCAAACCGTTTTTTTAATAATGCATCTACACTAGCATAGATATTTTCTACTTGGTTTTTCTTTGAAATTAGAAAGTTATACAGAAAAGTCATAATTAATACTATTATGACTAGTGTTATTAGAAGTGATTGCATATTTTTTTCCTTTTGATTTGATATAATGGGTCTATTTTACAGTGTTCTCATTATATCAAAAATTCATAGGAATATAAATTTGGTTAGAAGTCTGCATAAAAAGATTTTATGCAGACTTTTTTAGCTACTAGTTTTTATCTTTTTTTGTCTGTCTTTTTCTTTTTGTAGCATCTAATTCGCGTTTTCTTACACGGATTCCAACTGGAGTAACTTCTAGCAACTCATCGTTTTCTATCCACTCTAAAGCAAGCTCTAGTGTCATTCTGCGTGGTGGAACAAGCTTGATAGCTTCATCGGCTCCGCTACTTCTTACGTTACTTAGTTGCTTACCTTTGATTGGATTGACATCTAAATCATTTGGACGAGCATGCTCTCCTATAATCATACCGACATAAACTTTTGTTTGTGGCTCAATAAAAAGTGTTCCTCTATCTTGCAGGTTAAATAGTGAGTATCCAAGAGCAACACCACTCTCCATAGATATAAGTGCTCCATTTTTACGATGCTCAACTCCTCCACTGTGAGGACGGAAGTCTAAAAATGAGTGATTCATAACACCCTCACCTTTTGTATCAGTCAAAAACTGTCCACGAAAGCCAATAAGCCCACGAGCTGGGATTTCAAACTCAATTCTTGTTTGTCCATCACCAGTTGGATTCATTGTAGTCATTTGCGCTTTTTTCTTTCCAAGCTTCTCTATAACAGTCCCTGTAAACTCGTCTGGCACATCAACAACTAGATGCTCATATGGCTCAAGTTTAACTCCATTTTCTTCTTTAAGAATAACTTCTGGACGACCAAGACTAAATTCAAAGCCCTCTCTTCTCATATTTTCTGCTAAAATTGTAATTTGAAGTTCACCACGACCACTTACCTTGAACTTTCCCTCTCCAGTATTTTCGTAACGCATAGCTATATTTGTCTTCATCTCACTTTCAAGTCTCTCATCAAGTTTATTTGATGTGACATATTTACCTTCAAGTCCAGCAAATGGAGAATCATTAACTGAAAATACAACAGAAAGTGTAGGCTCTTCTATATGTAAAGGATCCAGAGGCATAGGATTTTCAGGGTCAACAATACTATCTCCAACATCTAATGTTTCGAAACCAGCAATTGCTACGATGTCACCACTTGCTGCTTCATCTATATCAATTCTCTCTAGCCCATTAAAGCCAATAAGTTTTGAAATGCGTCCTCTTAGTTGCTCACCATCTGCTTTTGCAAGCATAACATTTTGGTTCTTTTTTACTGTTCCATTAAAAATTCTTGCAATTCCTATTTTGCCAACATAGTTATCATAATCAAGTGTAAAAACTTGGAGTTGTAGTGGATTTTCAACCGAACCAGTTGGGCTTGGAACATGTTTAATTATAGTCTCAAAAAGGGGAACTAAGTTTACATTTTCATCTTCCATATTATACTTAGCATAACCATCTCGTGCTGCTGCATAAACTACTGGAAATTCTAACTGCTCTTCATTTGCATCCAATGCAATAAAAAGGTCAAAAAGCTCGTCAATTACACGCTCAGGGTCTGCAGAATCTTTATCAATCTTGTTTATTACAATAATTGGACGGAGTCCTAAAGATAGTGCCTTTTTAACAACAAACTTAGTTTGAGGCATAACACCCTCATAGGCATCGACAAGAAGTAAAACTCCATCTACCATCTTCAATACACGCTCAACTTCCCCACCAAAATCAGCGTGACCTGGCGTGTCAATAATATTGATTTTTGTACCTTTGTAGTGAATAGCTGTATTTTTAGAGAGGATGGTAATTCCCCTCTCTTTCTCTAAGTCATTACTGTCCATCATACGCTCTTCAGTTTGAGTATGAGCATCAAATGTGCCAGACTGTTTTAGTAGCTCGTCAACTAATGTTGTTTTACCATGATCAACGTGTGCAATTACTGCAATATTTTTAAAGTCTATATCCATTTTATTTCTCCTTTTAATGGGCGAAGCCCATCAAAAATTCCTCCCACTTTAGTGAAACAAAATAACTGTATCATCAAGCGAAAAAAATCAATTTATATTTTTGGGTTTCATTAATTTTTAATTAAGGTAGGCATTATACCTTAAAATTCTTAAAATAGCTATATATACTTAGTGGAACACATTTTGCTTTTATATCGTTAGATAATTTTCTAAAGGTATGTGATGAAAGAGATATTTAGTATTTCAACAGGTCGTGATGTTGCAAAGGCAAAGCCTACTATAAAGGCTTCGGAAGAGATTGAAGCTAGCAGTACTAAAGAGACTTCTAAAGACTTTTTATCGATCATGTTTGAACAGATAAAAGGATCAATAGCAGCATCTTCTCAGGAGAGTAAACTAGATATAAAACTTGATAATATTGAGCAAGAATTAAATACAAAAAATGACAAAAAATCTCTTGATAACCATCTTTTAGAAGACCTTTTAAAAGTTATATCTTTACTAAAAAATCCAGATGCAAAAGTATCATCTTTTCCATCTCTTTCAAATAAACTAGAAAAACTAATAAACAGCGAAACTGCACTAAAAGAGCTAAAAGAGGTCAAAAATATAACAGACCTTTTAAAACTAAGTAAAAAATATGACTTAGGTTTAGAAAAAATATCTGTGAAAAATATAGACTTTGAAACACTGAAAAAAGAGTTTCCTATTTTAGCAAAAAAGGAGTTTTTTGTTGCACCTAAAGAAGAAAATACAAAAATTGTAGCGGAAACTGTAAAAAAAGAGGCTGAGATAAAGCCAACAGTTTTGAATATAAATAACATAGAAAAACCAAAAACAGAAACAAAAAAAGAGCCTACCCTTTTTGAAAAAATCATGAGTACTCCTAAAGAGGAGAAAAAAGAGACTGCTCTACATGTAAACAAAGAGATAACAAAAGATAAGCTAGTTGATGAGAAAAAAGAAATTGTTTCTACAAAGATAACTGAAGAGGTTAAAAAAACAGTAAAAGTAGTGCAAGAAGAAGCTCCTAAGACTATAGTTATTCAAGAGAAAAAAGAAGTGGTTGTTCAAGATAAAAAAGAAGCTATACATGTAGAGGTGGAAAAAGAACTAAAAAAACCAGAAGTTACTAGAATAAACGAATTAAAAGTTGAGTCAAACACACCTAAAAAAGGCATGATTGAAAATATACTTCAAGGTTTAAAATCTGATAGACAAGAAACTACAAAAACAGCCCCTAGTCAAGCTAATCAAAATCAAAAAGTAGAAATAAAAACCGAAGAGAGTTTAGAAGTAAAAACAGAACCAGTTTCAAATAGAGTTGATTTAAAACCAACTATAAAGACAGATACTTTGGCTTCAAAGCAGTTAACTCCTTCAAAAGATACTTTTAACAACTTTGCTGCTGATTTTAAAGAGAAACTTGAAAACTATAAACCACCTTTTATGAGAGTTCAACTTGCACTTAATCCAAAGGGTTTAGGAGAAGTTGATGTAGTCATAGTAAATCGTGGAAATAATCTACATGTAAACATAACATCAAATACAAACACCATGTCGGTTTTCACTCAAAACCAAGCAGAGTTTAAAAACTCTCTAGTCAATATGGGATTTACAAATCTAGAGATGAACTTCTCAGACCAAAGAGAGAAACAAGAGCAACACAATAAAAACAATAAAGAAACAAGTGACTTTTTTGAAGAAGAAAGTTTAGAAGAAGAGACAACAAGTATAGAGCTTGTAGTGCCTAGATATATATAAAGGATAGATTATGGCAACAGATTATGAAGCAGTAAGCAGTGCAACATATACACCAACTTATGGTGGAGATATAGTAGAAAACCCAGATAGTGTTTTAGATAAAGACTCTTTTATGAAACTCCTTTTGGTAGAGCTTCAATATCAAGACCCAACAGACCCTATGGATAGTGATAAAATTTTAACTCAAACATCACAACTAGCAACTCTTGAATCAGCTGATAATACCAACAAAGCCATGGAAGAGTTAGTCGCACAGATGAGATCATCTCAGGATTTTAGCTCAATCTCTGCGATTGGTAAAATGGCATCTCTTGGTTCTAACGCAATCTCATTAGAAGAGGGGCAACTTGCAAATTTTGAGGTCTATTTTGAAAAAGAGATTCAATCTGGAACTCTTACTATAGCAAACAGCAATGGAGATACCGTAAGAACTGTTTCTCTAGATGAGCAAACAGGGAAAAACGGTGTTTTAGCTTTTCAGTGGGATGGAGTAAGTGATAGCGGTGAACAATTAGATCCTGGATACTACTATGTAACTTCTGACTATACTGATGTTGATGGAGAAGCACAAAAAACTCAATTTGGTATCTACCCTGTTGAATCAGTTAGATTTGATGAAGGAAAAGCACTTATGAAGCTTGGATCTTCTTATGTGCCTCAAGAGTATATAGTAGAATATTTTTAGTCTAAAGGCAAATCATGAATAGCTCTTTTTACAATGGCATAAGTGGCATAAAAACTCATCAGTTTGGACTTGATACTTGGGCTGATAATATCTCAAATGTAAATACGGTAGGATTTAAAAACTCAACTCCTGAGTTTTCTACTATGTTTTCAACAGCTCTTACAGATAGCTATTTTGACTCAACTACAAATGATATAGGATTAGGAAGTAGACCAAGCGGAACATCATTAGATATGAATCAAGGTATATTTCAATCAACTGATAATGTCTTTGATTTAGCCATCGAAGGAGATGGCTGGTTTGGAGTACAGAGTCAAAACAATCAAACCTACTACACAAGAGCTGGAAATTTTGGTGTTGATAGCAATGGGGACATGGTAGATCAAAATGGAAACTATCTACTTGGAAGCTTGGGAGGGAATATAACTCCTACTAGCTTATCATCAGATAAACTAAATGATTTTGGTATGTATTATGGAGTAAATAGCTCAAACTTAGGTGACCCATATGCTATTACATATGTCAATGATATACCTCTTGGAGCAATTGAAGGGCAAAGTAAGATAAATCTTCCTGATATTTTATATCTTCCTCCAGAAGCTACAACAGAGGTAAAATACTCTGCAAATTTAGATCCAAAAGTTACCATAGGTGCTACTGAGATAGATTTTAATGCAAATGATATAAATAGCACAATTGACACAGTTAATAAGATTGCAAATATAAATGGTACAGTAAACAACACTGTAGAGCTTCAAGACCCTAAAGAAGGAGATTTAGTCTTAATCACCATTAGCGATGAAAATGGTTTAAAAACAGATGTAACTACATCTTTAGATAGTAACCTAAATTGGTCTATAAGTGGTGTAGATATAAGCCTACTTGATACAACAACAGCTATAACTACAACTGCAAAACTTCAGACATATCAAGAGATACCAAATACAGAACATTTTAGCTCTACAGTTATATCTCCAACAGGAACCAAAGATATACTAGATATGACATATACAAAAAGAGTTCCACAGCCCCCTGAAGGCAGTATCTGGGATGGTGAGCTTAAAATTTTAAGTTTTTTTGAAAGTTATAATCCTAGCAACACTTATGATTCAAATCTATATGTTGTAGATGAAAATGCAGGCACAGTATATAGTATAGTTGATTCACAAAATGCAATAGTAGAATTTAATTCAGATGGCTCATTAAGAAGTTCTAATATTCCTACTCTAAATAACAGCGGAGCTACTCTTAATATAGATATAGGTCAACCTAATAGCTTTACTGGATTTGTCTCAAATTCAAACCTAGATAAATCAAGAACTGAGAACCACAATGGATATATCGAAGGAATTTTAAAAAACTATGGAATGGATAGCAGAGGGAATGTCATAGCAGAATTCAATAATGGAAGAGCAATACCTGTTGCAAAAGTAGCAATTTATCACTTTCAAAATGACCAAGGTTTACAAAGGACAACCTCTACACTTTTTAGTGAATCTGCTAATAGTGGAAAAGCTATATTTTACACAAATGAAAACGGAGAGGCAATTTTAGGTTCAAACATACAATCAAATAGGCTTGAAAGTAGTAATGTTAATCTTACAACTGCTTTAACAGAGCTAATAGTCATGCAAAAAGCATTTGATGCTAGTAGTAAAAGTATAACTACAAGCGATCAAATGATACAAAATGCTATCAATATGAAAAGATAGGAATAGTTTTTGCTTTTAATTAAAATACAAGAGAATGTAATAAGGATAATATTATGATGAGATCACTATGGGCCGGCGTTTCCGGACTACAAGCACACCAAATAGCGATGGATGTAGAAGGTAATAACATTGCCAATGTAAACACAGTTGGTTTTAAGTACTCAAGGGTAAACTTTTCTGACATGTTAAGTCA
>Ga0256840_1002204_pt1 | contig 17424 bp, 14 predicted proteins | sample 355202metaG_FD_185969 | JGI IMG/M metagenome (GOLD analysis project Ga0256840, IMG submission 185969) | Hydrothermal vent microbial communities from Mid Atlantic Ridge, Atlantic Ocean - 355-202 | ecosystem: Environmental > Aquatic > Marine > Hydrothermal vents | place: Atlantic Ocean: Mid... | reverse complement strand
AACACTTATTTTGATGGTGATTTTTCGTTACTTAGTAATTTATTAGGTGCTGAGGTTAATTTTAAACAATTACAAAATATTTTATTAGGCGAAGCGATTTACAATTTAAATAATACAGATTATCAAATAAAAAAAGAAAACACCTATTTTGTTTTTACACCAAAAAGCAATAATAACTTGTTTACCATTTTATTTTGGTTAGATAGCAATTCATTTAAAATAAGCAAACAAGAAATTAGCCAAAACGAACATTCTAAATTACTATCCATTCAATTTACAGCATTTGAAAAAGTAGCTGATGTTAATTTTATAAAACACTTGTATATTTTAGCTAAAGACAAAGAAACTGTAAATACAATAGATGTTGACTATAAAGCTGTTGAATTTGATTTACCTTTACGGTTTCCGTTTAATATACCTAACGGATATAAAGAAATTAAATTATAATGATAAATAGTAATAATAAAGAGATGAAACAAACTTCAAATAAAAAAAACTTTTTATTATTAATTGTATTTATATTGTTTTTAAATATTACTTATTCTCAAAGTAAAAAACAATTAGAATCTAAAAGAAGTAAACTTCAAAAAGAAATTAAACAAATTAACGGGTTACTTTCTAAAACTAAAAAAAGCGAAACAAATGTATTATCGCAAATTAGTGACATAAATAAAAGAATTAAAGTATATCAAGATATAATTAACACAATAACACAAGAAAGTAAGGTATATACTACAGAAATTAATAAAAACAAAAAAGAAATAAAAAGTGTTGAATTACAACTTAATAAATTAAAAGAAAGTTATAAAAAAACGGTAGTAAATAGTTATAAAAGTAAGAGTTCAAACAGTAGGTTGTTGTTTTTATTGTCGGCAAAAGATTTTTTACAAGCATATAAACGTTTGCAATACATGAATCAAATAGCAGACTTTAGAAAAAAACAAGCAAATAAAATCATTTTAAAAAAAGAACGATTATTAATTTTAAACGATTCAATTTTATTAAAAAAAGAGGTTAAAGATAGCTTGATTAAGATTCAATTAAAAGAACGAAAAGTTGTAGATAGTGAAAAAGTTAAAGTTGAAACGCTCTTAAAACAAGTAAAAAAGCAAGAAAAAAAATATTTATCACAAATAAAAACCAAACAAAAAAAGGAAAGAGAATACGACAACAAGCTTGAAAAGCTAATTGTTAAAGTAATAAAAAAATCAAACAAAAAAATTGGTAAAAAATCGAGTAGTTTTATTTTAACAAAAGAAGCTAAAAAATTAGCAAGTAGTTTTGTTAAAAATAAAGGAAAACTACCAGCACCTGTTGAAAAAGGCTATGTGTCTAGATATTTTGGCGAGCGCAAACACGAAGTTATGAAAAAACTTTCGGTTAGAAGTAGTGGTTGGTACTATACAACATCAAAAAACGCAAAAGCAAGAGCTGTTTTTAAAGGCTCTGTAAAAGCAATAATGGTTGATCCAAAAACCAAAATAAAAACGGTAATTATACAACACGGTAATTATATGACTGTTTATAGTAATTTAGAAAACTTATTGGTTTCTGAAGGCGACAAAGTAACCACAAAGCAATATTTAGGCACAGTGCATACTAATACAACAACAGGTAAAACAATTATTAAGTTTGCTTTATGGAAAAATGCAAAAGCCCAAAACCCATACAATTGGATGTATAAATAAGCCGTTTTAAAGCACTCTACTTATTGTTAAACCATCTCTAACAGGTAATAGAACAGTTTCAATACGCGGGTCGTTTTTAAGCAATGTATTGTATTTTATTATCTCTAAGGTAGAAATATCTTTTTCATCTATTTTTTCAACGACTTTACCGCTCCATAAAACATTGTCAGAAATAATAACACCACCTTTATTCATTTTATTAATTATTGCGTGAAAATAATTGGAATAATTAGGTTTATCGGCATCAATAAACACCAAATCAAAAGTTGTGTTAATTGTTGGTATAATATCTAAAGCGCTACCTAAATATTGTTTTATTTGATTTTTATAATCCGACTTATCAAAATATTTTTTTTGAAAATCAAACAATTCTTCATTTTTATCAATAGTATGTAGTTTACCGTTTTTTTGTAAACCTTCAGCCAAACAAAGTGCAGAATAACCAGTATAAGTACCAATTTCTAATATTGTTTTTGGGTTTGTTAATTTAGAAATCATAGCTAATAGTCTACCTTGATAATGACCACTTAGCATTCTTGGTATTAATATTTTTTGCCAAGTTTCTTTACTTAACTCTTTAAGTAATTTGGGTTCGTTTTCACTGTGATTTACAGCGTATCTGTCTATGTTATCAGGTAAAAAATGCAATTTATGGGTTTATGACTTGTTTATAAATAACAATTAACTAAAATAAATCTATTCATTTTGGTTAATTATTCATTTTTTTTAACTCATTATCTAATGCTTTTTGCAATTTTTCTTTTTCTTTTAAGTCTAATTTCAAATCTTTTTCTTTGTGATTATGTGCTGTTATAATTTTTGTAATGATTGCGTTTTGTTTGGTGTACAATCTACATCGATGGCACAAAAAATTATGAATTGACAAACGTACTTTATCAAAAAAAGAGGCTTCTTTATATTGATTTTTATCACAAATCGAAGTAGCTTCGTCACATTTTACCATTATTTTTATACCCATAACTTATTTATTAAACCAATTACCTTCTAAGCATTCTCTTAATTGTACTCTGGCTCTATGTATTATTACCCATAGATTAGACGAAGAAATTCCTAAATCATTACAAATAGATTCGGTTTCGTAATTTTTGATTGTTTTTAATATAAAAACGGATTTATATTTTTCTGGAAGATTATCAATACAGTAATCTAAAGCGGACTTTAATTCTTCATTTTCAATGGAAGCATCTGCATCATCCCAAGGTGAAGGAGCGCGTTCTTCAATCCACTTACCATTATTTTCACCATCTTCATAAAAACTCATTCTTACTTCAGATTTTCCTTTAATGGAATTACTTTTTCTATAATGATCTACAATTTTACGCTTTAATATAGAAATTAACCAAGTGCGTTCTGATGCTTGACCTTTAAAATTACCCATTGCTTTTAAACTGGCTAAAAAAGTTTCTTGTACCAAATCTTTTGCCACATCTTGATTACTAACTCTCGATATTGTGTAATTAAACATGTAATCGGAATGTAAATCAATCCACTTATTTGGGTTTAATGTATGTTTGGTTTGTTCACTCAAATTTAACTAATTTTAATTAATGTAAATGTAATAAAATATTATTATTTATCACATTTGAAACAGATTAAAAAAAAAGGCTACCTAATTTAGACAGCCTTTTTTACTTATAGTGTGTTTATTTATTTTCTAACAATACTAAAATGCCCTTTAACAGATTTTTGATTGCCTGTATTAGGGTCTAAATATTGTGCGGTAAACCAATAATCTGATGCTGGTACTTGCACACCATTATAAGTACCATCCCAACCTAAATAATCATTTGGGTCTAATTGTGCCAATACTTTACCATACCGATCAAACACATATATTTTAGAATCTGGTATTAAGTTTGCTCCTTTAATTTGCCAAGTATCGTGTACTGTATCTCCGTTTGGAGTAAAAAATGGTGGATAATCTAACACATAAATATCTTGTGATATAACCGTAATACTACACGAAGTGCTATCAACTACTTCTATTTGATATGTGCCAGCAACTAAGTTTTCAAAAATTGGGCTGTTTTGAGTAATACTTTGTTGTACGCCTGCAAAATCGGTATAATGTAATGTATATTCAAAAACACCAGAACCACCAACCATTTCTATAATAATTGAGTTTTCAGGTCTGTTAAAGTCAGACACATGAATTTGAGCAACTGCCATTTGTTCTGCTACACTTACGGTTGTAAATTGAGAATAAGTACAACCTGTTGCAGGATCTTCGACTTCTAATATATAAGTACCATCACTTATTGCTAAGTCAGAAATAGTAACTGTTAACAACTTATCATACCCAATAACACTACTAACATTATTTGCCATATACCATTTGTAATTATAATTATCTGGGTTTGTTGTTTCTCCAATATCTAAAGTGGTAATTTCTGGACAGATAAAGTATTGTGGTTGCAACTCAAAGTCTGGTCTTGGGTTTACGGAAACAAAAACAGAAAACAGATTACCTTCACATTTTCCTGCAGAAAAAGGCAACACATTGTATTGCACAATTTGTACTTCACCAGTTGTATTAATTATAACATCGTTAATATTAGCGCTGTTCATTACAACGGTTGTTTCGCCTGTTACATTATCATTATTTACAGCTTGCCATTTATATGTATTACCTATTAAATTGGTATAGTTATTTAAATTCACATCTAAACTAATATCGTTACACGCAACTTCATTTTGATCTGTTATTACTGGTGCAAAACCAACATTTACTGTAATGGTAAACATATCGCCATCACAACTACCGGCCGAAGAAGGAGTAACTTCGTAAATTACAGATTCTATTGAGCTTGTGTTGTTTATTAACACATCTGTAATAATGGTATCAATATCATTGGTTACAACTTCGGTTAATGTTTCGCCATCAATATTAGGATTATCGCTTTGAGCTTTCCATTTATAAGTATTGTGGTTTAAACCATCGCCATTATCTACAAAAGTAGTAAAGCTATCTAAATCTAAATCTACTTTTATATTATTTACAAGCATAGAAACTTGTTCTCCACTACAAATATCTACAGTAGTGTCAGTTCCAACAGGTTTTGAAGAAACAATAATCTCTAATATGTATTCTACACCTTTACAACCATTGTCGCTTGTTGGTGTAATGTGATAGGTTACTATCGAATCCATTCCAGCAGCTTGGTTATTAGTTAAAACATCTGTTATTGTATTTGTTGTTTCTGGAGCTGCTTGTGTAGCTGTTGAAATACCACTTACATCGGCATTTGAATCTGCATACCAAGTGTAGGTATTAGGATGTGCAGCATCGTTAGATAAACTTGTATAATCATCTAACCTTAAAGGTATCGGAGCGCCAGAACCATTATTAAATTCGTGTACTACTTCACCACTACAAACACCAATTTTAACAGCATCATCATAGTTTTCACGTATTGGTTCAGGGTTTATTATTACATCAATGGTAATTTCAGCACTTTGACAAGCGTTTGAAGGATCACCAGCAGCACTTGTGTTTTCTGATGTTGGTATAATATGATAGGTAACCGTTTGATTGGAAGTTGATGTGTTTGTTATTCTATCTTCAATAGTATTTAATATAGAAAAATTAGTTGCATCGGTATTAGTAATAATACCTGTTAACGTTGTACTTGACGGATATGTTACATACCATTCATATGTATTATTCGTTAAAGTAACATAATCGTCTAAATTAATATTAACATTAAATATTGTTTCTGTTTGTTGTATACTACATTCTTCAATGGCTGCTGGCAAAGAGGTTAGTTCTTTAGGTAAAGGATTAACAGTTACTGTTACTGTAAACGGATTACCTTCACAACCAGAAGTGGGTATTACATTATAAACAACGGTTTGAGGTGTTGTTATACCTGCAACAAGTGTTAAATCATCATCAATAGTAGCTGTTGTTTCAGGAGTTGCCAATGTAGCAGTTGAAACACCTATTACATTTGGGTTTGGTGTATTAGGGTACCAAGTATATGTATTACCTGTTAAAGTAGTATAATCATCAAAAGTAACAATAGTATTTGTGTTTTCACTACAAGTAAATGCTGTTTGATTAGAAATATCAGGCGCAAAACCAATTTTTACCTCTATAATTATTTCTTTACCTGCACAAGCTGTATGTCCTCCAGCAGCACTGGTGTCTTCGGATGTTGGTGTAATATGATAAATAACAGTTTCTTCAATATCTGTTGTGTTTGTATTTATTAAAACATCATTAATAATATTACCTGTGGTAGTAGTTGTAGTTTCGCCAGTAACATTTGCATTATCTTCTGCATACCAAGAATAGGTGTTGTTATTTAAAGTGACTATTTCGTCTAAATTTAATGGTATTGGGTTTTGACTTGCATCTTCTAAAACATGAACAACCTCGCCGCTACATGTTTTAATACCAAGAGCAGGATCATAATTTTCGACAACTGGTTCTGGGTAAATGGTTACTGTAATAACAAAAGCATTACCTGCACAAGCATTCGAAGGATCGCCAGTAGCAGCTGTGTTTTCACTTATAGGTGTAATATGATAGGTTACAACTTGGTTAACTTCTGTAGTATTATATAGGCTTTCTGTTATGGTATTTGATGTAGCAGGTGTTGTTGCATCTGTATTTGTTTGACCTGTAATGTTTGCATTTAAATCGGCATACCATTCGTATGTATTGTTTGTTAAGGTTACATAATCTGTTTCTAAATCTAAATTTACATTACTAACCGAAGTATCTTGTGTGCTACAAGATTTTAAAGCAGCGGGTGTTCCAACTGGTTTATTTCTTACTTGTAATTCTATTTCAAATTCATCAAAACATTGTGTACCACTACTTAAATAAGTTTGATTACTTAATCGTACTGTTATTACTGTGTTTACCGTATTTCTTGTTTCAGAAACAAAAGGGTTAGGCATTGTATTTGTAGTAATTAAAGCACCTAACGAATCGGTATAAAGATACTCAATAGCATAAATTAAATGATTTGTTGCATCTGGCACAGTATTGTTTGATAAAATTATTGCATTCCAATTTGTGGTATCAAAACCTGCGGTATGGTTTACAGTGTCGGTTTCGCACAATTCTAAAAGCGCTGCTGGTAAAGTAGCTGTACCATCGGCGGGTGAAGTAAATTCTAATCGGTTAATCACTTCTAAATCATATGTTTTTTGAACAGAAACACAATTTCCTTTTTTTACTTCTGCAATTATTGTTTGGTTTCCAGATTCAAATTCTCCATTTGTATCAAAAGTAAAGTTAATTTCATTTGGTGGTGTCTGGTCATCGTAGTACACAACTTCATATCCATCATTAGGATCTTGACCATCTAAAATATAATCTTCAATATCTTGTCCGTTAAAAGTGGCTGTACCTAAATAATTACCATTTGAATCTGTGCTTTCGCAAACTTTTAAATGGATACTATTTGCACCATCTATTGGTTGTGCAATTGTAACAGGCGGCACAACATCAAGTTTCATAGGTATTACAACCGCACAAGATGCTACATCTGCTGGGTCTGTAACTGTTACCGTTACATCTATTGTGGTTGTATTATAATTTGCTGGCATTGGGTTTGGTAAAATAACACCACCAGTATTGCTAACCCAAACAAAATCTAAACCAGAAAGGTTGTTTGCAATTGCATTTTCTATTGCTGTAATATCAAAAGTTGCACTTAAAGCAGCGTTTCCACATTGTGTTATTAAATTTGCAACGGCATTATTATCGGTAATTGGTGGCGTAGCAGTTAAGTCTTTAAATATAGGTCTTATAACATCGGGTGCGTTTTTTATTAAAATAGTATCGGTTACTGTATTGTTAGGGCAATGTGCATGGTATGTTATTTCAAAATTAGCACTACCATCAGCAAACACATTGGTAGCGTTATCTAAAGAAGCGCTTAAATCTAATATACCATCTAAAGACCGTGTTGTATCGGTTAAAGGGTTTAACCAGACACCATTATTATTTACGGTATAATAATATTCTTCTAAAACAGCTTGATCTGTAGTGCCAGCAGGTGCTGTTGGATGAACACTTGCTGCAACAGGTGTTGCATCTGCGTCTACATCACTCCTACAAAATTGCTTTGGAGCAGGATAATTCATTGTTGTTGTTTGGTCAAAAATATCGACTGCAACAGTATCAGAAAAAACACAAGTACCATCTGTAATAGTACATGTAAATATATAATTATTTGGTGCTAAAGCAGCAGGTATGGTATACGTTGTTGCTGTTGAAACAACAACAGGCGCATTACCAAACGACTCCATTACCCATTCTATACTACTATATGTTGGAGCAACATCGTCTAATATAATTGCTTCTAAATCATAGGTTTCGCCTTCACATAAATTAATTTCTTCTTGATCTATAAATTCAATAGTGTCATCGGCTGAGTTATTTTCTTTGATAAACATTTGCAAAGGGTTTTCTAACTCAAACGTAACATTTTGTGCAGAATGAAAAGTATTACCACTACAATACTCTACATAAGTTACCACAGCGGTATATGTTAAATTGGTAGCTGGTACATCGGCTTGAAGCACAGTTAATATTGGGTCGTTACTAACAAAAGTACTTGTAGCGGGGTCACCAGTCCAATCTAAATACCAGGCAAAAACAGGGTCTACACCTAAATTGCCATCTGGTATAAAACGGTAAGATTTTGGGCTTATAACAGGATAAGCAGCATCAAAATTACCATCATAAAAACCGTCGGTTAAATCTAAAATTTGTATTGGTGCTGATTCATTATCTAAACCAGGTACAGCTTGACCAACTGTTTGGGTTTTATTTTGTAAACCAAAAGCCTGTACACCACCAGTAGCAGGTGGCCATGTCATACATAAAGGTTTGTCTTGAATATGAAATTCTATAATATTTGTAGTTTCGTAAAAAATCATTTGGTGTGTAGCATAACCTACACTATTACCACAACCATACATTGGCATGTGATGAATACCTAAACTAAAAAAACGCTCTCCTATTGTTGTACCGCTTATTGCCCAATAAGCATAACTATCAAACAAAGCACTACTATGTGTTGGGTAAGTATCGTGTATTTGTAAAATAGCGTCTTTATTATCACCACAATTAGCATTAGGTTGAATTCTACCCATATTGTTTAAATTCCAATCAGAGTAGTTACCCAAACTATACGAAGTTGTATCAAAACTAACAATAGCATTAGACGACACAATAAATTCATTTCGTGGCTCGCCAAAATAACAAAATTCTAAAGTAGACCCATTAGAAGCCAGTTGTTGTACAGGACCCCATTGGTCATCTGGCGTTGTAGAATCTGCAATAATTGCACCAGGTACACCAAGCATCGCAGGTGTAATTACTGTACTACCAGCGGTAGGCAAATAACTTTTTGGGTTATAATCTATTTGTTCTACTCGGTACTCATCTGGGCTACCTACGTTTTGAGTCCAACTTGCTTTAACTTCAAAAGAGTTTATACCACAACCTAACAGTAAATTAGTACCATTTGGAGGAATTGGGTTAACGAAATTACCAGCACTATCTGCAATATTTACAATGGGTTTCGGGTTTGAAATATCTTGTGAATAAGTAGAAACTACTAATGAGAAGGCTAAAAAAATAAATAATTTTTTCATAATAAAAAAATATGTAATTGTTATTAATTTCGCAATTTAATAAAAAAACAATATAAAGCAATGGTTTTATGTGTTAATTTAAAGGGTAATGAGATGAAAAAAACGTAAAATTATAAATGAAAAGTGAAAAGTGAAAAGTGAAAAGTGAAAAGTGAAAAGTGAGAAATGAGAAATGTAAAATTATAAATGAAAAGTGAAAAGTGAGAAATTAAAAGTGGAAACACCTTGTATTCTTTTCTCTCTGTTCTCTGTTCTTTGCTCTCTTTTCCAATTCTCTATTCTAAAAAAGAATATTAACTTATTTTAAACAAAAAAGAAATAAACACTATTTGTTTAATGGTATCTTTTGTTTTTTATTACTTTAGCCTTTTAAACAATTTAATGATGCACACTAAATTATCCAACAGAATAAACAAACTACCAGTTTCTCAAACTTTAGCAATGGCAGCAAAAGCAAGAGTATTAAAAGCAGAAGGCAAAGATATAATTAGTTTAAGTTTAGGCGAACCCGATTTTAATACACCCGATTTTATAAAAGAAGCTGCAAAAAAAGCGATAGATGATAATTACAACTCGTACACACCAGTAAATGGTTATTTATCTTTACGAGAAGCTATCGCAAATAAATTTAAAAGAGACAATTTATTAGATTATACTACCAACCAAATTGTGGTTTCTACAGGTGCAAAACAATCGTTAGCAAATGTGGTTATGGTATTAGTAAACCCAGGTGATGAGGTATTGTTGCCAGCTCCTTATTGGGTAAGTTATGAAGCGATGGTTAATTTAGCCGATGGCGTACCAGTACCAATTACAACAAGTATTAAAAGTAATTTTAAAATAACACCAGAGCAATTAGAAAAAGCCATAACACCAAAAACAAAACTGTTGTTTTTTAATTCGCCTAATAACCCAAGCGGTTCTGTTTATTCTGAAGAAGAATACAGAGCTTTAGCAAAAATTTTAGAAAAACATCCAAATATTTATGTTATTTCTGATGAAATTTACGAACATATTTTATTTGAAGGTACTAATTTTAGTTTTGCTCGCATTAAAAACATGTATGATAGAACAATAACTGTAAATGGAGTTTCAAAATCTTTTGCAATGACTGGTTGGCGTGTTGGTTACATTGGCGCACCAGAATGGATAGCAAAAGCATGTACAAAAATGCAAGGTCAAATTACTTCGGGTACAAATTGTATTGCTCAAATGGCAACAATTGCTGCTTTAGAAGCGTCAGTTTCTAAAATTAAATTTATGGTAGATGAATTTAAAGTTAGAAGAACACTAATTTTAGATTTATTATCACAAATTAAAGGTTTTGAATTAAATAAACCAGAAGGTGCTTTTTATGTTTTTCCTAATATTTCTTATTATTTTGGAAAAACAATTCAAGGTATTAAAATTAATAACGCATCAGATTTTTCAATGTTAATTCTCGAAAAAGCAAATGTTGCCACAGTAACAGGCGAAGCTTTTGGTGCACCAAACTGTATTAGACTTTCGTACGCTACTTCGCAAAAATTATTAACCGAGGCTATTAAAAGAATTGCAGAGTTACTTAAATAAACCGCCATTTTAGAATATTAAACAAAAAAACATGAATTATAAAATAAAATTTCATACTAAATGGTCAGATTTTGATGCAAACAAACACATGCGTCATACTGCGTATAATGATTTTGCAGCAGAAGCCAGATTACGTTTTTTAAAAGAAAACGGTTTTGGTGTTGACGCTATGGAAAAACACCAACTTGGTCCTATTTTGTTTTCTGAAAACACTATTTTTAAAAGAGAAATAAAATTAGGTGAAGATATTTATGTTGAATTATTATTAGAAGCCGCTTCAAAAAACGGCGAACGATTTAAAATAATGCATCACATTTATAAAGAAGACGGCACCTTATCTGCTACAATTTCGGTTTATTTAGCATGGATTGATATGGTTAAACGGAAACTAACAAGTCCGCCAAAAGCATTTTTACAAACATTAAGTAACATTAACAAAACCATTGATTTTGAAGAAATTATATTAAAAACTAAATAAGCTAAATTTAAAACAATGAAAAACAGAAAATTAATATACGCTGTTTTAACAATGATTATTGCTTACTTTGTTTATAGTAGTAAGGCTGATAAAAATTTAAAAGTAGATAAAGATGGTGTTAATGATGTAGTTACAACATTTAATTACTTACCAACTTCAACTACAAACCAGATAGTAAAACACCAATATTACACATTATCGTATAACGAAAAATACGAACAAGCAGAATGGACAGCTTACAAATTATCGCCAAATTACATTAAACGAATAAAAAGAAAGCGACCGTATTTTATTTATGATAAAGCAGTTAAAACAAAATCGGCTTTTTACCGCAATTATAAAAATTCAGGTTATGATAAAGGACATTTAGTACCAGCAGGCGACATGAAGTTTTCAGAAACAGCATTTAATGACACTTTTTTTACATCAAACATTTCGCCACAAAACCACCAATTTAACGCAGGTTTATGGAATAGATTAGAACAAAAAGTACGGTACTGGACTACCAAATATGGTGATTTATACATTATTACTGGCGGTATTTTAAAAAACGGTTTAAAAACAATTGGTAAAGAAAAAGTAGCTGTACCCAATCAATTTTATAAAATAATATTAGATTATTCAGTAAACCAACCAAAAGCAATCGCTTTTTTAATGCCAAATAAAAATTCAGAAAAGCCCTTGTATAAATTTGTTACTTCAATCGATGCTATTGAAAAATTAACAGGTATCGACTTTTTTCATACTTTGCCAGACAGTATAGAAAATGAATTAGAAGCTGTAAATGATTATAAAGCATGGAGTTTTAGATAAAACAGATTGCTTATAGAAATTAATTAAACAGACTAAAATCAAAAACAAACAGTTATCTTTACAAAAACAACAAATAATTATGATAAAATTAATAAAATCTCAAAAAGCTAAAAGCAACGAAAACAGTATATTTTTAACCAATAAAATTACTGATGTTGCCCAGTTAACGAACGATCAAACAAAGTATTTTAAAAAAGAGTTTACAAAACAAAAGGTTCAGTATACAAAAAATGAATTTTTCACCTTTGTTGTAAACACAAAAAAAGAAACAACTCAAGATTTAAGAATTCATGGTTTTGATGTTCATGGTAAAATAAAAAATGAAGAATCAGTAACTATTTATGGCGACAAAAAACAAGATGTTTTGTCTTTTTTAGAAGGTTTTTTATTATCTAATTACCAATTTTTAAAATACTTTTCTGATAAAAAAGAAAAGAAAAACAAATTAAAAAAAGTAACAGTTGTAGGAGCGGTTTCTAAAGACGATTTAAAAGAATTAGAAAACTTAATTACCGCTGTTTTTTGGGCAAGAGATTTAGTTAACGAACCAGTTTCTTATTTAGATGCTATTAAAATAGCAGAAGAGATTCAAGATAAAGGCGATGAAGCAGGAAACTACAAAGTAGAAATTTTTGAACAAACAAAAATTGAAACTTTAAAAATGGGCGGACTTTTAGCTGTAAATCAAGGTTCTGAAACACCAGCAACATTTACAGTAATTGAGTACAAGCCAAAAAATGCAATAAATAAAAAACCCTATGTTTTAGTAGGTAAAGGTATTGTTTACGATACTGGAGGTTTAAGTTTAAAACCAACACCAAATTCAATGGATTTTATGAAGGCAGATATGGGCGGAGCAGCTTGTATGGTTGGTGCAATTCATGCTTCGGCATTAAATAATTTACCAGTTCACATTATTGGTTTAATACCAGCAACCGATAATAGACCAGGTAAAAATGCTTATGCTCCAGGCGATGTTGTTACCATGTACGATGGTACAACCATAGAGGTTTTAAACACAGATGCGGAAGGACGAATGGTACTTGCAGACGCTATCGCTTATGCAGAAAAGTACAATCCGGAGTTAATTATTGATGCAGCAACTTTAACAGGAGCTGCAGTTAGAGCTATTGGTGTTAAAACTGCCATTTTTATGGGGAATGCTAAAGAATCATACATGAATCAGTTAGAAAAAGCAGGTCAAGAAATGCACGACAGAGTAGTACGTTTTCCTTTTTGGGATGAATGGAAAGAAGAATTAAAGTCAGATATTGCAGACATGAAAAACCTTGGCGGACCAAGCGCAGGAATGATTACAGCAGGAAAATTTTTAGAACATTTTGCTAAAAACCCATACATACATATTGATTTAAGTAACGCTTATCTTCATGCAACCGAAAACTATAAAGGTAAAGGTGCAACAGGTGCAGGAGTTAGGTTATTATATCAATTTTTTAAAAATTTAAAATAAACACAACCTAATTTATACTAATTCATATTAAAACAAGCCTAAAATAATTCAATTTATTTCAGCTCATTTCAAAATGTAATTGGTGTTATTAGATAAGTAAAACACAACAAAAAATTTAATTTTTAAAATTTTTGTTGTGTTTATTGTTATTGCATACATTAAAAACAAGTAATTCAACTTATTATGTTACAACCAAAAGACGATGCTTATTTTATGCAAAAAGCATACGAAGAAGCAGAAACTGCTTATTTAAAAAACGAAGTGCCAATTGGCGCTGTTATTGTTCACAAAGGTAAAATTATTGCAAGAGCACACAATTTAACCGAAACATTAAACGATGTAACGGCACATGCAGAAATGCAAGCATTTACATCTGCAGCAGATTATTTAGGCGGAAAATATTTAAAAAAGTGCACATTATATGTTACTCTTGAACCATGTCAAATGTGTGCAGGCGCAAGTTATTGGACTCAAATAGATAAAATTGTTTTTGGAGCTAGTGATAAACAGCGAGGTTTTGAAAAATTAAAAACAGAAATTCATCCTAAAACAAAAATTATTAGAGGTGTTTTAGAAGAAAAATGCAGTAAAATAGTAACAACTTTTTTTATTGAAAAACGGAATTTAAATTAACCAAACGAAAAGTTAATTTTTATCTTGATGAGGTTCTTGCTCCATTCTACTATCAATAAAATCGCTTATTCTACCTTTATATCGTTTATAAATAAATAAAGGCATTAAAATAAAAGCAAATATAACGACACCAAAACCAATATAAATTTTACCGTTAAGGTTAAATATGTTTTCAAAAGAATACCCTATTACAATTAACAAAACACAGACTATTAATATTACTTTTAAAACGATTTTCATAAGTACAAATTTATGTTATTTTTTGCAAAAAAAAAGTTGGTATGCTTATATTTTATATATTTGAAAAACTAACAACTATTACAATGAAACATTTTATTTATATATCATTATTGATATTTTATTCCAATTTATTTAGTCAAAATTTTAATCATGAAATTGGCGTGTCTGCTGGTGCTTTTTCAATGCAATCAGACTATAAAGAGCGCACCAGTGATTTTGTAGGTCAATATAGAAATGTAGGTTATACAGCAGGCTTATCTTATTATATAAGCTTTGATGAAACTTTAAGAGGTTGGCGTGAAAAAACACAATTTTTAAAAAACCATTTTAGAGTAAAAATTGAGGCTAATTATATGCAAGTTGAATTATCGCATAGAGGAAAATCAATTTATGAAAACACAAACCCTATAGATGCTAAAAAAATGCGTGCTATGATAGGTAATACAAAAATTTATAATATTGGCGGCACATTAGAATATCTTTTACTTGATGCTTATTATGATAGAAAATTTGAACCCTACTTAGCAGTCGGCATTTATTATACAGCTTATGATGCAGATGTAAAATCTGAATTGGGAGATTGGAAAAACGATTCAAGTTTAATACCAAATCAATATTTAACAGGTAATGGTAGTTTAAAACTAAACCCGTCAGTTACTCAATCTTTTTCTGTAGGGGTTGGTAGTCGCTATAATTTACGAAACGCAACTTTAGTTTTTGATTTTAAAGGACAAAAATTTTTAAGTGATGATGTAGATGGTTTAGACCCACAATCTGGAGAAAATAAAAATAGAGATTGGGTAACTATTGCACAATTAGGCGTTGTGTTTAAAATAAATTAAACTTTTTTAAAATCATTCATTGTTTTAGAAACACCAATTAAACCGAATGATTTAATAGTTACGGCTATTTTTTCTAATTTTTCAGGCATAGTAAGTAATTCATCACTATTCCATTTTCCTAAAACATAATCTACTTGTCGTCCTTTGGAAAAACGATTACCAACACCAAAGCGCAACCTTGCATATTGCTGTGTGTTTAATTGTTCGTTTATATCTTTTAAGCCGTTATGTCCGCCAGCACTACCTTTTGGTTTTAATCGCAAAGAACCATAAGGTATATTTAAATCATCGCTTATTATTAATATGTTTTCTAATGGTATTTTTTCTTTGGTCATCCAATACTTTACCGCTTTACCGCTTAAATTCATATAAGTATTAGGTTTTAGTAAAATAAAAGTTCTTCCTTTAAATTTATAAGTAGTTAAACTCCCTAATTTTTTTGTTTCAAATAAGACAGACTCTTTATTAGCAAAATAATCTAAAGCTTTAAAACCAATATTATGCCTTGTATTTTTATATTTATCCCCAATATTACCTAAACCAACGATTAAATATTTTTTCATAGTAACTGCTATATCCAATTTTTTAAAAAATAATTTATTTATAAACGATAAAAAACCCATTTTACAAATATAAAAAAAGCGCTTCAAATATTGAAGCGCTTTTTGTTTTAGTAAATAAAAATTTATTCAGCTGCTTTTTCTTCAGTAGCCTCTTCAGTAGCCTCTTCAGTAGCTTCATCTTCTTCTACTACTACGTTACGCATTGTTTTAACTTGTGCGATAACCATATTATCAGGATGTAAAAACTCAAAATCAGTAGTTTTAGCATCTTTAATATAAGCTTTACCACCAATACCTAAATCAGAAACATCAACAGTTATTTCATCAGGTAAATTAGCAGGTAATGCTTTAACATCTAATTTTCTGTTGGTAAACATTAATCTACCACCATCTTTAACACCTTTTGGAGTTCCTTCTAAAACTACAGGTATAGCCATTGTAATTGGACGACTATCAGATAACTCAAAAAAGTCAATATGTAAAATTCTATCCGATACAGGATGAAATTGAATATCTTGCTTAATTGCTTTAAATTTAGAACCGTCTTCTAATTCAAGATTTACTTGGTAAACTTTTGGTGTATAAACCAACTTTTTAAATGCTTTTTCCTCTGCTGAAAAATGTACGGTATCTTTACCGTAAATAACGCAAGGTACTTTGTCAGCATTACGTAGTGCTTTTGTAGCTTTTTTACCTACGCTTTCTCTTTTTGTTCCTTTAATTGTAATAGATTTCATTACTTAATTATTTTACATTAAAAATTGATTACTGATAGATGTGTTGTTTTGAACTTTCTTCATCACATCAGCAAATAAAGTGGCGCAAGATACCACTTTTATTTTAGAATTACTGTGTTTTTTTAGAATAGTGTCTGAAACGATTAACTCTTTTAAATTAGAGTTGTTTATTCTTTCAATAGCATTGCCAGATAATATGGCGTGTGTAGTAACTGCTCTAACGCTTAAAGCACCTTTTTCCATCATTAAATCGGCTGCTTTTGTTAGTGTTCCTGCGGTATCAACCATATCATCAACAATAATTACATTTTTACCTGTTACATTACCAATTAACTCCATGTGCGAAATTACATTGGCTTTTTTGCGTTGTTTGTAACAGATAACTACATCACTATTTAAGTATTTTGAATAAGCATAAGCTCTTTTAGAACCACCCATATCTGGTGATGCAATGGTAATGTTATCTAAATTTAGATTTTTTATATATGGTAAAAATATAGTTGATGCAAACAAATGATCTACTGGTTTTTCAAAGAAACCTTGAATTTGATCGGCATGTAAATCCATTGTCATAATTCTTGTTGCTCCAGCTGCTTGAAGTAAATTGGCTACTAATTTAGCAGCAATTGGCACTCTTGGTTTATCTTTTCTGTCTTGTCGAGCCCATCCAAAATAAGGTATTACTGCGGTTATGTGTCTGGCAGAAGCTCGTTTTGCAGCATCTATCATTAATAACAACTCCATTA